>WBZV01000504.1_pt1 | contig 22824 bp, 16 predicted proteins | sample 5204221 | NCBI WGS metagenome assembly WBZV01 (sample SAMN12344360, study PRJNA552823) | activated sludge metagenome | biome: Activated sludge suspended growth; feature: Nitrification reactor; material: Wastewater; isolation source: activated sludge from nitrification reactor of wastewater...
CTGCAGGCGGATCACTGCCCCGGCCGCCGTATTGGTGTGCAGGGTGGACAGCACCAGGTGGCCGGTGAGCGCCGACTGAACGGCGATCTGGGCGGTTTCGCCATCGCGCATCTCACCGATCATGATGATGTCCGGATCCTGGCGCAGGATGGCACGCAGGGCGTTGGCAAAGCTCAGACCGATCTGGGGATGAACCTGGATCTGGTTGATACCGCCCAGCTGGTACTCCACCGGGTCTTCCACGGTGATGATCTTGGTGGCCTGGGCATCGAGCTTGCCAAGGGCGGCATAGAGCGTGGTGGTCTTGCCCGAGCCGGTGGGGCCGGTGACCAGCAGGATGCCGTGGGGCCGCTGCAGCAGCGACTCGAAGACTTCCAGGGTGTCCCGGCTGAAGCCCATTTCATGGAGGCTGAAGCGGATGCTGGCGCGGTCCAGGACCCGCATCACCACGCTCTCGCCATGCACCGTCGGCACGGTGGACACGCGCAGATCCAGCTCGCGGCCCTTGATGCGCAGGTTGATCCGGCCGTCCTGGGGCAGGCGGCGTTCGGCGATATTGAGATGGGCCAGCAACTTGATCCGCGACACCACAGCGGCGGACATCGCCGGCGACACGGATTCGCCCATCTGGATCACGCCATCCACCCGGTAGCGCACGTGCAAACCGTCGTCGAAGGGCTCCAGGTGGATGTCCGAGGCCTTCAGGTCGATGACCCGCGCCACGATCTGGTTCACCAGGCGGATCACCGGCGCTTCGCTGGCCAGATCCTTCAGATGCTCGATGAAGTCGCCGCCGGCTTCGAAATCATCCCCGCCGTCGACCTCGCCCTCCTCCTCGACAGGCGACTCCAGCAGGCCTTTCAACCCGGCCTCGATGTCACCCTCAAGGCCCATGGCCAGTCGCACGTCCAGGCCGGTGGCAAGGCGCAGCGCCTTGGCGACGAAACCGTTCTGCGGCTCCGCACAAACGACGGTGAGCACCCCACCCTCGTCGCGGATGGGCAGCGCATGGTGAGACGTCAGGAAATCCGTCGAAATGCCCTCCGGCAAAGGCAGTTCTGCCGGAAAGGCGTCGGCAAGCACCAGGGGCACGTTCAGCTGGCGCGACAGGGCACGCGCCACATCCAGGTCGGAGACCACACCCAGACGGATCAACACCGATCCCAGCATGCCTCCCATCTCGGCCTGCGCCGACAGGGCGCGCTCCAGGTCCCGGGCACCAAGCTTGCCCTCGGCAACCAGCATCTCCCCGAGCATGGGTCGCGGCGCTTGCAGGTCAGGGGAAAGAGTCTGTTCAGTCATGGGCTTGGGTCGGTGGGCAGCGGCCCGGGGTCACTTCTGTTCGGCCTTGCTGCGGGCGAGGGCCTTGGCCGACTCCAGCATCTGCGTCACCGTGGCCCGCAGTTTGGCCGCCTCGGGCTTCCTGTCCACGATCACTTTGGCCCGCTCCAGCAAGGGCAGCGCGCCCTGGTGATCGCCACGCGCGACACGTTCAGTCGCCACATTGTTGAGGGAGGTGGCCAGGTCCAGGTCGTCCAACGGACGGATGGCTTCCCGGATGCGCAGGGCTTCAAGCAGGTGCTCGGCCGCTTCAGGCCCGGCACGCCGGTTGAACAGGGAGACACCGAGATTGTTCTCGGCATTGGCCAGCTCGGCGCTTACCCCGCCGGTAGCCCGGCGGAGGATGGCGATGGCGCGGCGGTAGCACGGCTCGGCTTCGTCGGCGCGGCCCTGGAGGCGCCAGGATTCCCCCAGGTTGTTGAGGATTACGCCGGTCTGGGGATTGTCGTCATGGAGCACCGCCGCCCGGGTTTCGAGCAGGAAACGGTAGTCGGTGGCGGCCTCGGCATAACGCTGCTGGGCAAACGCCAGATCGGCGAGTATCAGGCGCAGGGTCAGGATGGAGGGATCCCGATCGGCATTCGGGCGGGACTCCCGCAGGGTGAGCAGACGCCGGTACAGGCTCTCGGCCTCGACCATGTTGCCGTTGGCCTTGTGGATGCCGGCCACCCGTTCGAGCAGAGCGTCGAAAGCCGGGCTGCCGGAGCCAAGGGTCAGCTCGCTCCCCGTCACCAGGCGCGTGTACAGGGGCGCGGCGTCGCCGTAACGCTTGCGGGCGAGATACGCGTCGGCCTGGGTTTCCAGCAAGGCCAGAACGGTCGGATGATCCGGCCCGAGGAAGGCGGTCTGGATGACCAGCAGGCGCGTGTTGTACCCGTCGAGTTCACCCTGCTCGCCATTGGCAAGACTGATCGCGGCCAGGCCAGTGAGGGGAGGCAGCAATTCGGGATGTTCCGGACCGAAAACCTGCTCCAGTGACGCAAGGGACTTCTTGAACCGGGGCGTCGCCTCCAGGTAGCGCCCCTGCAGACGGTAAAGCTCGGCCAGTTCGTAGCGGGCACGGGCCACGGCCGGATGGGCAGCAGGCAGGTTCTTCTCGCGCATGGCAAGGGCGCGGCGGTACAGGGGCTCGGCCCGGGCAACATTACCCTCCGCCAGGGCTACCCGCGCCCGCACGGACTCGGCCAGCACCAAGGCCGGGTGGTCGGACCACACCCCGTCCTGCAAGGCCAGGAAGGCCTCGTCGAGAAGGACATCGGCCTCCTCATGGCGTCCCTGGGCGCTCACCACCGCCGCCTGCCGTGCAAGCGCTTCGGCGTAGTCCGGGTGGTCGCGGCCGAGACGCTCCTCGCGGATGATCACGGCCCGTTGCAGGGTGCGCTCGGCAAGCGCGTACTGACGCTGGTCGGCATACAGGGCAGCCAGCCGGGTCAAGGCGGAAGCAACCTCGGGGTGAGTACGGCCAAGGCGCTGCTCACGGATCTCCAGGGCACGTCGATACAGGGGCTCGGCAGCACTGAAACGATATTGGGACCGATACAGCTCGGCCGTCGCCAGCAGGGACAAGGCCACGTCGGGATGCCCGGCCCCCAGGGTACGCTCGCGGATGCCCATCGCCCGGAGACACAGCTTCTCGGCCTGGGCGTAGCGCCCCTGCTCGCGCAGGAGCTCGCATTGATCACCCAGGGAGGCCGCCACGTCTGGGTGGTCGGCCGCCAGGGCCTTCTCGCGAATTGCCAGCGCCCGTGCCTGCAGGGGTTCGGCCGCCGGGAACAAGCCCTGGGCCCGATAGAGCTCGGCCAGGTTGCCGAGGGACATGGCCACGTCCGGGTGGGTGGGCGAGAGGGCGCGCTCGCGCAGATCAAGGGCGCGCTTGTGCAGCAGCGCCGACTTGGCGTAGTTACCCCTGGCCTTGTGGTAGGCCCCAAGATTGTTCAGCGAATTGGCCACCTCGATGCTGGTGTAGCCACGCACGCCCTCGCGGATGTCAAACGCGCGGTTGAGCAGCCCCTCCGCCTTGTCGAGACGGCCCTGCCCCAGATAGACCAGGCCGAGATTGTTCAGGGAGGTGGCGACATCGGGATGATCCGGCCCGAGGCGGCTTTCGCGGAGGGACAGGGCCCGCTCGAAAACGGGCTCGGCGAGATCGAAATCCGCGTTGAGGACATGGACCGAACCCAGCTCATTGAGGGCCGAAGCCAGTTTCAAGGCCCCCGCCCGCCCGCCCTGCTCAGCTACCTCGACAGCGCCCCGGGCAGCCTTCAAGCGAACGTCGTAACCCTGGAAAGCCACCAGGGCAGTGGGCGCAGAGGCAGCAGTACTGGCGGAGAAGGCAGGCGCAGAAACAAGGCCCAGCAGGCTCACGGCGAGCATGCCGAGGGCGAAACGTGGTTTCATCGTTATCGGTTATCCAACAAATCCGGCCGACAGTTTAACCGACGCGGTATTGGACATTCAGAGAAAGTGGGCGCCCGACCCTTCCGGGTGGAGCGCCCACAGGCAGCAAGATCCGGCGGAGGCTTACTTGCCGTAGTAGCCGCGATACCACTCGACGAAGCGGCCGATGCCCACCGGCACCGGGGTGGCCGGCACAAAGCCGGTCCAGGCGTTGAGGGCGTCGGTGTTGGCGTAGGTGGCCGGCACGTCGCCATCCTGCAGGGGCAGGAAGTTCTTCTCGGCCTTCTTGCCCAGGGCGCTCTCGATGGCCTCGACAAAGGCCATCAGCTCCACCGGGTTGTTGTTGCCGATGTTGAACACCCGGTAGGGCACGTTGCTGGTGCTGGGGTCGGGCTGATCGGCGTTGTAGGCGGCGTCCGGCTCGGCGGTGTGATCGAGGGTCTTGATGACGCCCTGGACGATGTCGTCCACATAGGTGAAGTCGCGCTTCATCTTGCCGTGGTTGAAGACGTCGATGGGCCTGCCCTCGAGGATGGCCTTGGTGAACAGGAACAGGGCCATGTCGGGACGGCCCCACGGGCCATACACGGTGAAGAAGCGCAGGCCGGTGGTGGGCAGACCAAACAGGTGGCTGTAGGTGTGGGCCATCAGCTCGTTGGCCTTCTTGGTGGCCGCGTACATGCTCACCGGGTGATCGACGCTGTCGTGCTCCGAGAAGGGCATGCGGGTGTTGCCACCGTACACGCTGGAGCTGGAGGCGTAGACCAGGTGCTGCACCTTGCTGTGACGGCAGCCTTCCAGGATGTTCATGAAGCCCACCAGGTTGCTCTCCACGTAGGCCTGAGGATTGACCAGGGAGTAGCGCACGCCGGCCTGGGCGGCCAGGTGGATCACCTTGTCGAACTTCTCCTCGGCAAACAGCTTGGCCATGCCGGCGTTGTCCGCCACGTCCATCTTCACGAAGCGGAAGTTCTCGTGGGGAGTGAGACGGGCCAGCCGGTCATGCTTGAGCTGGACTTCGTAGTAGTCGTTGAGGTTGTCGAGACCGACCACCTGATCGCCTCGTGCCAGCAGGAGCTGGCTGGTATGCATGCCGATGAATCCGGCAGCGCCGGTGACGAGAATTTTCATGATCGCGGGGTACTCGAAGTTGAGGGAAGCAGGTAAGGCCGTGCCGGATTGCAAAGATGCCCCGATACGCCGTCAGCGGTCCGGCATTTTCTCACGGGAGCATGTCGGGGTAAATCGGCTGGCCCCCGTGAACGTGTCGTCTGTAACGACCGTTATACTTTCAGGCTTCGGCAAGCCCCTGGCGCACCTCGTTGATACTCCGTCTCCTGTACTCCGCACTCTGGTACCTGGCCGTTCCGCTGATCGGTCTGCGCCTGGTCTGGCGTGCGCGCCGCCAACCCGAATACCTGCAGCACGTGGGGGAGCGTTTCGGGCGCTATCCGACGTCCATGGTCGGCCCCCTCATCTGGCTCCATGCCGTGTCGGTGGGGGAAACCCGGGCCAGCGCACCCCTGGTGCATGCGCTGCTCGATGCCCATCCTGACTGCAGCCTGCTGCTCACCCACATGACCCCCACCGGCCGGGCCACCGCCGCCGAGATCTTCGGCAACCTGGGCCCCCGGGTGCAGAGTGCCTACCTGCCCTACGACTTTCCCTGGGCCGTCGCGCGCTTCCTGCGCCATTTCCGACCGCGCATCGGGGTGCTGATGGAAACCGAGCTGTGGCCCAACCTGGTGGAGGGCTGCCGCCGCACCGACACTCCATTGGCCATGGTCAATGCACGGCTGTCGGAGCGCTCCGCGCGGGGCTACCGGCGGGCCGGCAGCCTGGCCCGGGATGCCTTTGGCCACCTGACGGCCATCGGCGCCCAGACCGAGGCCGACGGCCGCCGCCTGACCACCCTGGGCGCTCGCTGGCTGCAGGTCACCGGCAACATCAAGTTCGACATTACCCCACCCGAGGCCATGCTGGCCCTGGGCGAGGCATTCCGCGACCGCATCGGCCCGCGCCAGATCCTGCTGGCGGCCAGCACCCGTGAGGGCGAGGAAGGCCCCCTGCTGGAAGCCTTCGCACGCCAATGCCCGCCAGGGGTGCTGCTCGTGCTGGTGCCACGCCACCCCCAGCGCTTTGACGAAGTGGCCAGGCTGGTCGGCCGAAGCGGGCTCAAACTTCAGCGCCGCTCCGGCAACGAGCCGGTGATGGCCGACACGCGGGTCTGGCTGGGGGATTCGATGGGCGAGATGTACGCCTACTATGCCGCTGCCGACACGGCCCTGATCGGCGGCTCGTGGGAAAAGCTCGGCGGCCAGAACCCCATCGAAGCCACGGCGGTGGGCTGCCCGGTGGTGGTCGGCCCCCATACCTTCAATTTCAAAGCCGTCTGCGAGCAAGCCATCGAAGCCGGAGCGGCCCTGCGTGCCGACAACCTGGAGGATGGCCTCAAGCTGGCCCTGGAGATCATCCACAGCCCGGCCCGGCGCAAGACCATGGGCGAGGCGGGACGCGACTTTGCCCACTCCCACCGGGGTGCGACGACGCGCACCCTCGCCCTGCTGGCCCCCCTGCTGCGCGGCGCCCAGGCCCGCAAGCGCTGACCCGGGGAGCCGTTCAGGCCATCGGCCGGGCGAGGTAATCCACCACCCAGCCGACGAAGATCACCGCCCCCACCCAGTTGTTGTGGAGGAAGGCCTTGAAGCATTTCGGCCGGTCACGCTCACGGATCAGGGTGTAGTGATAGACCATGATGCCGGCGGCCACCGCCAGCCCGGCTGCAAAGAACAGCCCTCCGCCCGTCATCAGGCCCACCCAGCCGAGCAGGGCCAGCGTGAGGACATAGCAGATCATCACGGCGGCCACGTCGAAACGGCCGAAGGTGATGGCCGAGGTCTTGATACCGATCTTCAGGTCATCCGGGCGATCCACCATGGCGTACTCCGTGTCATAGGCCACCGCCCAGAACACGTTGGCCAGCAGCATCAGCCAGGCCACCATCGGCACCTCACCCTGCAGGGCGGCGAAGGCCATCGGTATGCCGAAGCCGAAGGCGATGCCCAGATAGGCCTGGGGAATGGCCAGGAAACGCTTGGTGAAGGGATAGCTGCCCGCCAGGAAGACCGCCGGCACGCTGAGGGCGATGGTCAGGGCGTTGAGGGGCAGCACCAGCAGGAAGGACAGCAGCGCAAGGCCTGCCGCCAGAGCCAGGGCCTCCTTCGGCGTGAGTCGCCGGGCAGCCAGCGGCCGGTGACGGGTACGCTCCACATGGCCATCGAAGTCCCGGTCGGCGTAGTCGTTGATCACACAACCTGCCGAGCGCATCAGCACCGTGCCCACGACGAAGATGGCCACCACACCCAGCGCCGGCCGCCCAGCCCCAGCCACCCACAGAGCCCAAAGGGTCGGCCACATCAGCAGCAGGATGCCGATGGGCTTGTCGAGGCGCATCAACTTGCCATACTCGGACAGTCTCTGGGAAAGGCTCAGGGGCGTCATGGGGTGAGAGTCCCGATCTCGGGCAGGAATATTTCGGTGATCAGCAGCGGGGAGCCCTGGCGACGGAAAGCCGAACGACGCGCCCACAAGGGGGGTTGATCAACACGGCCGGTGGCGTGCGCCGCGTGATGCCAGCGGGAATCCCGGGCATCCAGGCGCGCCGCCTCCAGGGGCGAACGCCGCACCCGGGGATCGTTGAACAATACGTTGGCCAGCGGCCGCCCGCCCAAACCATGCAACAGATGCCAGGCGGCCGGAATGGACGTCGTCGGCACCAGCGAGCGGGCAAAGACCACCGGTACGCCATCGGCCACCAACAGGACTTCCCGGATCCACAGGTCGCCATGATGTGCCACCCCCAGAGCGGCCCGCTCGTCGGGCATCACCCGCCCCTTGCCCTGACTCACCACCTGCAGGGAGAAGCGCCCGCAACGGGCGCGGATGCGGGCCGTGAGCGAGCTGTCATCGGTCAGCCACCCCCGCATGGGACGGGGGGCTTGCCAGGCAGCAATGCGGAAAGGGTCGCGGCCCGGAAAATGGGCGAGGGTCATGGGGTGCGGGGCTTGAAGCAGGCGGGCCGTATTGTACGGGTCTTGCTGCGGGCGGCGGAAGAAGGCAGGCCGGGCAAGTCGCTAGGCCTTGAGCAACGACGCCCGTCCGCCGAACCAGCGCGCCGTGATGACGTCCGCCGCCTGCGGCGCGTCGCGCAGGATCTCCTCGGCCAGATCGCGGGCGATGTCCACCAGCACCGCGTCCTCCTCAAGGTCAGCGTAGCGCAGCAGGGGCACCCCGCTCTGGCGGGCGCCGATGAACTCGCCCGGCCCGCGGATGCGCAGATCCTCCCGGGCGATGACGAAGCCGTCGGTGTGTTCGTAGATGGCCTTGAGGCGCTCCCGCCCGCTCTGGGAGAGGGGCTGGGCGAAGAGCAGGATGCACACGGACTCATGCACGCCGCGACCGACCCGCCCGCGCAGTTGATGGAGCTGGGCCAGGCCGAAGCGCTCGGCATGCTCGATGACCATCAGGCTGGCATTGGGGACGTCCACGCCCACCTCGATCACCGTGGTCGCCACCAGCACCTGCACCTCGTTGGCGATGAAGGCCGCCATGGTGGCGGACTTCTGGTCGTTCTTCAGGCGCCCGTGCACCAGGCCGATCTTCAGCTCCGGCAGCGCCGCCGACAGCATCTCGAAGCTCTCCTCGGCGGTCTTCAGCTGGAGCGCCTCGGACTCCTCGATCAGCGGGCACACCCAGTAGGCCTGGCGGCCCTTCAGGCAGGCGTCGCGGACGCGCTGGATCACCTCGTCGCGGCGTTCGTCCTTGACCAGCTTGGTGACGATGGGGGTGCGCCCCGGCGGCAGCTCGTCGAGCACCGACACATCCAGGTCGGCGTAGTAGCTCATGGCCAGGGTGCGGGGGATGGGCGTGGCCGACATCATCAACATGTGGGGCGACTCGCCGGCCTGTCCCTTCTCGCGCAGGGCCAGGCGCTGGCGCACGCCGAAGCGGTGCTGCTCGTCCACCACCGCCAGGGCCAGCAGGGGCAGAGCCACCGGGTCTTCGATCAGGGCGTGGGTGCCCACCGCCAGCAGCACTTCGCCGGCGGCAAGGCGGGCCAGGGTGGCCTCCCGCTCCTTCTTACGCCGGCTGCCGGACAGCCAGGCCACCGCGATGCCCAGGGGCGCCAGCCAGTCGGCAAGCTTGCGGTAGTGCTGCTCGGCGAGGATCTCGGTGGGCGCCATCAGCACCGCCTGGCGGCCGTTCTCGGCGGCCTGCAGCATGGCCAGCGCGGCGACGCAGGTCTTGCCGCTGCCCACATCGCCCTGCAGCAGGCGCTGCATGGGGTGGGGCGAGGCCAGGTCGCGGGCGATCTCGGCAAAGGCGCGGCTCTGGGCGCCAGTCAGCGCGAAGGGCAGTTGCTCCAGCAGGCTGCGGGTCAGGGTGTCGTGCAGGGGCAGGGCCGGGGCATTCTTGGCCCGGCGGGCGGCATAGGCGCGGCGCAGGGAAATCTGCTGGGCGACGAGTTCATCCAGCTTGATGCGCTGCCAGGCCGGGTGGCCCCGGTCTTCCATGTCCAGGGCCGACACCGACGGCGGCGGCGCATGCAGCAGGCGCAAGGCGTCGGGCAGCGAGGGCAGATGCAGGCGCTGGCGCAGGGCGTCGGGCAGGTCATCGTGCACCGGGTTGTGGCGCAGGGCACCGCCGATCAGCTTGCGCAGGGCCGACTGGGCCATGCCGGCGGTGGTCGGGTAGATGGGGGTGAGGCTGTCGGGCAGCGGCTCGCCGGCGGCCACCGGGCGCACCCGCGGATGGATCATCTCCGCCCCGAAAAAGCCCTCGCGCAACTCGCCAAAGATGCGCAGGCGCGCGCCTTCGGCCATCTGCTTCTGCTGGTTGGGGTAGAAATGCACGAAGCGCAGCATCACCTCGCCGCTGGCGTCGGTGGCCCGCACCACCAGCTGGCGGCGCCCGCCATGGGTGATCTCGCAGGACTGCACCTCCACCTCGCACTGCACCGGCACACCCGGGCGGGCATCGGCCAGCAGGGTCAGGCGGGTTTCATCCTCGTAGCGCAGGGGCAGATGCAGGATCAGATCTGCCGGCGCAAAGATGTCCAGCTTGGCCAGACGCTCGGCGAGCTGCGGCCCGACGCCAGGCCAGCCGCGCTGCGCGGGCTTGCGCGGCGCAGCCGGGGGCGCAGCGGCAGACTCCACCGGCACGGCCCCGGGTGCTCAGCCGATGACCAGGACGGCGTCAGCTTCGACGACGGCGCCGCGGGGCAGCTCCTTCACGCCCACGGCAGCCCGGGCCGGGTAGGGCTCGGAGAAGTAACGGGCCATGACTTCATTCACCTTGGCAAAGTTGGCCAGGTCGGTGAGGTAGATGTTGAGCTTGACCGCATCGGCCAGGGAGCCGCCGGCCGCCTCGGCCACCGCCTTGAGGTTCTCGAAAACACGCACGGTCTGGGCTTCGAAACCCTCGACCATCTGCATGCTGACCGGGTCGAGGCCGATCTGGCCGGACAGGTAGACAGTGTTGCCGGCCTTGACGGCCTGGGAATAAGTGCCGATGGCGGCGGGGGCGCTGGGCGTGGCGATGATCTGTTTGCTCATGAAGGGGCTCCGGGTGAAAAAAGGCCGGCAAACCGGCGGACTCTGCTCGCGCCGGAGTTTACCCTGCTCCTGCCCGGCGCACGCCGGTGGCAAGATTCGGGTTTGCCCCGTTTGAACCGGAAAGACACCATGCCCGCCCTGCCCGCCCCCCTTGTCCAGCAGCTCACCGAACGCTTCGGCAAGCGCTTCTCCACCGCCGAAGCCGTGCGCGCCCACCACGGTCACGACGAATCCCACTTCCCCGATGCCCTGCCCGACGGCGTGGTGTGGCCCCACAGCACCGCCGAGGTGGTGGAGGTGGTGAAGCTGTGCCGGGAACACCGGGTACCGCTGATTCCCTTCGGTGTCGGCAGCTCCCTGGAGGGCCACATCCTGGCCACCCGTGGCGGCCTGAGCCTGGACATGTCGGAGATGAACCAGGTGCTGGCCATCCACAACGAGGACATGGATGCCGTGGTGCAGCCCGGCGTGACCCGCAAGACGCTCAACGCCGCCCTGCATGGCAGCGGTCTGTTCTTTCCCATCGACCCGGGCGCCGACGCCTCCCTGGGCGGCATGACGGCCACCCGCGCCTCGGGCACCAACGCCGTGCGCTACGGCACCATGCGCGAGAACGTGCTGGCCCTGGAAGTGGTGCTCGCCGACGGTCGGGTCATCCGCACCGGCGGCCGCGCCCGCAAGTCGGCTGCCGGCTACGACCTGACCCGCCTGTTCGTCGGCTCGGAAGGCACCCTGGGCGTCATCACCGAAGTCACCGTGCGCCTGCACCCCCTGCCCGAGGCCATCTCCAGCGCCACCTGCTCCTTCCCGGACGTGGCCAGCGCCGTGCAGACGGTGATCCAGACCATCCAGCTGGGCGTACCCGTGGCGCGCATCGAACTCCTCGACGCCCTCACCGTGCACGCGGTGAACCGCTACAGCAAGACCCACCTGCGCGAATCGCCGATGTTGTTCTTCGAGTTCCACGGCTCCCCCAACGGCGTCGAGGAACAGGCCTGCACGGTGCAGGAGATCGCGGCCGACAACGGCGGCGAAGGCTTTGAATGGGCCACCCGCCCGGAGGACCGCAGCCGCCTGTGGCAGGCCCGTCACGACGTGCTCTACGCCAGTCTGGCCCTCAAGCCGGGCAGCCGGGGCATCTCCACCGACGTCTGTGTCCCCATCTCACGCCTCGCCGACGCCATTGCCGGCGCCCAGGCCGCCATCGCCGAGAGCGGCCTGACGGCGCCGGTGGTGGGCCACGTGGGCGACGGCAACTTTCACGTGGTGATCCTCACCACCCCGGACGACCCGGCCCAGGTGCACGCTGCCGAAGCACTCGGCCGGCGCATCGTGGAATGCGCGCTGGCCCTGGACGGAACCTGCTCCGGCGAGCACGGCATCGGTATCGGCAAACGGGATTTCCTGATGGCCGAGCACGGTGAAGGCGTCGCCGTGATGCGCGCCCTGAAGGCCGCCCTGGACCCCCTGGATCTCATGAACCCCGGGAAAGTGCTACCCGGCAAGGTGACCTAGTTCCTGTCAAATTGTGATTCTTGTCATAGTCAATCATCAAGTCACTCCAAACACCGCCGTTAAGGAATTGCCCCGTCCGTAACCGTTCCTGCCCATGCATGCCACGACCATCCGCGCCGACGACGTCGCAACCCTCTCTGGCATTGCCCTATCCATCGCCAGCATCATCGCCACAGCGTTTGATGGCCCAGGATGGCTGGCCTATGCCCTGGGTGCGGGAACCATCCTGTCCCTGCTGGCAGCAACCGTGATCAGCCATCGGGCCCGCGCCCGGGCACGGCGCAACCAGCAGATGCAGCGCGAGCGGATCAACGGCAGCGTGCAGGAGTACGACACCCTGTGCGAACGCATCGCGGGCAGCAGCGAGCAGCAGTATCAGCGCCTGCAGGAATCCCTGGGCCAGATCCAGGAGGTCTTCTCCAACGCCCTGGCCGATCTCAATCGCAGCCTCACCGGCAGTAACAGCAGTCAGTCCGACTCACTCCGCCACCTGGCCGATGAACTCCTTGCCCTGGCGGGCGCCCAGGAGAGCTCGGCCCGCCATAGCGGGCTGACCCGCTTTGCGGAGGAAACCCGCGACACCCTCAATGCTTTCGTCAGCACCGTGCAGCAGCTCAAGGCCAGCGGCACCGACATCGCCGAGCGCTTTTCGACCATGCGCGGCAAGGTCGACGCCGTCAGCCGGCTGATGACCGAAGTCAGCCAGATCAACAACCAGACCGAACTGCTGGCCCTCAACGCGGCCATCGAAGCCGCCCGGGCCGGCGAGGCGGGACGCGGCTTCGCGGTGGTCGCCGACGAAGTGCGCAAGCTGGCCCAGCGCACCGAGAAATTCAGTGGGCAGATCGACACCCTGCTGGCCGAAATCCATACGGCCATCAACGACGTGGGCAGCGCCGTGGATGTCTCCGCGTCCACCGACGTCAGCAAGGCTGAGGCCTCCCAGGCCAGCGTCACGGCAATGGGCCGGGAAATGCAGGATCTGACCACCCTTGCCGCCGAGCAGTCCCGGCGCATCAACGAAGTATCGGCGGCCATCCACCGGCTGGTCATGCAGGGCGTACTGTCAATGCAGTTCGAGGACATCGTCAGCCAGCTCCTCGGCAAGCTGCGCCAGCACACCGAGTTCATGAGCGAGTACGCCCACGGCTTCTTCGACGTGCATCGGGACGTGGCGGAGCGCGACGGCCTTGCCCGTATCCAGCGTCGCAACACCATTCTGTCGGAGCTGCTGCATGCCTCAAACCGCTCCGCCGAGGAAATCCGTTTCGACTCCGTGCGCCAGACCGGCGTCGACGCGGGCGCGGTGGATCTGTTCTGATCGCCCCTGTGCGGTCATGTGCAGAAAAACAACACCCGCCCCCCGGCGAAGCCTTGCCCCTGGGTGGTAACGCGCTACCATTCCCTCGGCATTGCACCAAGCATCTGCCATCAAACAAACATAGACTGAGGGTAAGCACCATGAAAAAACTGCTGTTTCCGCTGGTCGTATTTCTGCCCGTGACTGCTTTCGCCGCCGCCAACAACGTGGGCTCCTGCGGCCTCGGCTCCAAGGTTTTCGAAGGCCAGAAGGGCGTCGCCCCGCAGGTTCTCGCTGTCACCACCAACGGCACCTTTGGCAACCAGACCTTCGGTATCACCTCTGGCACCCTCGGCTGTTCCCAGGATGGCGTCGTCACCTCCGCCTGGAAGACCGCCATGTTCATTGACGGCAACAAGTCGCAGCTCGCCCGCGACGCCGCCTCCGGCCAGGGTGAAACGCTGGATGCACTGGCTGCCCTGCTGAAGATCGACGCCCAGGACAAGGCTGCCTTCGTCAGCCTGACCAAGGCCCGTCACGCCGAGATCTTCGCCTCCGTCGACTCCGCTGAAACCATCGCCACCCAGCTGAAGGCTGCCCTGCAGTCCGACGCCCGCCTCGCCAAGTACGCCGAAGCGGTGTAAGCCACGGGGCTGCGGGTCGCCGGACTTTCCCCGACCCGCGCCACGCCAAGCCCTGTGCCTGCACAGGGCTTTTCTTTTTGCACCCGCCCCACCCATGAAGATACTGATCGCCCTCGGCACCGTCCTGAGCCTGGTCGCGCACGCCGTCCAGGCCGCCCCCCTGGCCGATGCGCAGGCTGCGGCGCGCGACGCGCGTCTGGCCGACGACCCGGCCTGGGCTGACCTGCTTCAGTACGAGCCCTATCCCATCACCGGCCACCTGCGCAGCCTGGCCGACGACACGGGCTTCTTCAACGCCCCAGACGGTGCCCGCAACCCCGCGGCCGAGCTCAACGCCACCCTGGCCCGCCTGTTCGAGCCGGCCCGACCCCAGGCCCCCGACGAGCACCCCCAATGCCGCTTCCCGGCGCGCCATCACTGGTTGCGGCAGCGCCTTGCCCTCAGCCCCGCGCAGCTACCCGAGCAGCCCTGCCCGCGCCTGGAAAAGTGGGCGGCCGAGATCAACCCCGCCGGCGTGACCCTGGTCTTTCCCTCTGCCTACGTGAACAGCCCGGCGTCCATGTTCGGCCACACCCTGCTGCGCATCGACACCCCGGGGCAGACCGAAGCCACCCGCCTGCTCGCCTACACCATCAACTACGCCGCCAAGGCCGACGCCACCGACGGCTTCACCTTCGCACTGAAGGGCCTCACCGGCCTCTACCCCGGCGCCCTGTCCAGCTCGCCCTACTACGCCAAGGTGCGCGAGTACAGCGACATGGAGAGCCGCGACGTCTGGGAGTACCGGCTCAACCTGACGCCCGCCGAAACCCGCCAGCTACTGCGCCACGCCTGGGAGATCGGCGCCACCCGCTTCGACTACTGGTTCTTCGACGAGAACTGCTCCTACATGATCCTGCGCCTCCTCGACGTGGCCCGGCCGGGCCTGCGGGTGGCAAAGCAGTTCTACTGGACGGCCATTCCCGTGGATACCGTGAAGGGCGTGGTGGCCATGCCGGACCTGGTCACCGAGATCAGCTTCCGCCCCTCCACCGGCACTGAACTGGCCCATCGCGCCAAGCGCCTCGACCCGGCCAGCCTGGACGCGGCCATCGCTGTAGCCGACGGCCGACGCACTCCGCAAAGCCTGGGGACCGACACACAGGCCATCGAGCAGCTCGAGTTCGCCGACCGCCTCGTATCCTTCCGCGGGCATGCGGGCAAGCTCGACCAGGACGACGCCCTGGCCCGCCTGAAAGCCATCCAGATCACCCGCAGCCAGCTTCCCACCATCGACACCGGCGTGGTCCCGGTGCCGCCTCGCCCCGAGAACGGCCACGCTTCCGGGCGCTTAGGCCTCGCCGCCGGCCGGCTGGACGGCGCCAACGCCCTCTTCCTCGACCTGCGCCCGGCCTACCACGACCTCCTCGACCCCGAAACCGGCTACGCCCGGGGTGCCCAGATCCGCTTCCTCGACCTGGGGGCCAGCCAACGCGAGGGACAGGGCTGGCGGCTCGACCGCTTCCTGCCGGTGAACATCGTTTCCGTCGCGCCCCGTCTGAGCTGGACCCAGCCCCTGTCCTGGAAAGTCCGCTTCGGCTGGGAACGCGTCCTGGGCGCCCGCCGCGCCACCGGCCCCATGGTGGCCGGTGGCCCTGGTGCGGCCTGGGAGTGGAAGGGCCTGCTCGGCTACGTCTTCCTGGAGAACCAGCTCCTCGGCCACGGCGACCTGCAGAAGCACTGGGCCATCGGCAGCGGCCCCCTGGCCGGCCTGCTGTGGGACGTGGGTGCCGGCAAGCGCCTGCAGCTCGAAGCCGGCCGCCAGTGGTTCAACGACCGGCGCCTCGACCGCAGCTCTGCCCGCGCCCACCTGCGCACCCGCCTGAGCCCCCGCGACAACCTTGTCGCCGGCTACGAATGGATGCACATCGAACTCCCCGACACCGACAGACAGGAGCGCCGCCTGACGGTGGGCTGGCAACATTACTTCTGAATCACCGCCCCGCACACCGGAACCCCGCCGCCATAAGGGTATCCAAGCATTGAGCTGCCGCGCCCCGGCAGCCAGACTCGCCTTGCAACACCTCCGCGACCGGGCCCACAAGGCCCGACCCGCGAACGGATCAAAAACACGATTTTTGCGAGGAAACCCACCATGGCCGAGCAGGACCCCGTCCGCGCGCTGTCCGTGCCCACCCCGGGCAACACGCTTCTCGACGACAAATACACCACCACCGCCGGGCGCGTTTATCTGACCGGTTACCAGGCGCTGGTGCGCCTGCTGATGATCCAGCGTGATCGCGACCGGGCCGCCGGGCTCAACACCGCCGGCTTCGTCTCGGGCTACCGGGGTTCCCCCCTGGGTGGGCTCGACCAGACCCTATGGAAGGCCAAGGCCCATCTGGCCAGCCACGACATCGTCTTCCAGCCCGGCATCAATGAGGACATGGCGGCCACCGCCGTCTGGGGCAGCCAGCAGGTTGCCCTGTCACCCAAGGCCCGCGTGCAAGGTGTGTTCGGCATGTGGTACGGCAAGGGGCCGGGGGTGGATCGCTGTGGCGACGTGTTCCGCCACGCCAACGCCGCCGGCAGCTCGCCATACGGTGGGGTTCTTGTCATCGCCGGTGACGACCACGCGGCCAAGTCGTCCACCCTGCCCCACCAGACCGACCACTTCTTCAAGTCGATGATGATGCCGGTGCTGGCGCCCGCCGGTGTGCAGGACTATCTCGACTTCGGCGTGCATGGCTGGGCCCTGTCGCGCTATTCCGGCTGCTGGGTGGCCTTCAAGGCCCTGGCCGACACGGTGGAAACCTCGGCCTCGGTGGACGTGGCCCCGCTGCGCGTCACCACGAAGATTCCCGACGACTTCGCCCTGCCCGAAGGCGGGCTCAACATCCGCTGGCCCGATCCGCCGCTGGTGCAGGAGAAGCGCCTGCTCCATGCCAAGCTCTACGCCGCCCTGGCCTACTGCCGGGCCAACGGCCTCAACCGCATCGTCATCGACTCGCCCCAGCCGCGCCTGGGCATCATCACCAGCGGCAAGAGCTACCTGGACGTGCGCCAAGCCTTCGACGACCTGGGCATTGACGAAGCACTCGCCGCCGAGATCGGCATCCGCCTCTACAAGGTGGGCATGGTGTGGCCCCTGGAGGCGGAAGGGGTGCGCCACTTCGCCGAAGGGCTGGACGAGATCCTGGTGATCGAGGAGAAACGCCAGCTCCTCGAGTATCAGCTCAAGGAAGAGCTCTACAACTGGCGCGAGGACGTGCGCCCCCGCGTTGTCGGCAAGTTCGACGAGAAGGGGGAATGGTCGCTGCTCACCACCCTGGGCGCGGACGGCCGTACCACCGTAGACCACGGCGAATGGCTGCTCCCCGCCGCCGGTGAGCTGACCCCGGCCATGATCGCCCGGGTCATCGCTGCCCGCATCGGGCGCTTCTTCACATCCGATCGCATCGAGGCCCGCCTGGCCTTCCTCCAGGCCAAGGAGGCCACCCTCGGCCGCCGCGTCTTCGCCATCGACCGGGTGCCCACCTTCTGCCCGGGTTGCCCCCACAACACCTCCACGGTGGTGCCCGAAGGCAGCCGCGCCATGGCCGGCATCGGTTGCCACTACATGGCCACCTTCATGCCCGACCGCAAGACCGGCACCTTCACCCACATGGGCGGTGAAGGCGTGCCCTGGGTCGGCCAGGCGCCCTTCATCGACGAGCCCCACATCTTTGCCAACCTGGGCGACGGCACCTACTTCCACTCGGGCCTGCTGGCCATCCGCCAGGCGGTGGCAGCCTTCAATCGCCCCGGCGGCAGTGGGCCGGCGACCAGCGGCATCACCTACAAGATCCTCTTCAACGACGCCGTGGCCATGACCGGCGGCCAGCCGGTGGACGGCGACCTGACGGTGCCAAAGCTGCTGCGCCAGTTGCAGGGCGAAGGGGTGCACACCATCGTGCTGGTCACCGACGGCACCGACCGGGCCTGGCATGTGGCCGACATCCCCCACGGCATCCCGATCCGCCAGCGCGACGAGCTGGACGTGATCCAGCGCGAACTGCGCACCGTGCCCGGCGTGTCGGCCCTGGTCTTCGACCAGACCTGTGCCGCCGAGAAGCGCCGGCGCAGGAAGCGCGGCACCTTCCCCGACCCCCAGACCCGCGTCTTCATCAACGAGGCGGTGTGCGAGGGCTGCGGTGACTGCGGCCGGGAATCCAACTGCATGGCCATCCTGCCGGTGGAGACCGAGTTCGGGCGCAAGCGCCAGATCGACCAGTCGGCCTGCAACAAGGACTACTCGTGCATGAACGGCTTCTGCCCGAGTTTCGTCACCATCGAAGGTGGCCGGGTGCGCAAGGGACGCGCCCTGCAGTCGGGCGAGCAGCGCTTCACCCCCCTGCCCGAGCCCACCCTGCCGGCCACCCGCGAGCCCTGGGGCATTCTCGTCACCGGCGTGGGCGGCACCGGGGTGGTCACCATCGGTGCCCTGATCGGCATGGCTGCCCACCTGGACGGCAAGGGCGTCACCGTGCTCGACATGACCGGTCTGGCCCAGAAGGGCGGCTCCGTGTTCAGCCACATCCGCATCGCCGACCGGCCGGAAGATCTCCACGCCGTGCGCATCGCCGCCGGCGAAGCCAACGCGGTGATCGGCGGTGACGTGGTGGTCACCGCCAGCGTCGATGCCCTGGCCAAGATGGCCGTCGGGCGCACCCGCGGCGTGGTCAATTGCGCCGAAACACCCACCTCGGAATTCACCCGCAACCCGGACTGGCAGTTCCCCCTGGAAAAGATGCAGGCCGCCATCGTGGAGGCTGTGGGCAATGACGGCTGCCTGTTTCTGGACGCCCAGTTCCTGGCCACCCGCCTGCTCGGCGACGCCATCGCCACCAACCTGTTCCTGCTCGGCTACGCCTGGCAGAAGGGCTGGGTGCCGGTCAGCGCCACCAGCCTGGACAAGGCCATCGAACTGAATGGCGCGGCGGTGGACATGAACCGTCAGGCCTTTCTGTGGGGCCGCCGGGCGGCCGTGGATCTGGCCGCCGTCGAGCGGGAGGTGAAACCGGCGCCGGTGATCCCCATCCGCCCGGAAACCCTGGATGAGCGCATCGCCCGCCGGGCCGCCTTCCTCACCGACTACCAGGACGCCGCCTACGCCCGGCGCTACACCGATCTGGTGGCCCGCGTCCGCGCGGCCGAAGCCCCCCTGGGCAGCGAGCGCCTCACCGACGCGGTGATGCGCCATTACTTCAAGCTGCTGGCCTGCAAGGACGAGTACGAAGTGGCCCGCCTGTTCAGCGATCCGGGTTTCCGCGCGGCCGTGGACAGCCAGTTCGAGGGCGACTTCCAGCTGCGCTTCCACCTGGCGCCCACCTTCCTGGCCCGGCCCGACCCGGCCTCCGGGCGCATCCGCAAGCTCGCCTTCGGCCCCTGGATGCTCACCGCCTTCAAATGGCTGGCCCGCCTGCGGCGCCTGCGCGGCACGCCCTTCGACATCTTCGGCTATCACCCGGAACGCAAGGCCGAAAGGGCCCTGGTCGTCGAGTACGAGCAGGACATCGTCCTCCTCCTTGCGGGCCTCGACGCTGGCCGCCTGCCCTTGGCAGTGGAAATTGCCAGCCTGCCCGAGGGGATCCGGAGCTATGGTCATGTGAAGGCAGCCGCGATACACAGCGTGGCGCAGCAACGCAAGGCCCTGCTGGCCCGCTGGCCGGACGCGACCGGCTCACGCAGCCGGGCCGCTTGATCGACAGCAGGCTTTCCAGCATCGCGAAATGGCTTCATCATCCGGGAACCTCATTCCCCCTGCCCTACGAAAGCCCCCCATGAAACACGTGTCCCTGCTGGTCGCCACCCTCCTTCTCGGCACTTCGGCCTTCGCTGCCCCACCCAGCACAGAATCCCTCAACCAACTCCTGGTCGCCACCCGGATGGAGCGCTCTATCGGCGTTGCCCAGCAGAGCCTGGAGCAGGCGGTACGCAACTCCATCAACCAGGGGCTGCAGGGCAAGGCCCTCACCCCCCAGGGCCAGAAGGTCGTCGACAAGTTCAACTCCGAGGCAGGCGCCATCATCCGCAAGGAGATCAACTGGGCCGATCTGAAGGGCGCCTACATGAAGCTCTACGCCGAAACCTTCACCCAGGAAGAAGTGGATGGCCTGCTGGCCTTCTACCGCAGCCCGGCCGGAGTGGCCCTGCTGGAAAAGATGCCCCAGGTCACCCAGAAGTCAGCGGCCATCACCCAGCAGCGCATTGCACCCCTGGTGGAAAAGCTCAAGGCCTCCATGGCAAAGACCGTCGAGGATGCCAAGGCAGCAAAGTAAGCCTCTGGCGCCCGGCTCCGCCCGGCGCACTGACGGCATGAAGCTCCCCCCCGCCCTGAAGGCCCTGCTGGCCCAGCTCATCGGAACCGCTGCGGCCCTCGCCATGGCCCGCAGCGGCCTGTTGCCGGGCGGTCTGTGGCCCGTCGCAGTGATCCAGGCACTGGCGGCCACGGTCACCGCCGTGGCACTCGGCAGCGCCCCCTGGTGGCGCTGGATCCACCTGGGCTTCGCGCCCCTGGTGGTGGTGGCCCTGCAACTGCGCATCGCCCCTGGGTGGTATCTGGCTGCCTTCGTGGGCTTCGCTCTGGTGTTCTGGAGCAGCTTCCGCACCCAGGTTCCGCTGTTCCTGTCCAACCGGGCCACCGCTGCTGCCGTCGCCACGCTGCTCCCCCATGGGCGCCCGGCCCGCCTTCTCGACCTGGGCAGCGGCACGGGCTCGTTACTGCGCCCCCTGGCGCAGATGCGCCCCGATTGCCGCCTCGAGGGCATCGAATCGGCCCCGGCCCCCTATGCCCTGTCGGTCCTGCTGTCCCGCCGGCAACCCACCATTGCCGTGGCGCGGGGAGATTTCTTCGCCATTCCCTGGCACGACTACGATCTGGTCTATGCCTTCCTGTCGCCCGTCCCCATGACCGCCGTGTGGCACAAGGCCAGCGCCGAACTGCGCCCCGGCGCCCTCCTCGTCAGCAACAGCTTTCCCATCGAGGGCGTTGAACCGGAACAGGTCATCGAAGTGGACGACCGGCGCCATACCCGCCTTTACTGCTACCGCCCCGCCGGGCCCGCCTACCTGCAAAAAACCGGAATTACCGTCCGATAGCCCCTCAATTCCGCCCCTCCCGCGGCCGTTATAGCCCGAATAATGGCGCCATCGCGCCTGGCGTTCAGCGAGAGGATTTCCACCATGTCCCGGATCATCTGCATCATCGGCAACAAGGGCGGCACCGGCAAGACCACCTTGTCCCACATGCTCTGCCAGGGCCTCGGCCTGCTCGGCCAACGCTCCGCCTGCGTCCTCACGGATACGTCACGCGAACCCCTGAGCCCCGACGGTCGCCGCTACGTCACCGCCGATGCACGCACCCCGGAAGCCCTGCACAAGGTCGTGGGCAAGCTGCGCACCATGAATGGCTGGATCGGTGTCATCGATGGCGGCGGCAACCGCGCCGAGATGGACCGCACCCTCAACGGCCTCGCCGATATCGTGCTGCTGCCCTTCCGCGACTCCCACGAAGACCTGCGCACCGTGCTGCGCGACCTGGAAGCCTTCCCCAACGCCTACGCCCTGCCCTCCCAGTGGCCCACCAACGCCTGGGCACGGGACGCCGCCGACCGCAGCGTGGCGCAGATGCTCGGCGCCCACCGCGACCGTCTCCTGCACCCCGTCGCCAGCCTCTCGGCCACCAAACTGCTGCTCCAGAAGCACATCCCCGACGGTCTGCCGTCCAACGTGGGCAACGCCTGCCGGGCGCTGGCGCGGCAGGTGATGGACGTGCTGGAGATCGAAGACAGCGCCCGCGACACGCCCCATCCCGCGAACCAGGACACGCCCACTGCCCCGCCACCGCCCACGGTCCTTCCCGAAAGCTACGCCAGCACCGCCCATCACTGACGCCGCACCAAGGCGTTTCCTTGACCTAGGCGGTTTACCCACCGGGGTGGGTCGGGCAGAATGCGCCGACCTTCGACTTCCCGGTGTGCCCCCTGATGCTTCGTGCCCACGGCCTGGCCTGCGACCGCGGCGACCGCCGCCTGTTCTCTGCCGTGGACTTTTCCCTCGCCCCCGGGGAATGGCTGCAGGTGGAGGGCGCCAACGGGGCCGGCAAGACCAGCCTGCTGCGCATGCTGGCCGGTCTGGCGCCCAGCGCCGACGGACATATCGAATGGGACGGCCAGCCGGTGAGCGATGTGCGCGATGAGTTCCATGCCCGCCTGCTCTACCTGGGCCACGCCCCCGCCATCAAGGAAGATCTCTCCGCCCTCGAGAACCTGCAGACCGCCGCCGCCGTGGCCGGACGCCCCCTTGACGAGGCCACTGCCCTCGCCGCCCTGCGCCGCATCGGCCTGAAGGGTCGCGAGGATCTGCCCGCCCGGGTTCTTTCGCAGGGCCAGAAGCGCCGCGTGGCCCTGGCCCGCCTGCTGTGCAGCCAGGCCCGCCTGTGGATCCTCGACGAGCCCTTCGTGGCCCTGGACGTGGCGGCCGTGTCCCTGCTGTGCAGCATCCTCGACGAGCACCTGTCCCGGGGCGGGCTGCTGATCTTCACCAGCCATCAGGCCGTGCAGCTCGGGGGCATCGGCAACACCCTCCGGCTCGGCCCGGACCCGGATGCCTCACGGCCTCGCCCCACTATCGCGGAGGTGCCGGCATGAGCGCGCCGGGCCTGCCCGGGCGCCAAGCCGCCGCGCACGGCATGGAGGGTGCCCAGTGAACGCCTTCATCGCCATCGTCCGTCGCGACCTGCTCCTCGCCGCCCGGCGCAAGAGCGAAGTGCTGACCGCCCTGTTCTTCTTCATGATCGTGGTCAGCCTGTTTCCCCTCGGCATCGGGCCGGAAACCGCCATGCTGCGACGCATTGCCCCGGGCGTGCTGTGGGTCGCCGCCCTGCTGGCGGCCATGCTGTCCCTCAACCGCCTGTTCGCCGCCGACCACCAGGATGGAACTCTCGAGCAGATGAGCCTGTCTCCCACTCCGCTGGCCCTGCTGGTGAGTGGCA
>WBZV01000505.1_pt1 | contig 22820 bp, 40 predicted proteins | sample 5204221 | NCBI WGS metagenome assembly WBZV01 (sample SAMN12344360, study PRJNA552823) | activated sludge metagenome | biome: Activated sludge suspended growth; feature: Nitrification reactor; material: Wastewater; isolation source: activated sludge from nitrification reactor of wastewater...
GGGGATGACCGGGATCAACGACTTCCTGGTCCCGTTCGACATCGACCTCAAGGTCGTGGACAGGTGGGGTGACGCGAAGTGACCTTCTTCGACAAGTTCCGCAGCAGCGGCGACAAGGCCCACCACCCGGTGCCTGAGGACTCCACGGTGATGGGTGCCCTGGGCAACTACGACCCGCGTGTCTTCATCCGCAACATCGCCTATGACGCCCTCCTGGGTGAGGCCGCAGACGAGGTGCTGCACGAGGTGTACGAGTTGGCCCCGGTCAGCGAGGAGGGGCGTGAGGCCCTCCAGCAGGAGAGCGAGGCCCGGCTGGCCAAGGTGATCGCGGCCCTCCCCGTGATCGAGGCGACGGTTGACACGGTGATCCGTATCGTCGCGGAACTGAACCCGAAGGCCAGGGAGATCAGCCCGGAGATCAAGGAGAAGGCGATCCTCTACGAATCGGACGTGGCCCGGCGCTGCGTCCTGGCGACCCTGTCTTGCCTGGCAGACCTGGGCCTGATCGACAGCAACCTCCCCGAAGCGACCATGAAGATCATCAAGTTGGGCGGTGACGACGATGAGTGACTGGTGGAGCCGCAAGTTGTCCGGCGACAAGGCCCCCGCAACCAGGCCCCTCCCCCCGGTACCGGCCCAGAACTACCCGGTCACCCACCAGCCCCCGGCTGACCCGGTGTCCACGAAGACGACCTTCACCAAGGCCCAGAGCGTCTGCCCCGGATGCGGTGGCGACAACTACTTCTCGATGGGCACCGCCAAGCCCCGCTGCTACGACTGCGGGTACCCGCTGGAGCAGCAGTCCACCGGGATGACCGGTGGCGACGGCTCCCCGGCGACCCCGGCCCGTCAGGTGCCCAGCGCCGGGTACCAGCCCCAGAACACAGCAGCAGGAAGGATTCAGTAGGCATGGCCATCGACACGAACGCCCTGGTGCTCGCCAAGACGATCAACAAGAAGTTGAAGATGGACGCCGTCGTGGTGGCCTCCAGCATCCAGCACTCCCTCATGCCCCGTATCCCTACCGGAAGCGTCAGCCTGGACTACGCCCTGGGAGGTGGGTGGCCGGGCAACCAGTGGGTCGAGTTGATCGGTGAGGCCTCGTCTGGAAAGACACGGACGGCCCTTATGACCCTCGCCCACAACCAGTCCCTGAACCCTGATCACACCACTGTCTGGGTTGCTGCGGAGCAGTGGGTTCCGTCCTACGCCGAGATGTGCGGAGTCAACCTGGACCAGGTTCTGGTCATCGAGACCAACATCATGGAGGAGGCCTACGGGGCCGTCATCCAGTTCGCGGAGTCGAAGTCCGTGGACGCCATCGTCATCGACTCCCTCCCGGCCCTGGTCCCCAGCCTGGAGGACGAGAAGGACGCAGGCGAGGCCACGGTCGGCAAGGGCGCACTGCTCACCAACCAGTTCTTCCGCAAGGTCGGCAAGTCCATGAAGCGCAGCCTCATCGAGGAGGAGCGCCCGGTCCTTGGCCTGATGATCAACCAGTGGCGTCAGCAGATCGGCGTCATGCACGGTGACAACCGGACCACACCGGGCGGGAAGGGCAAGGACTTCGCGTACTTCGTGCGGTGTGAGGTCCGCCGGGGGGACTGGTTGACCCACGGGACTGGTGACCGGGCGATCCGTGTCGGCCAGACCGTGAAGGTCCGCACCATCAAGAACAAGACGGCCCCGCCGCAGCAGGTCGCCAACATCGACTTCTACTTCGATGACTGCCCTCCGCTGTTCAAGGCCGGTGACATCGACTTCGCCAAGGAGATCGTGGCCCTGGCGATCCTCAACGACATCCTCACCCGCTCCGGGGCCTGGTACTACTACCAGGACCGCAAGTGGCAGGGTGCTGACTCCGTCCTGGACAGCGTCCGGGAGGAGCCGGACCTGGCCGCACAGATCACCTCAGAGGTAATGGAGGTGGTCACCCGTGCCTCGAAGTGAGGGACAGAAGCAGAGCCGCAAGCACGAGGATCGGCTCGCTGCAAAGACTGGGGGCCAGCGCAACGTGGCCTCAGGTGCATTCTGGCACCGCAAAGGAGATGTCAGGACCACAGAGTTGCTCATCGAGCACAAGTGGACTGGCGCGAAGCAGATCACGATCAAGGCAGCACATCTTGAGAAGATTCATGGTGAGGCGATCTTGGACGGTCGCATCCCGGCGGTCGGATTCCACCTCAACGGACGCAACTACGTGATCCTGGAGGAAGACGACGCATTGACCCAGTTCGGGGACGGGTGATCCACATGAAGGACACCCCCACATGGAACATTCCGAAGAGTGGCGTCGGAGAGCAAAGTGCCACACGGTCAGGATCGAGGCGTTCAAGGACTCGTTGTCTGACGACCAGCCTGAGGTCAAGGCCTGGGCAGAGGAGCAACGATCCGGCAGCGAGGTGTTCTACCCACCCCGCGACCACGTCCTCTACACCCCGGTGGCTGACTACGCCAAGGCCATCTGCAACGGCAAGGACTTCAAGGCCCCGTGCGCGGTCAGGATCGAGTGCCTGCTCTACGCACTACGCAACAACGAGGAGCACGGCATCTTCGGCGGTATGTCACACCGTGAGCGCAACGCGCTGCTACGGAAGTGGCGTCGTCGTCGTCCCAACCTCGACCTGCAAGCCAGCGACGACAGCCTTCGGGCCGACGCACAACGGATGGTTGACGAACGAGGGAAGTGAGTGACATGGCGGCTGTGACACAGGGACCCTTGAAGGACTTCCTCGATACCCGGAAGTCCACCTCCAAGGTGATCAGCCGCGTGGACCGTCACCTCCAGGCCCGCAAGCCCGACACGAGCCGCCGTACTGATGTCCTGCACCCCAGCGAGATCGTGGGTAAGGACTGGTGCCTGCGGGCCTCCTACCACCTGTTGCGTGGCGCGGAGCCGAAGCGTTCCAGCCATCCACTGCGGATGGAGAACGTCTTCCGCACCGGCCACGACATCCACGAGAAGTGGCAGGGCTGGCTGGGTGACGCGGGCTACCTGTACGGCTACTGGAGGTGTCGCGTTTGCGAGACACCCACCGTGGCCATGTACCTGGGCGCACCTGAGCACAACTGCCTGACCTGCGGCAACCAGGACTGGAAGTACGACGAGGTCCCGATCAGCATCCCGCACCTCCGTATCGAGGGCAGCGGGGATGGCTGGTTGCAGTTCGATGACCTGGACGACCACTTCCTGGAGATCAAGAGCGTCGGGCTTGGCACCCTGCGTCACTACGAGCCGTCCCTGCTCTCGTCAGCCTCGTGCCTGGAGGACGCCTTCAAGAAGATCAACCGCCCCTTCGCCGGTCACAACCGGCAGGGCCAGGTCTACCTGGAGGGCCTGCGGCTGGAGTACGGCGACGAGGCCCCGGACAAGTTGATCGTCCTGTACGAGTGCAAGTCGAACCAGGACTGCCGGGAGTTCACCGTCGAACGCAACCGGGACCTGATCGAGGACGTGCTCGACAAGGCCTACGACCTGGTCCAAATGGTCGATGCCGACGAGGAGCCCCCGTGCTCCATCAAGCCCGGCAGTACCTGCGTCAAGTGCAAGGAGTTCGCGGCATGACCACCACCTACCGCCTGGGCCCAGTCAGCGAGAAGGCCTTCCAGGAGATCGTCGCCCAGGGCCTCGACCTCCCGGAGAAGCCCGTGTCGGGCCTGCCCAAGTTGCCGGACAGCCTCACCAACATGAGCGACGTGGAACTCATGGAGTCCTACGCGGAGTTCGTGGCCTGGTCCGACTACACCACCAGCCAGGTGGCCGCAGCGGCCATCGATGAGCGTGCCGCCCAGGCCGACCTCGACGCGAAGGAGGCCGAGGTGATGCTCCGGGAGTGGACCGGCAAGACCGGGGACCGGGTCACCTTGCAGAAGGCCAAGGCCGCAGCCGACCCGGACATCATTGAGGCCCGCAAGGCCGTGGACGAGCGGTACGCCTACCGCAAGTTGGCTGAGAGCATCGCCACCGCGATGGAGCGCAACGCCCAGATGCTCTCCCGTGAACTGACCCGTCGTACCAGTTTCGACAAGACAACAACCCGTGGGAGGCACCTGTGACCACCAGCACCGTAAGCAAGTACTACCGCAAGATCAACAGCGTCTATCAGCGGGACAAGAAGGGGGTGTTCATCCCCGAGTTCTCTGACCCTGTCTTCGAGGAGGCGCTGAACTCCAACTTCGGGTGGTACCGGAAGTGGAACGGCACCAGCGTCGGGTTCGAGGTCGGTGGGGAGGTCTTCGGGCGCACGGAGAAGACCAACCTCACTGACGCCCAGTGGGATGTGGTGCGTGAGTGGAAGCGGGAATGGGAGGAACTGGTTCTCCCCCGCTTCGACAACCCCAGTGATGGCTGGATTCACCAGTTCCAGCGCCCCGACTTCGTGTACGGGGAGTTGGTCGGTCCAGGTGTGCAGGGCAACAAGCACGTCCTGGACGCCCTTGAGGTGAAGGAGTTTGACTGGCGCACCGGGGATGACTACTTCGCCTGCCCTGAGCCCCCGTTGTTCCACGCCACCCTCAAGGAGGTCATCGACATCTACCGGGCTGGTGGCAGGATGCCCGAGAGGCTGTACGAGTACTGGCCCTCCTATCGGGAGGACGTGTACTGGGAGGGACTGGTCGGGCGCACCGCGACACCTTTCTATGGATTCCACTTCGACAACGAGTCGATCATCACCAAGATCAAGGTCGAGGATCGGTGGTCATGGTGATTGACAACTGGCCCGGACGCTCATACGGGATGAAGACCGTACACATCGATCAGAACATCGACCTCACCAACCGCTGCGTGGAGGAACAGCAGATGCCCATGCCCATCGAGGCCATCGAGAACATTGAGATGACCGCCCCCATCCGGTCCTGGGAGGAAGCCGACAACAACCTGCTCAAGGCTGCCGACGCCGTAGTCAACCGCCGCGACGAGCAGTACGGCCTGTGCTATGACCACCACGCCGCCACCGCCGCGATGTGGAGTGTCTACCTGGGATGCACGATCCTCCCGGAGCAGGTGAGCGCCATGTTCGTCCTCGACAAGATCGTGCGCTCCAAGGAGGAGGACAAGCCCGACCACTGGGTGGATGTGGCCGGGTACGCCCAGGTACACGCCAAGGTCCAGGCAGAAGCGGAGCGTCAGAATGGCTAACCCCGAAGAGCACGCAAGGGCGGCTTACGAGCGGATTCAGAGTGAGGCATCGAAGATGCAGGACCGCGCCCACGGCAAGAAGGAGTTCCGCATCGCCACCCTGGAAGCGACCGTGAAGCGGCTCCAGAGTGAGGTCGATCAGATGAAGCAGCCGGACATGTTGTACAGCAACCGCAAGCGCCTCGAACGTGTGGAGGCCGAGGTATCCCTGCTGCGCCAGGAACTGGTCCAGGTGATGAACGTCCTGTCTGCGGCCCCTCAGAACACTGAACCCCCCTACGACCCCGCAGGCTGGCGGGAGTACATCAAGGAGTTCAGCCCGCTGCTGTACGGTGAGCGTCCCTGGGAAGAGGTGCTCGTGGCTCTGGGCACCCTTTACGGGGAGTATGCATGCAGCGACATCGATCAGATGAAGAAGTCGCTGGCCCGGATTGTGGCGATCTGCGAGTACAAGACGGAGACCACTTTCCTCATCACCAGGCGTCCCCCGGAGAAGTTGTACTTCTTCAGCCCCTTCACCCTCTACACCCTGTTCACCCCGGAGGGTACGGAGGAGGAGGCCAACAGGCCCGGACTCTGGAACTACCTGGATGTCGGTGAGCGCGCCGCTGAGTGGCTGGGGAGTCTGTATGCCTGAGAAGTCGTTCAACGGCGGGCTCTTCGCCACCACGGAGGACTGCGTCCTGGGGATCGACCCCAGCCTCACCGGGTTCGCGGTCACGGCCCTGAGCCTGACGAGCCCGGCCTACCAGACCTGGGTCTACCGCAGCGAGTACCGGGGCGTCGAGCGTCTCCACGACATCCAGCGGTGGCTGGAGTCGCGCATCTGGCACCTCAACCGGACCCGCAGCGTCAAGGACGTGGCCATCGAGGGCGGCGTCGTACAGTCCCAGGCCTCCTTCATCCTGGGTGAGTTGGCCGGGGTCATCAAGGTCGGCCTGTTCCATCTCCCGGTGGGCCAGGGACGCTACCCGCTCCAGGTCCCGCCCATGAGCCTGAAGAAGTACGTGGCAGGCAAGGGTAACGGCGTCAAGAAGAACCAGATGCTCCTGGCCACCTACAAGCGGTGGGGCGCGGAGTTCACCGACGACAACGCCTCCGACTCGTTCGGCCTGGCGCAGATCGTCAAGGCCGTCCACCTGGGCCAGGTCGGGGATGTCAAGTACCAGGTCGAGGTACTGATGAAACTGAATGACCCCAAGTTCAGGGATACGCGCCATGACCCCACCTCGTAGCATCGCGGTTGGAGGGTCCACTACGCGAAGGACCACTAATCGTGACAACCAACGAGCAGGACATCATCAAGGTGTCCTCCAGCAGTTCAGTGCAGGACGTGGGTGCCGCCCTGGCCCACAAGATGTACGACGACCGGCAGGCCGTCGTCAGGGGGGTCGGTGCTGGGGCCGTGAACCAGGCCGCGAAGGCTATCGCCGTGGCCAGCGGGTTTGCCGCACCCCGTGGGCTATCCCTGGCATGCAGGATCGGGTTCGACACAGTGCCGGGACGGGACGGGAAGGACATCAGCGCGGTGTCGTTCCACGTCTTCACCCTTTGACCCAGACTTCCCTGGTACTTCTCCCTACCCTCGAAGGAGAGGGAAGTAAGGAGTTCGTCATGCCTGACGCTGCCGTCAACCGTAGTGCCCAGACCACCTCTCCCACGGTGAAGAAGAAGCCGCTGGCAACCGGAGACCCGGCTGCCCAGCCGAACGCCAACGCCCGCCCGGCGATCCAGGCCAGCCGTCTTGGCCCCCGCTTCGCCATCCGCGCCGTCTGGGAGCCCCCGGTGGACCCGACCATCGCCCCGACCCAGGCCAATGGCCGCATCCTCCCCCCGGCGCACCCGTATGGTGCCGTCGCGGAGTTCGGTGACGGTTCGCAACTGGGACGGAACATCTGACCATGTCCGCACGGTTCGCAAGTCGCCAGTTCCAGCAGGCGATGATGCGTCGGTCAACCCCAGGCCTGGAGAGGGACATCGACTCGATCCCCTCCAACCTGGGTGACCCGCACCCCAAGTACTCCGGAGACAACCAGGTCACCGGGTGGATGGAGGGTGCGGCGAACTCGTTCGACCGTCAGGCCGGTGCGTGGCTGGTCCACAAGTCAGCCGACCGTATCCCCATGTCCATGCAGGCCAAGAACTTCGGGACACTGCTCTTCCGGCAGCCCAAGGAGTTCGAGGTCCCCAAACCGTATACCGGCAAGCAACAGCAGTAACCACTCAACCGGATCACTAGGAGGGCTACCAAAGTGGCGGCATCTATCACCGAACTGTGGACCAGTAACCGGTCCACGGCCCGGATGTGTCGGGTCGGCAAGTTCATCTCAACCCTGCCCGAGGAGGACCAGGAGACGCTCAACGAGATGTTGAGCACCATCTCCGGGTACAAGGTGTACAACCTCCTCCTCACCGTGGACGGGATCGAGGCCTCAGACCTCCCCGCGCACTCCTCCTTCAAGACCCACGCAGAAGGGAAGTGCCGGTGCCATCGATGAAGGAAGTGGCCGAGCAGGCCCTGCGCGAGCATGTGCTCAAGGCCCTGAAGGAACAGGGGCTGGACGAGTCCCACCTGGGCTCCGTGCAGAAGATCACCCTCTCCGACTGGCAGGGGATGATCAAGAACGACGAGGGTGAGGTCGAGGTCACCGACCTGTCCGGCACCAAGTTGGTGCTGCACCCGTCGTGGGCCGCAGGCCCGTCCTGGCCGGTGGTCCAGCCCGCCGACCCAGTCAAGATCACCCCCAACAAGCCGAAGCCCCAGCGCACGGACGGATGGAAGACGGCAGTCATCCTGCCGGACCCGCAGATCGGGTACCGCCGCCTCGTAGACGACACATTGGAGTCCTTCCATGATGAAGACGCTATCGACGTTGCTCTCCAGGTACTGGCCGCTGCGCGCAAGGCGCACCCCATTGACCGTGTGGTCAATCTGGGAGACTTCCTCGACCTCCCGGCCCAGGGCAAGTACGCCCAGGAGGCCGGGTTCGCGGGACTGACCCAGGCCGCGATCAACTACGGCCACCAGTTCCTGGCCAAGCAGCGGGCCATCTGCCCGGAGGCCACGATCAGCATCATCGAGGGGAACCATGACAAGAGGCTGGGTGCCTACGTGGCTGCTAACGCGATGGCTGCGTTCGGGCTTCGTAAGGCGGGAGATCCGCCGACTTCGTGGCCCACGCTCAGTGTCCCCTACCTCCTCAGGGTCGATGACCTGGACGTGGAATGGGTTGAGGGGTACCCGGCAGGGGGTATCTGGCTCAACGACCACATCCAGGTCATCCACGGCCAGAAGGTAAGGTCCTCAGGTTCTACCGCCAGCGCGGTGATCAACGACTCCCGGCACAGTGTCATCTTCGGCCACGTCCACCGCATCGAGATGCAGTACAAGACGGACAAGGGCCGGGACGAGGCCTACCACAAGTTCGCGGCCACCCCCGGTTGCCTGTGCAAGACCGGGGGAGCGGTCCCGTCGTTCCACTCCAGCATCGACAAGACCGGCGGCTCCATCCTGAACCACGAGAACTGGCAGCAGGGGATGATGTTGGTTCACCTGAGGGATGATGACGAGCGGTACTCCGTCGAGATGATCGAGATTCGCAATGGCCGTGCCATGTGGCGCGGGAAGGAGTACAGCGCATGAGTAGCCTCGTCCTGTGTGGGTGCAGTGAGTGTGGGCAGGTCGTGCCCTCACATGAGGGAGGGTTCATGTTCTCCATGCGTGACGGGCTCTACGCGGGCACCTGGTACTGTGACCGCTGCATGAGGCGTTAGCCGGTACCAACCAGGGTCCCCTCCATCACACTGGAGGTATGCCCTACAACAACCAGAACGCGCCACAGAACTGGCAGAGCATCGGCGCGTCCGGTTACTACGGCAACAACCACGTCATATCAGGTGGCGGTGGTCAGCCCGTCTCCCACGGTGAACTGGACCGTCTGAGGATCGGTCAAGGACGGACGCCGGAAGCGGAGTATCCAGACGGATTCTTGGGCACGATCCCCACCCGTCGCGGCGACCGCCTCCTCTCCTCCCTGAAGAGCCGGGTCAACCAGCGGTCCTACCAGCGCGGCGTCCACAAGGGTGAGCGCATCGACATGGGGGACTACGCCTGGCCCGATGAGTTCAACCCACAGACCGGACTGGTGACCCAGTCCCAGGGGAAGCGCCAGGCCCCCATCTTCGACCTGACGCTGCCGCCGCACCTGGTGAACGACGGCAAGAGCGACCTGAGGGCACCCGGACCAGCCGAGATCGACCAACGGCGCGTGCAGCAACTGTCCCGCATGCGCCCCTCCTGGAGGTAGTGCCCAATGGCAGCCAAGCGCAAGAAAGAGATCGATCTCACCGATCCCAAGTTGACCAACCCCATCACCGGGGAGCAGCCCAACACGTACAGTGCGTCCGTCAACCGCACACTGGCTGGGGCCTCGGGTGCTCGTGCGGAGAAACTGGACTCCTACCAAGAGCGCACCCGTAAACGCGCTCGTGCCCGAGCCGACCTGTACGAGCAGTCCCGCACGGGACGCATCATCCCCAACGTCCCTGGATACGGTCAGGTAGACCTGGACGCTCCAGGCTGGAGGACTCGTGGGGTGACGGACGGACTTCCTGGGTACCGTCTGGGGGGACCTTCTGTGCCGGACACTGTTGCTGCTGGCCCGGCCATCAACGAACCACACGAGACAGACCCGAACATGGCCTACATGCGTAGAGCCGAGGACCTGACCTCTGTGGAGTACAAGAAGGGGATGGACGTTCTGGCGTCCTATGGAGTGACCCCAGAACGTATCGCCACCAACATTCGGGACTCCTATGAGCGAGCGGACATGCACGCGGCCCTGGCTCTGGAGAGCACCCCGGCTGGCTCTGGCTTCTACGGAGGAGACACCAAGCCAGAGGCTCTCGTTCAGAAACTGACACGCACCATCATCGACCACCCAAACTTCAAGGGTGACCCGTCCACCGCCCGTGGGATCGCCGTCATGGCGACGGCAGACACCAGCCCTAATGCACTGGTAGAGCGTAAGACCAAGGACGGCAACATCATCCATCCCAACTACGAGGGAGCGTTGGCTGCCACAGTCCATGCCCTGGACGGAGGAGACCCGGAGCAGGCTCCCATGTCGGACGCTGGAGGCGTTTTCCACACGAACATCAAGAAGGCCGCAAAGCGAGTCGCTCTGGCTAACGAGGGAGCAGCAGTCGGTGATCTGCTCGACCCCACAAGCAGCCCGAAGACCAGCGCCTTTGCTGGGGCACAGTACGACGAGAGCAGCCCGGACAGTTTCAGGGTCAACGATGTTCACTCCACCCATACAGTCACTCCCCACCTTCCAGTGGCCGACTCTCGCAAGTTCCACATCGTGGGTCCTGACGGAGAGTTCGTGATGAAGGGTGGCACGAAGGTGGCCCATGAGTTCGAGGCCGAGGACGTAGGGCACGACGGGCTCCCGCAACCTCGCATCGGAGCATCCAGGCTCAAGGAGCACGGTCTGTCTGGTTATCGTTACACCGTCGCACTGGACCCCAAGGGCAAGGAGATGAAGGGCAACACCCCCGCCGAGACCATGCTCTCCAAGGGCGGTTACGCGGCCCACGCCATCCTCGACAGGGGCGGACGTGTCGCATCCTACGACCTGGGCTTTACGCCGTCCCCCGATCACGCTCAGGCCCAGCACCAGGTGCAAGAGGTGGACTGGAGAGAGCAACAGGTAAAGCGCCCTGACCTCCCCTACACGCTCGACACTGAGCACCCAGAGTGGCGTCAAAGGGGTGGGTACTCAGACCCAGAGTCGGACGGAGAGAAGGCTTTCAACGTCTTCGACAGCAGCACCTGGAACCCTGACCGCATCGCACGGGGCTGAGAAAGGTAGAGACGCATGAGCACCCCAGATGGCGTCTACAACCGCCGGGCCTGGTCCCCGCCGCTGCGCTGGACCTACGCCGGGCCCGGTGCCACCCACGAGGAGCAGATCACCCAGGAGGCGATCTCCGCTGCCACCCAGGACGGCGCGTACCTGGCTGCCACCGTCCGGCCACCCCTGCCACAGATCAGGCTGTTCCCGGAGCGGTTCGGCTACGACACCACCCCGCTGCGTATCGATGACATCGTCAACCTGGACCGCAGGTACAAGGATGTCCGGGTCTCCTGGTTCTCCGGTGGCCCGGCCTCGTTCTCCGGGGCGCCCCGGAACGCACAGGAAGGATCGTGGTGATGAGTTGGCGCTCATTGAATAGTCGTCAGTTCTTCCACGGCACAACGGCTGAGTTGAGGCCTGGGGACTCCGTTCTTCCAACGTCCCAGACGGGTGCAAAGCCAGTGTTCCGCAATGAGTCAGATTCCCGGCATGCGTACGCCACCACGAACCAGGCGGATGCCTGGGACTACGCGGAGTTGTCGTGGCATGCCTCAACCACAGGAGTTCCCCACGTCTATGAGGTAGAGCCCCTGGGCAGGCACTCCAAGGACCCGGAAGTTGACAAGAGAGGAAGGCGTCGAGGCAACCACCCCGAGGATCGTCGCTCGAAGGTGGGGTGGCAGGTAGTAGGAGAAGTGCCCATGCCAGAAGACATGGGAGAACCGGAGGACTGGAGATGACCGAGTACAACGGCACATTCCCGTGTAAGGGCTGCGAGAAGCCGCTTCCACCGAGCACACTTGGTTATACGGTCTACTGCTACAACTGCGGTAGTCGGAGGGTTCGTGAACATCAGAAAGGCCTCATGCCATGACTCCTCGACGCTGGCGCTCCCGCGTAGGGATGCTCCTCGAAGGCTCCACTGACGGCAAGTACGACAAGGTCATCAAGGACTGGAACCAGGTTCCGGGCCTGGGTACTGACCTCACGGCCCAGTGGCGCACCGACCTGCACCGGCAGAACGGGCTGGGTGCCACCGAGTCCGGCCACAAGTTCACCCCAGGCCAGTGGAAGGCGTAAAGGTTCGCCTGTCGCTCCTCTGGCACGCGCTCGTTGACGACCGGCCCGAACTAGTAGACGAAGACGGTAGGACGCTCTCCTGGAAGTTCCTGAGGCGCCAAGTCAAGCCCTTCTCCCTCGCCGTGTCGGTGGCCACCTACGTGATCTTCGCAGCGATGGTGTTCGAGGCCGGGGTGGGGGAGCACCTGGACCAGTTGCCGGGCAAGATCATCGGGGTATTCGCTGCCGTATCCTCCCTCCTGTTGTGGGTGGGCTGGTGGGGACAAAACAAGAGGTGGATGGATCAGGGGCTGTTGATTGCAGCGGCGGTATGGTCCGCAGTGAGTACGGTGATCCTGGTGGAGGGGTCATCGTGGGTGTCAGGACTGATCGCGTTCTCCTGGACGATAGGTAGTGCTGGGGCCTGGCTATTGGAGGTTAGAGACAAGAGGTCGCTATGAGTCCCGATACGTGGGGTGTCCTCATCGGCTTCGCCGTGTTCGTCGGGATGAAGTTCATAGACCGCCTCCTGCCGGACGGTACCCACTTTAAGTTCATGGAGCGGTTCCTGTCCCCGGACAAGAAGAAGAGAAAGAAGGGGGAGGTAGAGCCGGACACGGGTGAGGAGTCCGCCTAGCCTGAGGGACAGGTACACAACAAGGAGCACCATGTCCGTCCCCATCCTTGGCCAGGACCAGAAGAAGTCCGACGAGCCACAGATTCGCCTCCTCTACTGCCGCACCTGCGGCAGCATCGAGGAGTTGCCCGACTTCGACGGGCCCCCCCAGTACGACGATCTGCTGAACATCAGCGTGGAGCGCCACCGCTTCCCGTCCGGCGACGAGCACATCGGCTCCCTGTTCAAGGTGGACATTCGGGTCTGGGCCCAGTACGAGGCCCGCCGCAAGATCATCGAGCAGATCAAGGGTGGTGCCTCCAAGGGCCTGGGTGAGATCGATGAGGCCTTCTACGACACGAAGAGCCAGTTCGCGGAGGACGCCCTCAAGTGCTACCAGGCCCACCAGCGGCCCAAGGGCCAGTGCCCCGACTACATGAGCGACAGCAAGGTCCTGCTACCCAACACCAAGGCCGACCGCAAGGAGTTGGGCCTGGCCGACCTGAGCAAGGTCGGGGGACCGAAGACCAAGTTGTGCCAGTTCTGCTTGACTGGGGACACCGAGGTGGTCACCCGTGACGGCATCTTCACCATCGAGGAGTTGTCAGGCAAGAGCCCGGAGTTGTTGGTCCCCGCCAACGGTATGGGTCGCGTTGGCAAGTTCCAGGTCAACGAAGTTCATTACTTCGGTGAGCAGCCCACTTATACGGTGACCCTGCGACGTGGTAAGGTCACGAAGACCCTCCGCACTACAGCGGAGCACCGCTGGTTCCTTCGTGATGGAACGGAGTTGGTGACTGCCTCCCTGGCCCCCGGCGACGTACTCCAGGGGATCAAGGCGGTAGGACCGTCTGGCAAGACGGACGGACCGATGGGTGTTGCGGTTGCCCAGGGGTTCGTCTACGGGGATGGGACGGTGGGTAAGTCCGACCGACGCCCTGCACAGGTCACCTTCTACAACGAGAAGGACGAAGCCCTCCTCCCGTTCTTTAGCGGTTTCGAGGTGTCCACCATCTCAGCCAACGGACAGGACGGGCTCCCCTACATCTACGGAATGCCCCGCACCTGGAAGGACCTCCCCGACCTGTCGGAGTCCCGCCACTTCCTCCTGAGTTGGCTGGCGGGGTACTTCGCGGCTGACGGGACGGTGGATAAGTCCGGTGCTGCCTCGATCTCTTCTGCCGACCGGGCCAGCCTGGAGTTCGTTCGCAGTGTGGCGGCGATCTGCGGCGTCACTTACGGCCCGGTGACCTCCAAACTGCGTACCGGTTTCGAGGGACGTGAGCCCTCCCGGCTGTACACCATGAGTCTGAGGGCCACCGATCTGCCATCGTGGTTCTGGCTTATCGACCAGCACCGGGACCGGGTCCCTGAGACAGCGGGTAAGCCGACCTTCGACTGGTCCGTCGTCAGCGTCGAGCCGACCGGCGAAGAGGAGCCAGTGTTCTGCGCTGTTGTCCCTGGGTCTGGTGCCTTCGCACTGAGTGATGGCCTTCTGACCGGGAACTGCCCCGTGCATGCCTTCAACGTCCGCAAGTACCGAGAACAACAAGGAGTCATCTGATGATCGAGCCACCGACCGAGGAGGTCACCAACGATGCCAACGCCCTCTGCGCCTTCACCGTCGTGGTGGATGGAGATGGAGTACCTCGCATCTTTGGGCAGGGAGTCGAAGGCGTCAAGCCCTTCCGTGAGCCCACAGCCCTGGACATCCGCCGAGCGGTTCTGGAACTGGCTTCGGACTACCAGGCCCGAGCAGCGGCTGACTACGTTGTGGAGAGCCTTGCAGCGGCTGCCGCTCCCGACGTTTCCGAGCGAGTTCAGGCTGCCCTGGACAAGGCCACAGAGTCAGACTGAGACCATGCGTGAGTTGGAGATGGTCTGTGGAGGGTGCTCCTCGTACCTGGCCCTGGCCGACGACGAGCCGTCCACCGCGATCCTCAACCTGGCCTATCGCTTCGCCAACGCCCACGTCGGCTGCGGCTACATGACGGTCGGCCAGGTGATCGAGGATGACCTGGTCACTGAGGACTCTGAGCAGGAGCCGCTGGAGAACCAATGACCTCCCAGCAGGGGGCCAGTGACCTGGACCGGGTGTACCTGCTCCTGTCCCGGTACGAGAAGGCCCTGTCAGAGGTGGACTCTCTCTACCCGACTGTCTCCATGCAGGCCCGTGAGACCCTCGATCACCTCTTCGAGCAGGCCCACGCCCTCTACGACGAGATCGTGTCCGACCCTGTCAGGTGGCAGGAGGGCCTGGCCACTGGTGCCGTGCCCGGCCTCCAGCGTCTCCGGGACTACGCCGAGAACCCGGACCCAGGTGAGACCTATGGGGCCTACATCCCCGACTCCGACCTGCTCATGGAGCGAGCGGTGGAGGCCTACCGATGCGCGTACTGATCACGGCCCGCACCCTCTTCGACAAGAACCGCCAGCCCATCCCCTTCGGACGGATGCTGGTCGAGGCCTTCACCGAGTCTGGCACGGTCATCCTCCTGTCTGAGGACCCCGACCGGACCCGGCAAGACCTGCTCATCCACCACATCCGGGACCACGACATCGAGGTCAAGGAGTGGGACTCAGACACCCCGGCCATCGAGGCCATCGAGCGTGTCCGGGCAGGGTTCGGGTTCGACTTCCTGATTGACTCCGACCCTGCGGTGGTCACCTGGGCCTACGCCAACGGACTGAAGTCACTGCTGGCCCTGGAGCCCAAGTTCATGGACCCCCGCTTCCGGCCTGACGGCAAGGGCGTCGTGTCCTGGGCCCACATGGTGGACGAGATCGAGTCCCAGACCCGGATGCTCGCCTCCAAGCGGGAGACCTGGGAGAAGTCGGGGTTCAACACATGGGAGTGAGGTTCATCTTCGATGGGGCCGAGGTCCCGTCGCACCGCAAGGTCCTGGAGTCGATGGGCGTGACCAGGTTCGGGGTGAACTACTGGCGGCTCTACAAGCGCGGCCTGCCCAAGACGAAGACCTGGCTGGTGGCCGAGCGGTTCCTGCCTGACACGGAGGTCTACCTGCACCCAGGCCAGGTGCCGGGGGAGAGTCGTGACGAGTTGTTCGCGCTCTACACCCAGGCCATTGACGACAACCACGACCGGCTGTCGGGGGCTACAGAGTTCGACGCCGACCGGATGCTGGCCAAGGCCCAGCGGCTGTCCTGGGACGACGAACTCCTGTGGGCCGTTTACAGCCACGAGAACGCCACTGAGAGCCTCGAAGACCTCGCGGGTAGGTTCCAACACCTGGCGCTGCCTTACGCGACTCTGGAGGCCGTCCCTGGCCTCGCAACACGCACTAGGGCGCTGACCTCCCAGTACGGAACGGTATGGCATGGCCTGGGCTGCGCGAAGCCCGACAACCTGCGCCAGGTACCGTTCACCACAGCCTCCACCCAGGCCTGGCTTGCACCCATGTTGAGGGGCGAGACCCTGGTCTGGGATGGAGCCCAACTCAAGCGGTATCCGTCCTCGATGAAGGACCAGGCCCGCGCCCGCTACCGGCACGTCTACGAGCAGGCCGGTCTGGATGCCGAGGCGATCCTCGCAGACGACTCCACGGAGGCCACGAGGCTGGCCATCTGGTCGCTGCTGCAACTGGAGAAACGACTGGAAGGCACCGATATGGGCTTCTTATCAGATAGCAACGACATCCACGACGATCCAGGTGACGCGGAACGGGGTGACCTGGAGCCTGATAACAGCCCAGTTCCGCGTGGAACGCCGGTACGGGTCAGGAACCCCTCTGAGACCCTCCCGATCCCCACCCTGGGCTTCGAGAAGAAGGCCGGTACGGAGGTCATTGACGGGGTCGAAACGGTGGTCGAACGCACCCATGTGACCTCCCAGCAGCAGTCCATGCGGCAGTGCAATACCTGCTTCGTGGCAGCCAACTGCCCGGCTTTCACCCCCGATTCGACCTGTGCATTCAACATCCCCATCGAGATCAAGACCAAGGACCAACTCAAGGCCCTGCTCCAATCTGTCATCGAAATGCAGGGTCAGAGGGTCGCTTTCGCCCGATATGCGGAGGAAACGACCGGTGGAGGCTACCCAGACCCCAACGTGAGCCAGGAGATCGACCGCCTGTTCAAGATCGTGGAGAGCCTCAAGCGGCTGGAGGACAACCGGGAGTTCGCCCGCATCACCGTGGAGCGCCAGGGGTCCTCAGGTGTGCTCTCCGCGCTGTTCGGTGACAGGGCCGAAAGCCTCAAGGAACTGCCCCAGCCCGTCAACCCCGATCTGGTGATCAAGCAGCAGATCGAGGACTCGTAGTTATCAGATAACTAGAAGAGATGCCCATGAATCCGCGCATGTCCCTTGCATCAGGGAAAGGGATAGAGCAGAATCAGTTCCATGCCTGCCCAATCTGTGGAACTGAATACCCCTCCCTCACAGCCGCTGAGTGGTGTTGTAGAGACTAACGCGGCCCGCAGTTCGGACCCTGAGACTTCGCAAGAGGGTGATCTCGACTCACGCAGCAGGCGCGAGAACCAGCGCCAGCGTCTTCTGGTTGCATACGGCGAGGCCGGTGATCAGGGCCTGACGGCGTTCGAGGCCGGACATCTCACTGGTCTGGCGTCCAACCCTTCCTGCTGTTACTGGAAGCGGTGCTCTGAGTTGCTCTCTATGGGCCTCGTGGAGGAGTCCTACGATGAGTCGGGGGCTCTCGTCAAGCGCCCTAACCCCCAGACCAACAGCGGTCAGCGGGTACTCCGTATCTCTCCGTTTGGCCGGGAGGTCCTCTCCCAGTGAGGCCCTCCTGGGACCAGACCTGGATGGCCGTCGCGGGGGTGATCGCCCTCCGCTCACGTTGCCGCCGCGACCAGGTCGGCGCGGTCCTCATCTCACCGGACCAGCGGGTCCTCGCCACCGGCTACAACGGCCAGCCCTCAGGCTTCCCCGAGCACTGTGTGTCATGCCCCCGTCACCTCAAGTCAGGGGAGGGCCTGGATGACTTCTACTCAGACTGCACGGCCATCCATGCTGAGGCCAACTGCCTTCTGTATTCCGATTCATCCAAGCGCCGGGATGGGACCCTGTATGTAACGAGGGCACCATGCTGGGGATGCTGCAAGATCATTGCCAATAGCGGCGTCCAATCCGTGGTGCTCCCTCGATCCTCTGCCATTGACCCGAAGGTCAACGCCTATCTGGCGACTTCGGGTCTTCGTGTTCGCCTCGTCTAGAAAGGGCTTGCCTTGTTCAGTTTCCGCCTCTCCGATGAGTTCATCTCCCAGTACAAGGACCGTGAGCCTGATTGGGGCTACCGTGATGCCGCAGGCAACGCGGTCGGTGAGATCACCTTCCTGAGGACCTACAGCCGGGTCAAGGATGACGGTGGCAAGGAGCGGTGGTACGAGGTCTGCGAGCGGGTCGTGAACGGTATGTACTCGATCCAGAAGGACCACTGCAAGACCAACCGCCTGCCCTGGAACGACCACAAGGCCCAGGTCTCCGCGCAGGAGGCCTTCGACCGTCTCTTCCAGTTCAAGTGGATGCCTCCGGGCCGGGGCCTTTGGATGATGGGCACCCCGCTGGTGATGGTTGAGCGCAACTCTGCGGCCCTACAGAACCCCCTCCACGAGGACACGAAGGTGATGACCCGTGAAGGCTGGAGGCGTCTGGGTGATCTGGAGGGACAGGACATCGAGGTGCTCACCTCGACACACCTCTACGCCCGTGACCACCAGTTGGCCGAGAACAAGACCGCCAAGTGGGCCAAGGCATCTGTGTCTTTCATCGAGGAGCAGCCCTCCGTTCGGATCACCTACCGGGACACGGTCGGGGAAGAGCACACGCTGGTCGCCTCGCGCAACCACCGCTGGTTTGTGTGTCGCGGGGATGTCAGCCAGAAGGGGTGGAAGCGCATCACCTCCGAGGAGTTGCAGGAGGGTGACATTCTCCCGAGTGTCAAGCCCCCCATCAACTACAAGGCCTCCCTGTCTGGTCGGCAGCATGGCTTCTTCTTCGGTGACGGCTCCCGCACGGATGGAGAGTTCAAGCAGTTCGGGTCTTCCGGTGCGGTCATGGTGTCCCTGTTCGGTTCCCAGAATCTGACGTTCACCGACCGGAGCGTCCGTATCGGTCAGTGCCCCTCTGCATGGGGGTTTCTCCCCGAGGGCCGCTACCGCGAAGACAAGAGGTACGTCTTGGGCTTCCTCCAGGGGTACTTCGCTGCTGACGGATGTGTGGACGGTAATGGAGGTATGAGCATCTCATCAGCCCGTCCTGAGGAGTTGGTTGCTGTCCGTGATCTGTTCCTCGATCTTGGTATCGAGGTCAGCCGTCCCAAGTTGGTGAGTACCTCCAGCAACTACAAGGAGGAGCGGGAACTGTGGCAGATGCGGATCAACCGCTGGGATGTCACCGCTGACTTCTTCCTGAAGGACGAGCACCGGGAACGGTGGATTCGGAAGACCCTGGGCAAGTCTCGTAAGAACAAGTACATCCACATGCTCTGACCTCTAACTGCGGCTTCGTATCCACGGCCAACATGCCGAAGAACGACCCAGGTAAGCCCTTGGCCTGGCTGATGGAGGCCAGCATGCTGGGCATCGGGGTCGGCTTCGACACCAAGGGCGCGGACAAGGGTTTCACGATCCACGAGGTGCCCGACTTCAGCGACGACCCCATCCTGAAGCAGACCGTCGTCATCCCCGACGACCGTGAGGGGTGGGTCGAGTCAATGAGGTTGTTGATCAACAACCACTTGCGCCCCAACCCGCACCCCATCGAGTTCGACTACTCACTGATCAGGCCTGCGGGCTCCCCGATCAAGACCTTCGGTGGCACGGCTGCCGGGCCTGAGCCCCTGATGCGTGGCCACCAGATGATCCGGGACCTGTTCAAGGGGCGTGACGGCCAGGCCCTCACCCGCCGTGACATCGCTGACATCGGCAACATCCTGGGCGTCGTGGTGGTGTCGGGCAACGTCCGGCGCTCCGCTGAGTTGCTGATGGGCTCAATCGATGACCCCGAGTTCATCCAGTTGAAGAACCCCGAGGTCTTCCCGGAGCGCCAGGAGTGGGCCTTCATATCCAACAACAGCGTCGAGGTGACCGCCGACACCGACCTCTCCCCGATCATCGAGGGGATCAAGTTGAACGGCGAGCCCGGCGTCATCTGGATGGACATCACCCGGAACTACGGGCGTCTCATCGACCCGCCGGACTACAAGGACTGGCGTGCCGCCGGATTCAATCCTTGTGCCGAGCAGTCCCTGGAGTCCTACGAGTTGTGTACCTTGGACGAGGCCTTCCTGAACCGCCACGAGTCCAAGGATGACCTCCTGCGGAGCCTGAAGTTCGCCTACCTGTACGGCAAGACCGTCACCCTGCTGCCGACCCACTGGCCCGAGACCAACGCGGTGATGCAGCGCAACCGCCGCATCGGCACCAGCGTCTCCGGGGTCGCGGACTTCGCGGACGCGCACGGCCTGCTCACTCTGCGGGACTGGCTCAACGACGGCTACGCGGAGGTCCGCAAGTGGGACCACATCTACAGCGAGTGGCTGGCGATCCGCGAGAGCATCCGGGTGACCACGGTCAAGCCATCCGGCACGGTGAGCCTGCTGGCCGGGGCCAGCCCCGGTGTCCACTGGGCACTTGGTGGCCGGGACTACCTGCGGGGCATCGTCTTCGGCAAGGATGACCCCATCGCCGGGATGCTGGGCCAGGCCGGGTACACCGTCGAGACCAGCGCCTCCACCCCGGACACCTCCGTGTTCATCCAGTTCCCGATCCACACCGACGCCCACCGCGACGAGCGCCAGGTCTCCCTGTACGAGAAGGCGAACCTGGCCGTGGTGGCCCAGCGGTACTGGAGCGACAACTCCGTCAGCGTGACCCTGTCCTTCGATGCGAAGGAGGAGGCCGACGCCGTGGAGCGTGTGTTGACGATGCACGCGGGCCAGTTGAAGACGGTGTCCTTCCTTCCGATGGGCAACGACACCTACGCCCAGATGCCGTACCAGCGGGTCGAGCCGTCCGTCATCGAGGAAGCCAAGATGCGCCTGTTCAAGGTGGACTTCAGCCCGATCTACGACGGTGACACCCAGGCCCTGGAGGCCCTGGGTGAGCAGTACTGCGCGAGCGACGCCTGCTTGATCCCCAACCAGTAACCCAAACAGAAGGAGGGCACCATGTCCGAAGAGAAGACGGAGTTCGACTCCGGGAAGATCGACTCATTGATCGGATCAATCCAGACCCTTGTCGAGGGGTACGTCAGCCAGGCCAGGCTGTTCGACACCCTGGACCTCGAACTCAGCGCCATCGAGATGAACGAGGACAACCGCTACGGCCTGAAGATCGATGACCAGTCTGGCGCGACCCTGCTGCTGCTGTTCCCCAACGACGACGAGTGGGCCAAGACGCAGGGGCTGTTCACCGCAGGCCTGTCCCACATGCTCCGCGCCTGGGTCAACCGGAAGTTGGACGAGGCCGCAGCGGAAGAGGAAGCCGCCGATGCCTGAGTTGAGCCTGGAGGAACTCTTCGCCCTGATGATCGGAGCACGACCAGGAGGTCCTCGATGGACGTGACTGACTGGGCCGCTGCGAAAGCGATCTGGGCAGCCATCAAGGAGTCCGGCCACGACATCCACGACGACCTGGTGGTCCTCGTGGGTGTCGGGCCTGACCGGCAGTTGGCCGTGGAGGTGCTCCCGGCTGACGACGGCATCCACGAGTACGAGGAACTCCAGGACCGCATCGAGTACCTGGAGAACGAGTTGTACCGGCTGCTGCGCGGTGAGCCTGAGACCGAGTCCCACATCGATCCCCACCTGAAGGTGTTCCCCAGTGAGCCGTGAAGACATCATCGCTCTGCTCGATGAGGACGACGAGGTCATCTTCTTCGAGCCCGCCTACTTCGATGAGGCCATCCTGGGCCTGACCAGCACCAGCCCAGGGTGGCCCATCAAGCCCCGCGTCTGCTACTCATCCCAGAAGATCGTGGACATCCTGATGCGGGAGTTGGACTGCGCCTACGAGGAGGCTCTCGACTACTTCGGGTTCAACATCCAGCGGTTCTACACGAAGGAGCCGCCGCCCCCTCTGCTGATCACGGACTGGACATGATGGACGCTCGCGGCATACCTACTCGTGTCTGCCCCGTGTGCGGGGAGGACCTGCTCACGATCAACGCCGTCTTCGATGACGCCTACGAGATCACCTTCTACCACCTGGACGCTGAGTGTGCTATCTGCGGCACGCTGATCACAGCCCCTACACCGCTGGACCTACCAGAGGAGAGTCATGGCTGAACACATCAAGTTGCCCGCCGAGAACATCCCTCCGATCCGCTTCCCCGAGCAGCACTACCTCACAGGCTCCTATGACCCTGACCTATGGGAGGAGGCGGGCAAGGAGGCCTTCCTGAGGTACTGCGAGAAGGTCAGCGGACTGCCCAGGGACGACATCCGCCTCTACTATGACCAGAGCCTGCTCCCCCACGACATCCACACCGTCACCGCCATCTGGGATGTGTGGGACTGATGAAGATCACCTACAGTCAGGCGGCTGCCCACAGTTTGGCCGAGATGACACGGCCACCGTCTAAGCAGTGGGACACGTTCACCCGCCTGCTGGGCTATGACCCTTGGGTTCGCGCCGAGGAGAGTTGGACGGCCAAGACCCTCCACGAGGCTCTCCGTGACATGCTCCATTCTGTAGATCGCTGGGCCTACACGGTGGAAGAGTCCCAGGCCCGCTCAGATCACTGAGTCCAGGGCGCTGTTCACCGTCTCGTCCTCCTCAGCCCGCGCCGCCCTCAGGTAGATCAGGGTGGTGGCGGGGTTCTTGTGGTTCAGGGCCTCCTGGTCTCATGCCATTCTCTCTTTCTCTGTGATGGATAGTGATAGAGAAGTGATAGAGAAGGGGACATCCGGCAGGTCAGCCCCGGCCTTGAACATCCAGGTCGCTGGCGCTCACTTCGCTTCCTCCCTCTTCACCCAGTTGTCGTAGTCCTGGATGAGGCTCTCGCTGACTGACCCGTAGTCCCCGACATCGTGCCCCTGCTCACGCAGCCAGGCCCGGACCCGGTTGTACTTGGTCTCCTCGTTGCGCTTCTTGGACTGCTGGTTGAGGATGTAGTGGACGCGGGACCGGGCCAGGCCCGTAACCCGTGCGATCTCGTTGATCG
>WBZV01000326.1_pt2 | contig 22748 bp, 15 predicted proteins | sample 5204221 | NCBI WGS metagenome assembly WBZV01 (sample SAMN12344360, study PRJNA552823) | activated sludge metagenome | biome: Activated sludge suspended growth; feature: Nitrification reactor; material: Wastewater; isolation source: activated sludge from nitrification reactor of wastewater...
CAACTGTATCATTTTAGAGACTAACAACTGTTTGCCTGCTAATCTGAGGTAATAAATGCCAGGTTTCCAATGCGCAGTTTGGATGAATTTCGAAGTAAGCAATCCTGACTCAAAGAATATCATTTGGCCTTCTGTGTCGATGATGGAAAGCTCCACAGGTTCTTTGGTACTAATGCTGTTGATATCCAGATAAAAATATGACCCTGCTGGGTTTGGATAAACCTGAATTGTATTGCCCCCGCTAAGCTCCTCGTTTGCAACAGAAAACTCCAAATTGGATGAACCTGCTTGCAACACTTCTAGGTTGGGTTCTTGCAGCCAGCAAACCACTTCGAGATCATTAAACTCTTCAATGCTATGTTCAGTTTGCAAGTTAATGATGTTAGTGGTCCTGCCATCTACAGGCAAGCGATAAGCTCCTGGTACTGTCCAACTTATCTTAGCGGTAAAAAAGGAATCTGCTGGTAAAGTATCCAGCTGAATCCCCAATGTATCAGGAAGCATTTTTTTCACTACGTGGCGAAACACGGTTTCTCCATTGGTTTTGACATTCTGATTGGTTTGCTTTTCCGCCACAACGATATGCAAACGGGTGTTAGTTTTTATTGGTGCAACATTCTTTACCAATACATTTATTTCAATGTCTTGTCCCTTTACTTTACCTGTAGGGCTAACCAGATAGAAACTGGCATCTTCTTGTAATGACTGAAACATACTTCTGCTGTATGTGGAAGCATTGATCAAGGTGTTTCCTTCTATGACAAGGCGTGGAATATTAAAATTACTGATGTTGTATTGTCTTGCCCGGGAAGAAGTTTCAATCGTAGTATAAGGATCTCCCCCCTGCGGACTGCCTAATGGATACAAAAGCGCTGCATGTATCCCAGGAAAATCATTCAAAATTTGATGAAGGGTATCATTAGCAGCCTTGGCCTGGGTAGAGGTGGAAGAACTGAAGTTTTCATGCAACAGTATTCTTTCATAAACGGTGTCACTGGTAACCAAACTGGTGCTTATGGTATCGTCGGCCGGTTGAACTGGAATCATATCGTTTATTGTGGCAATCCAGGCTTTTATGTTGTGGTTACTGTAACCATTGTTGTTGAGCATCCAAGGTATAGGGTGACTTAAATTAAATTCACCCAAAGCAGGTACGTTTAATCCGGTGATTTCTGCAGAACGCACGGGATCGTTATTGATCTGATATTCAAAAACAACTTTATTGATTGGGGTACTGCCAATGTTTTTAAATTGTCCTGAAATGCTCAAAGGGAATTCACGAGTAAGGTAAAACTTACGGAGGCTCAGGCTTTGCCCTTCGGCATCCAACATCGGCATTTGACCCGGTATAAAGGTGTGATAAACATTATCATCTGTGTTTGCCAAATTATTGTTATTACAAGCATAATCCGGGGATCCGGGGACCATCATCGCGTTGGTTGAATCCAATTGGATTCCTAATGTCAGGTTGGTTTTACCTCCGCAGGCAACATTGTTTTGCAAGCAGACAACCCGCTGATCTACCAGGAATATTTTGTTGGTGGTTTCTTCCAGTACAACAGAAATATAAACATGACCTCCAGACTGTAAATTTTGTTCACTAAATGAATTATAGCTAATCCAATATTGGCGGTGAGGTGCTGTCCCAAAAACTTTGGCAATAATAAAATCACCTTGAGCAGCTCTGAGGCCCCAAACACAAATCGAAGTATCCGGAATTCGTGAAGTTGGCAATGCAATATTATTGGAATCCACCCGCATACTTGTTCGTGTATTAAACGTGACTACCCCGGAAGTGGAAGCTTTAAAACTACGGACCAATTGCCCATAAAAATAAAATTTGAAAGGGAGCTGAAAGGTCGCTGTCCAGTTGCCAGAAGCCTGAGGCCCTTGAAGGATGGTCTGCCATCCAGCTGACAAACCACTGCCCTGAGGATTTTCGTTATCGCGATTTAAGTTGCCTGGATTTTTTCCATTTTGGACTGGTGGAAGCAAATAATATTGAGCCACTAAATCGTTTAAAGCAAACATGGCTGCACAACAAAGCACAGCAATGAAAAAGCGTTTATACATTACCATAGGGTAAAGATAACAGCTCAAATCCAAGATAAAATGATAAATTGAATCTACCTTATCATTTTAACATTTTAGCCAGATTCTACTATTCTGATTGAGGTTTTCTTTAAGATACAAGTATATCGAGAGAACAGGAAAAGTGGTCTTACCAGGAATCGAACCTGGATCTAGAGTTTAGGAAACTCCTATTCTATCCGTTGAACTATAAGACCATAAAAATCATTATGATTCATCCTACTAAGAGGATTCAATCGATTCCTTCGTGTCGAATGCATTGCAAAGTTAAACGTTAATGTTCATATGACACGTGCATGAAATTCATGCACTTAAAGTGATGATTTCATCAACTTTAAGAAAATCTGAGGGTAGGTTGGAAGCTATCATCACAATTCGGTTGTGGCGGTACCGTTGTAACAAGTCTATATACCAGGCTGCATTCCATTCATCCAGATTTGTCTGAGGCTCGTCCAGCACCAGTAAGTTGCTTTTAGTACAAATGGCCAAAGCCAATTTGAGGCGCTGCTTCATTCCGGATGAATAAGATTTTATATATTTACTTGAATGATCTTTTATTTGTACCCAATCAACCAAATCGTTAAGTGAAATATCTTCATATAGGGTTTTGAATTGCAAATGATGCCTCAATAACTCATGCAATTTCATGTAATCGTATAACTCTGCATAGGGCGCAGCAAAGCTTACTTCCCGATACCATTGATCTTCTTGGATTGCCTTTCCATCCATTGCAAACATCAACTTTCCTTGACTGGGAGGAATCATTCCAGATAAGACCTGCAACATGGTCGACTTACCCGACCCATTCGGCCCAGCAAAACCATAGGCTTTGTTTGTCTCAAAGACCTTATTAAAATTTTTAAATATCCATCCAGAAGAATATTTCTTGGATAATTTTTCTGCAATAATCTGCATAAACACCTAGCTGCGATATCCTTTCATCAAGCCACGATTTGAATTTCTCACAAATTCCAGAATCACATCTTTCTCCGGAGAATCGGGTAACTCTACTTCAATGGCTTTTACGGCTTTTCCGATATTTTTAAACTTAACGAACAGGTAACGATAAATTTCATGAATGCGGTTGACCTGATCGACTGTAAATCCCCTACGCTTGAGGCCAATCGAATTAATTCCTTCGTACGACAATGGGTCTCTTGCGGCTTTGGTAAATGGCGGAACGTCTTTCATGACCAATGAACCTCCCCCAATCATGGCATGTGCACCAATTTTTACAAATTGATGAACAGCGGACATACCCCCAACGATTGCATAATCTTCAATTTCAATATGTCCAGCCAAATTCACACTATTGGCTAATATTACATGATTGCCAACAATGCAATCGTGTGCTACGTGTACATAAGCCATCAACAAGCAGCGACTCCCAACACGGGTCGTCATGGCTGCTGCTGTTCCTCGGTTGAGGGTACAACATTCTCGTATTATGGTGTAGTCCCCCACCTCCAATAAACTATTTTCCCCTGCATATTTCAAATCCTGAGGAATGGCTCCAACCACTGCTCCTGGAAACACTTTACAATGATTCCCAATGCGCGTGCCATCCATTATGGTCACATAAGGTCCAATCCAACAATTTTCCCCTATGGTTACATCACCCTGTATTGTTGCAAAAGGCTCAATTTGAGTACCAACACCAATGCGGGCATTGAGATGAATATTACTTTGAATTTGGTTCATGGATTTCTTTTCACGATTTGGGCAGTCATATCCGCTTCACACACTACTTTACTTCCTACATAAGCTGTGCCGAGCATTTGAACCAAACCCCGTCGGATGGGGGCTGCAAGTTCCATTTTTAAAATCAGGGTATCTCCTGGCACAACTTTTTGTTTAAATCTTGCACTGTCGATTTTGACAAAATAAGTATCCCATTGACCTTTATCTTCCATAGCAGACAATGCAAGAATGCCTCCGGTTTGAGCAAGGGCTTCTATTTGCAGAACGCCTGGAAATACAGGATTTCCGGGAAAATGGCCTTCAAAAAAAGATTCATTACCCGTTAGATTTTTAATACCTACGACTACTTTATCAGACATTTCAATCACTTTATCCAGCATGAGAAATGGAAATCGGTGAGGCAACAATTGTTTGATCTGTTCGATATCATAAATGACCGGTTTATCAGGGTCGTAAGTCGGAATTCCGACCATTCTCCTTTGTTCGATCATTTTCTTTTTAAGCAATTTGGCAAATTCAACATTGAGGCGGTGGCCTGGTTTTTTGGTCAAGATGTTTCCAATGATAGGTCTTCCTACCAAGGCTAGGTCTCCTAGGACATCCAGTAACTTATGTCTGGCGGGTTCGTTGTCAAAATACAGTTTGATGGTATTGAGTACCCCTTCTTTTTCAACTTTTACACTGGGTTTATTTAATTTTCTTGCCAGAATATCAAGTTCTTCTTGGTTCATCATTCGGTCGACAATCACAATTGCGTTGTCCAAGTCTCCCCCTTTGATAAGATTCTGATCGATGAGTTTTTCCAGTTCATGTAAAAAAACAAATGTTCTGCAAGGGGCTATTTCTTTTTTAAAATCCTCGATCGATTCCAATGTAGCGTATTGTGGTGCTAAGGTCTTGGAATTAAAATCGATCATGGTAGTAATTTCCAATTTATCCGCAGGAAGTGCTAAAAACTCAGCACCGGTTTCAGGGTCTTCAAAGGAAATGGGTTCTGAAATCCGAAAATATTCACGGGATGTGTTCTGTTCTTCCTTTCCTGCAGATTCGAGTATGTTGACAAAATCAATGGCACTTCCATCCTTGATGGGAATTTCTGGGCCGTCAATTTCAATCAACACATTATCAATACCGAGGCCCACCAGCGAAGACAAAACATGTTCAACTGTCCAAACTTGTGCCGTGCCTTCCTGCAGGGTAGTACCCCTGTTGGTTGATACCACTTTTCCAACATCGGCCGGTATCACTGGTTTGCCTTCCAGGTCACATCGTTGAAATCGAACACCATGATTTTCAGGAGCAGGTTTAAAACGCATACTTACAAATGAACCTGTATGAAGACCCACACCTTCTATCAATACGTCTTTTGCTATAGTAGTTTGTTTAACTGAATGTGTCATTTGGAAGCTTTAAAATGGTCTTCAATGGCTTTGAGTCGCCTGGCTAGGTCTGGTAAAGATTTAAATTCGGCATATGAACGAAGATAGGCAAGGTATTCAATGGCCGGAGAACCGTACCATTTCCCGTCTGGTGCAGTTAAAGAACTGGCAATTCCAGATTGTGCCTGAATGCGCGAACCGTCAGCAATGGTCAAATGCCCTGCAATGCCGACCTGTCCTCCAATTTGACAATTGGAACCGATTTTCGTACTGCCAGCAATTCCTGTTTGGGCAGCAATGACCGTATTGTCCCCAATTTGTACGTTGTGCGCAATTTGAATCAAGTTGTCAAGCTTACAGCCATGACCGATTCGAGTGGCTCCGAGCGATCCTCGGTCAATGGTAGTATTGGCCCCTATCTCCACCCGGTCTCCGATTTCAACAAATCCTAATTGAGGTATTTTCTGATATTGTCCACTTCCGTCTGGAGAAAATCCAAAACCATCCGATCCAATCACGGCATTGGAATGAACAATGCAATCATCTCCTATTCTACATCCTTTATATATTTTGACACCAGGATATAGGGTACAGTTCTTCCCAATGACCACCTCCCGATCAATAAAAATTTGTCCATATAGACAACTTCCTTGTCCGATGATACAATCAGAAGAAATAATGGTTTGCGGTCCGATACTAACCCCTGGCCCTAACTGAGCTGATTCATCAATTAAAGCGGAAGGATGGATTCCAGGATTTCCATTGGTCGTTTGATTGAATTCCTGCATTAGCTTACCGATGGTCAAATAAACATTATCTACCCTGATCAAGGCAGCATTTACCAATGATTTAGGTTGAAAATGCTTATCCACCAAAACGGCCGAAGCTTTTGTCTCATAAAGATGATGTTCGTATTTCGGATTTGCCAAAAAGCTAATAGAACCAGGTTCACCCTCTTCAATTTTGCTAGGATGGGTAATCCAAATATCCGGATTGCCTTCCAGATGGCCCTCTACCAATCTGGCCAAATCACCTGTTTTTATTTTCACGGTACAAATTTAAGCATTCGGTTAAAATGAGGAATCACCTGGCTATCCACTTTCTGCTCAAGTTAATCTGCAACTAATCCTTGCATGCTGAATTCATCGCTGGTCTGTAAACCAGAGTATACCCCAATAAAAACTGGATCAACCCAAATAAATGAATAAAGCAGGTCTTTGGTCCGCCTATCTAAGCAAAATAATGTCTTAGCAAATGCTTTACTTATTTCGTCATTGTTCCGATTTCTAAAGCAATCGGAATCCGCATTTTGTGCTACAGCATAAAATGGGTTGTACCTTTGTCGGCAGCCAATTAGGTATGAAAAAGAAACAAAAAAGGATTGCACAGGATATTCCGGCAAGAACCGTACCGGAACCAAAAGCTATTTCTTCTGGAAGCTCAAAAAATGAGCATTTGATTCTATTTCTATTGTTGGCTGTTACCCTTCTCTTTTTTAGCCCTTCCCTGAAATCGGGTTTTGTAAATTGGGATGATGACCGGAACGTATATGAAAATCCCCTGGTCAAAGAATTTGATGTGAAAGGGATTTTTACTCAAAATGTAATAGGCAACTATAATCCCCTGAGTATCTTGAGTTTCGCCATTGAATACAAGCTGTTTGGAATGGATCCGGGTAAAATGCACCTGACCAACCTTTTATTACATCTACTTTGCGTCACCCTAGTTTACTTTATTTTCAAGCGACTGTCACTTGAATCCTGGTTTGCATGGATGGCTACCGCATTATTTGCGTTACACCCTTTGAGAGTAGAATCAGTGACTTGGATTACTGAACGCAAGGATGTATTGTATGGACTTTTCTTTTGTTTAGCTCTGCTTTTATATTTGAAAAACCAAGATGTCCCTAGCAAGAAGCACTCTTTATTAATTTATGTGCTTTTTGTCGTGGGTCTTTTTGCCAAAATCCAAATGGTTGCACTTCCCTTGACCTTCCTGGCCGTAGATTATTGGAAGCAAAAACCCATGAATATCAAACGCCTAGTCGAAAAATGGCACTTTTTTTTGACAGCACTGATTTTTGGAATTGTCGGCATACTGTTTCTAAAAGAGCAAGGAAGTCTTGAAACCAATGATGCAGTCCATACGGGCTTGTCCAGAGTTTTTATTGGAAGCTACAGTTTAATGATTTATTTAATCAAGTGGTTGATTCCCTTTAGAATGTCTCCCCTATACCCTTACCCAGAATCACTTGATGTTTGGCATTATGTTTCATTGCCCGCAGTGTTATTGATTTTTTATGGCTTGTGGTACGCCTATCGGCACAACCACCGCTGGCTGGTTTTTGGTTTTATGTTTTTCTTTTTCAACATCATGTTTTTACTACAAATCCTAGGTGCAGGCCAAGGCTATCTGGCAGATCGATTTACCTATATTGCCTATATGGGTTTGTTCTTTCTATTGGCTTATGGCTTACAGTTTTGGACGCAGCATCAATCACAAAATAAATCTATTATTCTAGCATGCTTCCCTTTTTATTTAGGGTTTCTTTCCGTTCAAACTTATCAACAAACCAAGATTTGGCATGATTCAGAGTCCCTTTGGACTCATGTCTTGAATTATTATAAAAATACTCCGTTACCTTATAATAACCGGGCAAACCATTACCGGGATCAGAAGAGGTTTGATCTGGCATTAGCTGATTATAGTCAGGCAATTAAATACAAAGCCGGACATGGTACTTACAATAGCCGGGCTAAACTATATTTCCAAAAAAACGAAGACGAGAAAGCTTTGCTCGACTATGATAAAGCCATTTCCCTCCACCCAAGCGCTGAGTATTATGTGAATCGAGGAGCTGCTAAAGCAAAACTTGGACGAACCGAAGAGGCTTTTGAAGACATCAATAAAGGATTAAGTTTAGACAAGAATTGGAAAACCGGATACCTAAATCGTTCGATATTGTATAACCAGAAAGGAGATTTTCAAAACGCTGCCGCCGATATCGATCGTTATTTGAAGTTTGATAACGGGAATGCAGACATGTGGTATGAAGGAGGACGATGTTATCGAGCCATTAAAGAATACGAACGCGCCATTCAATACTACACAAAAGCCATCCAATTAAAACCCAATGTTGGATTATTTTACTTGGAAAGAGGCCGAACTTTTCAAACCATAGGTCAAAATGTCCAGGCAGATCAGGATTTACAAAAAGCAGGCAAACTCGGAGAAAAGATTTATTAAATAGAAACATGCTAAAATCTCTTTACATAAAGAATTATGCGCTCATCGATGAACTAAACGTATCCTTCAAGCAAGGGTTAACCGCCATTACCGGCGAAACAGGAGCAGGTAAGTCCATCATCATTGGTGCCATTCAATTGGCGACAGGTGCGCGAGCTGACAGTAAAATTATGCGCGATGCTGACCAAAAGTGCATCATAGAGGCCATTTTTCAATGTCCTTTGCCATTGCAACAAAAAATAAAAAATGAGTTTGATCTGGAAGATTGCGATGAAATTTTACTCAGAAGAGAAATTCATCCTTCCGGTAAATCCCGAAGTTTCATTAATGATAGTCCCCGACTTTTAACTGAACTGGAGTCCATAGGATCTGAATTGATTTCCATTCACCAGCAATTTGATCATCTTGATTTTTATGATAAAAAGTTCCAACTTAAGATTTTGGATGACTATGCCGGACATTGGGATTTATTGAACTCCTATCAGCTTGCCTTTCGAACCTATCAAGAATTGATACAGAAAAAAAATAAACTGGAAGAGATGCAAATCAGGGTGCTTCGTGAAAAAGAATTTATGGAATTCCAATATCGCGAATTAGCTGCAGCTAAACTCAAACCAGCCGAGTTAAACGATCTCGAACAAGAACTTGCATTGGTATCCAAGGCAGAAGATTTAAACCATTATTGCCGAATGATCCATGAATCATTTTCAGGTGAACAAGGTATCGTGGACAAACTTACGGTAAGCATGGCTCAACTGCGGCCTTTGTTATTAAATAACAAACTTCAATCGGTTTACGACCGCATGGAATCGATCAAATTGGATATTTCTGAAATTGCAAGAGATTTAGAACATATTGCTGACCACTCTGAAGCAGATCCCATTCGATTAAAAGAAATCAGCCAACGAGTGGATTTAATCAATAACCTGCTTAAAAAACATCGCTTGGTGACCACTGAAGATCTTTTGCGTTACCAGGATGAACTCGAAACGACTCTGCAGCGACTGGATGAATCTTCGGAAGAATTGGAAACACTTGAAAAGACAATAGAAGAAAAAAAATCGGTCCTGTTGAAATGGGCTAAAGAATTGCATCAACAAAGGTCAAAAGTGAAGATTGAATTACAGGAAAAAACCACTGATCTACTCAAAAAACTTGGAATGCCTTATGCACGTTATGAAATTCAACTGAGTGAGGAGGGACAATTGAACGAAACGGGTATGGACAAAGTTGACTTCCTTTTTTCTGCCAATAAAGGAAATGCACTCAAATCCTTAAAAGATCAGTCATCAGGTGGAGAACTAGCCCGGTTCAATTTAGCCGTTAAATCCCTGGTATCTTCTAGACAACAAACCACCTGTCTAGTTTTCGATGAAATTGACACAGGCGTCTCCGGACAAATTGCTTTACAGATGGGTAGCCTTTTACGCCAAATAGCAACTTCCCAACAAGTAATTTGCATCACCCATTCTCCACAGGTTGCGAGTCGGGCAAAGCAACATAGCTATGTCTATAAAGAACATGAAAGTAACTTGAGTCAAACCAGATTGCGATCGCTAACAGAAAATGAGCGCGTCATAGAATTGGCAAAAATGCTAAGCGGCGAACCCCCTAGCAAAGCGGCTTTAAGCAACGCTGAGGAGCTTCTTAAGCATTCTGACCATTAAGTTGACTTCTGATTTGAATTGTACGTCCACTTGGGATTTATCTTCTAAATTTGTATCCTAAAATTAAAGGACCATGTCAAACAATTTATTAGCGAACAAGAGAGGTATTATTTTTGGAGCATTGGATGAGCAATCCATTGCTTGGCATGTCGCTGAAAAATGCGTATCTCAGGGTGCCCGCATCGTTTTAACCAATGCACCGGTAGCTTTGCGAATGGGTAAAATTCAGGAACTGTCCAGCCGGTTGAATGCTCCCTTGATCGGGGCAGACGCAACCTCATTGGAGGACCTGGAAAATCTTTTGTCGCAATCCATGGAAATACTTGGGGGTAAGTTGGATTTTATTCTTCACTCCATCGGGATGTCACTCAATGTGAGAAAAGGAAAGACCTATACTGATTTGAATTACGAATTTCTTCAAAAAACCTATGACATTTCGGCCATCTCGTTTCATAAGTTAATGCAATCTGCATTGAAGATGGATGCCATGGAGGAATGGGGATCCATTCTGGCCTTGACTTATATAGCCGCACAGCGCGTATTCCCGGATTACAATGATATGGCGGATGCCAAAGCATTATTGGAATCGATAGGTAGAAGTTTTGGTTATCATTTTGGTACTCAGAAAAAAGTCAGAGTCAATACCATCTCCCAATCACCTACTATGACAACTGCCGGATCCGGTGTAAAGGGATTTTCCGAGTTTTTTGGATATGCCGACAAAATGAGTCCGCTCGGAAATGCCCCTGCTGAAAATTGTGCAAACTATTGTGTCGCGATGTTCTCTGATTTAACCCGAATGGTAACGATGCAGAATTTATACCATGATGGCGGTTTTTCAGCCATGGGAATGAATCCTGCTATATTGAATCTAAACCAATGAAATTAATCATCCTGTGGATTTTGTGTGTACTCGCGCTTAATAGCAGCGGTGCACAACCCAATCGCCTGAATTTATTGGGGCATTGGAGAGACAGCAGTGTCGTTGGATCAAAAGCTTATGATAATGCATTTAACGAAGCATGGGGATTGTATGTCAATGGGCATGAATATGCTGTAATAGGTTCTACTTCTGGAACGCATCTTATTGACATTACCGATCCAAGGCATCCATTTGAGCGCATGCTGATTAAAGGTGCTTTTAATGGAGACGGAGTCATCCATCGCGATTATGATGATTATAAATGTCATTTATATGCGGTTTGTGATGAAGGGGCAAGCTCATTGCAAATCATAGATTTTTCATCATTACCCGACACGGCTTACATAGTGTATGATTCGAGAGAGTTCATGACTAGAGTACACAACATTTTCATTGATATCCCCAAAGCTAGATTATACACCTGTGCTGAATCCGGAGTGGCAGGCTTTCAGGCCCTTGGTGTTTACGATATTTCAATACCAGCCAAACCAAAATTTATCGGTCATTACAATCGCTTTGGTGATATAACCGCTGGACACGTCCATGATGCGTATGCAAGAAATGATACGGTTTACCTGAACTGTGGCAATGATGGCTTTGCCATTATGGATTTTAGTAATCCCCAGGCCATTAAACCCATCTTTACTGCTAAACCCAATGAATACCCTCATGCTGGCTATAATCATTCTGGATGGCTGACACCGGATGGTAAAACTTATGTCATGGCCGATGAAAACCATGGATCCCCCTTAAAAGTGCTTGACCTCTCTGATATTGAGCAAACCAAAACCGTATCTCTTTTATTTGCCAATAAAGATACTTCAGTTTGCATACCCCATAATCCATTGGTATCCTGCCAATATGCCTATGTATCTTATTATTATGATGGACTTCAGGTATATAATATTAAAGACCCATCATCTCCAAAATTAGAATATTACTACCCTACTTCGAAGTTACCAAATCATAAAAGTTACAAAGGTTCATGGGGAAATTATCCCTATTTACCATCGGGAAATCTGGTAGTTGCTGATATGCAAAACGGACTGTTCATCCTCGAAGGAATTGAACAGGTTTGCAACAAGACTTACAATTGTTTACCAGTAAATACGCAACAGGTAATTGAAAGCCATCATTTCCAAATCAGTCCAAATCCTGTTTGCGATAGGATTTATTTTAGGACAGAAATTCCATTCGCTTTGTATCATATTTGCGTTTACGACATTAACGGAAACAAAATCAATCAAACTTTTACTTTGTCCGATAATTCGATTTCAGTAGATCAATTGAATCCTGGTTTCTACATTCTCGAAATGAATAGCCAAAATTTTCCACCGTATAGGAAAACTTTTATAAAGCTTTGAGATCAAAATATTCAGTATTCGTTGGTACAACTGCTCCTGTAGCTATAATAGGAAATTTGAAATTATCTCTCTTCCTTTGGACATTATGCTCGTGCAGGATGCTCTTTGGACAATCTGACAGCATTGCACCACGGCCTGCGGTGGACAGCGCCCAGAACATAGCCTTGAAGTTGCAAATGTTTGTTGCCGATGATCCAAATGCTTTGCATGATTTGGACACGCTAAATTCAGTGCTTCCTAAATCTCCAACTTTTGATAGAGCCCTACCGAATGGTTATACCTTGAAGCCCATCAACTTGATTAAATATCTTCACGACCGCATCTTAACCAATGGATTTTCAAATTTATCAAGCCTTACTGCATTTTCAGATAACTATACTTTTTTGTCTCCCAATCAAGCCTTTACAGAAGTCCGTACCAACCGCTGGCGTGTTCTGAATAACTCCCAGGCTGGATTTCAGGATAATTTTGATTTGAACTTACTGTTTGCTGCTTCCTTCCGAGGAAATACCCTCTGGAATTTCAGTTACGACCGCAATATTTTTAAAGGGATTTATGCACATGAAAAAGAACGCTCTACACTATTCACCACAGGAGTCCACCACAGTTCATCGGATCAAAAATATTTTATCAATGTGATCTATACGGATGAACGGCATTACAAAGAACACAATTGGGGGATTCGTCACGACAGCTTACTGGCATTGGAAGAATACTCTATCCGGGAAGCTTTGCCCGTTTGGACCACTTCACCATTGCATGAATCCTCCAACAGATCCTTTTCGGTAAATGTAGGTATCCGGATAAAAACAGATAGCACGATTCCCTTTTCGTTCTTTCGATTTCACGCCCTGTATGCTTTGCAGGATTTTGATTACCGGGATGAATCGGCCGACTCACTTTCAGCCATATACGGTAGATTCCTGATTGACAAGGTTATCCATTATAGATATGAAGAGAATTTTTTTAAAACAGCACTTACCACCCATCTTTTAAATCATCCAAGTGGTCGATTGGAATTGGGCCCTATAGTAGAATTACAAACTAACAGGTTTCCACTTCAAAGCTCACAAAACTCATTTTATGGTTTTAAAGCCAAGTACCGATTTGAATATTATAAAATTAAATTCTCTGGCCAATATATTTCCGGGCTACAAGATTCAAAAATCCATTCAAAACTTAATGCCGAGTTATTTTTAAATTCACTTGATCATTGGAATCCAATATTACAGATAAATTACCAGAGCTTGCCGTTTCCTTATGTACTTAGAAATATAAGTTTAAATGACAGTATTGGAATATTTACACTAGACCCTGGAAATACCCACCAGGATATAACCACCAAACTCATCATGGGTACGAAACGCAATGAGCTACCCACGTTTTCAGTTGCTTATTCAAAATTCAAAAAACTTCCATTTTTTACCAAAGAATATTTTATTAAAACTTTGGATGCTGCTGAACAATGGTCTGTTCAACTGGATTACAAACCAGAATTCAAAAAATTTAAATACCATTTATCTGTACAATACCAACATTTAAAACCAGACTCTACAGGAATTACCGGATTGCAGGTAGGCAATATGCTCAGTTACGAAGGTTTTTGGTTTCAAAAAACTGTGTATTCCAAAGTTGGGGTATTGTTTCACCTACTGGACTTTGAGCATGATTTGCAGTTTTTTCCAGTCATGCATTGGTTTTATTTATCGGATAAAAAAGGAAAGTTTATATACAATGGTGGCGTATTTATGCATTTTACCGTAAAGGATTTTATGTTAAATGTGGATCTTAATAATATTGAATCTTTTTGGCAAAAACAACCACAAACATTGGTCACCGGTTATCCTATTCACGATTTTACCCTAAGATTATCCTTTGCCTGGCGATTTTTAAATTAAGGGTAGATACAATCATCTTCCAATTTGAGACAAATCATTCAATATAGAAAGGCAAGCCCATTGAACTTATAATTCAAAAGTTGGCCTTAGAGCTTTACCAGCTTCTCCTTCATAAAATCCCAAAACTTCCCGTATAACTTCTTCAGGTGTGTCCACGATGGGCATCAAATCAAGATCCTCTGGACTGACATAATGATAGGTTTCCAACATAATGTGCTTGATCCAATGTTTCAAAGGGCTCCAAAAAGTTCGACCAACCAAAATGATGGGTACTTTATTGATTCGTTGAGTTTGAATTAAGGTTAGGACTTCGAACAACTCATCCAAAGTTCCCAAGCCTCCAGGCATTGCAATAAATGCCTGAGAATATTTTACAAACATGACTTTCCTGACAAAGAAATACCTATGTTGCAAATTTTTATCGGGGTCTATATACAAATTATTGGATTGTTCAAAAGGTAAATGTATGTTCAATCCAACAGAGATACCTTTGTTCTCGAAAGCGCCTTTGTTGGCAGCCTCCATAATACCAGGTCCCCCACCTGTAATCACTCCAAATCCTTCCTCTACTAATGCTTTTGCAATATTACAGGCGAGTTGATAGTGAGCGTTATCTTCCCGGACACGTGCCGATCCAAAAATCGAAACACAGGGTCCAATCCGGTTCAACGTTTCAAAACCATCGACAAATTCAGCGATGACTTTAAACATGGTCCAACTGTTTTCACCTTTAAGTTGCGACCACTGCTTTTGCGTTTTCATAAAGCGTAAATTAAGATTAAAAAGCCTGTCACTTAAAACAAGGACAGGCTTGGAAGATATAATTTATTTTCTGGAATGTTAAACTGGTGTCCTGAATGCATTGAATTCCTTCTTAATAAACTCATTTAGCTCTTGAATATTATCAAATTGTTCGAATAACTCTTTAAATCTGAAGTTTCTTTGACTTGCAGGGATTACATAATCCAAAACCTCTTTGCGGCCAATTTTACTTTTTGAAAGAATGATTAAACGCTCCACGACATTGCGCAATTCACGGATGTTCCCAGTCCAATTGTATTTTTGGAGCTCTTCAATAGCTGCATCGTCAACTTTTTTAACGGGAATTCCGTACTCATAACATACCAAATCGACAAAATAATCGACAAGCAATGGAATATCATCTCTGCGATCATTGAGCGAAGGAACTTCAATGATAATCACAGCCAATCGATGATACAAGTCTTCTCTAAATCTACCCATTGCAATTTCTTCTCGCAAATCCTTATTGGTTGCGGCGACGACCCGTACATCCACAGGAATTTCTTTATCACCCCCTACACGAGTTATTCTGTTTTCCTGAAGTGCTCTAAGTACTTTGGCCTGAGCTGAAAGGCTCATGTCTCCAATTTCATCTAAAAACAAAGTGCCTCCATTGGCCAGTTCAAATTTACCCAACCGCTGCTTTATGGCTGAAGTAAAAGAGCCTTTTTCATGGCCAAACAATTCACTTTCGATTAGCTCAGATGGTATTGCCGCACAATTGACTTCAATAATCGCACCATTGGAGCGATTGCTTTTTTCGTGAATCCAACGAGCAACTAATTCTTTTCCGGTCCCATTAGGTCCGGTAATCAATACACGCGCATCAGTGGGTGCGACCAAATCAATGGTTTCCCTGACTTTTAATATTTGCTTGGATTCACCAACTATTTCTTGAACTTTGATTTTAGAAACTCTCTTCTGCAAGACCTTTTTCTCGGAGATCAAAGAAGATTTGTCAATGGCATTTCGGATGGTAATCAACAACCTGTTGAGATCAGGTGGTTTTGAAATAAAGTCAAACGCACCTTTTTTTACCGCTTCAACAGCAGTATCGATAGTAGCATGGCCGCTAATCATTACCACGGGTGTGTCAGGAGCAAGCTGTTCAATCTTATCCAATGCTTCCATCCCATCCATCTTTGGCATCTTGATGTCCAGGATAATCACATCGAATTCCTTCTGTTTAAGTTTTACAAGGCAGTCCAATCCATCTACAGCCTCTTCGACCTCATACTTCTCCAATAGAAGGATATCTTTCAAGGCCCGCCGGATGGCCTGTTCATCATCAACTATTAATATCCTAGCCATGTAGTAAAATCGCAGTCTTTATTTCGAACCATTAAACAATTTACAAAAGTAATACTCTGGTTGATATCTAGTTACAAATTATCAAAATATTTTATATGTTTTATCTATGCGAGAAGATTGCCGCCCACAAATCAAGAAAAAAATATACTTAAACTATTGATTGCCATTTCCGTTCCCGGCATTGTGCTGGATCGCCAACCAAGCCATTAAACCCGCTCCTATTTCAAGACAACGATCATCAATATCAAATCGAGGATGATGTACGGAAATATCCCGTCCAATTCCCGTACGGTAAAATACTGCGGGAATTTGTTGAGAATAATAGGCAAAATCTTCCGAGGTCAACCTGGAGTTCAAAGACAGGGTGTGTCCTTCACCCAAATAATCTGTGGCCCATTCCATTATACTCTGACTTGAGAATTCATCATTCAATAGACATGGGTATCCTCTTTTGATATTGATGTTCAGGGTTGCTCCCTGGTCATTAACCAACTCCTTCAATTCTATTTCTAATTTTTCCAAAATACGCAACCTTTGTTCTTCATTCAGGCTCCGAAATGTCCCCTCCAAATACACCCTTTCAGGAATTACATTCGTGGCGCCTCCCTGTGTCGTCAATTTACCAATACTTAGGACAAGTGAATCTGCAGGTGCATTCTCACTTTGAACAATGGTTTGCAATGCAATAATGGCCTGTGCTGCAATGGGTATAGGATTGATACACAAATGAGGCAACGCTGCATGACCGCCTTTCCCAATGATTTCTAAATAAATTTCATCACAAGAGGCCATAAACACGCCTTTTTTCAAACCTATGGTTCCGACGGGCATTCCCGGTTGTACGTGCTGACCAATGATCAGGTGAGGTGTAGGATTTTGGAGAATTCCTTGTTGTATCATTTGGTAGGCTCCACCAGGAAGTTTTTCTTCTCCAGGTTGAAAAATAAACTTCACTGAACCCTGCCATTCTTCTTTCAGGTTATTTAGGATGATCAAGGCCCCAATTAACCATGTCATGTGAACGTCATGCCCACAGGCATGCATTACGCCGGGATTTTGTGATCGATATTCGCATTCATTCTGTTCTTCGATGGGTAATGCATCCATATCAGCACGAAGAGCAACGATCCTGTTTCCCATGTTTTCGGAACTCATCAATCCGGAAATTCCATGACCGGCCCACCCCGTTTCATAACTGATTCCATGGTGTTCTAAAACTTTCACTAAAAAGGCAGAGGTATTGACTTCTTCAAATGATAACTCAGGATGGCGATGCAGATGAGATCTACATTCCACTAAATAGGGTTGCAAACTGGCGGCGAGTCCTTTAATCTTGCCTTTTAGATCCATGGTCAATGTGTTGGTCTAGTGATTGAAATTCCTTTAAACATATGGCCAAATCCTGCCACACCGTATATCCCCAAGCATAATGCTGTACAATCTGTGCAACCCATTCAGGTGGATAACGGAAGTGTTCCTTTGAAACGGGTTTTATCACTCCTGGTTTTATGATAGGTAAATTAAATCCTTCCAGTTCCATGCCTTGATAAGAAACCCACGTCCTATTGCCCATTAAAACCTTCCACCAATTCTTTACAATGGATTTTTTATCCTTCCAGATAAAAATCAAAATCCAACCAAATGTCATCAACAAAATTGCAAACAAGATATCAAACAACCTTTTTTGCCTCAAATACACCAATTGCCCCAAATGAAAATCCAATTCCAGTGAATAAATATCGCCAGGACTGCTTTTCCTTGAGCTCCCAACAATGCTGTTACCGGATGCAGGTAATATCTTAAACTGGACAACACCTTTGTATTGAGATATAAAATCCAATATGGCAGACCACGTCATGTTTTTTTCACAAAGTATCACCTCGTGAATATGTTGGATTCTAAAAAAGTCCAACCATTGCTGTTTCGAGTAAACCGGCTTCGATGAAGGGTCCTTTTGTGTTATCTTTTCATACAACTGTTTTTCATTAAAAAGGAAACGCGCACGTTCAAATTGACTGGTATCCCCAATGACCAAACAATTTCGAAGCAGATGCGATCCGACAATCCATTGTTTTTGAAGTAACTTATTGTATAATAATCTACTCACTATAGCATATACTATAACCCAAAAAAATGAAAGAAGCAATAACATTCTGGAAGCTCTCCAGGATTCTGGCAACAACGCATACAACATCAAATTGATAAACAGTCCCCAAATGCTGGCCATGGCTATGTTGCGAAGACTATAGGCTTTTTCGTAAACACCGTGATAATAAAAACTAAGTACCCACATGGCAATAAAAGAAATTAAATTGATCAATGTGGGGATATTGTCAAAATATCCAGGCTGCTGGTGATAAATAATTGCCCAATATTGTTTTATCAAATAAAATCCAAGGCCAAGAAAAATCATATCGGGTACCATCCACCTTAGGGATGCAGCAAATTGCTTAATAGCCGAAAGAATCGCTTTGATCCATATGACAATCTTCAATAATGCGATAAATATTTTTTTACTTCCTCCACTCAGATGCTGAGTAGAAAAAATAATCATCGCCTGATAAAATGAATTCACATAATGAATGCTTGCCTTTCGGGTACTTTCGCCTTTAAAATGTAAAATGGTGGTTTCCGGAAAATAATAATTTATGTATCCTCGAGCAGTCAGTCTACAAGAAAGATCAATGTCTTCACCATACATGAAATATCGCTCGTCGAAACCACCCACATCCATGTAAATACTTCGACGAATAAACATAAAAGCCCCCGACAAAACTTCAATGGGGGTGGTTTCATTTTCAGGCAGATCACCACGATAATACCCATTAAATACAGCAGAATTGGGAAACAGCTTATACCATCCTGACATTTTACAAAAAGAGTTCCACATCCCTGGAAATCCTCGTTTTGATTCCGGTAAAAAATGTCCGGCACCATCCAGCATGCGCACTCCAAGTGCCCCTGCATCCGGATGTGAATCCATAAACTGAATGCACTTGAGAAAACATTCCTCTTCCACTATCGTATCCGGATTGAGTATTAGGATATAATCACCATGAGCCTGTGCAGCTCCTAAATTATTGGCCTTACTAAATCCCAGGTTTTTTTCTGAAGCAATAAGCTTAACACCAGGAAATTGTTGCCTCACCATTTGCACAGAATCATCTATGGAAGCGTTATCCACAACAATGATTTCGCCAGTGGTTAACGAAAGTGCCTTTTCAACCGAATTCAGGCATTGCTCGAGAAAATGGCGAACATTGTAATTAACAATGATGATACTTATTTTCACCTCGTAGCATTGTCGTAAATCTGATAAGTTGTTCTATTAGCCATTGAACGCGTTAATGTCAATTCATCAGCATATTCAAGTTCAGAACCAAAAGAAACGCCTCTTGCCAGCATTGTCATTTTAACGCTGGAAACCGGTAAATTCTTATGGATGTAATATGCGGTAGTTTCTCCTTCGATCGTTGGACGAATCGCCAAGATGATTTCGGCAACATTGCCTCCTGTAATTTTGTCAAACAAAGACTGTATGTTTAGCTTTTCAGGTCCTATCCCATCCAAAGGTGAAATCAGTCCCCCAAGGACATGATATTTCCCGCGATAGGTTTGCGTTTCTTCAATGGCAAATAAGTCTCTTACGGATTCAATGATACAAAGCGTACTTGAATCTCTCATTGGGTTTTCACAAATGTTACAAATTTCTTGATCACTGTAGGCATAACACTGCGAACAGATTTTTAAGTCGGTTGCCAAATGGCGAATCCCATCGGCTAATTGATGGATGATGGCTTTGTCTTGCTGAGCGAGGTGTAGTACTAATCTCAATGCCGTTTTACGTCCAATTCCAGGTAATCGACTCAATTCCGATACCGCCTGCTCCAGAACAGTTGATATTTGATTCATGGCCTAAAATTATGAACTTTAATAATTCATAAGCGATTGATTGAATAGACAAATAAGCGATAACGGGCATTTCATTTGGCGATACAGGAAATCCATAAGAATGATTTAATTTTGCCAAAAATTAGTAAAATGGCCACTCTTATCAAAATGCCCCGGCTTTCTGACACCATGACTGAAGGATTTATCAAAACCTGGAATAAGAAAGTTGGAGACGTGGTAAAACCCGGAGATGTTTTGGCAGAAGTGGAGACTGATAAAGCCACCATGGATCTTGAAGCATTTGAGGAAGGAGTATTATTGCATATTGCTGTATCCAGCGGTGCTGTTCCTGTGGATGGACTCATTGCCATTGTCGGCAAAGCAAACGAATCTTTTGAACATTTGTTAGGTGCACAAGTGTCTGTCGCTCAAAAGGTCACTCCCAATAAAGAGGAGAATTCTACTACAACACAGGCAGCTCCATCGAAAGAATCCAAGACAGTTGAAACCGATAGCCGAATTAAAATATCTCCATTGGCTAAATCTATGGCAAAAGAACTTGGAATCGATATTTCGAATTTGTCAGGGACCGGGGATCAAGGTCGCATTGTCAAAAGGGATGTTGAACAAATTAAGTCTACTCCGTCAACTGCGCCACCCTCCAATGCTTCAACTTATGTTCAACGGGATGATCGTTCCATCGAATTGAATCAGATGAGAAAAACAATTGCGCGGAGATTGTCTGAAAGTAAATTTACTTCGCCACATTTTTACCTCACCACAGAAGTGAATATGGATGCTTGTGTATCCGCACGGACTCAACTTAACGAAATTTCTCCTTCCAAGATATCCTACAATGATCTCATAGTCAAAGCATGCGCATTAGCACTCCGCAGTAATCCAGGTGTTAATGTTTCATGGTTAGGGGACAAAATGGTTTATCACGGGGCTATCCATATCGGAGTTGCGGTAGCTATAGAAGATGGTTTGGTGGTACCTGTTGTTAAAGATGCTGACCAGAAGTCGTTGCTGGAATTGAAAGAGGAAATTTCAGATAAAGCGGTCAGGGCAAAAGACCGAAAACTAGCCCTGGAGGAGATGCAAGGTAATACGTTTACAATTTCCAATTTAGGAATGTACGACATTGACCAATTTACTGCCATCATTAATCCTCCGGATGCATGTATTCTTGCCGTTGGATCCATTGTCAAAAAACCAGCCGTCGTAAATGACCAGATAACCATTTCTCAACGTATGCGAATTACCTTGTCTTGCGACCATCGCGCGGTAGATGGGGCAACAGGAGCTAAGTTTTTACAAACCGTAAAAAGCCTGCTGGAGCAACCCGTAACCATGTTGTTATAATCTTATCGAATTCCAGGCTGGGAGGGTTTCATTCAATGGCGTAATGAGCTCAATTGAAGTTCATGAATGAACTAAAATCCTGACTGTTTTTCTTGCTTTTTATCCAATTCCTGAGACTTGGGAGCTGATTTCAATGAGGGCTTTCTTTTATGACAGGCACCGGCCTTTGGTCCAATTGGCCTACTCATTTCCTTATCATTTGTGCTCGCTAAACGGAACTCAACCCTTCTGTTGATCAGATGATTGGATTTATGGCCTCCCAATGGGTGCTCTTCCCCTCCATATTGAAGGATCAGGCGTTCCCTGGAAATGTGATATACATTGACCAGGTATTCAATGGCTTCAAAGGCTCTTTGATAGGATAGAACGCTGTTATAAACATTTGAATGCCGAATATCAGTATGTCCGTGTACAATGATTTTAATACTGGGATATGTATTCATCACCTGGGCTACCGCTGCCAGTTGAGGAGCATATTTTTCCAATACGCAGTATTCATCTAAATTAAAATGAATCATAGGTAAAAACCAATCTACGTTGGAAGTTAAGAATTTTCCTGCATCGCCATCCGCCATACCGGGTGGGATTCCCAGTCTTTTATCAATGATATTTCTGACATCCCCTTCTGAAATTCCAGGAGGCGTGATGGATACACCTTTCTCATTCACTTTTGCCCCTGGAGGTGAAAATGGTTCTGCATCCTGATAATCAACAATACCGTCATTATCACTGTCCAAAGCAAGACCCCGGGTATCAACCGGCGCGCCAGCAGGTGTGGCATCGTCCTGATCCAATAAATCTATGACACCATCTTTATCAGAATCTGTTGGATCAAACACAGGTCTTTTTTTGAGATCCGCAATGTCCTGCATTACGGCATCTAAAGGATTTAACCAATACAGGGGTTCCTTTTTATTCTTGAAGCTTCCAAGGTTAATGGCTAAGCGTAGATTCGTATAATGTTGTACATCATTTTCGTTGGTCTGGTCTAAATTGCTTCTCCAGATAATTCCGTCCAGATAATCATTGTCCGTCAATCCAATTTGGTGTTCTAATGCAATATTTATGCGGCGATTGATTTTTCTTGAAACACCTACACCTCCTTGAAACAA
>WBZV01000506.1_pt1 | contig 22734 bp, 16 predicted proteins | sample 5204221 | NCBI WGS metagenome assembly WBZV01 (sample SAMN12344360, study PRJNA552823) | activated sludge metagenome | biome: Activated sludge suspended growth; feature: Nitrification reactor; material: Wastewater; isolation source: activated sludge from nitrification reactor of wastewater...
CGCACGGTGCCCTTCATCGTGATCGTCGCGATCGCGCTCGCGTTCGCGCTGGTGGCCTACCACCCACCCACGGTGCTGTTCGCGCTCTTCGTGGTCTACGGCCTGTCGGGCTACGCGATGTACGCCTACCGCAAGGCCAAGGGCAAGCCGGTCAGCGTGATCGCCACCTCGACCGACGAGCCGGACGAGGAAGGCCTGCACCGCTGAAAAGCCCGTGCTAGACTGCGCGCCCATGACGTTCCCGACCGCGATCACGCTAGCGCTTCTTCTAGGAGTTCAAAGGGCTCGCTGATCGCTCACGTCTGTTCGTTTTCCGATCTCACGGCCCGAATGCATCCCGCTTCGGGCCGTTTGTCTTTTCCGCAGGAGCACACCATGGCCGACAAGCTCATCATCTTCGACACCACCTTGCGCGATGGCGAGCAATCGCCCGGCGCGTCGATGACCAAGGACGAGAAGCTGCGCATCGCGCGGCAGCTCGAGCGACTGCGCGTGGATGTGATCGAGGCCGGCTTCGCGGCCTCGTCGAACGGCGACTTCGAGGCGGTCAAGTCGATTGCCGGCCACATCAAGGAGTCGACGGTGTGCTCGCTGGCGCGCGCCAACGACCGCGACATCGCGCGTGCCGCCGAGGCGCTGGCCGGCGCGGCACGCTCGCGCATCCACACCTTCATCGCCACCAGTGCGCTGCACATGGAGAAGAAGCTGCGCATGACGCCCGATCAGGTGTTCGAGCAGGCGCGGCTGGCGGTGCGCTTCGCGCGCAACCTGTGCGGCGACATCGAGTTCTCGCCCGAGGACGGCTACCGCTCCGACCCGGACTTCCTGTGCCGCGTGCTCGAGGCGGTGATCGCCGAAGGTGCGACCACCATCAACGTTCCCGACACGGTGGGTTATGCCGTGCCGGAGCTGTACGGCAGCTTCATCCGCCAGCTGCGCGAGCGCGTGCCCAACTCCGACAAGGCGATCTGGTCGGTGCACTGCCACAACGACCTCGGCATGGCGGTGGCCAACTCGCTGGCCGGCGTCAAGCTGGGCGGCGCGCGCCAGGTGGAATGCACCATCAACGGACTGGGCGAGCGCGCCGGCAACTGCTCGCTCGAGGAAGTGGTGATGGCGGTGAAGACGCGCCGCGACTACTTCGGCCTCGAGGTCGGCATCGACGCCACGCAGATCGTTCCGGCCTCGCGCATGGTGGCGCAGACCACCGGCTTCGTCGTGCAGCCCAACAAGGCGGTGGTGGGTGCGAATGCCTTCGCGCATGCCTCGGGCATCCACCAAGACGGCGTGCTCAAGGCGCGCGACACCTACGAGATCATGCGCGCCGAGGACGTGGGCTGGGCCGCCAACAAGATCGTGCTGGGCAAGCTCTCGGGCCGCAACGCCTTCAAGCAACGCCTGCAGGAGCTCGGCGTCGAGATGGAGTCGGAGGCGGAGATCAACGCCGCCTTCGCCAAGTTCAAGGAGCTCGCCGACCGCAAGAGCGACATCTTCGACGAGGACATCGTCGCGCTGGTGATGGACGAGTCGGTCACCGCCGAGAGCGAGCATTACCGGCTTCTGTCCTTGTCGCAGCGCTCGGAGACGGGCGAGCGTCCGCACGCGAAGGTGGCGTTCTCCGCCGGCAGCGCCGAGCTGCACGCGGAGAGCGACGGCAACGGCCCGGTGGACGCGAGCCTGAAGGCGATCGAGTCGAAGCTGCAGACTGGCGCGGAGATGCTGCTCTATTCGGTCAATGCCATCACCTCGGGCAGCACAGAATCGCAGGGCGAGGTGACGGTTCGCCTCCAGCACGGGGGCCGGGTGGTCAACGGCGTCGGGGCCGATCCGGACATCGTCGTGGCGTCGGCGAAGGCCTATCTGTCGGCGTTGAACAAGCTTCACAGCAAGACCGAACGCGTGGCCGCGCAGGGTTGAGCCGCCGGAGCGAAGCGCCTATGCAATTGCGCAGTGCAGGCGGCTCAGTTCAGGCCGACGCTGGCCAGCTTCGCAGGGCCTTCGCTTTGGCCTGAACCGCCAACTCGGTCACACTCCTGACAGTTCTAGGACTGACTTGAGGAAAAACGCGTAAGGTCCTGATCTTGCGCGTTTTTTTTCATTCACGTAGACTCGGCGCAAAGTCGAGCCAGAAGGACTGTCGTGGGATTGATCAGCAAAGTTGTCACAACGGTGGCCGTGGCCCTGGTGGCGGCGATCGCCCTCACGGTGGCGCCGCCGGCCGAAGCCGCCCAGAAGCAGGCCCGCAAGAAGGCTACGAGCGCGCAGAAGGCCACCAAGGCGGCACCCAAGCAGCGCCGTGGCTCCAAGCGCGTGGCGCGCGTCGTGCCGGAGCGTCCGTCGTACGGCCAGCTCGCCGGGCTGCGCAAGACCGACGACGCGCTCGATCTCAAGTCCAGCGTCGCCCTGGTGATGGACCAGGACACCAACGAGGTGCTGGTGGCGAAGAACTCCGATGCGGTGCTGCCGATCGCCTCGATCACCAAGCTGATGACGGCGGTGGTGGTCACCGAGGCGCAGCTGCCGCTGGACGAGACGCTGACCATCTCGCAGGAAGACGTCGACACCGAGAAGGGCAGCCGCTCGCGCCTGCGCGTCGGCACGCAGCTCACCCGCGAGGAGATGCTGCACCTCGCGCTGATGTCCTCCGAGAACCGCGCCGCCCACGCACTCGGCCGCCAGTATCCGGGCGGGCTCGATGCCTTCGTGTCGGCGATGAACGCCAAGGCCAAGCTGCTCGGCATGAGCGACACGCACTACGTCGAGCCGACCGGGCTGTCGAGCCGCAACCAGTCGAGCGCCAAGGATCTGGCGACGCTGGTGAAGGCGGCCTACGAGCACCAGATCATCCGCGAGCTGTCCACCTCGCCGGAGTACAGCGTGGCGGTCGGCAAGCGTGAGCAGCAGTTCCGCACCACCAACGCGCTGGTGCGCAACCCGACCTGGGACATCGGCCTGCAGAAGACCGGCTACATCTCCGAAGCCGGCCGCTGCCTGGTCATGCAGGCCAAGATGGCGGGCCGCCAGCTGATCATGGTGTTCCTCGACTCGGCCGGGAAATACTCGCGCCTCGGCGATGCCGAACGCGTGCGCCGCTGGGTCAACGACCTCGGCCACGTCGCGCCGGCGACCACCTCGTCGTCGGCCACCGCGCTGATCAAGCCGACGACCTGATCGCCATCGCGGCGGCTCAGCCGCGGTAGCCGAGCGCGGCGGAGATCTGCGCCGCCGTCGCCTTCAGGCGCTCCATCCACGATTCCTCCAGCCGATCGGCCGGTGCCGAGATCGACAGGCCGGCCACCAGATGGCCCTGGTCGTCGCGGATGCCGGCGGCCATGCAGCGCACGCCCAGCTCCAGTTCCTCGTCGTCGCGTGCCGTGCCCTGCTGGTTGACGCGCGCGAGCTCGCGCTCGAGCGCGGGCAGTTCGGTGATGCTGTTGCGCGTGTGGCCGGCCAGCCCGGTGCGGGCGGCGTAGGCGCGTACGCGCTGCGGATCGTCGTTGGCCAGGAACAGCTTGCCGACCGAGGTGAGATGCAGCGGCGCGCGGCCGCCGATCGCACGCACCACCTGCATGCCGGAGCGCTCGCTGTAGGCACGCTCGATATAGACGATCTCGTCGCCCTGGCGCATCGAGAGGTTGACCGGCTGGTGCGTCAGCTTGTGCAGTTCGCGCATCGGGGCGAGCGCGGCGTCACGCACGTCGAGGCGCGCCTTGACGAGGTTGCCGAGCTCGAGCAGGCGCATGCCCAGGCGGTAGCTGCCGGCCTCGGGGCGGTCGACGAAGCGCCCGATCGTCAGGTCGTTGAGGATGCGGTGCGCCGTGGAGGGATGCAGGCCCGAGCGCTCGGCGATCACCTTCAGCGACACCGGATCGGGGAAGGAGGCCAGCACTTCGAGCAGGTCGAAGGCGCGTTCGAGAACCTGGATCGTCGGCTTCTTCGCTTCGGTATTCGGCATGCGCGGGATTCTCCCTCATCCGAGGAGAATTTTGTATGGCGAAAGTGAGCCGATCGATCCGGAAGCTGATTCAACGCAGCGATGCCACTGCCGCAACGGCGCTGCGCACCGCGCCTTCGATCGTGGCTGGGTAGGGCCCGTCGACGTGATCGCCGGCCGCGACGAGCGCAGGCGCGATCGCGACGGGCGGGCGCGCCAGCGCCGGCACGCAGCGGAAGGTGGCGCGCTTCTCGGTGATGAGCTGGCGCACGCGGAGTTCGCCGCGCAGCAGCGGGCCGAGCGCCGCGCGCGCCTGCTGCAGCGTGGCCGAGAGCGTGGCCTCGCGGCCGGCGTCGACCCAGGGCTGCGCGCCGCTGATCACGAAGGCGAGCAGCCCCGCGGGGCCACCGAGCTGCCCGCGGTCGAAGACGAATTGCGCCGGCGCCTGCGGCCCGGCCTGCAGCGCGAGCATGGCCTCGGGCAGGCGCGTGTCGGCCGCCTGCACATAGACCGTCACGATGGGGTCGTAGCGCAGCGCGGCCGCGCATGCCGACCACGACGGGGCGAGCGTCGCGGTCAGGCGGGCCGCCTCACCGGGCGGCGTGGCGAGCACCACCGCATCGAACGCGTCTCCATCGACGCGCCAGGCGCCGCCGGCCTGGCGTTCGAGCGTCTGCACGCGCGTCGAAAGCCGCAGCGTGGCACCGCGCGCGCGCAGCCAGGCCAGCGCCGGCGCGGGGAACAGCTCGCCCAGGCTGACGCGCGGCAGCAGCAGGTCGGCCGATCCGGGCCCGCTGAACAGCGCGTCGCGCAGCACGCGCAGGAACACCGTTGCGCTCGCCTGCGCGGCCGGCGTATTGAGGGCCGCCACACACAGGGGTTCGATCAGGTCGCGCTGCAATGCCGTGGGCAGCGCGCGCGTGAGTTCGTCCACCGTGAGTTGCGGCGCGCAGCGGAAGCCGCGCCAGGCCCAGCCGCTCGCCGCGCGCAGCAGTGCGATGCGCTCGCCCAGGCTCCAGCCGGCGCGGCGCCACACGCCGAGCGCGAAGGCAGCGATCGGCGGGCCCGGCGGCAACTGCAGGCCGCGGCCATCGGGCTCGGTCAGGCGTAGCGGCGTGCGCAGCAGCGCAGTCTCGGGATCGACGCCGACTTCGCGCATCAGCCGCAGCGTCTGCGTGTAGGCGCCGATCAGGATGTGCTGGCCGTTGTCGAGCGTCAGGCCGTCGACGCGCACTTCGCGGGCGCGGCCGCCCGGCTGCTCGGCCATCTCGTAGAGCGTGACCGCATGGCCGGCGCGCACGCCCTCGACAGCCGCGGCCAGGCCGGCCCAGCCCGCGCCGATCACCGCCAGCGTGCCGGGCACCTAGCGGCCCCGCCAGTGCGTGCGCACCGCGATCCAGAGCTTGCGGATCGGCGTCAGCGAGGTGCGCTGGTGCAGCACCTGGAAGCCGTCGGCCTCGATCTCGCGCAGCAGCGTGCGGTAGATGTTGGCCATCATCAGGCCGGGCTTCTGCGGTTGGCGGTCGGCCTCGGGCAGCAGGGCCAGCGCCTCGTCGTAGCAGCGCTGCGCGCGCTCGGCCTGGAAGCGCATCAGCGCGCTGAAACGCTCGCTGTAGCTGCGCGACAGGATCTCCTGCGCCTTCACGTCGAACTGCTTCAGCTCGGACATCGGCAGGTAGATGCGGCCGCGCCGCGCGTCGTCGCCGACGTCGCGGATGATGTTGGTGAGCTGCATCGCCAGCCCCAGCTTGTGCGCGTAGGCGATGGTGGCGTCGCTGCTGCGGCCGAAGATGTTGGCCGCGACCTCGCCGACCACGCCGGCCACCAGATGGCAGTAGCGCGCCAGGCCGGGGAAGTCGAGGTAGCGCGACTGCTCCAGGTCCATCTGGCAGCCGTCGATCACGGCCTGCAGGTGCTCGGCGCGGATGTCGAAGTCGGCGGCGATCGGCTGCAGCGCCTGCATCACCGGGTGCGTGGGGGCGCCGCCGAACGCGGCATCGACTTCGCGCCGCCACCAGGCCAGTTTGTTCGCGGCGACGCTCGCATCGGCCACCTCGTCGACCACGTCGTCGACTTCGCGGCAGAAGGCGTAGAAAGCGGTGATCGCGGCGCGCCGCGGCGGCGGCAGGAACAGGAAGGCGTAGTAGAAGCTCGAGCCGCTCCTGGCCGCCTTGTCCTGCACGTACTGCTGCGGCGTCATGCGGCGCTCCCGGCCAGCGTCGTCGGGCCCTGGCGCATGCGCAGCGCGCGCCACAGCATCATCGGCGCGTCGAGGGCGCGCAGCGCCGGCCGCGCGCGCAGCGTCGCGAAGTCGAGCGCCGCGATGCGGTCGAGGATGCGCAGGCCGCCTTGCACGACGAGGCGCAGCTCCCAACCGGCGCGGCCGGGCACGCGATGCACCAGCGGTGCGCCTTCGAGCATCAGCGCGCGCGCCCAGTCGCACTCGCCACGCACGAGCGAGCGCACGGCCGGCGAGTCGGCGCGCGCCAGCAACTCGGCGCTGCTCAGGCCGTGGCGCGCACAGTCGGACTCGGGGATGTAGAGCCGGCCGCGCACGCTGTCCACGCTCAGGTCCTGCCAGAAGTTGATGAGCTGCAGTGCGGTGCAGATGGCGTCCGATTGACGCAGCGAGCGCTCGTCGCCCACGCCGTAGAGATGCAGCAAGAGCCGGCCCACCGGGTTGGCGGAACGGCGGCAGTAGTCGAGCAGCTCGGCGCGATCGGCATAACGCTGCTTGACGACGTCCTGCGCGAAGGCGTCGAGCAGATCGTGCAGCGGTTGCGCCGGCAGGGCGTGCTGGCGGATCGCGCGCGCGAGCGGCTCGAACACCTGCGGCCAGCGCGGCGAGGCCGCTTGGTCGGCGAGCACGGCTGCCAAGTCGGCGCGGTAGCTGGCGAGATCGGCCAGGCGCTGCGCGGTGGGGGCATCGCCTTCGTCGGCGAGGTCGTCCGCCGTGCGGGCGAACCAGTAGATCGCCACGATCGGCACACGCAGCGCCGGCGGGCACAGCCAGGAGGCAACGGGGAAGTTTTCGTAGTGATCGACGCTCACGGGGGCGATTGTCCACGCCGCGCCGGGGTGCAGGCCCGAGGCTTGCGCGGCGAAGCGTTTGACAGAGCGCAAATGCGCAAATACATTACTGACCGGTCAGTCAGTTAGGATCTCCATGAAACCGCTGCACGCCCTCCTGCTCGCCGGCTTGGCCGTGCTGGCCGCCTGTTCCAAGCCCGAGCCGGCCCCCGCGCCGGTGCGCGCCGTGCGCACGCTGACGGTGGCGCCGCAGTCGGCCGGCGGGGTGCAGGAATATGCCGGCGAGGTGCGCGCGCGCACCGAATCACGGCTCGGTTTCCGCGTCGGCGGCAAGATCGTGCGGCGTGACGCCGACCTGGGCGACAACGTCAAGGCCGGCCAGCTGCTGGCCCAGCTCGACCCGCAGGATCTGCGGCTCGGGCAGGAGGCCGCCAAGGCGGCGCTGTCCGCCGCGCAGGTGAACCACGACCAGGCCGCGGCCGACTTCAAGCGCTTCAAGGAACTGCGCGACCAGGGCTTCATCAGCTCGGCCGAGCTGGAGCGCCGCGAGACCGCGCTCAAGGCCGCGCTGGCGCAACTCGAGCAGGCGCGCGCGCAGAGCAGCGTGCAGGGCAACCAGGCGGCCTACGCCTCGCTGCTGGCCGATGCCAAGGGCGTGATCACCGCCGTCGAGGCCGAGCCCGGCATGGTGGTGGCGGCCGGCACGCCGGTGCTGCGCCTCGCGCACGACGGCCCGCGCGACGTGGTGTTCTCGGTGCCCGAAGACAAACTGGCGCTGATCCGCCAGCTCGCCGGCGTGCCCGGCCGCTTCAGCGTCAAGCTCTGGGGCGACGACAGCACCGCGCTGCCGGCCAGCATCCGCGAGGTCTCGGCCGCGGCCGACCCGGTGACGCGCACCTTCCTGATCAAGGCCGATGTCGGCAAGGCGCCGGTCAAGCTCGGCCAGACCGCCACCGTGCGCGTCGAGCTGCCGCAGACGGCAGGTGTCACCAAGCTGCCGCTGACCGCGCTGAAGGAGGAGCAGGGCCGCTCGATCGTCTGGCTGGTCGACCGCCAGAGCATGACGGTGCGCGCGCAGGCCGTGCAGGTGGCCGGCGCCGACGGCAACGACGCCGTGATCACCGGCGGGCTGCAGCCCGGGCAGGTGGTCGTCACCGCCGGCGTGCACGTGCTCAACCCCGGCCAGACGGTGAAGTTCTACGTCGAGCCCGGCGCTTCCGCAGCGGCATCGGCGGCCAGCGCCACGCCGGTGAGCGTCAAGTGAGCGGGGTGCGCGTGGATCAGCCGTCGCGCTTCAACATCTCGCGCTGGGCGCTCGATCACCCGGCGCTGACGCGCTACCTGCTCGTCGTGCTGCTGCTGCTGGGCGTCGGGGCCTACTTCCAGCTCGGCCAGGACGAGGATCCGCCGTTCACCTTCCGCGCCATGGCGATGCGCGTGTTCTGGCCCGGCGCGACGGCGCAGCAGGTGGCCGACCAGGTGACCGACAAGCTCGAGCGCACGCTGCAGGAAGTGCCCTACGCCGACAAGATCCGCAGCTACTCCAAGCCCGGCGAGGCGCTGATCATCTTCCAGGTGAAGGACAACTCGCCGCCGCGCGAGATGGCGCAGATCTGGTACACGGTGCGCAAGAAGATCGGCGACATGCGCGCCGCGCTGCCCGCTGGCGTGGTCGGGCCCTTCTTCAACGACGAGTTCGGCGACGTCTACGGCTCGATCTACGCACTCTCGGCCGACGGCTTCAGCGCTCAGCAGCTGAAAGACCAGGCCGACTTCGTGCGCCAGCGCCTTCTCAAGGTCAAGCACGTCAACAAGGTGCAGATCTTCGGCGCGCAGGACGAGAAGATCTTCATCGAGGTCCCGCAGAAGCGCCTTGCCCAGCTCGGGCTCGACTTCAACCAGGTGATCGCGCAGATCGGCCAGCAGAACGCCGTCGAGTCGGCCGGCACCATCAACGCGCCGACCGATGTCCTGCAGGTGCGCGTGGCCGGCCAGTTCAACACCGTCGAGGAACTGGAGCGCTTCCCGATCCGCGCCAACGGCGCGAGCTTCCGCCTCGGCGACATCGCGCAGATCCGCCGCGCCTATGTCGACCCGCCGCAGGTCAAGCTGCGCCACCAGGGCCAGGAGGTGATCGCGCTGGGCATCTCGATGGCCAAGGGCGGAGACATCATCGAGATGGGCCAGGCGCTGCGCAGCGCGGCCGATGCCATCCGCGCCGAGCTGCCGGTGGGCATCGAGCTGCGCCAGTTCCAGGATCAGTCGACCGTGGTGTCGCGCTCGGTGGGCGAGTTCGTGCGCGTGCTGATCGAGGCGGTGGTGATCGTGCTGGCGGTGAGCTTCGTCAGCCTCGGGCTGCACTTCAAGCCGCGCTTCCGGCTCGACTGGCGGCCCGGTCTGGTGGTGGGCATCACGATTCCGCTGGTGCTGGCCATCACCTTCGTGACCATGTACTACTGGGGCGTGGGCCTGCACAAGATCTCGCTCGGCTCGCTGATCATCGCGCTCGGCCTGCTGGTCGACGACGCGATCATCGCCGTCGAGATGATGGTGCGAAAGCTGGAGGAGGGCTACGACAAGCTGCGCGCCGCCACCTTCGCCTACGAGGCCACGGCGATGCCCATGCTGACCGGCACGCTGATCACCGCGGTGGGCTTCCTGCCCATCGGCATGGCCAAGTCGACGGTGGGCGAATACACCTTCGCGATCTTCGCCGTCACCGCGGCGGCGCTGCTGATCTCCTGGTGCGTGTCGGTCTACTTCGTGCCCTACCTCGGCACGCTGCTCCTGCAGGCCAAGCCGCATGGCGCGGAAGACGAGCCGCACGAGCTGTTCGACACGCCGTTCTACATGCGCTTCCGCGCGCTGGTGAACTGGTGCGTGAAGCACCGCTGGATCACCATCGCGCTGACCGTCGCGACCCTCGTGCTCGGCGTGGCCGGCATGGGCCGCGTGCAGAACCAGTTCTTCCCGGATTCGAGCCGGCTCGAGATCCTCGTCGACCTCTGGTACCCGGAAGGCACCTCGTTCGCGGCCAACGAGGAGGTCACCCAGCGCGTCGAGGCGCGCCTCACCAAGCTCGAGGGCGTCGCCCACGTCACCACCTGGGTGGGCAGCGGCGCCGAGCGCTTCGCGCTGGTGCTCGACCAGATCTTCCCGCAGAGCAACGTCAGCCAGATGATCGTGATGCCCAAGGACCTGGCATCGCGCGAGCGGCTGCGCAAGGCGCTGCCCGAACTGCTGGCCAGCGAGTTCCCGGAGGCGCGCGCGCGCGCCAAGCTGCTGCCCAACGGGCCGCCGGTGCCTTACCCGGTGCAGTTCCGCGTCGTCGGGCCGGATCCGGCGCGGGTGCGTGGCTATGCCGACGAGGTCAAGGCGATCATGCGCGCCAACCCGAACATGCGTGGCGTGAACGACAACTGGAACGAGTCGGTCAAGGTACTGCGCCTCGAGGTCGACCAGGACAAGGCGCGTGCGCTGGGCGTCTCCAGCTTGGGCGTAGCGCAGGCGGCGCGGGTCTTCAACAGCGGCAGCACGATCGGCCAGTACCGCGAAGGCGACAAGCTGATCGACATCGTGCTGCGCCAGCCGCTAGCCGAGCGCGACACCCTCACCGCGCTGGCCAACGGCTACGTGCCGACGGCCAGCGGCCGCAGCATCCCGCTCGGCCAGATCGCCAAGGCGAACTTCAGCTGGGAGCCAGGCGTGCTGTGGCGCGAAGGGCGCGACTACGCCGCCACCGTGCAGGGCGACATCGTCGAAGGGCTGCAGGGCGCCACCGTCACCGGCCAGCTCGACCCGCTGTTCAAGCCCATCCGCGAGAAGATGCTGCCCGGCTACCGCATCGAGGTGGCGGGCGCCGTGGAGGAGAGCAGCAAGGGCCAGGGCTCGATCGCCGCGGGCGCGCCGCTGATGCTCTTCATCATGTTCACGCTGCTGATGCTGCAGCTGCACAGCTTCAGCCGCGCGGTGCTGGTGTTCCTCACCGGCCCGATGGGCATCGCCGGCGTGGCGGCGGCGCTGCTGCTGCTGAACCGGCCCTTCGGCTTCGTCGCGTTGCTGGGCGTGATCGCGCTGATGGGCATGATCATGCGCAACTCGGTGATCCTGATCGACCAGATCGAGCACGACCGCGAGCGCGGCGTCGCCACCTGGGACGCGATCGTCGAAGCCGCGGTGCGGCGCTTCAGGCCCATCATCCTGACTGCCGCGGCGGCGGTGCTGGCGATGATCCCGCTGTCGAGGAGCGTGTTCTGGGGGCCGATGGCCGTGGCCATCATGGGCGGGCTGATCGTCGCCACCGCGCTGACGCTGCTGGCGCTGCCGGCGATGTATGCGGCCTGGTTCCGCGTCAAACCGGCCCGCGAGGAGCGGCTCGCCGCATCCCGCTAAAATCTCTGGTTTGCCGTCGAGGCCGTCCCCCATGCGCGGGTGGCGAAATTGGTAGACGCACCAGGTTTAGGTCCTGACGCCAGCGATGGTGTGGGGGTTCGAGTCCCCCCCCGCGCACCAGACATTCAACCCTCCAGTCCGAGATCACCATGTCCGTTCAAGTCGAAACCCTCGAGAAGCTCGAGCGCCGCATCACGCTGACGCTGCCCACCGACACCATCGCGTCGGAGGTCGAGTCGCGCCTGAAGCGCCTGGCCCGCACCGTGAAGGCCGACGGCTTCCGCCCGGGCAAGGTGCCGATGAGCGTGGTCGCCCAGCGCTACGGCTACTCGGTGCACTACGAGGTGATGAACGACAAGGTCGGCGAGCAGTTCAACGCGGCCGTCAACGAGGCCAAGCTGCGCGTCGCCGGCGCGCCGCGCATCACCGAGAAGGACGGCGCGCCCGAGGGCCAGGTGGCCTTCGACGCCACCTTCGAGGTCTACCCGGAAGTGAAGATCGGCGACCTGTCCGGCGCCGAGGTCGAGCGCGTCTCCACCGAGGTGACCGACGCCGCGATCGACAAGACGCTGGACATCCTGCGCAAGCAGCGCCGCACCTTCCAGCAGCGCGCCGCGGCCGACGGCGCCGCCGAGGGCGATCGCGTGACGATCGACTTCGAAGGCAAGATCGACGGCGTGCCCTTCGAGGGCGGCAAGGCCGAGGCCTTCCAGTTCATCATCGGCGAAGGCCAGATGCTCGAGCAGTTCGACCAGGCCGTGCGCGGCATGAAGGCCGGGCAGAGCAAGACCTTCCCGCTGCAGTTCCCGGCCGACTACCACGGCAAGGACGTGGCCGGCAAGGAAGCCGACTTCCTCGTGACGCTGAAGAAGGTCGAGGCCCAGCACCTGCCCGAGGTGAACGAGGCGCTGGCCAAGTCGCTCGGCATCAAGGACGGCACCATCGAGGCGCTGCGCGCCGACATCAAGAAGAACCTCGAGCGCGAGGTGAAGTTCCGCGTGCTGGCGCGCAACAAGTCGAGCGTGATGGAAGCGCTCATCAAGGCCGCGGAGCTCGACGTGCCCAAGGCGCTGGTGGCCGGCGAGGTCGGGCGCATGACCGAAGGCGCGCGTGCCGACCTGAAGAAGCGCGGCATCAAGGACGCCGAGAAGGCGCCGATCCCGGCCGAGATCTTCGAGCCGCAGGCCGAGCGCCGCGTGCGCCTGGGTCTGGTGGTGGGCGAGCTGGTGCGCGCCAACAACCTGCAGGCCAAGCCCGAGCAGCTGCAGGCGCACATCGACGAGATGGCGCAGAGCTACGAGCGCCCGGCCGAGGTGGTGCGCTGGTACCTGAGCGACCGCAGCCGCATGGCCGAGGTCGAGGCGGTGGTGATCGAGAACAACGTCGCCGAGTTCGTTCTCGCCAAGGCCAAAGTGACCGACAAGGTCGTTCCGTTCGACGAACTGATGGTCGGCTGAGTTCGCGCCATACTCCGGCAACAGGCAATCGAAGGATCAGCATGAGCGCGCTCGACATCACCGGCCTGGGCATGGTGCCCATGGTCATCGAAACCTCCGGCCGGGGCGAACGCGCCTACGACATCTACAGCCGGTTGCTGCGCGAGCGCATCATCTTCCTGGTCGGCCCGGTGAACGACCAGTCGGCCAACCTGGTGGTGGCGCAATTGCTGTTCCTCGAGAGCGAGAACCCGGACAAGGACATCTACCTCTACATCAACTCGCCGGGCGGCTCGGTGAGCGCGGGCATGTCGATCTACGACACCATGCAGTTCATCAAGCCCGACGTGTCGACGATGTGCCTGGGCATGGCCGCCAGCATGGGCTCCTTCCTGCTGATGGCCGGTGCCAAGGGCAAGCGCGTGGCGCTGCCGAACTCGCGCGTGATGATCCACCAGCCCTCGGGCGGCGCGCAGGGCCAGGCCACCGACATCGAGATCCACGCCCGCGAGATCCTCAAGACGCGCGAGAAGCTCAACCAGATCTACGCCGAGCGCAGCGGCCAGCCGCTGGCCAAGATCCAGGCCGACATGGAGCGTGATTTCTACCTCGATGCCGAGGAAGCCAAGGCCTACGGCCTGATCGACCAGGTCATCACCCAGCGCCCCTGAGGCGCGCGCGCCGCAAAGGCGCGAATCCAGGGCCCGAATGCTGGGGAATGAGCCCGGTTTCGGGCCTTTTCCATGGGGCAGGGCGGGTCGGCTTTTCAACTATCATTGCCCGGACGCCACTCACCCAGGCATTCCATCCATGGCCGACAAGAAAGGCTCCCCCACCGAGAAGGTGCTGTACTGCTCCTTCTGCGGCAAGAGCCAGCACGAAGTCAAGAAGCTGATCGCCGGCCCGTCGGTGTTCATCTGCGACGAGTGCATCGAGCTGTGCAACGACATCATCCGCGATGAAGTGCCGGCCGAAGGCGAGCAGGCGCGCGCGGCCAAGTCCGACCTGCCGATCCCGACCGAGATCAAGGCCATCCTCGACCAGTACGTGATCGGCCAGGATCCGGCCAAGCGCACGCTGGCGGTGGCGGTCTACAACCACTACAAGCGGCTCAAGCACATGAGCCGCACCAAGGACGAGGTCGAGCTCTCCAAGAGCAACATCCTGCTCATCGGGCCGACCGGCTCGGGCAAGACGCTGCTGGCGCAGACGCTGGCGCGGCTGCTCAACGTGCCCTTCGTGATCGCCGACGCGACCACGCTGACCGAAGCCGGCTACGTCGGCGAGGACGTCGAGAACATCATCCAGAAGCTGCTGCAGAACTGCGGCTACGACGTCGAGAAGGCGCAGCGCGGCATCGTCTATATCGACGAGATCGACAAGATCTCGCGCAAGGCCGACAACCCCAGCATCACCCGCGACGTGTCGGGCGAGGGCGTGCAGCAGGCGCTGCTCAAGCTGGTGGAAGGCACGATGGCCAGCGTGCCGCCGCAGGGCGGACGCAAGCACCCGAACCAGGATTTCCTGCAGATCGACACGACCAACATCCTGTTCATCTGCGGCGGCGCTTTCGATGGCCTCGAGAAGGTGATCCAGGGCCGCACCGAGCGCTCCGGCATCGGCTTCGGCGCCACGGTGCACGGCAAGTCCGAGCGGCGCGTCTCGGAAGTGTTCCGCGAGGTCGAGCCCGAAGACCTGATCAAGTTCGGCCTGATCCCCGAGCTCGTCGGCCGCCTGCCGGTGGTCGCCACGCTGGGCGAACTGACCGAGGACGCGCTGGTGCAGATCCTCACCGAGCCGAAGAACGCGCTGGTCAAGCAGTACCAGAAGCTGTTCGGCATGGATGGGGTCGAGCTCGAGATCCGGCCCTCCGCGCTGGCGGCCATCGCGCGCAAGGCGCTGGCGCGCAAGACCGGCGCCCGCGGCTTGAGATCGATCATGGAACACTCGCTGATCGACACCATGTTCGACCTGCCCAACCTCGACGGCGTCGCCAAGGTGGTGCTGGACGAGCACACGATCGAAGAAGAGGCCAAGCCGCTGCTCGTCTACCGCGAGCAGGCCAAGGCGAGCGCCTGAGGTCCGGTGGGCCGCGGCAGGCATTGCCCGCGGCCGCTCCTTGCAATTGAGCGCTCGGGCCGCAGATGGGCCTGAGAAAGAGAGGTTCCCGATGTCCGGACATCCCGTACTGCCTGCCGAGAAGATCAACCTGCCGCTGCTGCCGCTGCGCGACGTGGTGGTCTTCCCGCACATGGTGATCCCGCTGTTCGTGGGTCGCCCCAAGTCCATCAAGGCGCTCGAAGTGGCCATGGAAGCCGGCCGCCAGATCATGCTGGTGGCGCAGAAGGCCGCCGGCAAGGACGAGCCCAAGCCCGACGACATGTTCGAGGTCGGCTGCGTCTCCAGCATCCTGCAGATGCTCAAGCTGCCCGACGGCACCGTGAAGGTGCTGGTCGAAGGCATACAGCGCGCCAACACCCACCAGATCAGCGACAACGGCGAGTACTTCGTCGCCGATGTCACGCCGGTGCCGCCCGAGGCGGACAACAAGCCGGAGGTCGAGGCGCTGCGCCGTGCCGTCACGCAGCAGTTCGACCAGTACGTCAAGCTGAACAAGAAGATTCCGCCGGAAATCCTCACGTCCATCGCCGGCATCGACGATGCCGGGCGCTTGGCCGACACGATCGCCGCGCACCTGCCGCTCAAGCTCGAGAACAAGCAGTCGGTGCTCGACCTGTTCGAGGTCGACAAGCGCCTGGAGAAGCTGCTCGAGCAGCTCGAGCACGAGGTCGACATCCTGCAGGTGGAAAAGCGCATCCGCGGCCGCGTCAAGCGGCAGATGGAGAAGAGCCAGCGCGAGTACTACCTGAACGAGCAGGTCAAGGCGATCCAGAAGGAACTGGGCGACGGCGAGGAGGGCGCCGATCTCGAGGAACTCGAGAAGAAGATCATCGCCGCCAAGATGCCCAAGGAGGCGCGCAAGAAGGCCGAGAGCGAGCTGAAGAAGCTCAAGCTGATGTCGCCGATGAGCGCCGAGGCGACGGTGGTGCGCAACTACATCGACACGCTGATCAACCTGCCGTGGGCCAAGAAGACCAAGATCAAGCATGACCTGGGCTTCGCCGAGCAGGTGCTCAACGAGGATCACTACGGCCTCGAGAAGGTCAAGGACCGCATCCTCGAATACCTCGCGGTGCAGCAGCGCGTCGACAAGGTCAAGGCGCCCATCCTGTGCCTGGTCGGCCCCCCGGGCGTCGGCAAGACCTCGCTGGGCCAGTCGGTCGCGCGTGCGACCGGGCGCAAGTTCGTGCGCATGGCGCTGGGCGGCGTGCGCGACGAGGCGGAGATCCGCGGGCATCGCCGCACCTACATCGGCTCGATGCCGGGCAAGGTGCTGCAGTCGCTCACCAAGGTCGGCACGCGCAACCCGCTGTTCCTGCTCGACGAGATCGACAAGCTGGGCATGGATTTCCGCGGCGACCCGAGCTCGGCGCTGCTGGAGGTGCTCGACCCCGAGCAGAACCACACCTTCGGCGATCACTACGTCGAGGTCGACTTCGACCTGAGCGACACGATGTTCATCGCCACCTCGAACTCGATGAACATCCCGCCGGCGCTGCTCGACCGCATGGAGGTCATCCGCCTGTCGGGCTACACCGAGGATGAGAAGGTCAACATCGCGTCGCGCTACCTGCTGCCCAAGCAGCGCAAGAACAACGGCGTGAAGGACGAGGAGCTCGAAGTCGCCGAGAGCGCCATCCGCGGCGTGATCCGCTACTACACCCGCGAGGCGGGCGTGCGTTCGCTCGAGCGCGAGATCAGCAAGATCTGCCGCAAGGTGGTCAAGTCGATCCAGCTCAAGCAGGTCAGCGACAAGGTGGTCGTCACCGAGGACAACCTGAACGACTTCCTCGGCGTGCGCAAGTACAACTACGGCCAGGCCGAGAAGCAGAATCAGGTCGGCCAGGTGGTCGGCCTCGCGTGGACGGAAGTCGGTGGCGATCTGCTGACCATCGAGGCGGCGGTGATGCCCGGCAAGGGCAACATCATCCGCACCGGTCAACTCGGCGACGTGATGAAGGAGTCGGTCGAGGCGGCGCGCTCGGTGGTGCGTTCGCGCGCGCGGCGCCTGGGCATCAAGGACGAACTGTTCGAGAAGCGCGACGTGCACATCCACGTGCCCGACGGCGCTACGCCCAAGGACGGCCCGAGCGCAGGCGCCGCGATGACCACGGCCTTCGTCTCGGCGCTGACCGGCATCCCGGTGCGCGCCGACGTGGCGATGACCGGCGAGATCACGCTGCGCGGCGAGGTCACGGCGATCGGCGGCCTGAAGGAGAAACTGCTCGCGGCGCACCGCGGCGGCATCAAGACGGTGCTCATCCCGGAGGAGAACGTCAAGGATCTTCAGGACATTCCCGAGAACGTGAAGAACCACCTCGAGATCGTGCCGGTGAAGTGGATCGATCGTGTGCTCGAGGTCGCGCTCGAGGCGGCACCGCAGCCGCTGCCCGAGGAAGAAGCCGCCAAGCCGGCCGAGGCCACCAAGGCGGCGGGCGGCGCAGGCGACGTCGTGGCCACCACGCACTGAGGAAGAAACACCGGGCTCGTTTGCGGGCGGCCCGGTTCCTCGTGTATACTGCGAGGCTAACGCGGGAGTAGCTCAGTTGGTAGAGCGCAACCTTGCCAAGGTTGAGGTCGCGAGTTCGAGACTCGTCTCCCGCTCCAGATTCTCGAGGTGGATCTCGAGCGAAAAAGGGAAGCCCAGGCTTCCCTTTTTTGTCAGAATCAGCTCCACGGCGCGGTAGCAAAGCGGTTATGCACCGGATTGCAAATCCGTGTAGGTCGGTTCGACTCCGGCCCGCGCCTCCAGTCTTCTCATCGGGCCTCGCCAAACGCGAGGCCCTTTTTGTTTGGCCGCTGGCCGCCACCGATAATCGCGCGCGCGGTTCGCCTCGACCGTCCGGGTGGTGAAATCGGTAAACACAGCGGACTTAAAATCCGCCGCCTCTCGCAAGAGGGCTTGCGGGTTCGAAGCCCGCCCCGGACACCACGGCTTGCGTGTCGCTGCCCTGTCGGCGGCGCTAGAAGGCCAGCGCAGTCGAAGCAACCGTGACACCGATGTCGAGCCAGCGCGCGGCGAAACGCTGCAGTTGCTGCGGGTCGCCGGTCGTCTCCAACTGGCACCAGGCTGCCTCGACCTCTATCGCGGGGGCGCGCCACAGACGGGCCGCCTGCGAGGCCACGGCGTCGGCCGTGTCGAGGAGCATGACCTCGTCTCCGAGCACGCGCGCGATGTCGCGGCGCACGAAGGGATAGTGCGTGCAGCCCAGCGCCACCACGTCGACATCCGCCGCGCGCACCGCCCCGGCGTAGCGGGTGACCAGCGCCTGCAGTTCGGGCGAGTCGACGTCGTCGCGTTCGATGGCCGCGGCCAGCCCCGGGCAGGGCTGCAGGTGGACGAAACCCCCCGCGGCCTCGCGCTGCACCAGCACGCGAAAGCGCTCGCTGCGCAAGGTGGCCTCGGTCGCCATCACGGCGATACGCTTGCGCCGGCTGAGCGCGATCGCCGGGCGCACGCCGGGTTCCACGCCCACGAACGGCGTGCCGGCGTGCTCGCGGCGCAGCGCGTCGATGGCGGCTGCCGTCGCCGTGTTGCAGGCCACCACGATCAGCCGCGCGCCCTGCGCCAGCAGATGCTCGACGACGCGGCGCGAGCGATCGCGGATCTCCTCGTCGCTCCGTTCGCCGTAGGGCGCGAAGGCCGAGTCGGCGACATAGTGCAGGCGAGCCTGCGGCTGCGCGCGGCGCAGCGCCTGCAACACGGACAGTCCACCGACGCCGGAGTCGAAGACGCCGATGCTGGCAACAGTCGGCGCGGTGCTCGCGGAGCGGGAGGGCATGGGGAGGCGCAGTCTAGGGCCTGTTCACGCAGCCATTGCGTCGCGCGCCGAGCTGCGGCTAAAATAGCACGATCGTTCGATTTTGATCTCGCTGCGGCGCAGGTGGACAAGGGCCTGCCTCGGGGCGCTACTAGAATCCGATTAACGTAAACGTCAATTCAGCAGGAGCCCGCCGGATGAAGATCCTGGTCCCGGTCAAGCGAGTGGTGGACTACAACGTCAAGGTGCGCGTCAAGAGCGACGGCACGGGCGTGGACATCGCCAACGTCAAGATGAGCATGAACCCCTTCGACGAGATCGCCGTCGAGGAAGCAGTGAGGCTCAAGGAGAAGGGTGCGGCCACCGAGGTGATCGCCGTGTCCTGCGGCGTCACGCAGTGCCAGGAGACCCTGCGCACCGCGATGGCCATCGGCGCGGACCGCGCCATCCTGGTCGAGACCGACGCCGAACTGCAGCCCCTGGCCGTGGCCAAGCTGCTCAAGGCCCTGGTCGACAAGGAACAGCCCGGCCTGATCATCCTCGGCAAGCAGGCCATCGACGACGACTGCAACCAGACCGGCCAGATGCTGGCCGCGCTGGCGGATCTGCCGCAGGCGACCTTCGCATCGAAGGTGGAAGTCGCCGACGGCAAGGCCAAGGTCACCCGCGAAGTCGACGGCGGCCTGGAGACCCTCTCGGTCAGCATCCCGGCGGTGATCACCACCGACCTGCGCCTGAACGAGCCGCGCTACGTGACGCTGCCCAACATCATGAAGGCCAAGAAGAAGCCGCTCGAGACCGTCAAGCCGGCCGACCTCGGCGTCGACGTCACGCCGCGCATCAAGACCCTCAAGGTCAGCGAGCCGCCCAAGCGCAGCGCCGGCATCAAGGTGCCGGATGTCGCCACGCTCGTGGCCAAGCTGAAGAACGAAGCGAAGGTGATCTGACCATGGCCGCACTCGTCATTGCCGAACACGACCACGGCACCCTCAAGGGTGCGACGCTGAACACCGTCACCGCCGCCATCCAGTGCGGCGGCGAAGTGCACGTGCTGGTGGCCGGCCAGAACGCCGCCGGCGCCGCCCAGGCCGCCGCGCAGTTGCAAGGCGTGGCCAAGGTCATCCATGCCGACGGCGCCAGCCTCGCCGAGCAACTGGCCGAGAACGTCGCCGCGCAGGTGCTCGCCATCGCCAGGAACTACAGCCACATCCTCTTCCCGGCCACCGCGCACGGCAAGAACGTGGCCCCGCGCGTGGCCGCCAAGCTCGACGTGGCCCAGCTCAGCGACATCACCAAGGTCATCAGCCCCGACACCTTCGAGCGCCCGATCTACGCCGGCAACGCCATCGCCACCGTGCAGAGCGCCGATGCGATCAAGGTCGTCACCGTGCGCACCACCGGCTTCGACGCCGCCGGTCAAGGCGGAGCGGCTGCCGTCGAAACCGTCGCGGCAGCAACCGACAGCGGCAAGAGCAGCTTCGTCGGCAGCGAACTGGCCAAGAGCGACCGGCCCGAGCTGACCGCCGCGAAGATCATCGTCTCCGGTGGCCGCGCCATGGGCAGCAGCGAGAAGTTCAACGAGGTGCTGACGCCGCTGGCCGACAAGCTCGGTGCTGCGCTGGGTGCTAGCCGCGCCGCGGTCGATGCGGGCTACGCGCCCAACGACTGGCAGGTCGGCCAGACCGGCAAGATCGTCGCGCCCAGCCTGTACATCGCCTGCGGCATCAGCGGGGCGATCCAGCACCTGGCGGGCATGAAGGACTCCAAGGTGATCGTGGCGATCAACAAGGATCCGGAAGCGCCCATCTTCAGCGTGGCCGACTTCGGCCTGGAGGCGGATCTGTTCACTGCCGTGCCCGAACTGGTGGCCGCGCTCTGACCCGCTGACACCCCCCATCAGCCCGTTCGCCGATAGACCCTGGCCGACGGGCTTTTTCTTGCCTGATTCACACCGAGGATGACACCGTGAGCTACGTTGCGCCGATCAAGGACATGCTGTTCTGCATGAAGGAACTGGCCGCCATCGACGAGGTGGCGCAGCTGCCCGGCTTCGAGGAAGCCGGCCTCGATACCGCGCAGGCGGTGCTGGAGGAATGCGCCAAGCTCAACCAGGACGTGATCGCGCCGCTGAACTGGGAGGGCGACAAGTACCCCTCGTCGTGGCACGACGGCAAGGTGACGACGACGCCGGGCTTCAAGGAGGCCTTCCGCCAGTTCGGCGAGGGTGGCTGGCAGGGCCTGCAGCACCCGACCGATTTCGGCGGCCAGGGCCTGCCCAAGACCATCGGCGCGGCCTGCATCGAGATGCTCAACAGCGCCAACATGAGCTTCGCGCTGTGCCCGCTGCTGACCGACGGCGCGATCGAGGCGCTGCTCACCGCCGGCACGCCCGAGCAGCAGGCCACCTTCATCCCGAAGATGATCTCGGGCGAATGGACCGGCACGATGAACCTGACCGAGCCGCAGGCCGGCAGCGATCTCGCGCTGGTGCGCACGCGCGCCGAGCCGCAGCCCGACGGCACATACCGGATCTTCGGCACCAAGATCTTCATCACCTATGGCGAGCACGACATGGCGGGCAATATCGTCCACCTCGTGCTGGCACGCGTCGCCGGCGCGCCGGAGGGCGTGAAGGGCATCAGCCTGTTCGTCGTGCCGAAGTTCCTCGTCAACGCCGATGGGTCGCTGGGTGCGCGCAACGACGTGCACTGCGTCAGCATCGAGCACAAGCTGGGCATCAAGGCGAGCCCGACGGCGGTGCTGCAGTTCGGCGACAAGGGCGGGGCGATCGGCCAGCTGATCGGCCAGGAGAACCGCGGCCTCGAATACATGTTCATCATGATGAACGCCGCGCGCTACGCCGTCGGCGTGCAGGGCATCGCGGTGGCCGAGCGCGCCTACCAGAAGGCCGTGGTCTATGCGAAGGACCGCGTGCAGTCGCGTCCGGTGGACGGCTCGATGCCGGGCAGCGCGCCCATCATCCACCACCCCGACGTCAAGCGCATGCTGATGACGATGCGCGCCTATACCGAAGGCTGCCGCGCGATGGCATTGACGGCGGCCGCGGCCTACGACGCCGCGCACCACCACGCCGACAAGGACGTGCGCGCGCAGAACCAGGCCTTCTACGAATTCCTGGTGCCGCTGGTGAAGGGCTACTCGACCGAGATGAGCCTGGAGGTGACGAGCCTTGGCGTGCAGGTGCACGGCGGCATGGGCTTCATCGAGGAGACCGGCGCGGCGCAGTACTACCGCGACGCCAAGATCCTGACCATCTACGAAGGCACGACGGCGATCCAGGCCAACGACCTGATCGGCCGCAAGACGGCGCGCGACGGCGGCCAGACGGCCAAGGCGATCGCCCGCCAGATCGAGCAGACCGAAGCGGCGCTCGCGAAGAGCGGCAGTGCTTCCGCGCAGGCCATGCTCAAGCGTCTGCGCGCCGCGCGTGAGGCTTTCGTGCAGGTGGTCGATTTCGTCGCCGGCAACACCAAGGCGAGCCCGAACGCGGTGTTCGCCGGCTCGGTGCCCTACCTGATGCTGGCCGGCAACCTGATGGCCGGCTGGCAGATGGCGCGTGCGCTGCTCGCCGCCGAAGCGCAGCTCGCGCAGGGCGATGCCGACAAGCCTTTCCTCGCGGCCAAGATCGCCACCGCACGCTTCTACGCCGAGCACCTGTTGAGCAAGGCACCTGGCATGCGCGACACCATCGTCGAAGGCGGCGAGAGCGCCACCGCCTTGCCCATCGAAGCGTTCTGACAGCCCTCTGACCCTGGAGACCCGCAACGTGTCGCTGCCTCCCATCCTCGCCAAGCTGCCGCTGCCGGTGATCGGCTCGCCGCTGTTCATCATCAGCAACCCCAAGCTCGTGATCGAGCAGTGCAAGGCCGGCATCGTCGGCTCGATGCCGGCGCTCAACGCGCGCCCGGCCGAGCAGCTCGACGAGTGGCTGGCCGAGATCACCGAGACGCTGGCGGCGCACGACCGCGCGAATCCGGACAAGCCGGCCGCGCCGTTCGCGATCAACCAGATCGTGCACAAGACCAACGACCGGCTCGAG
>WBZV01000507.1_pt1 | contig 22674 bp, 21 predicted proteins | sample 5204221 | NCBI WGS metagenome assembly WBZV01 (sample SAMN12344360, study PRJNA552823) | activated sludge metagenome | biome: Activated sludge suspended growth; feature: Nitrification reactor; material: Wastewater; isolation source: activated sludge from nitrification reactor of wastewater...
GCGTGCCATCCTGCGCCAGGATCCGGACATCATCATGATCGGTGAGATGCGCGATGGCGAAACCGCCCAGATCGCCGTTCAGTCGGCGCTCACCGGCCACCTGGTGCTGTCCACCCTGCACACCAACACGGCGGCCGGGGCGGTGATCCGCCTGCAGGACATGGGCCTTGAGCGTTACCTGATCACCTCCTCGGTGAACGGGGTGCTGGCCCAGCGCCTGGTGCGCCGGCTGTGCACGGCCTGCAAGGCACCGGTGGATCTGGACGAGAGCGTGCTCGAACGCAGCGGGCTGAAGCGTTTCATGGGCGGCAGCACCCGCGTTTACAACCCGGTGGGCTGCCCGGCCTGCCGCCAGACGGGTTACTCGGGGCGGACCGGCATCCACGAGCTGTTCGTGCTGGGCGAGAGCATGCACCAGGCCATCATTTCGGGCGCCGATGCCACGGCCCTGCATGAAACCGCGCGCAGATCGGGCATGTTCACCCTCTATGAAGACGGCCTGCGCAAGGTGGCCGCCGGTGAAACCAGCCTGGAGGAAGTCCTGCGCGTGACCCAGGATCAGGGCAATGCCTGAGTTTGCCTATCAGGCCGCCGATGCCAAAGGCGTGCGCCGCGACGGCGTGATGGAGGCCCTCAGCGAAGACGCGGTCCTGCGCAGCCTCAAGGCCAAGGGGCTGACGCCCCTGCGCATCACTCCCGCAGGGGCCGGTGCCGTGCAGGCGGCCAGGGATGGCATTCCCCAGCCCACGGGGCGGGCGCCGGCCAAGGGCAAACCGACCCAGGCCGACCTGCTGGCCTTCACCTCCGAGCTGGCCATCATGCTGCGGGCGGGCCTGTCCCTCGACCGGGCCCTCAAGGTGCTGATCGGCATGAGTCACAAGGCGTCGGTGGGGAGCCTCCTCGCCGGCGTGCTTGATGCGGTCAAGGGGGGTGCGCCGCTGAGTCGCGCCATCGCACCCCATCGCGACTTCTTCGGCGACTTCTACATCAACATGGTCCGTTCCGGCGAGATCGGCGGCCAACTGAGCGAAGTGTTGACGCGCTTGGTGGAACACCTGGAGCGCATCCGGGCCCTGCGCGAGAGCGTCATTTCGGCGATGATCTACCCGGCCATCCTGCTGCTGGTGGCGGTGATCTCCGTGATTGCGATGCTCGGCTTCGTCGTTCCCCAGTTCGAGACCCTGTTCAAGGACATGGGAGATGCCCTGCCCACGCCCACCCGCATCGTGGTGGCTACCGGGCATTTCTTTACGGACTACGGCCTGCTGCTGGGGGTTGTGGTGTTCCTGCTCGGGGCCGGCCTGAGCCGCTGGTTTGCCTCCCCCGCCGGGCGCCTGTGGTGGCAGGGCAAGGCGCTGCGTCTGCCCGTGTTCGGGGGCATCTTCCTGAAATATGAGATCACCCGCTTCACCCGTTCCCTCGGCACCTTGCTGGGCAATGGTGTGCCGGTGATCTCGGCCCTCAACATCGCCACGGAAACCGTCGGCAATGTTCATGTCCGCACGGCTTTCGAGCGCATTGCGCCGGCCATGAAGGGCGGCGGGCGGATGACCGATGCCCTCTACAAGACCGCGCTGTTTGAACCGATGGCGATCAATCTGGTCCGTGTCGGGGAGGAAACGGGGCGGCTCGACACCATGATGCTCGAACTGTCGCGCATCCTCGACCGGGAGGTGGAGACCAGCATCAAGCGTGGTCTGACCCTCCTCGAACCCTTGCTAATTCTGACGCTCGGCGTGATGATCGCCGGGATCATCGTATCGATCCTGATGGGCATCCTGTCGGTGAACGATCTGGCTGTGTAAGACTTTTCAATTCAAGATCCGGAGTGCCAATGCTGTACGTTTCCCGTTCTTCGCGCGTGGCGCGCAATACCGGCTTCACGCTGGTCGAACTGCTGGTCGTTCTGGCGATCCTGACCCTGCTGGTGGGCCTCGTCGGTCCGCGTATGCTCGGCCAGCTCGGCGGTGCCAAGAGCAAGACCGCCGGCGTCCAGATCGCCGATCTGGAGAAATCCGTCGAACTCTTCAAACTCGGCGTCGGTCGCTTTCCGTCGGACGAGGAGGGGCTGGAGGCCCTGGTCAAGAAGCCCGCCTCGGCCAACGGCTGGGATGGCCCCTACCTGAAGGGGGGCTCGGTGCCCCTGGATCCGTGGAACAACCCCTACCGCTACAAGCGTGCCCCCAACGGTGCAGATGTCGAGATCGTCTCCTACGGGGCTGATGGCGCCCCGGGTGGCGAGGGTGAGAACGCCGACATCCGCAATGGCAAGTAGTAGTAACGGCCCGGCGTTCAGGCCGGGCCGCCCGAAGGCGCGACGCGCCTTCACCGGTTTTACCCTGCTCGAACTGATCGTCACCTTTGCCGTGGTGGCGCTTTTCCTCGGGCTGGCACCGGTGGCGTTCGGCAAACTGATGGAGGCATCCCAGTACCGCAGCACTGTCCGCCAGATCCTGGCCGGCATGGTGAGTGCCCGCCAGCAGTCCATCCTCACGGGGCGGAGCACTGCATTTTCGGTGGACCTGGAACATCGTTTGTACGGCACTGAGGGCAAGGTCAGCAACAGCTTGCCGGAGTCGGTCCAGGTGCGCCTGATTGTTGCGGGGGTGGAGTCTGGCCGGCAGGGCGGTAGTATCCGCTTTTATCCTGGAGGCGGCGCCACAGGGGGGAGTGTGGACGTTCTGCGCGCATCGGGCGACGGGGTGCGCTTGCGGGTGGATTGGCTGCTCGGCTCGGTGAGTCAGGAGCCCGTTGCGCGATGAGTCTGCGTGACGCCCGCCGGCAGCGTGGCTTTTCCCTTCTTGAGGTGTTGGTGGCCTTTTCCATCATGGCCATGTCGCTGGTTGTGCTTTACCGCACCAGCGGTGGTAGCGTGAAGGCGGTGGCCGATGCCGAACGCTACGAAAAGGCGGTGCGCGTCGCACGCTCAGTGCTGGCGCTCTATGACGCTGTGCCAGAGTCCGGCGTTGCGATCGATGGGCAGGATGGAGAAATGCCCTGGCAGTTGAGGACCCGCGCCTTTCCTTTGCCAGCAACGGGCTCCGCCGCGGTATCGCTGCATCGCATGGAGGTGAGGGTGGAGTTTGGCTCGCCAGCCAATCCCCGTGCACTCACCCTGGCCACGCTGCGCCCGCAAATGAAGGCCAGTCCTTGAGTCGGCCCAGGCATCCTGTGGCAGCGCGGGGGTTTACGCTCGTCGAGTTGATCATCTCGCTGGCGATCGTGTCTGTCATCATGCTCGGACTGCTGACCGCCATGCGGTCGTTCGGCGTCACGGGAGAGAAGCTGGATCAGCGTCTTGCCATCGTGGATGAGCGCCGTGTGTTGAGTGGCTTCCTGAGCGACATCCTCGGGCGTGCTGTGATCCGGCTTCGTCGTAATGCGACCTCGCCTGCGGCCGAGAGTACTTTCGTTGGGGGGCCGGGCAGTATGGCGTGGATCGGTGCTATGCCGGCCCGCCATGGTGCAGGCGGTCTGTACCACTTTCAGCTTGTTGTCGAGTCGGATGGCCAGCGTAGCGCTCTGGTGCTGGCTTATGTGCCCTATGAAGGCCTTGAAGTCCTGCCTGACTGGTCGAGAGCGGAAAGGCGTGTGCTGCTTGAACAGCTTGAGATGTTCTCCCTGAGTTATCAGATTGAGGACGGAGGCGGCTGGCTGGGTGAGTGGCGCAATACCCAGGAGCAGCGCTCGCTCGCACGCTTGCGCGTGTCGATTGGGGCGAGGGCATCGGAGTGGCCCGTGCTTGTGGTTCCGGTGAGGGCGTTGCTGCCGGATGGCGGGCAGGGAAGGATCGTCAATGGCCCCACTTGAACTGGGGCGACGCTCAGCGCAGCACGGCTACGCTTTGGTTGCCGTGCTGTGGATGTCCAGCGCGCTGATGCTGTTGGTCTCTGCGCTCGTCTTCCAGGCTCGTACCGAGGTGCGTGCCGTATCGGCCGGGCGTGATCTGGCCATGGCCGAGGCGCAGGGGGATGCCGTGATCGCCATGGTGGTCCGGGCGATCGCAGCGGATCCGCCGAGTTTCGTCATGCAGCGTACGCTGGATATGGAGTTCGAGGGCGAGTCGTCCAAAGTGGTGGTGACGCCGTTGACGGGTCTGGTGTCGATCAATGCGGCTCCCCAGTCGCTCCTCGCCGCGCTCTTCCAGTTTGGGGCGGGGGTGGATGCGGCGGCAGCCCAGGTGCTCGCGCAGCGGGTGATTGACTGGCGCGATCCCGATTCGGATGCGCTTCCTGCAGGCGCCGAGAACCCCCAGTATGTCGCAGCCGGTGTTCCGTTCCGGGCGCGCAATGGTCCCTTCGAGGCGCCGGAGGACCTCCTCCAGGTGCTGGGAGTGGATTTTGAAATCTATGATAAAATCAGAGGCTTGGTTACGTCCGACGGCAGCTCGCGCGGGGTCAATCCTGTGGCGGCGCCAGCCGAGGTTCTCCTGATCCTGGCCCAAGGAAACGCATCTCTTGCAGGCAAGGTGGCCGTCGCGCGTGATGCCGGTCAAGTCAATATTGATACCACCAGCCTGATGCAGGAATTCATCGATCAGTCTTCGTCCAAGAGATTCCGCCTGCAGGCTTATGTGCCGGGCGGAGCCAGGGGGCTGAGCGTCCGCACTGTGGCGGTTGATGTGTCACCCCCAGTCAATTCCCGCCTTCCCTGGCGCATCTTGCGTACCGAAGAGCCGATCGGCGTATTGACGCCGAGTGCCTACTGACGATTCATGACTCAGCATAAAGGTCGATACAACCTGTTTGGTCTGGATCTTGCCGAGTTGGGGCGTTTCTACGTCGAGGGCTGGCGGGATGCCATGGCGTGGCCGGTCATGCGACTGTTCCGCGGGCGCGATCCCGTCAGGGTGACTGCCCCGGACGGAACACAGAGTGTTCGTTTTGGCAGGTCGGCGGAGCCCGTGACCTTCAAGGGCAAGGTCGAGCGTCAAGCCTGCGAGCTGCCGGAGGATCTGCTGCTCCGGCGGACCCTGGTCATGCCCCGGATGAGCGAGAAAGATCTTGCGCAGGCGATGACGCTCGATGCGCGCAGCGCCAGTCCCTTCCCCGGGCAGGATCTCGTCTGGGGGTATGCGGTCCGCGATGCCGTCGATGGAGAGCGCGTCCGGATAGAGTCCGTGATGGCGTCGCGTGCTGCCGTCATGCGCCATCTTTCCGGGCTGGGTCTTGTCGCCTCCGCCGTAGAGGTCTGGGCGGGAGGAGAGAAGCCTTTCGTCATTCGAGGGTTTGGTGAGGGGGAGCGCAAAGGGCGTGGCGGGCTGTTGCAGCGTGTGGGCATTACCACGCTGTTCGTCGTGGCGCTTCTGTTGTTGATAGCCATCGCGCTCACTCCGATGCTGCAGCTCCGGCTGCGGGCGCTCGATGCCATTGAGCATGACAAGGCGCTGGCCAAGCTTGCTTCGCAGCAAGTCAATTTGCGTTCGGATTTGATCAGGTTCAACGGCGCACTGGAGGCGGCGAATACCCACGTCGAGGCCTATGCGAACCCGCTGGTCGTGCTGGATGAGCTGTCCCGGATTCTGCCTGACGATGTGCTCGTCAACACGCTGGAGTTCAAGGGTAATGCCGTTCGATTGACCGGTCAGGCCAACAATGCGGCCCGTCTGATCGATCTGCTGGGAGCCGAGCCCAAGTATCAGGAGGTCAAGTCGCTCGGTGCGACCACCCGTGTCCAAGGGTCCAGCAAGGAGTATTTTGCGATTGAATTCAAGGTCGTGCGTGCGGAGAAGGAGTCATGAAGCTGCTGCGCTATCGTGCCTTCATCAGCGTAGGGGTGACCGTTCTGCTGCTGCTGTCGTCGCTGTCCGCTGCCGGGTATTACGCATGGACGTATCTTGAGCGAGCCGAAGTGGTGCTTGTCGACATCGAGCCAAAATATGCCCGTCTCCTCGGGTGGCAGCGTTCTGATGCGCCTTTGCGCAAGGCAGTGCTGGAGTCGTTCAACAGCCTGAAGCGTTGGTCGTATCCCGAGGAGCAGGACCCCGCCAAGGCCGGCAATGACGTGCAGCAACGTGCGCGGCATGCCGCTGAAGTTGGCGGGATGAGTATCGTCAGCAGTCAGGTGTTGCCGCCTGCGTCCGAGAATGGCCCCCCACGGATTCCGGTTTCGCTGACCGTCGAAGGGAGCCTGCAGAGCCTGCAGGCCACCCTGTCCGGACTCTTTGCGGACTCTCCTGCGCTCTTTGTTGATTCCTTGAACATGCATTCCATCGACAAGGGAGACCTCAAGCAGCCTCAGCAGGTTACGGTGACCATGGTTGTCTACTCTTTGTTGCGTCAGCCATGAAGTACAAATGGTTGATTCTGCTCGGTGTCGACCTGGCTCTGGCCGGGGGGCTTGCTGCCCTGTGGCTGGATGAAGATTACGACCTCAAGAACGTGACCTGGAAAGCGCCGGCGGCGATGGTGCCTTCTGCGGATTCGCTCCAGGTGGTGACGGTGAACGAGCCCTTAGTGGCAGTCGCCCAGTTGACGTCGACAACCGAAAGGCCGTTGTTCTGGCCCACTCGGCGTCCTCCTCCGCCGCCACCACCGCCCGAGAAGGCTGCCGAGGCCGCGCCGGATCCTTTCGCAGACATGCATGTCTTCGGCTTGATCGGCGGGGAGGGAGCCGCCGGGGCGATCATCCGGACGGGGGGTGTCACGCGCCGGATCAAGCTGGGTGACGCAGTGGGCGCCTGGGTGCTGGATGGTGTCGATGGCCGTCTGCTGCGTTTCAAGGATGCTGCCGGTCAGGTGCGTGGGCTGGAGCTCAAATTTGTGGCGCAGGCCAAGGCGGCTTCCGCTGGTGGCGCCGAACCAGGGGCCCCCGCAGGCGGGGGAGCTGCCTCGGGTGGTGTGCCGATGGGCTGGTCGCCAGATGGCAAGCAGAAGCCTTTGGATGTCCTCATTGCCGAGCGGCGGGCCCGGCGGGCGGCGGCGATTGCTGCGGCTCGTGCCGAGCAACAAAGCCGGGCGGGCAAGAAATAACTCGATGGACGCGACGTCACTATGAAACGACCTATTTGTTCGGCTGCGGCCGGGCTCCTCTGTCAATTGCTCCTCGTGTTTGCCGGCTATGGCAGTCAGGCTGCCGCGCAGTCCCGCGCCGGTGCCGAGGGGGTGGCGGAGCCTGCGGTCGCTGAAGCGGTAAGCGCCGAAGCGGGATCGCGTGTCGGTCGGGATAGCGCACAGCCCAACGACCCTCTGCGTATTGATCCGGCTGCCGGTGTCGTCCTGCCAGTGGGAGAGCCGAAGACCGATGCGGCTTCTGCGGCTCGTGTTCGCCGAACCCAACCGGCATTGATCAAGGGTAACGACAAGCCGTTCAAGGCCCCTGATGTGCGCTCCATCGTCAGTGTCGAGGGCGATGGCATTGCCTTGAAGTTCGAACAGGCCCCCGTTACGGAAGTCCTGCATGCCGTGCTGGGAGATATCTTCAAGATCGATTATGCGATCATCCCCCCTTTGAGCGGGGAAATCACGCTGCACACCCAGGGGCCTGTGCCGCGTGACCAGCTTCTCTCCATTCTCGAGGCCCTGTTGCTGAACAACGGCATCGTCATGGTGCCGGACGTGAACGGTCGCTATCGCATCGGCCGGGCGGACATCCTCAAGACGGCCGTTCCCTTGCCGCGCAATATGGACACGCGTTCGCCGGGTTATGGCAGCGTGATTATTCCGCTGCAGAACATCGGCGCGGCCGAGATGGCCGACATCCTCAAGCCGGTGGCTCCGTCAGAGGCTTTTGTCCGCGTGGACCCCCTGCGCAACCTGCTGGTCATGGCGGGCACGCGCAACCAGGTCGAGGGTTGGCTCGAGATCATTGCGGTTTTCGACGTGGACCTGCTGAAGGGCATGTCGGTCGGGCTGTTCCCGCTGGAGCACAGTTCCGTGAAGGATGTCGAAAGCGCGCTGCGGTCACTGTTCGCGTCGTCGGGCGATGGCGGCGGCGGGGGAGCGACGCGCACCGCTCCGGCCGCGCCTGCGCCGGCCTCCGGCGGAAAAAGCGATGATTTGCCCATCACCGGGGTCAAACTCCCGGGGCCGCTGGGGGGCCTGTTGCGGGTTGTCGCGATCGAGCGCATGAACGCGCTGTTGGTCGTTACGCCCAGGGCGCACTACCTCGAGGAGGCCCGCAAGCTGATCGAGAAGTTCGACAAGCCCTGGGATACCGATGGCGAGCCGCAGCTCTACGTGTATGCCGTGCAGAACGGATCGGCACTGCATCTCGCCAACCTGCTCAATGGTCTGTATGCCCAGAGCACCACGACCTCGGGTACCGGCGCGACGGGTGTGGCGCCTTCCCTGAATACGGCTACCCAGGGCGCAAACGCGTTTGGTTCGATGACCGGTGCCTCGGGGGCGTTCGGAGGGGGGCTCACCGGCGGCTTGAATACGGCGGGAGCGTTGGGGGCCAACCGGACGACTGCAGCCATGCCTTCGGTGACCCAGGTGTCCCTGGGTAAGGACATTCGCGTGGTGGCTGACAATCAGAACAATGCCTTGTTGATCCATGCGCCCCGGCGGGATTACAAACGCATCGAAGCAGCGCTTCGCCAGCTGGATGTGACGCCCAACCAGGTGCTGATCGAGGCCAGCATTGTTGAGGTTACCCTGACCGACGAAACCAAGTACGGTCTCCAGTGGTATTTCGAAGGAGGGCTCGGTTCCGGAGGCTGGAAGGGGGTGGGTATTCTCGGAAACTCGACATCCGGAGCCATCAATACGGCCCAGCAGGGGTTTTCCTACACCATCTCGAACCCTGTCGGAGCCGTGCGTGCCGTCCTCAATGCCATGGCGGACAAGCAACTTGTCAACGTGATCTCGTCGCCGTCCGTTATGGTGCTGGACAATCAGACAGCAAGCATTCAGGTGGGTGATCAGCAGCCTATCCGCTCTTCCACAACGGTTACGGATGGCGGTGTGAGCACCTCCTCGATCCAGTACAAGGATACGGGTGTCCTGCTGTCGGTGACCCCATCGGTCAATGCCGGCAACCTGATTACCATGCAGATCAATCAGACGGTGTCCGACGTCGGCAGCGTTGATTCCGCTACCGGGCAGCGCAGCTTCCTGCAACGCCAGATCTCCAGTAAGGTTGCCGTGCGCTCAGGCGAATCCATCGTCCTTGGGGGCTTGATCCGGGACAACAACGGGCGAGGCAAGCAGGGGATTCCCCTGCTCCAGGACGTGCCCGTGCTGGGGGCGCTGTTCGGTACCAGCACTCTGAACAAGACCAGGACGGAGCTGTTGGTGATGATCACTCCGCGGGTCATTCGTAACGAGCAGGACGTCCGCGAAGTCGGCAGTGAGCTTAGGTCAAAGCTGCCCATGCTGCGGCCGCTTCTGGAGAGTCGGCGTTGAGCATCTCGATTCCATGATGGGTTTTTTGGATTTTTTCGTGTGTTGTTCGCTTATGAGGTGACGATGAAAATAAACAAACGGAATATCAGTGAATTGCGCTGGGTTCGCGGGTTTGTCGCATTCGTTGCGGCGAGCTCGGTGGTGCTTCTTCAGGGCTGCGCCACGTTTGGCGAACAGGGGCCGCCGGAGGAGCGGGTCCAGAAGCGGGCCCAGGCCCGCTGGGATGCTCTGGTTGCCGGCCAGGTCGAAAGAGCTTATGGTTTCAACACTCCCGGTTACAGGGAGTCGGTTGATCTCGCTACATTCCGGTCACGCGTCGGCAATCCGCCTGTGAAGCTTAAAGGTGCGAAAGTTGAAGCCGTTAAATGTGTGGAGACTAGCTGTGATGTAACCATGCGACTGTACTTTTTGCCGATGTGGCCTGGTTTTCCGGAACTCGATAATCAACACACGGAGCGTTGGGTGCTCAGTGATGGAGATTGGTGGCGTTTCGAAAAATTCTAGCGTTGTGACATAAAGGTGTGTATAGTTGGGAATTAGGCATCTTCGAAGTGCTTTGGGTCTGAAAAGTGTTGTTTTTTTGAGACAGCTTGGTGGTTTCCAGAGGTTTTGGGATGTTCAAAGTTGTTAATGTATGTGCTAATGTCTCACCAGCGTAAGATTTAATTACGTTGTGCCAATCCTCAAGCTCTCTAGGAGTATTTGTAATGAAGAAAAAGCTTCTTGCTATCGGCGTTGCTGCCTCTCTGGGCATTTTTGCTGGCGCCGCTGGCGCTGCCTCCAGCGTGAATGCTGGTGGTATTGGCCACACCAATATCATCCCGTACTTCAGCACCCAAAACGGTAATGCGACCCTGATCAGCATCACCAATACCGACCAATCTAACGGTAAGGTCGTGAAGGTGCGCTTCCGCGGTGCTGAGTGGTCTGATGACATTTTCGACTTCCAGGTCTTCCTGTCTCCGGGTGATGTTTTCACCGGTGCCGTGACCAGTGCCAACGGCCTGTCCAAATTCGCTACTGCCGACAAGAGCTGCACCCTGCCGGCTTCTGTGAATCAGAGCTTCGTGCCCATCCGTCTGCAGAACACCGCCACCGGCACCCTGGAAGGCTATGTTGAAATCATTACCATGGCTGATATCCCTGAGGTCGCCACGGTTCCGGCAAACAACGTGAATGGCAAGAACCCGCTCTTCACCGCGATCAAGCACGTCAATGGTGTTGCGCCTTGCACGTCCAGTACCAGCACCGCTCGTCTGGAAAATTTGACGGAAGATAACTTCGTGACCGCTGCTGCCGCTGTTCAGGCCAGCTACATGACCAATCCGACCGGCTCCCTGACCTCCTACGCGACCATCATCAACGTTCCGGGTTCCAAGGCTTTTGCGAACATTGCGACGGCCATCAATTACGACGCGCCGCGTAAGGCTTATTTCCGTCAGGCCAACGATGCGGTCATTGTGACCGATTTTCTGACCGCTGACCGGATCTTCTTCGCTAAGGTAGTTGCTCCGGCATCTGGTGGCGCTGCTGTGCCCGCGTACCAGTTTGACCTGCCCGACCTCTCCACCCCGATTGAGGCTGCTATCCCGACCGCTTCTGGTCATCGCAATGCTCTGACCACGCTGCTGCAAAAGAGCTCGGTTGTTGCTGAGTACTCCACTCTGGATGTTTTGGCTGCTGCAACTGATATCGTCATCAGCCAGCCGACCCGTCGTTACTTCTACAACTATACCCAGAGTGCTACCGGTAGCGTTACTCTGGAAGGTGTGAAGTACAAGATCGGCGGCGACGCGGGTTCTCCGTATCAGAGCCTGGTTGATACCACCAACCGTGTGGATCTCGTTGGTTCCGTGGCTTTCTTCGATCGTGAAGAGAACAAGGCCAGCTCAAACATCGTGATCTCCCCGACCCCCCCGGGTGGCGCCCTTTCTCTGAAGGGTGAAGTATCTGTGATCGGTATCAACAACGGTGCCGGTGCCACTGGTGCTCTGGGCGCGCTGCTGACCATCAATGACATCACTGCTACCGGTGCTGGTGGTACGGTGTATGAAGAAGGTTGGGCGACCATTCCGACCATCGCTGGCTGGACCGCGGCGGGTGCTCCTACTATCTACGAAAACGGTACTGCTAACGGTAAGCTGCCGGTGATTGGCTTCACTGCCAACAACGTGTTCAACGGTGGTGTGGGTGCTGCTGGTACCAACTACGGTACCACCCTGCCGCTGCGCTATCTGCCGTAATGTTGTAGTCGGTAGCAGCTAGCTTTTAAAAGCTAATTGCGAGAATAAAGGCGGGCTTGCCCGCCTTTATTCATTTCTGGATTTTGTGATGGTTTGTTGCAATGATCGGTTTCCGAAAGACAATCATGCGTTATTTGGCTCTTGGAGTGTCCGTGCTGTTGCTGTTGTTGAGCTTAGTATCAGGGGCGGGAAGTGTTGCGGCGAATGATTTGCCAGCTTCCTATGGTTCCGGTGTGAGTAAACTAGATGTAGTAGCTTCATATTCAGATAAAGCGATCACGCGTGAAGATGTCGTCGCTGTCTTTAAGAGCGCGACTTCGGAACAGAAGCGTAATCTCGGGGAGTCTGCTAGCGCGGCAGACAGCTTGGTGAAAGAGATGTTGCTGCGCAGGGTGCTCGCTGCGCAGGCGAGGAAGGAAGGGCTCGAGCGGGATTCAGCGACTGCTACGAGAATCCTTCTGGCGGGAGAGAGAACGCTTTCTGATCTGTACTTCGAGAAGGTGGAGCTGGCCGCTATCGATGAAAAGAAAGTCGAGCGGTTTGCTCGCGAGGAATACCTGGCCCATCCGGAGCGCTTCCGGAAGGAGGAGCTGCGTGCCCGGCATATCCTGGTGCGTGAAGTCGCGTCGAGAGGTGATGATGCACGTGCCATTGCCGAAGCCCTGCTGGCGCGCGTGAAAGCCGGTGAGGCTTTTGATGAGCTCGCCCAGAAGTACTCGGATGATCCGGTTTCGGCCGCCAAGGGCGGGGATCTTGGCTGGCTTCCGAAGGGGAAGACAGTTAAAGAGTTCGAGGAAGCGCTTTTTGCATTGAAGAAGCCGGGCGATGTGTCGGGGCTCATATCGACCCAGTTCGGCTATCACATCATCCGCTTGGAAGAAGCCAAGCCGGTGGTAACGCTGCCCTATGAAGAGGTGAAGGCTCAGCTGATCGAAGGGGTGAAGGTTGATCTGCGCCGCAAGGCACGTAGTGCCATTGTGGACCCCATCATCAAGTCGGATGCATTTTCCGTGAATCGGGATGCGCTTACCCAAGCCGTGGGTGCTGCAGGGATCAAATAGTTGGCGCGACGAGCTATGCAACACTCGGTGAAGGCGGGCTGGGGCCGGCATTAATGTGCTGGCCGTCTGTCTGAGTGCTTTGCTGCATCTGTTATGAGGTATTGCCTTGAGTGAGTTGTGGCGGCAGCGTTGGTTGTTCTTGAATTTCTTCAAGCGTGAATTGAAGAGCCGCTATTCCGGCACCTTGGGTGGCGGCTTGTGGGCGTTGGGGCAGCCTGTCCTTCTGCTTGCCATTTACAGCTTTGTCTTTCGCAAAGTCTTCAAGGTAGGCTTTCCTGAGCTGGGCGAGCACAGCTTCACGGCCTTCGTGGCATGTGGTCTGTGGCCGTGGATGGCCTTTCAAGAAGGCATTCAGCGCGGAACCCAGGCGGTGGTGGGCAATGCCGGGCTGGTCAAGAAGGTCATGTTTCCCCATGAATTGCTCGTCTTTGCTTCAGTTGGAGCAACGTTTGCGCTTCATTTCACGGGTTTCTTCGTGATTCTCGGGGTGCTCGCGCTGCTCGGCGAGCCGTTCCGCTTTGCGGGCGTGATGGTGGTCCTAGGTGCCTGGGTTGTCATGCTGACACTGGCGTGTGGCTTGACCTTGCTGACGTCCGCCGCCCAGGTGTTCCTGAAGGACGTGGACCAGCTGCTGGGGCCGATTCTGATGATCATGTTCTATATCACACCGGTTCTCTATCCGATCAGTCAGGTGCCGGAGTCGGTGCGGGGCCCGATGGCCCTGAATCCTCTGGTACATGTGATCGGGCCCATTCGTTCTTCCTTGATGCAGGGGGTTGTCAGCGGTCTCGGTGAGCTGGCAGGCCTCTTCGGCGTTGCGATATTCCTCGTCGTCGTGGCGCGTGGGGTCTTCGAGCGCTTGTCTAGCTATTTTGAGGACTTCATCTGATGTCTGCGATGAACGATGGTCAGGTCCTTATTGCTCTGCGGGATGTGGGTAAGGCTTACCCGATCGCCAATACCCCAGCGAGTCGGGTCAAGACCCTGGCGGCATTGTTAATGCGACGTGGCTTTCCTGAGTCGTTTCACGCCCTGTCAGGGATCAATCTGCAGGTCCGGCGGGGAGAGTCGCTGGGCTTGATCGGGGTGAACGGTGCGGGGAAGTCTACCCTGTTGAAGATCATCGCGGGCGTGGTCCGGCCCAGCTCAGGGCAGATTGGCATTCACGGCCGTATCAGTGCCTTGCTCGAGCTGGGGGCAGGCTTCCACCCCGACTATACCGGGCGCCAGAATGTATTTCTTGCCACTGCCCTGATGGGCTTGAGTGAGAGCGAAACCCGAGGGCGTCTCGACGACATCCTGGCGTTTGCCGATATCGGTGAACACATTGACCAGCCGATTAAACATTATTCCTCTGGAATGGTGGTGCGCCTGGGATTTGCTGTTGCGACCTCGGTTCGCCCGGATATCCTGATCACGGATGAAGTGCTGGCCGTGGGTGATGAGTCCTTCCAGCGCAAGTGTATTGCATGGATAGAGAACTATCTTTCCGAGGGCGGCACCCTGCTGCTGTGTGCGCACAGCATGTTTCATATTCAGAAGCTGTGTCAGAAAGCCGCTTGGATTCATGATGGCAAGATGCAGGCCTATGGGGACGCTCACCGGGTGACTCGGGACTATCTGGCGTGGCACGACTCTCGGAATGCGCCCAAGGCCCGGGATCATGCCCAGGCTTTGAAAGGGGGTACCTACGCCCTGCTGTCTATGAGCGTGAATGACCGACCGAGTCGGGAAGGTGCCACCCTGTCCATGGGTGACTGCCTGAGGGTTGGTGGTCGGGTATTTTCACCTGACGGGCGTACTCCGACGGTAATTGTCGGCTTTGTCCGGAAGGATGGCATGCCGATCTACGGTGTGTCCTCGGAGATGGATGGATATCGTTTGTATCCAGTGAGCGATAGCGAATTCCAGTTCGAATTCGAATTGCCCGAGATTACGCTTTTGCCTGGCGAGTACACAATCAAGGGGCATGCTCTTGATCCAGAGGGCTATCGGCTTTTTGATGAATTAACCGCCGACCTGATCGTGACCGGTGAGAGTCGGGAGTTGGGAGTGTGCCGCCTGCCACACCGATGGAACGTTTCCTGAGAGTTCTTTCCATGCTGCTGCATGGAGTCTTGCCGTGCTCTCTGGGGTTGCGACATCCACATAGGGCTGACTGGTCCGTTCATTTTTCGCTTGATGGGCGTGCGCGAATTGCCCGTCAAGATTTTTTGGACACTGATTTATGTCGTTGACGTTTACCGGCGAACGCTTTCTCCCCAGCTGTGAGGGGGAAATGATCTATGAACATTGGCACCGTTACCTCTTTGCCCGCCAGTACGTGGCCGGCAAGCGGGTGCTCGACGTGGCCAGTGGCGAGGGTTACGGCAGTGCCCTGATGGCAGCCCGGGCGGCCAGTGTCACTGGTGTCGACATCTCCCCCGAGGCAGTGAAGCACGCCAGTGAGCGCTACGGCACCGCCGCCAACCTCAAGTATCTCTGTGCCAGTTGCGCCAGCATTCCCCTGCCGGACGCCAGTTTCGACGTGATCGTGTCCTTCGAGACCATCGAACACATGACCGAACACGATGCCTTCATGGGGGAGGTGTCACGCCTGTTGGCGCCAGGGGGGCTGTTCATCATCTCGTCGCCCAATCGTGTGGAGTACTCCGATCGCACCGGCTATCGCAACGAGTTCCACGTCAAGGAGCTGGACGGCCCCGAGCTGCGCAGCTTGTTGAACCGGCATTTCCCTGCCCAGCACTGGTTCGCCCAGCGGCCGTGTTTTCAGTCGATGCTGTGGTCCCTTGAGGGCCCGGCGGTGGAGAACCGCGTGCTCGCCATCGACGGCGACGACGCCTACCCGGCAGAGCTGTATTTTCTGGTGGCCTGCGCGAAGGAGGCCGCCGTGCTGGATCAGGTGCTACCCAGCCTCAGCCTGGTGACGGACCGGCATCACTCGGTCTACGCCGAGTGGAGCCGGACTTACGCTGAAAACCGGCAGCTGGGGGCGCGGGTGGCCGAACTGGAGCAGCGCCTTGCTGCCGTCCCAGCGCCCCGGGAACTCTCCGCAGCGGAGCACTTGAAGGGCTTTTTACGGAGTCTTCTGCGGGGCTAGGGTTCTGGGGGATATGGTGCGCCGGGCCAGGCGCCCGGTATGCGGCCTCAGCGCCGGTGCTGGTTCGAAAGCAGACGCCGGACAAAGCCCAGTAGCCCCTTTCCCTCCGCGGCCGGCTCATCCGCGGGAACGGAGGGCTGACGTTCCGGAACCGCCACAAAGCCGGCGTAGAGCAGGGTCTTCTCGTCCCTGGCCGTACTGCCGGACACCTGGACGAAGACACTGTCCTTTCCGGGGGCTAGCGCCGAGCTGAAACGCCAGCCCGATCCGTGCAGGCGTTCATCCCCTAGGACCCGTGCCACATCAGGGCGGGCCTCGCCAGTGGGCACGCGGGTCACCTGCCCATCCACCGAGATGCTTACGGTCTCCAGCGGGCCGTCATCGAGGGAAGCAATCCATCCGTGCATTTCCAGCGTGCCCGCGTCGTTCACCTCGATGCCATCGACCCAGCCCCAGGGGCCATGACGAAAACCCGTGAGTCCGCTCAGGTCGGTCTTGGCATTGGCGGGGACCACGTAGAGATCCTGCTCGTTGGCCAGCCCGCGGGGAATCCGGAAGTAGGGGTGATCGGGCTGCTGCACGCTCTCCCCGATGGCCCGGCTGACGAAGGACTCGCCCACGTAGGTCGTGCCGTAGGTGCAGGTGTCCAGGTCGGCATTTTCGCTGTGGGGCACGAAATGGATGCCGCCCGGGGGGAGCGGCGAGCCGGTCGGGAGCAGGCATTCGTCATGAACGCTGAAGCACAGCACACCGTTGGGGCTCAGGAGACTGTGCAGCTTGCCAACCCAGGCCCGGAAAAGCGGCTCCGGCAAATGGGAGAACAGGGACGCCACCCAGATGAAGTCAAACCGCTGCTCCGGATTGAAACCGGCCGGATCTGTCTCGGAAAGCAGCCCATTCACGCCGTATTCACTGATGACGAAATTGACGGCTTCGGCCTGGATCTCGGCGGCCCAGATGTTCTCGGGGGGAATGCTGAGGCTCAGGAAGCGCAGCAGGCGCCCGTAGCCGCAGGCGAAATCCAGGACCTTCAGGGTTTCCGGCGGGGCCGGAAAAAAATGTCGCAGGATCTGCTGGGCGGCGTGATGCTGCTGCAGGGCCACATTGAAGTACTGGCTGAGGGGCTTGTTGATCTCGTGGAAGTGCTTCAGCGAATGAAGCAGCATCTGGTCGCCGGGGTGGATGCGGGTCTTCAACCGCTCCGGCCCCACATCCCGGCCAACATAGTTGCAATGCGGCCACAGGGCTTGCCGGAAGGCGGGCCCCTGGGCGGCCGCATTCGCAGCTGCTTGAAGCTGCTCTTCAGTGAGCGTGTCGAGCATCGGCATCAGGCCTGCCTGCCCTTGACGATGGCGAAGCCATCCTGATTGCCCCAGAAGTGGGCCGGGAATTCGTGGATCATCGCGTTGCGCAGATGGCGGGAAATGGCCTGGCGCACGTACTCGGTCGAGGTGAAGGTGGAGCCATATTCCTCACCCGGTAGGGCCTTGGATTCACTGGAGGGGATGAACAGGAAGCCGTTGGGCGGAAAGCTCACGTCCATCAGTCGGGCACATTTCTCGCCGTGCGTGGTGATGATCAGGATGCCGTTGTCTTCGAGGGTGTCGTAGAGCCGGGTGAGCCAGGTCGACCACGTGATTTCCGGCAGGTGGCTGAACAGGGACAGCACGAAGATGACTTCATACTTCCTGGGGGGCGCCAGCTTCGCGGGGTTGCTGACTGAGTAGAAACCATCCACCCCCAGGTGTTGCTTCAGGAAGTCCACGCTGCCCGGGACCACGTCGGAAACATGCAGCGCTCCCTCGGGCAGCGCCTTGGCCAGGTGCCGGCTGAAGCGGCCGAAACCGCTGGCGAACTCAAGAAAGCTGCCGCAACGCCCCAGGGGGCGGTCCAGGTTTTCGAGCAGGCGGCCCAGTTCAACCATGGTGCGCCAACCGTCCGACAAGTAGTCGCGGATCGGGTTGGTGCAACTGGGGTGGTTCGCGAAGAAGCGGAAGATGTCGTCATCCGGCGAAATCCGGGACTCAATGCCGAAGGCGTCCGTGAAGTTGCCGTCCAGCCGATGGGTTTCCAGGAGGTTGTGCGCCTCCAGGTGCGTCGGCTGGAGCCGGAGCAGCGCCTGCAGGCAATGGCTGGCCTGGGCCAGGCGGCCCTGGGCGATGAGGTCTCGGGCTAGGGGGAGCAGATCGTTGCCGGGTTTCATGGCGTGCCTGATTTCTTGGGGTGGGATGTGGGGCAAAGAGGTGGCGGTCGATTGGGCTGATTCGCTAGAAAGGACCGATTTGTGCAATCTTTGCGCTCAACTGGTCTTGTTCTGCTTCAGGAAGGTCCTTGAACCACTTGGCAATCAGATAAGGATAGGCCGTGTCCTTGAAGCCGACCCGGCGGTCTACGATCAGGGCGCGTTTGTCGCCGCAGTAGCCGAACCATGCGGGAAGGTCGTTCAGTCGGGCGGCACCGGCCTCCATCATCAGTTGTGCCACGCCGCCGCGGGTACGGCACTCCTTCCAGTGTTCGCGGGGGAGTCTCTTGTAGAAACTGCCCTTCACACACAAACCACCCTCCAGATACACCTCGCCACAGCGGATCCAGTTACAGAAGCCGACTGTTTCGATCAGGCCATCCGGCCACTTGTACAGGGCGACGCACTGGAACCAGTTTTCCTGCGGAATCTCGACACCCGCCAGCGAGATGGGGGCAGGAGCGGGAAAGCCACCGCCGAAGCTCTCGAAGAAAAGGCCCGACGCGAAAAACTCGGCGTTGGCTGGCCAGATCACTTGAAACGACGTGTCGAAGTGACTTCCGGTTGCTGTGCTGTTCATGGATGGACGAGTTCTCGAGGGCGGAATGGGAGGGCTGGCATTGGTCGTGTCAGCGGGCTTCCTGGGCGGGTGCAATCATTGGGACAGAATTCTGATCAGTTCTTCCGGTGTGTGCCAGTCGACGCCAAAGGTATATCGCGGAATCTGCCATCGGCAGGACTGGCTTGTCGCATGCATTGCCTGGGTGGTGAAGGCGGCCCGGGTGCCCGTGACGGCTTCGCCGAGGGGAAGGTACTCCCGAACGAGGAAGTCGTTGTATTCCCCATATGGGTAGGCAAAAAGATCCCCGTCCGCGCCAGCGGTCATTTCCCGGATGTATTCGTACGCACGCCTGAATTGGTGATCGGCACGCTTCCGGTTGTCGATAGTGCGGAAGTTTCCCCGCTCGTCCGGGGGCATCTCGCCGGAAATCTGGGGGTGATTGTGGTCCCAGCTATGGTTTCCGATGTCCATCAAGCCGGACTGGCTCGCCGTTTCCCACCAGGTGTCGCTCATCCAGCCCAGGTTGATCAGGGACAGGCGATCGATTTCCTCCCGGGCGACAGGTGAGGCGATGACAAAGCTCGTCACGTTGATGTCGGGCTGCCGGCCCTTGCCGAACACGCGAATGAAGTCCTGGAGGATGTTGAAGATGCTTCGCTGCGGACCATGGCTGGGGTGGGGCAGGTCGGCAAAGTCGAAATCGGTGCCGTCATCGAAGGAGATGGCAACCGATCGCTCCGGCAGGGGCTCACCCGCAATGATCCGATCTGCGATGTGGCGGAGGGAGATGATGCGGAAATTCAGGGCCGTGATGATCCGGAGGTCTTCGCAGAACGCCACATGGTCGTTGGATGAATAGTCGTTTCCGTCTATCCGGGCGGCGTGATAGGTGAGAACGGGGACCGCTGCCATGTTCAGCTGCCGCGCTTTGCCTGGTGATGCTGCCACCGCACCCGCACATACTTGTACACCTTCCCCGCCGACACCGCCGTACTGAGCAGGGCCTTGTGCACCGGGTTCAGGTCGGTGCGCTTCTTCAGGCTGGCGGCCCACTGGGATTGGCGGATGTACTGGATCAGGCTGTGGCGGTCGCGGCGGATGAAAGGGGAGCGGAGCAGGACGCCCATGGAGGGGACGGTGCTTTGCTCCACGAACTGGCCGACGCCGAAGACTTCGTTGTGGCTCAGGGAGGTGTAGGCCTCGAGCATCTCGCCCGGGGTGCGGGTGACGAGGGCGTTCCAGATGGCGAGGGCCTGGGGGCGCAGCTCGGCGCTCGACACGGCGTGGTTGTCCAGGTAGTCGGCCCAGGCCTGGGCGGCGAAGAGCACGCCCTGCTGGAAGTGGGACACGTAGCTGTGGAAGACGGTGTTCTCTTCCTCGTCGATCAGGCGCTGGGCTTCGATCTTGCCCGAGGGCAGCAGGCGGTAGCCTTCGACGCTGCCGTTGGGGGAGTTGCTGAGCATCTCCAGGGGGGCCACGGCGTCCAGGAGGTGGCTGGCCTCGGGGTGCTGGTTGAGGTTGGGGCCGAAGGCGTGCTTGCGGCAGTTGACCGGCTGTTCGTTGAGCACCCGGGCCAGGCCGAGGTAGTGGCCGAAGAGGGTCTTCTCGGGCAGGACGTGGGCCAGGTTGTCCTGGATGGTGCCGCGCCAGCCGATGTCCACGATGCCGATGCGGCTGTCGGTGGCGGCAAGCCCCTTCTGCTCGATGTAGGCGAGGAGGCGCTGGGCGTCGCCGGTGGACTTGCCTTCGATCAGCTGCTGGAAGTCCGGGTCGGCAAACAGGGCCTGGACGCGGGCGTCCTGCCAGGGGTAGACCACCTCTTCGCCGATGGGCAGCCCGTGCCGGCTGCACAGCCCTTCCAGCGCAGCGGGTTCGAGGCCCAGGGAGCGGGCCAGGGCGAACATGGACTGGGTGCTGTAGAGATTCCACATGCGCATCAGCTCGGCGGTGCTTACCTCGCGCAGGGAGGCGCAGAAGGTGGCCAGGCGGCTGACTTCGAGAATGCCGTGGGGGGGCAGGGGCAGGCCGGCGATCTTTCCGTGGGGGAAGAGGCGCTCGAAGATCTGGATGAAGAATTCGCCTTCGCGGGTGAAGAAGAACAGGCGGTCGAGCCCCTCGGCGACGCACTGTTCGGCGACCGACAGACAGAAACCCACCCACAGGGGTGCTACTTGGGTGCCGAGCAGGAAGGCGGCCCGGGCGTCGCCATGGCGGCCGTCGAGGGCATCGTCGCGCCCGTCGGCGATGATGCGTTCCAGGTGGCCGAAGAGGGTGGCCCGGTCGGCAAACAGGCTCTCGCGCAGTTCCCGCTCGGCGTGGGCCTGTTCGGGCAGGTAGTGCACCGAGGTGATGCCGATGGCGCCGGGGATGGTGACGTCGGAGTGGCGGTTGTCGCCGATATGGACGTGATGCTCCGGGGCCACGGCGAAGGCCTCATGGACGTGCCGGAAGAGCTGGCCGGAGCGCTTGTTGAGGCGGATGTCGCAGGAGCTGATGCCGTCGGCGGCGATGTCGTCCAGGCCGTGGTGCTGCAGGAGCGCGTTGAGCATGCCGGCCGGCATGTAGAAGTCGGACAGGAACAGGGTGCGTTCGGCCGGGTACTGGCCGATTACCTCGCGGCACTGGGGGTCGGGGAAGGTGTTGGCCTTCTCGAGTGCCAGCTCGGCGGCGGCGAGCTCGTCGGCCAGCCGTGCCGCGTCCACGCCCGGGGCGGTGACGACCCGCTGCACCAGGTGTTCGAGAACATGGTGCAGGGTGTACTCGTCGTCGGTGCCGGCCCGGGAGGCGGCGCGGGCCAGCTCGCCCTCGATCTGGCAGCGTTCGCGGAAGATCGCCCAGTGGTCGCCAAAACCTTCGGCCAGGTGCGCGCTGAAACGCAGTTGCAGATGTCGCGCGGCGGTGAGCTTGATGAAGTCCGGGTGGCATTTGCGCCGGAGCAGGGTGTCCCAGACATCGAGCGTCTTGAGCTTGTACATGCGGCAGGGGGCCTTTATCGGTTCTCGAGCATCCGGCGCGCCACCCGGGCGCCCCAGCCGACAAAGCGGCGCAGGCGCGGCGGCAAGGAGTTGACGTAGGCGTTGGGCGGCGAGGACAGGCGCTTCTGGATGCTGGCCGGCAGGGTGCCCACGTAGTGCTGCGAGGTTTCCGCGGCGGCGGTGTACAGGCGTTCAACGCCGGCCGCATCGGGCGTGTGGCCTTTCAGCACCCGCTCGACGGCATCGCGGAACTGGTCGGTCTCCACGCTCAGGGGGCGGTCGGCCATGAAGCGGGTGCCGGCCTGGCTCATGGCAGCGCGGGTGGCGGGCTGGTCGAGCAGGCGCAGGATGCTCTCGGCGATGCACTCCGGGGTCTGGTTGGCCAGGGTTACCGCTTCCGGAGGGAAGTCGTAGAGGGTGTTCTCGCGCCACATCTCCACCACCGGCAGCCCTGCGGCCATCATCTCGAAGGGGATCCGCGAGGGGTTGGAGGCGCTCAGGCACAGACCCACCGCGCTGCGGTTGTAGAGGGTGTTGCAGTCCTGCAGTTTGAGCAGGCCCAGGTGTTCGTGCTCGAACCAGATCGCGCCCTTGTCCCGGGCGGGGGACCCATACAGGTAGATCTTCACGTCGGGCATGCGGTGCTTGACGATGCCCAGCGCCTCCAGGCCCAGCCGGCTGCAGCGGCGCGGCTTGTCGGGCTGATGGATGAAGCACACGGCCAGCTCCTTCTGCACGTCGGGCAGGGGGCGGTAGATGTCCAGGTTGGCGCCGAAGTCGAAGTGGTAGGCCGGCACGCCGAAGCGCTCGCCCAACTCATGGCGCAGCCAGCGCCCGATGGTGACCGGCGTGAGCCCGTAGCGGTAGGAGTTCTCCGCCATCAGGAAGGCGTCGCCCATGGGGTTGAAGCAGGCTTCGTAATCCTGGACGAAGTACAGCTTGCGGCACGGGAAGGGCAGGTCGCGCACGAAGGCGGCGGAATACCAGATCGTGGCGATGGCCGCGTCGGCGGGCTGGATGGCATCCCAGCCGAAGCTCACCCGTTCGAAGGTGTAGCCGAAGATCTGTTCGATCAGCTGGCTGCCCTTGTCGGGGTCGGTGTGGGTGCCTTCGAGGTAAAGGTGGCAGCGGTGTCCGTGTCGTT
>WBZV01000508.1_pt1 | contig 22662 bp, 6 predicted proteins | sample 5204221 | NCBI WGS metagenome assembly WBZV01 (sample SAMN12344360, study PRJNA552823) | activated sludge metagenome | biome: Activated sludge suspended growth; feature: Nitrification reactor; material: Wastewater; isolation source: activated sludge from nitrification reactor of wastewater treatment...
TTCCAGGCCGGCTGCCCGAGTTCGAGCGCAGCCAGCCTGAAGGGGATGGCAGGGCTCTCCTACCGGCCTGTTACCTCGGGCATGCCACGCAGACCCAGCCGAGGCTCGGCGTCCGGCTGCACCGCGTCGCGGTAGGCTTCGCGGAAGCGCAGGTAGGCCAGCTTGTAGCGGTTGGCATTCAGATGAACCATCGCCGCGGCGTACGCATCGTCGGCGTTGTGCACGTCGTTGCCGGCCATCTTGTTGAGCAGGATGGCCTCTTCGACGATGCGCTTGACGAGGAGCAGCCCGCATTGTTCGCGCGGGTCGGGCACGATGAAGGGGGTCACCGGTGTGGGCAGCGGTTCCAGTACGGGGGGCGGCGCCACGTCAGCCGCAGGATCCGTGAGGGCCGGTGTCGGGAGGGCTGCAACCGGCGTAGGCAGCAGGTGATCCGGGTTGAAGCAGACGGTGTCCGTGAGCTGGTACAGGGACTTCCGGTTCTCGTCGCTGCCATCCGGCCGGGGGTCCGGCTCCAGCAGGTTGGCCTCGATGTCGAGCTGCAGGTGCAGCTTCCAGGCCTCGCGGTTCGTGAAGTCGATCCGCTCAGCCCGCTGGACGATCTCGTTGTCGCGCAGGATCAGGCTGCGCATCACGGCTTGCGCTTCCAGCAGGAAGTCGGTACGGTGCGTGACCGTGGCCTGCCAGTGCTTGATGGAGGTGCAGACGCCGGCAACCAGGACGGCCGCCTCCAGACCGTCTCGGGCACGGGAAGCGGCGAACTCGACGAACTTGAGAATGAAGAAGATGGGGTTGGGGAAGTCGACGCAGACCACGGCGACGATCAGCCCGACGCAGATCTTGATGTCTTCAGCGGCAAAGATCGAGGCGTAGGAGGCCAGGATGCGGGTGCCCTCCATCGCGAACTGGGCGATGATCAAGGGCAGCACGTTGCGGCTGTAGTCGGCCTCCGAGCATTGCTCCAGCGTCACCGCCAGGCCATCGGGAGAGGTGGCGCCCTTCCCGCGCCAGGCCGCGGGCGGGGCGAGGCCAGCGGGACCGGTGATGGCTGTGAGGTCCGGGGCCAGCGTCCGCTGCCAATCGGGGATCAGGCTCAGGCCCTCGCGCAGGGCCGTCAGGTCTTCCTCAGTGGCCCCTGCCAGCGCCTGCCGGGCGCCGGCCAGGCGCTCGCCATAGGCCGGGTCCAGGTCCCCGATGGTCTCCGCCCACCCCTCCTGAACGTCCAGCATGGCCGCCAGTCCCTGGCGAATCTCGTCCAGGCTCTCATCGGAGGCCGCGCTTCCATGCAGCCCGACCGGCGAGCCGACGCCTGGACCCTGCGCTGCCCGAGACCGCAGGTTCGCTTGGGCCTCTTCCCAATGTCCGATGATCGGCAGGGCCTCATGGATCACGGCGATCTCGTCGTCGCTCAGCCGGGCGAGGCCGGCCAGGGCCTCGTCAGCCGGCATGGCCTCGTGCAGGCCGCCGGCGCTCTCGGTGGCCGCCCGCGCATAGCCCTGGGCCAGGAAGCGGGCCACGGCGGCCCGGCGGGCGGCTGGGCCGGCCTGGGCGGCTTGCGCAGTGACGCCCTCCTCGGCCTCGACCCCCGTCCTGGCCTCTGCACCAGGGACCGGATCCGAACCGGGGACAGCCTGCGCGAGGGCCGGACCTTGAGATCCGAGCAGCAGGACGCTCAGTAGAATGGCCGTGCGGAGCGTCATCATGGACCGTCTCGCTTTCGAGGGGAGAACAGAAGTCGTCGGCCGGCTGGACCCGTGGGCATCAGGTGGCGGGTCGTGACGATCGAGGGGCCAGTCCCTGCCGCCGTCTTCACTCCGACCGCACCGCCAGTTGGTCGTCACTCCGACCGCACCGCCAACTGGTAGGCGTAGCGGTACCGCGTATAGGCGGCCTTGTACAGACCGAGGCTGCGCTGGTTGTCTCCGTCCAGGAGAGCGACGTTGGCGAGGCTGACGTTGAAGCCCGCCGCGCGGTTGTCGAAGATGGCGCCGGCCACGATGTCGCGAACGGTGTCCAGTTGACCGCAAGAGGCATGCTCGCCCACGGTCACGCAGATGCTGTTGGGCACCTGGAAGAGCGCGATCCGCGGATCGCCATGCCGCAGGAGGTCCTGCTCGATGGCCAGACGGAGGCTGAGCTTCCGGTACTCCACCGCAAACGCGTCCATGCGATCGGCGCGGTTGGCGATGGTTCGGCGAATGTCGGTCAGCTTGCTACTGTCGTCGATGAGGCTGAGGATGGCCGCCATGCGCTCCGTTGACTCGGCGACGTGCTCGTCGAAGAGCACCTGGTGGGCGCCCTCGTTGCAGTTGACGAAGTAGGTCAGGTCGGCCGTGGCGGCCATGGCCACCAGCTCGAGGGGGAGGGCGATGGTGCGGGCGATGATGTTGGCCGGCTCGGGGATGTTGAAGTTGCTGGCCATGTAGTCGTCGGACAGCAAGGAGGCCACATCCAGAGCCGTCCGGGCGAGGGCGTTGAGCACCGTGGTGGCCACGGGCCCGAAAGCCATGTCGTTGCAGGCCGACAGAGTATGGATGGAGCCGGCGTCCAGGCGCTGGGGGCGCGCTCCTCCCGCGGCATCCTGGTCCGTGAGGGCGGCGGCGCCACCCCCCGCGCCCCCGACATAACGCGCCGGATCGATGCTGAGCACCGCCCGAGCGCTGGGCACCTGGTCAAGGGCCTCGAGCATGACGGACAGCTCGGCCACCTTGGCGCCTTGGATGCGCCCGCGCAGGCGGCCGAGCAGGTCGCCATACTGCGGGTAGCGCAGCTCGACCCGTCCGACGAAGGGGCCAAATCGGTCGAGGTAGGCCAGGATCTCGGTCCGCAGCTGTTCGGCCGCGGCTTCATCGACCGCCGGTGCATCGCCCTGGTCCGCTGCGGCCACGCGACCGGCCCACGCGTCCAGGGATCGTGCCGCGGCCATCGCTGGCTGCAGGTGGCCGTCGATGGCCACCACCTGGGCGGCGGTCAGGGCATCCACGCCGGCCAGGATCTGGGGCAACTCGGCCTGACCGGCCGCCTCCGGCGCAAGCGACTGGTGGTGGCGATGGCTGAGGCGCAGGAAGTTCTTGACCCTCAGCCGAGCCAGTTCGGGGTCCGGTAGGCCGACGGTCTGCGCTGCTGTCGAGGGGGTCTGGCGCGCTGCTTCGACGGAAGCAACGGGATCCCCTCCATGCGCGGTGGCCCTGGCACCCCCTCCCAGGAGGAGGACGCAGGCCAACACGCTGCCAATCGCTGTCGCCGGCCTCTTCGCAGTCATGATGTCTCCCGCCTTGGGTCCATGGGTGCCACATGGCTCATGTGGCCACCGACGATGGTAGGGGAAGGACGGTCGCGGCGCAAGCGTCTGGCAGGGCCGCAAAGTGAAGGCCGGCAGCCCTCGATCCAGGGCTGCCGGCCTCTTGCAGGTCGGTCGTGAGAGGAGGGCCGTATCAGCGCCCGGTCAGCTCCGGCAGGCTGCGGAACAGGGCCCGTGGCTCCGCGTCCGGCTGCACGGCATCCCGGTAGGCTTCGCGGAAGCGCAGGTAGGCCGACTTGTAGCGCCCGGCGTTGAAGTGCACCATGGCCGCGGCGTAGGCGTCGTCGGCATTGTGCACGTCGTTGCCGGCCATCTTGTTCATCAGGATGGACTCCTCGACGATGCGCTTGACCAGGTTCAGCCCGCATTGTTCGCGGGGGTCCGGCACCTGGAAGGGGGCGCGGCCGGTGGGCAGGGGCAGGAGGACCGGCGCCGGGTCCACCGTGGGCTCAGGCGTGGGCACGTTGGGGGTGGGGATGGCGAAGACCGGGGTAGGCAGCAGGTGCTCGGGGTTGAAGCAGACCGTGTCGGTGATCTGGAAGAGGGAAATGCGGTTCTCGTCGCTGCCGTCGGGCTTGGGGTCCGGCAGGAGCAGGTTCTCCTCGATCGAGAGCTGCAGGCGCAGCTTCCAGGCCTCGCGGTTGGTGAAGTCGATGCGGTCCGAGCGCTCGACGATCTCGTTGTGCCGCAGCATCAGCTCGGAGAGCACCATCTGCGCGTCGACCAGGAAGTCGTCCCGGTGCTTGATGAAGAGCTTCCAGTGGGCGATGGCCTGGCAGAGGTTGGCCGTGTCGATGGCTGCCTTGATACCGTTCGCCGCTAGCCTGGCGGCGAACTCGACGACCTTCAGGATCACGTAGATCGGGTTGGGGGTGATGGTGACGCAGACCACCGCGCCGAAGATGCCGATGCAGACCTTGAGGCCCTCCGTGGCGAACAGGGCGGCGAAGCCCGCTGCGCGGATGACGTAGAGCATGGCGGTGTAGGCGATGATGAGGGGCAGGGTGTTGCGGGTGTAGTCACCCGCGGTGCACTGCTCATCGGTGACGTCGATGCCGGCCGGGACCGCGCCGCCGGCGGACAGGGCCTTGGCCCGCTCGGCCAGGGCGGCGACCTGGGCGGGGCCCAGAAGGCCGTTCAGGTCAGGGGCCAGAGCCCTGCGCCAGTCGGGGATGAAGGACAGGCCCCGCGCTGCGGCCTGCAGTTCCTCTTCGCTGAGGTTGGCGAGCAGGCGACGCGCGTCCTCCAGGCCCCCCAGGAACTCGGGCGGCCCGTCCCCCACCCACTCGGCCCAGGCCGCCTGGGCCTCCAGCACTTCGAGCAGGCCGGCGCGGACCTCCTCCGGGCTCTCTTCCTCGGCCGTGGCCATCATGCGGGCCTTGGCGGCCGGATCCATCTGCGCTGCGACCAGGTTGGCCTCGATCGTGCGCCACTGGCTCAGGATGGGCAGGCTGGACTGGAGGGCACGCAGGTCTTCATCGGTCAGCTTGCCAAGGGCGTGGGCCATCTCGTCCGCCGGCATCCAGGCCTGCAGGGCGGCTGCTTCCGGTGCATCGCCCCGGTAGGCGGCCTGCACGAAGTCGGCCAGGTCGCGGCGCTCCGGGGACAGGGCGGCCGCGTCGGCCTGGCTGGCGAGGGCCGTCGCCGGTTCGGCGGCTGCCACCGGGCCCTGGGCGCGACCGCTGTCCACGGCCGCATAGGCCGTGGACACCTTGTCCAGCAGCATGCCGAGGACCACGAGGGCAGAAATGCTGCGATGAAGGGACAGATGCTTCTTCATGGGGCCTTCCAGCGGGGAGTAGCGGGCGATGGGGCCGGCGAGGTGCGGTCAGCCGAGGGGCCTGGTCCGGAGGCCGGCAGGGGCGAGGAGGTGGTCACTCGGAGCGGACCGCCAACTGGTAGGCGTAGCGGTAGCGGGTGTAGGCCGCCTTGTAGCGGCCCAGCGAGCGCTGGTTGTCCCCGTCCTGCAGGGCGACGGTGGCCAGGGTGGTGTTGAAGCCGAGGGCGCGGTTGTCGAAGATGGTGTCGTCGACGATGTCGCGCACCGTGTCGAGCTGGCCACAGGACTGGTGCTCGCCCGTGGTGATGCAGATGCTGTTGGGGATCTGGAAGAGCGAGATCCGCGGATCGCCCATGCGGAGCAGGTCCTTCTCGATGTCCAGGCGCAGCGTCAGGCGCCGGAACTCCACCGCGAAGGTGTCCATGCGATCGGCCCGGTTGGCGATGGTGCGTTTGAGGTCGTTGATCTTGCTGGGGTCGTTGAGCAGCATCTTCATGGCCCCCAGGCGGATGGTCGATTCCTCGGCATGCATCTCGGTCAGGAGCTGGTGGGCGTTGTCGTTGCAGTTGCTGAAGTAGTCCATGTCCGCGCGGGCGGCGTAGGCGATGGCGAAGAGCCCCGTGGCGATTCCGGCGGCGATGATCTTGGCGGGGTCCGGGATGTTGACGTTGGTGAACATCACGTCGTCGTCCAGCAGGTCGGCCACCTCGTCCGCCGCCTCGGCGATGTTCTCGAGGACCACCGTGGCAACGGGGCCGAAGGCCATGTCGTTGCAGCTGGACAAGGTGTGGATGGAGCCGGCGTCCAGCGCGTCGGTGCCCGCGGCGCCCTGGGCGCGCTGCTCCTGGGCCAGGGCCTGGGCCCGCGGGCCGATGATCGCCATCGGGTCCACGCTCAGGATGCTGCGGGTGCTGGGCGCCATCTGGAAGGCGTCGTAGAGCGGGGCCAGGCCCTCGGCGTCCATGGTCTGCACCTGGCCGCGCAGGCGACCGATCAGGGTGAGGTAGTTGGGGTACTGCTCGGCCACCAGGGGGGCCACCGCTTCCATGCGGCCGAGCAGGCCGTCGAGGTCCTGGCGCAAGCGCGCGATGCCCGCCTCGTCGGCGGCGATGGCCGTGGTGCCGGCAGGCGCGGGACTGTCGGCCAGGTTCGCCACCAAGCCGCCGAGCTCCCGCGACGCGACGATGGCGGGGTGCAGGCTGATGGCCAGGGCCATCGCCTCAGAGTCGGACAGCTTGTCGACGCCCGCCAGGGCCTCGGCCAGGCGGAGGTCGCTCTGCCCGTCAGCGGCTTCGCCGTCGAGCCTGCCATTCTGCGCGAAGGAAAGGCGGACGAAGTTCTTGAGCCTCAGTCGGGCCATGGTCGGGTCCATAAGGCCCGCCGCCACCGGCTGCTCGGGGCCAGGCAGGGCGCCGGCGACCGGGGCCGCCGGGAGTTCGCCGTGGGCCTCGGCCCCGGGGGCGCGACCGGCAGCGAAGACCCAGCAGAAGACCAGGGCCAGCAGGATCGAGGCTCTCTTAAACACGGTGCACTCCTCCGCGCGAACCCGCGTGCCGCCTGGCGCTGCGCGGGTGCGATGGGTTCTTCCGGGACGGGGATTCCTCCGGGACGGCCGATGGCCGGGCGGGGAAGCCGATGTGATGCCAAGCACAAACTGACCCCCGCACGCGGTGGTCGGCTGCATGGCTTAACGGCCAGAGGCGGGACGCAGATACGGTCGTCAGCCGCCGGCCCCGTATCCATGCGCCTCATGGTCCGTTAAGCCTACAGGAATTCGGCCGCTCAATGGTCGGGTTCTCGCGCGCGCGTGCGCCTCGACATCTGCCGGGAACGATCCGATGAAGGCCGCGAAGGCCCGGGGGATCCGGCGATGATCGCCACGATGCGTGTGGGGAGAGGGGTCGATGGGAAGGCGCCCATCGGCCGGCGGCAAGACGGTTCGGCTATCCACTGTGACGGGCGGGAGGAACAATCCATGCGCGTGCTTCGCATCGACGGTCGGGCGGTGGCCAAGGGCCTCGGCGCCTTGGCGCGCCTCAGCGTCGCCATCCTGAGCCTCCTGCTCATCTTCGGCCGAGGCGTGTCCGCGGCGCCGGCGGCGCAGATCGGGCGGCCGGCGCAGCCGGACGGACCCTCGTCCATCTCGTTTCTGGGGGCCAGCCCCCCCTCTTCGGTCATCGGTCAGAACGTCGCCTTCAGCTACAACGTCAGCGGCGGCGGGGGGATGCCGGCCTGCGTCGCGCCGACGGGCAGCGTCGACCTGGTGGAAGGTGTCACGACCATCGCGAGCGCCGCGCTGCCCGCGGCGGTCAACACCGCGGGTCTCAGCGTGGGCTTCCACACGTTGTTTCTGCGATACAACGGCGATGCGAACTGTAGCGCCAGCACCACGGGTTCCTTTGGCTACATCGTGTCGGCCGGCGCCACCACGACGTCGCTCAGCAGTTCGCTGAACCCCTCGCAGCGCGGGCAGTCGGTCACCTTCACGGCCGTGGTGAGCGCCGTGGCTCCGGCCACGGGGACCCCGACCGGGACGGTGACCTTCTTCAACGGAGCCTCCGCCATGGGGACGGTGGCCTTGGGCGGCGGATCGGCGGCCTTCAGTACCTCCGCCCTGCCGCGGGGCAGCCACAACATCAGCGCCGTCTACAACGGCAGCGGCAGCTTCAACGGCAGCACCTCCAACACCGTGGTCCAGGTGGTGCGCAAGACCGGAGTGACGGTCACCCTGACCAGCTCGCCCAACCCGTCGCGCTGCGGGCAGCTGGTGACCTTCACGGCCACGGTCACGCCGCTCATCGGCGGGGTCGGCACGCCCTCGGGCGTCGTCAGCTTCGACGATGGCGACGTCCACCTGGCCACGCGGGCGCTGAACAACGCGGGCGTGGCCACCTTCACCACCAGCTCGCTGGACCTGGCGGTGGGTCTCCACCTGGTCCGGGCCACCTACGAGGGTGACGAGGACTTCGACACCGGCACCTCGACCACCATCGATCACCTGGTGATCAAGGCCGACACGACCATCTCCCTGACCCGCAGCCCCGCCGGCAGCACGGTCTACGGGCAGTATGTCCAGTTCACGGCTCAGCTCGCGGCGGTCGCGCCCGGCGCTGGCACGCCCAGCGGCTTCGTCCTCTTCCAGGACAACGGCAACACCATCGGGGTGGGCTTCATCGACGGGACCGGCAAGGCCACCTTCACCACGATGTCCCTGGACGTGGGTACCCATCCAATGACCGCCGTCTACGGCGGGGATGACTGTTTTAACGGATCGTCATCAAGCACCGTCAACCACACGGTGAACAAGGCCGACACCCAGGTGACGCTCAGCCGCAGCACCGATTGCGGCTCGGCCAACCCCTCGCGCTTCGGCCAGCGTGTCTTCTTCACCGCCCTCGTCGAGGCCCAGGCGCCCGGCGGCGGCATTCCCCCGGGCACGGTGACCTTCCGGGACGGGGCGACCATCCTGGAGACCGTCGACGTCAACAGCGACGGCTCGGCCACCTACAGCACCCAGAGCCTGAGCGTCGGCGGCCACACGATCACGGCCACCTACAACGGCTCGGTGAACTACAACACCTCGGTCTCCAGCGGCATGGGCCACACGGTCAACAAGGCCGACACCTCGGTGACCATCACCGATCCGGGTGGCGGCGGCGCCGTCTACACCTTCGGTCAGGCCTTCCTGATGAAGGCGGCCCTGACGGTGCTCCCCTGCGGCCAGGCCGGCCCTTGGGGCGTTCCCACCGGCAAGGTGCGCTTCACCTTCAGCCCCGTGGTCAACTTCAACGGGCAGCCCTACCTGGAGGCGGATGTCGCCGGCGACGGCTCGATCCAGGTCACCCCGCCGATCACCGATCTGCCGAACGCCGGGGGCTATACGGTCACGGCCCAGTACATGGGCGATGGCAACTTCAATGCCAGCGCGGTCTCGGCGAGCCGCAACATCATCATCCTCCCAGCGGCTACCACGGTGTCGGTGATGACCTCGCTCAGCCCCTCGGTCTACGGACAAGCGATCGACTTCACAGTAACCGTGAGCGTGGTCAGCCCGGGCGCAAACATCCCGAACACGAGCGATCCGCTCCGGGTGACCACGGGTGTGATCCAGTTGACGCTGACCCCGATGGTCGGTCCACCGATCAACCTTGTGGGTAACCTGACCTTGACGCCAGGCCAGCCCTTCACGGGCCTGGTCATGATCCCGGGCGGCGTCCTGCCGGTCGGGACCTACAACGTGCAGGCCTCCTACACTCCCGGCACCTTCAACTTCCTGCCGGGCGTGTCTCCGCTCTACATGGGCGCCGCCAACGTGCCCCAGGTGGTGGTCAAGGCCAACACGGTCACGTCGATCACCAGCTCGGCCAACCCGGCGCTGTCGGGGAACACGGTCACCCTGACCGCCAACCTCGTGATCGCCCCGCCAGGAAGCGGGGCGCCCACCGGGACCATCGCCTTCAAGAGCGGTGGGGTGCCCATCCCCGGCTGCGGCGCTGTGCCTCTGGTCGGCCTCACCGCCACCTGCAACACCGCCTTCATGACCGGCAGCTACACCCTGACGGCCGAGTACTCGGGTGACGCCAACTTCAACAGCAGCGTGTCCGGCCCCTACCTGCAGGTGGTCGTGACCTCACCGACCACCCTGACCCTGGTCGACACCTCGGTGCCCAACCCCACCAACTTCGGCCAGCCGGCCAGCTTCAAGGCCACCGTGTCTCCCGCGTCGGCGACAGGCTTCGTCACCTTCAAGCGGGCAGCCATCGACATCGCCGGCTGCGTGAACGTGCCCGTGGCCGCAGCCATGGCCACCTGCACCACCTCGGCCCTGCCCGCGGGTGACAACCCGATCTCCGCCGTCTTCACGCCCACCAGCGACCACAGCGGCAGCAGCTCGGCGGTGCTCTTCCACACCGTGAACAAGGCGCCCACGAACACGGTCCTGACCCGCTCGCCCAACGCCAGCACCGTCTGCGGCCAGCCCATCACCTTCACCGCCACGGTCACGTCGGCCTTCGGTACGCCGACGGGCCAGGTGGTCTTCAAGGACAATGGCACCAACTTCGCCACCGTGAACCTGGCGGCCGGGGTGGCCAGCTTCACCATCGCCAACCTGACCGCCGGGGCCCACGTGGTCACCGCGGTCTACCTGGGCGACACCAACTTCGCCACGTCGACGGGGACGCTCAACCACACGGTGAACCCGGGCAGCAGCACCAGCACGGTGCTGAGCAGCACCAACCCCTCGGTGTTCGGCCAGTCCGTGACCTTCACCGCCACCGTGGTCGCCGTCGCGCCCAGCACGGGCACGCCGAGCGGCATCGTCAACTTCAAGGACGGCGCTTCGGTCATCGGCAGCGCGACGCTGAGTCCCGCCGGCGTGGCCACCTTCACCACCAGCATGCTGGCGGTGGGCGCCCGGAGCATCACCGCCGAGTACCTGGGGAACGGCTGCTACGCGCCCAGCACCTCGGCCGCTCTGATCCAGACGGTCAACAAGGCCAACACGACGGTCACGGTGACGGCCAACCCCTCGCCGTCGATCTTCGGTACGCCGGTGATCTTTACGGCCACCGTGGCCGCTGTCGCGCCGGGGGGCGGCACTCCAACCGGCACCGTGACCTTCAAGGACGGGGCCAGCAACATCGCCGGCTGCGTGGCCGTGCCCTTGGTGGCGGGAGTGGCCACCTGCACCACCTCCAGCCTCTCGGTGGGCCTGCACACCATCAACGCCGACTACAGCGGCTCGACCGATCACAACGCCAGCACCGGCAGCACCAGCCACCTGGTCAGCGACACACCCGTGGACCTGGCGATCCTGAAGACCTCCAACCCCCAGCCCGTGGCCGCCGGCGCGGACCTCACCTACACCATCACCGTCACCAACCTCTCGGCCATCGCCACCTCGGCAACCATGACCGATCCCCTGCCGCCGGAGGTGACCCACGTGTCCACCACACCCGCCGGCGGCTGGACCTGCGCCGGCACGACGACGGTGACCTGCAACACCGCGGCCATCGCGGCCATGTCCTCGGCGGTCATCACCATCGTGGTCCACGTGCCCGAGACCCTGCCGGCAGGGACGGTGCTGGCCAACACGGCCTCGGTCAGCGGGGGCCTGCCGGATCCCAACCCTGACAACAACAGCAGCCGCAACGAAACCACCGTCTATCGCTTCCGGAGGCCCTTCTGATGCCCAGCCCAAAGCCCGTACGGCCCCCGGAACCCTGCCCCACGTCCTGCTGCCCCCCAGGAGAATCAGCGATGCCCCACACCCTTGAGACGCCCGCCCAGGTCCAGCCCCGGCGGCGTCGCATCGCCGTTCGCTTCGCCGCCCTCCTGGCCTTGGGGGTCAGCTTCCTTGGCAGCGGCCTGAGCGCCAGCGCCCAGCGTCCGGCCCGGCCGGCCGGGCCGGACGGCCTGGACGCCGGCCCCATCAACGGCAGCTTCGAGGCCGCCCTGGCCAACTGGGTGCCCAGCGGCCGGGTGCAGGTGGTGCAGGACACTGACATCGCCTCGGCCCCGCCGTCGCCGGTGCTGCCCACGCAGGGCAACTTCATGGCCATGCTCTGCAACGGCCCGGGGAACATCAACCCGGCCGAGCTGGACAACCTGGACCTGGACCCCGGGCCCAACAACGACAACGACCGTTCCTCCCTGCGCCAGACCTTCACCCTGGCGCCCAACGAGGTGCCGGCCACGCTCTCCTTCGACTGGAGCTTCTTCACCTCCGAGGCGCCCACGCCGGGCAACTTCGACGACTTCTTCCGCGTGGACCTCAGCGGCCCTGACGGCGGCCTGCTCCTGGCCGGCTCTGCTCCCACGACCGGCGTGTCGCCCTTCCCGGACGTGCCCTTGGACGGCGTGGTCTACGACGTGACCGGCCCCGGTCCCACGGCCGGCTGCCATTTCGAGGACGGCCGCTCGCCCTTCCAGAAGTCGCTGACCATCATCGACACCCCGGGCACCTACATCCTGGATTTCCTGGTCAGCGACCAGGGCAACGCCGACCACCTGATGGACTCCGGCCTGCTGATCGACAATGTCCAGCTCACCCCCGAGATCGACCTGGCGGTGACCAAGACGGCCGATCCGGATCCGGCCCTGGCCGGCGAGAGCCTCTACTACGAGATCACGGTCAACAACTTCGGCTCCGGCGTGGCCCGCGACGTGGTGGTCACCGACGTCCTGCCGCCCGATGCCATCTACGTCTCCGACACCAACGTGCCGGCCTGCGTCCAGGCCCCGGTGGGCACCCTGACCTGCCAGCTGGGCAACATGCCCGGCGGCAGCTCGAAGACCTTCCGCATCCGCACGACGCTACGGGCCGACACACGCTCGCGCGGCATCCTCACCCTCTCCAACGCCGTGCATGTAGAGGCCGCCACGCCCGACCGCGACCTGTCGAACAACGACTTCACGCTCCGCACGCCGGTGAACGACCTTGCGGACCTCAAGATCACCAAGCTCAGCGTGCCCGATCGCGAGATCCAGGCCGGCGAGGTCTTCGCCTACCAGATCTACGTCGACAACCTCGGGCCATCGTATGCCCGCAACGTGGGCATCATCGACGACATCCTGGCCTCCGGACAGTTCACCCTGGTCAGCATCGCCCCTGACCCGGCGCGGCCCCTGGACAGCTGCACCACCGGAACCGGTGTCGGCACGCCCATGCCCGGCACGGGCACCCCGCCTCCCGGCACCGGCACCCCCACGCCGCGCGGCCAGATCCGCTGCAGCCTCGGCGAGGCCCTGGAGCCGCAGGGGCAGACCCCCGGCAACGGGCGCTGGTCCGTGGAGGTCCGGGTCAAGGCCCTGAACGCGGTGGACGTCCAGAACCTCGTCCGCGCGATCTCCGGCGACCCCGACAACCTCGGCGGGGACCAGACCACGCCGGATCCCAATCTGACCAACAACATGGCGATGGACTTCATCGCCGTGACCACGGCGGCCGACCTGCGCATCACCAAGATCGGGGTCGACGACGCCAACGACGGGCCCTTCACGCCCGGCGGCCAGGACCTGGAGGTCATCGCCGGCGGGACGGTGCGCTACACCATCACCGTCGACAACTCCGGGCCCAGCACGGCCGAGGACGTGACGGTGGTCGACCAGATGCCCTGGGGCCTGGTCGACGGCTCGATCGACGCCCGCTTCAGCATCAACCTCCCCAACAGCTCGGGCATCTGCACCGTGGGCACGCCGGGCGACGCCGGTGACCCGCTCGTCTGCCAGATCGGCGACCTGCTCGCCGGCTCGCGGGCCGTCATCACCATCATCGCCGACGTGGATCCGGCCTACGTCATCAAGCAGCCCCAGACCCTCTTTTCCGAGTACCTGGCCAACGACGCCTATGTGACTTCGGCCACCTTCGACCCCAACACCTTGCACAACCGGACCAACGACTCCTGGATCAAGGTGGTGGGCGCGGCCGACCTCAGGGTGGAGAAGACCGACGCGCCGGATCCGGTGCGCGCCGGCACCGTGCTGGGCTACCGCATCCGGGTGACCAACGTGGTCAACGCGCCCGGGCGGCCGGTGGGCGCGGTGGCGCCCTTCGCCATGTCCTCGGCCGAGAAGCCGGTCATCGACGACCCGCTGCCCGCCGGGCTGACCTTCCTCTCGGCCACCGTGCTGGGCGGCAAGGGCAGCTGCGCCTATGACGCGGGCGGCCGCCTGGTCCGCTGCAACCTGGCCGACATGGCGCCGGGCGAGGTCACCGAGATCTTCGTGGTGGCCGGCGTGGACGCCAACGTGCCCAACGGCACCATCCTGAACAACACCGCCTCGCGCAGCGTCCTGACGGTGACCGCGGACCCGGTGCCGGCCAACAACTCGGCCACAGCCACCACCACGGTCATCGCCGATTCCGACGTCTACATCGAGAAGATGGCGGATCCGGCCAAGGTGTCGGCGGGCGAGACCGTGAAGTACAGCATCCGCGTGGGCAACCTGGGACCCTCGGACGCCCGCGACGTGGTGGTCTACGACGTCCTGCCGGACGAGGTGCGCTACGAGATCGACACCAGCCAGCCGATGTGCACGCAGCCGGCCAACCTGGTGGGCCTGCGGGCGCCCCTGACCGGCCCGGCGCCGGCGATGGGTCTGGCCACCTTCGTGCTCAACACCAGCACCAACCAGCTCATCTACAGCATCCAGACGACGGATGTCACCGGCATCACCTCGGTGACGGCGGCAGGCGTGGTCCTGACCGCCGGCCCGCCCCCGGCGGTCAGCCCCTCCGAGCCCCTGATGGGCACGGTGGCGGTCACGCCGGCCCAGGCCGCGGCCCTGCAGGGCGGCGGCACGGTGACCGTCAACGCTGCCAGCGGCAACCTGACCGGCGCCCTGCTGGCGTCGGTCAACCGCCCGCTGCGCTGCGAGATCGGCACCCTCACCCCACCGATCTCCGCCCGCGACGCCGACGACCAGCCCTCGCGCCACCGCTTCGACATCTTCGGCAAGGTGCTGCCCACGGCCCGCCCCGGCATCACCATCGCCAACGTGGCCATGGTCACCAACAGCACCGAGCCCGTCCAGCCGCCGGCCTACCTGAACGGCCGCAACAACGTGGCCACCGCCAAGAACTTCATCGAGAGCAAGGCGGACCTCAGGGTGGTCAAGTTCGGGCGCAAGGAGGGCGAGGTGCGCGCCGGCGAGGTGCTCACCTACACCGTCATCGTCGACAACTTCGGGCCCGGCGCCGCGGCCAGCCCGGCGCTCAAGGACGTCCTGCAGTCCTCGGGCCGCTTCGACCTCATCGACATCACCAGCGACCGGCGCACGAGCTGCCGCGCCCTGCCGGCCCACAGCGGCGGCAACCCGCAGCTCATCCTGCCCACGGCCTGGCCGCCGGCGGCCCCGCCGCCCCCGCCGCCGCCGCCGGGCAACATCCTACCGCCCACCGGCATCGCCAACATCATGCAGCGCCTGCAGGTGGACTGCATCATGGTCGATGACCCGGCGACGCTCACGACACCCACCTCGACGATCAACGACGAGGGCTTCCTGAACACGCTCAGGGCCGACGGTCCGCCGAACGACGGGCGCTGGGTCCTGACCATGCGCGTCCGGGCCGCCGAGACCCAGGAGATCCGCAACGTGGCGGACATCCTCTCCAGCCCGCCGGCGCCGCAGATGGAGTCCAAGGACCTCAACCTGGCCAACAACCACGCGGAGGTGGAGACCGAGATCACGGCGGTTGCCAACCTGCGCGTGACCAAGACCGCCGTCGGCGAGGTCACGACCGCCGGCTGCCCGCCGGGCACGGCGAACAACGCCAACCAGGTGACCGCCGGCCGCCGGCTCACCTACACGGTGCAGGTGACCAACAACGGGCCCTCGATCGCCGTGAACACCGTCCTGATCGATCGCCTGCCGCCCGGGATCGTGGTGACCAGCGCCACCGTCACCGGCACCTCCGGCGGGAGCTGCGCGACGGGCACGCCGGGCGCGCCCTTGGACCGCCTGACCTGCGGCCTGGGCACCATCGGGCCACTCGTGACCAAGACCGTCACCGTGGTGGCCAACGTCAACCCCAGCCTGGCCAACGGGACCATCCTGGAGAACGACGTCTTCGTCTCATCCGACGTCTACGATCCGCGCAACAGCGACAACTACGCCAGCAACCTGACCACGGTGACCACCGCCGCGGACCTCTCGATCACCAAGACCGACTCGCCGGACCCGGTGATCGCCGGCCGCCCCCTGCAGTACACCATCACCGTGACCAACAACGGGCCCTCGGACGCCCAGGACGTGGTGGTTTCGGACACCCTCCCGGCGCAGCTGGCCTACGTGAGCGCCAGTGGGGCCACCTGCCGCCAGGACCCCATCCTGCAGCAGCAGATCACCTGCCAGGTGGGCACCCTGCCGGCCGGCCGCTCGGTGACGATCTTCATCCAGACCCTGGTGCGCCCCGACGGTGTGCCCTCCGGCCTGGGCACGGTCAACATCAGCAACACGGCCACGGTGGCCACCAGCACCTTCGACCCCTGCGCCACCAACAACTCGGCCACCCAGATCACCACGGTCAACCGCTCCTCGGACGTCTTCATCATGAAGACCGACGCGCCGGACCCGGTGATCGCCGGCACCGAGGTCAAGTACACGATCATGTTCGGCAACAACGGTCCGTCCACGGCCACCACGGTGTCGGTCACGGACCAGCTGCCGGCGGGCATCACGGGCCTGCGCTGCGAGCCCCTGGATCCGGACGACGCGGTGACCTGCAATGGCCTCAACGTGGCCGGCGGCACAGTGACCCTGACCGAGATCCGCGTGAAGGGCACGCCGGTCTGGAGCAGCACCACGGGCAACGCGCTCAACGACCTGGATCCCGGCGAGAGCTACGGCTTCATGCTGGTGGGCCTGGTCGAGAGCGGCTACGTGCTCAACGGCCGCGGCGACACGGCGCCCGGGCAGCCGGCGCGCTCCTTCTACCAGGCCACTGGCTGGGCGCACTTCGCCAACAACATCGCCCGCATCAACGCCTTGGGTGAGCCGGCTCCGGTCCTGGCCGGCGCCCCGGCGAGCAGCCCGGACGGCGCCGCGGGCACCGATCAGCTGGTCATCCCCAACGGCCGCGACAACGAGGCCACGCGGGTCAACGCCCTGGCGGACCTGGAGGTGACGAAGACCGACATCTTCGGCAACCCCCTCACCGATCCGGGCAACTACTTCCTGCAATGCGACCCGGTGCAGCCCGGCGGCATGGCCTCCTACCTGGTCACCGTGACCAACAAGGGGCCCTCCGACGCGGCCGAGGTGGTGCTGCAGGACCAGCTGCCGCAGGGGATGTTCCTGGCCCTGGATCCGGCCCAGATCATGATCAGCTTCGTGGTCAACACGCCGCCCTACCCGCCCATCGCCGCGCCCACGCCCGGCCAGGTGCTGGAGGTGCGGGACACCGGCCTGATCACGATGCTGATCGGCCGCGGCAACAACAACCTGGGCGTGGGCGAGCTGGGACGCCTCAACGCCGGGCAGTCGGTGACCGTGCGCATCGACGTGATGGTGGCCAAGATGGCGCCTTGCGGGGCCACCATGACCAACCTCGCCCGGGTCTTCACCCGCCAGAACAACGTCCTCTGGCCGCCGGTCAACAACCCGGCCGGCGCTCCGGCGGTCAACGTGGGCATCATCGCCCGCACGCCGACGCTCGACCCGAACGGCGGCAACAACCTGGTCACCGAGGACACCAAGATCGAGTGCCCCTCGATGAAGGTGGTCAAGACCGTGTCCTACAACGGCGAATGCCCGGGCCTCAAGAACCCGCCGCCGCCGCCGGCAGGCCAGCCGGTCACCTTCTGCATCGAGATCACCAACACCGGGACCACCTTCCTGGACAACATCATGGTGACCGACACGCTCAGCACCTCGATGGGCCAGCAGGTGTTCACGGCCAACATCCGCTACGGCAAGGATCCCAAGCTGCCTGTGGCGCCCGGCGAGACCGTGCTGCACAAGATCGTGGTCCCGCCGATGGAGGCCATGTGCGGCCGGGTGACCAACGAGGTCCGGGTCAAGGCGGACGCGGTGAACTCGGGCCGCACCAAGTACCCCTGTCTGACCGTCGAGCCGGTGTCGGACAAGGTGGAGTACGAGGTGCCCTGCTCGGCCGCGGACTACCGCATCGAGTTGCCGGCCCTGGACACGGACACCTGCGAGACCTGGCTGCAGGTGCAGAACGTGGGCCGCGAGCCCTCGGTGGGCATCCTGGTGGGCTGGGGCGAGCCGGGCTTCTGCCCGCCGCAGGCCGCCGGCCCGCTGAAGATGGAGTGCACCGGCCTGCTCAAGCCCGGCTCGGCCTGGACCTGGGTGAACTCGCAGCTCCCGCCGGGCCTCCGCTCGGGCATCGTCTACAGCATCAACGCCACCGACGAGGTGCTCGACAAGCGCGGCAACAAGATCACCTTCGACAAGCTGGTCTGCGGCGTCCTCTTCGACATGATCGTGGGCAACCATGACGAATGGCTGCTCTTCGACACCGCCTACCTCAACCGCGGCGTCTACTACGTGAGCGAGAAGAACGACGCCGGTCAGCAGCTGGTCCTGGACTTCGGCGAGCACCAGGGCCAGCCCCTGGTGGTCTCGGTCAACCGCAAGTGCCCGGATCCCACGGACCCCAACCGGACGGTCAATGCTGCCTACACGGGCATCGGGACCTACCTGGAGGGGATCATGGATCCCGTCTTCGGCGACTTCTCCTACTACACGCCCCTGGTCCTGGCCAGCCGCGGTGGCCTGAGCAGCCGCATCCACATCCACAACAGCGGCCAGCGCTGCTCCTCCATCGAGATCTGGCTCAAGGAGCAGGAGAACTGCCTGAGGCCGGTCCTGGGAGACATCCTCTCGGTGGCGCCCGGCGAGTCGGTGATCTTCGATCCCAACACGGTGGTCGGCCCGGACTGGATGGGCTCGGCCTGGATCCGCGCCTCGCAGCCGCTGGGCATCGTCGTGGACACCCTGGGGCCGAACCACTTCACCAGCTACGTGGGCCTGCCCTCGGACAACTACAACGACAAGACCGAGTACGCCTACTCGATCGGCAGCCAGGTCAACTACGCCCCGCTGGTCTACTCGGAGTACCAGGGCTGGGACGCCATCCTGACGGTCCAGAACCTGAGCCCGGTCTACCAGGCCAAGGTCAAGGTCTACTTCCTGGACCGCTCGGGCGACGTGATCACCACCCTGGTGGATTGGGTCTGCCCGCGCGGCGCCCAGAGCTTCCACCTCTCGCGGGTGGCCGACCTCCCGGGCAACTGGGTGGGCTCGGCCCGCGTGGAGACGCAGGACTGGTGGGCGCCGGGGACGAAGCCCATCGACGGGCCGCGCCTGCAGTCGGTGGTCCTCCTGGAGAAGTGGGCCGACGCCACGCGCACGGACCGCATGGAAGCGGTGGCCTACAACGCCCTCACCGAGCAGGTCTCCTACGACTGGCAGGTGGGCGGCAAGCAGGGCGGCACGATGAGCGGTTCGGCGGTCCTGGCGGTGCCCCTCTTGGCCAAGGACAACCGCGGCATCAACTCGGAGCTGGCGATCACCAACCTGGTGGCCAAGCCGGGCTTCACGGACTTCGCGATCTACCTCTACGACCAGAACGGCCTCTTGGACTTCGTCTGCCAGAAGCTGCACGACCGGCAGGTGGAGTACATCGACTTCGCCACCTGGGGCTACGTGCCCAGCCGCTTCCTGGGCTCGGCGGTGATCTCGGCCACCTACTGGGAGCACGAGGTCTTCGACCCGGAGGGCGGCTTCGTCCGCAACCTGGTGGGCCTGGGCGGCGTGGTGGTCGAGCGCATCGGCCGCACGCTCACGGCGCCGGACCTGCCCGGCGACGAGTCCAAGGCCTTCGAGGCGGTGCCGGTCTTCGACTTCTTCGTGCCGCAGCGCCCGGCGGTCTGCCCGGGCCAGCCGGTCTACCAGGCCTTCACCGAGGACTTCTCGGCGGCCAGCACCACCGCAGTGGCCATCCCCAACGCGGGCCCGCTGCCGCAGACCGTCAGCCAGACGGTCACCGTCAGCGGCAAGCCGGCCGACTGCCTGGTCATCGACGTGGACGTGCCGGTGAACATCACCCACGGCCTCTTCGGGGACCTGGACCTGCGCCTGGCCCACGGCACGGTGACGGCCACGCTCTTCGACAACTCCACCACCTCCTTCTGCAACGGCTCGGCCAACGTCGCGGGCATCCTCGACGATGACGCGACCACGAGCATGACCGCCTGCAGCAACCCGATCCTGAACAACCAGCGACGCAAGACCGAGTCCGGCTCGGCCCTGGACGCCTTCAACCAGAGCGCGGCCAACGGTGCCTGGACCCTGACGGTCCAGGACAACGCCATCGGCGGCCCCAACCAGCCGGGCCCGCACACGCTCAACAGCTGGAGCGTGGTCGGCCAATGCCGCTACCGGCGGCTGGTGCCCTGAGCCGGGGCGTCGGGATCGCCGACGCAGCCGGGTGACGGGTTCACGATGCTTTGACACTGGGGGCGCGCCTCGCGAGGGGCGCGCCCCCTCTTGTTGGCTTTGCCCCTACCTGCCGCGGCGCGGGGCGCCGCGGCGGTCCTCCCCCTGTGAGGGGGAAGACAGAAGCCTGGGGCGGATGGTCATGCGGAAGGGTAGGGCAATCAGCGGTACCGATGCATCTGACGGGTTCCGACTGCGGCCTTCCGCATGATGGTTCGCCCATATAGGGTGTCATCCCCCGCCCCGGGGGAGGACAGCCGCGGCGCGGAGCGCCGCGGCAGGTAGGGGCTGCGCCATGGATGAGGCCAGCCGACTTCTGCGCTAAACTGTCCCGGCCCCCGCCGCCACCGGTCGACCCCGCTCGACCACCCTCGCCGCGTGAGGTCACCCCCATCATGTCCGTATCCCCGCTCCCCCATCCCCGACCCGCTGCGCGCCTCCTGTCGTCTTTCGCGGTCGCTGCCCTGCTGACAGGGTCGGCTCGGCCCGTGGAAAGCCGCATGCGGTCAGTCCGGCCCCAAGCCCCCCAAGACGCCGCCCTGGTCCTCCCCCAGGGCCACTGGACCAGCTTCGCGCACGGCAACGACATCCTCAGCCTGCAGCAGCAGGGGGACACGCTCTGGGCGGGGACGCGGATCGGCGGGCTGGTGCGCTGGGACCTGAAGGAGGGTGGATACCGCCAGTACCTGCGGCCGCAGGACCCCTTGGCGGGCAACACGGTGCGCGACATCGCCGTCGATGCGGGGGGGAGGGTCTGGCTGGCCACGGACCGAGGCCTGACGGTCTTCGACGAGGGGGCGATGCCGGCCTCATCGGACGACCTTTGGTTCAGCTACACCCCGGCCAACACGGGCGGCGGGCTGCCCTCGCCGGACGTGCGGGCCCTGGTCTGGGACGGGCCGGACCTCTGGGTGGGGACGGCCCAGGTCTGGGATGCCGCCCTGGCAGCCTGGCGCGGCGGGGGGCTGACCCGGCTGGAGACGCAAGGCACGGCCGACCCGAAGGACGACATCTGGTCCCAGACCCTGACCTTTGCCAACACCTTCAAGTCGGAGATCAACGGCGCCGAGCAGCCGGGCCTGGTCTCGGACAACATCAACGACCTGGCGAAGGCCAAGGACGGCGACCTCTGGATCGTCACCGGCCCGCATTGGCTCTACGCCAAGGGGGCCAACGAAGAAGCGGCCGAGAAGGTCTGGATGCGGGTGCACGGCGGCCTCAGCCGCCTGGAGACGAACGGCACGCGGGACAGGGCGGACGACCGCATGACGGGCTTCAGTTGCCAGGACGCGGAGCTGACGGTGACCTGCCAGATGGCGGCCATCCAGATCGACGGCCAGAACCGGGCCTGGGCAGCCATCGCGGGCCGCGGCCTGATGTGGTTCGATGCAGGGCTGGCGGCCATCATCGACGACGAGGACCACCGCATCAGCCTGCCGGACCGCTCGCTCTTCCCGGGCGACGTGGTCCTGGCCCTGGCCTTGGGGGACCCGGCCCAGAAGGTGCAGGAGAACCAGGTCTGGATCGGGCGCTCCAAGGGCGGCCTGGCGGTCCTGGACCACCGCGGCACCCTGCGTGACGAGCGCGATGACCGCTGGAACTTCGACCGCGGGGCGGGCTTCACTCCGGAGGACGGCCTGAAGTCGGCCCGGGTGCAGGCGGTGACGGTGCGCGCGGCCGATGCCTACCTGGGCTTGGGACCGGTGGGCGCGGTGGGCAGCGGCCTGCAGCGCCTGGACCTGAAGGACCTGACCCTGGGCGCACCCCTCGTGACGGACCGGGCGCCGGCCTCCAACTTCATCTCGGCCATCGCGGTGGGGCCGGCGGGGGGACGCTTCGCGGGCCAGGTGCTCCTGGGCCTGGGCAGCCGCAGCCAGCCGGCCCTGGGGGCGGGCCTGGCGCAGCTCCGCCTGGGCCGGCCGGAGGATGACGGGGACGACGTCTGGCTGCGCCACACGACGGCGAGCACGGACGGCGACGGCAAGCTGCCCTGGACGGGCCTGGCGGGGGACAACGTCCAGACCCTGCTCCTGCAGCAGGACCGGCTCTGGCTGGGCAGCCTGGAGACGCAGTGGGATGCCACGCTCAAGGCCTACCGCGACGGCGGCCTCTCGGTCTGGGACCAGTCGGCCTGGACGGCCAGGGTCTTCGATGGGGCCAACCCCAATGCGCCGGGCCTGAAGGACGGCTCGGTGTCGGCCCTGGCGGCGGGCTGTGACGGCACGGTCTGGGTGGGCACGGGCAATGCCTTCGACCACCAGGGCTCGGGGGTGCACGTGCTGAAGCCGGGGGCCTCGGTGCACCAGAAGACGCAGGACAGCTGGACGCAGTTCAACTTCCCGAACCTGGCCTCGGAGAACACGGCGGACCTGTCCATCGACTGCTCAGCGGGCCTGGCCTGGGTGGCGGCGCGGCACCACGTGACCCGGCCGGACGGCCTGGGCGGCGCGGGGGGACAGCTGCTGGGCGGCGGGGTGGCCCGCTACGACCTGGCGGCCAAGACCTGGGAGAAGTCGGACAGCCGCCAGGGCCTGGAGAGCTACACAGACGGCACGCTCTACGCGGAGGGTCTGGCGGTCTTGGCGGCGCCGGGAGGTAGGGCCTGGCTGGGCAG
>WBZV01000509.1_pt1 | contig 22534 bp, 15 predicted proteins | sample 5204221 | NCBI WGS metagenome assembly WBZV01 (sample SAMN12344360, study PRJNA552823) | activated sludge metagenome | biome: Activated sludge suspended growth; feature: Nitrification reactor; material: Wastewater; isolation source: activated sludge from nitrification reactor of wastewater...
CCGAGTGCCAGGCAGGAGACCAGGCCGATCCCGCCCAGGAGGGCCGCCCGTCCCGGGGCGTCCTGGCCCTGGTCCTGGCGCATCCAGAGCGCCCGCAGCCACAGCGAGGCCCCGGCCAGGAGGCCCAGGTCGGCGACCAGGGGCTGCGGCCCCCAGGGCTCCGGGCGCATGTATCCGGCCAGGATGCCCACCGCGCCGACGAGGAGTCCCAGGTTCCACAGGGCGAAGGCCCAGCCGAGGGGTCGACCGCCCCGCCCGTCCTCCGGCCTCTCGTCGAGCCGCACCGCCAAGGCGAAGAGCGGCAGGGCGAAGGCGCCCAGCCGGGCGGCCAGACGGAAGAGGCCGAGGAGGCGCCCGGCGCCGAGCGCCGGCCAGGGCGGCGTCCAGCCCCAGGCGATCTGGCTCTGTTCAAGGAGCGCCGCCAGCAGGGCGACGATGGCCCAGGCCACGGCGGCCCGCCGCCAGGACGAGCCCCGACCGAAGGCCTCGATCAGCCGATCGGACCAGGGTGTCGCCGGCCCTGGTGGAGCGGCAAGGGCCGGGGGAGGGTCTCCGGGCAGGACGGACGCGCTCGGCGACTCGGCGGCGGGCGAAAGGGGCGCATCGCTCATGGCGCGGCAGCTTAGCATCGGCCCCGCCGGGGGTCAACGGGGCTGGTTGGCGAAGGGCCCCCCAGGGGCTAGAATCCGCCCTCCGCCCGCCGCCTTCCGCGGCGGGGCGGCCACGGAGGAACGCGATGAGCCAGGACCATGGCGCCACCCCGCGCGGGCGCTACTTCGAGGAGTTCGAGCTGGGCTTCACCATGGTGACGCCGGCCCGGACCATCACCGAGCACGACATCTGCGCCTTCGCCGGGCTCTCCGGCGACTACAACCCCCTGCACACGGATCGCGAGTTCGCCAAGACCACGCCCTTCGGCGAGCGCATCGCCCACGGCATGCTGGGGCTCTCGGTGGCCACCGGCCTGGTCCACAACGTCGGACCGGTGGACGGCACGGCGATGGCCTTCCTGGGTGTGGACTGGAAGTTCCGCAAGGCCATCACCATCGGCGACACCATCCACGCCATCGTCAAGGTGACGGACAAGCGCGAGAGCAAGCCCATGGGCGGGGGCGTGGTCAGCTTCGACGTCCGGGTGGTCAACCAGCAGGGCGAGGTGGTGCAGAAGGGCAGTTGGACGCTCCTGGTCCGCATGCGCCCCCAGGCGGTGGAGGCCGGCTGAGAGGCGGCCTTCCTCCCGGGCGGCGGCCCCGGGGCCGGCACAGCGGCACGCCTGCGGCCTCCCGTGGGCTGCGCCTGCCCGCCCGTCCGCCTTTTCGCGGCTACACCCTCCCGCTGCCGGCGCCCTTCCCGGCACGCGAGGGTCGGGCCTACCTCCTCCTCAGCCCCGGCGGGCATGACGCCGCCGTCGTCGACCCCGGCCCGGACAGCCCGGAAGCCCGGCAGTTCCTGGGAGAGGCCCTGGCTGCGGCGGGGCTGCGCCCCGAAGCCCTGCGTTGGGCCATCCTGACCGACTGGCAACCGCAACGGGCGGGCATCCTGGGCTGGCTCTGCGGCCGGGCCGGCCTGACGGTGGTGGCAAGGGGCGGGGTGGCGGGGATGGCCCAGGCCTGGGCCCGGGCCGCGGACGAAGCCGGCGCCTTGGAGCGGGCCGCGAAGGCCGGCGGCTTTCCCCTACCGCTGCAGGCCCGTTTGGCGGAACTCACCGCGGATCGCCTGAGCTACCGCCCTCGCTGGCAGCCCACCGCCCGCCAGCGCTGGCTCAGCCCCAAGCCCGGACACCGCCTGCAAGTGGCCGGTCAGGCATGGGAGACCAGGGATCAGGCCCAGGATCGCACGGGGCTGCAGCTCTGGCATCCGCAGTCGAAGGTGCTGGTCGGCGGCCGCCTGCTGCTCCGGGCCGGTCGCTTCCACCTGCCCCTCGCCGAGGGCGATGGCGCCTGGGCCGACCGCCTGCCGCGCCTCCACCGGACCTGGCTGGAACTGGGCCGCCAGGCCATCGACCTGATCCTGCCCTCCGAAGGCCCCCCCATCCGCTCGCACCGCCTGCTGATCGCCCGCCGGCTGGCCCTGCTGCGCGACCAGCTGGCCGCCCTGGAGCTGGCCGCCGCGGGCGAGGCCCTGTCGCCCTGGGAGCTCCTGCAGGCCGTCGACGAAGGCCCGCCGGAAGCAGCGGACCTGCCCGAGCGCCTGGCGACCCTCCTGGCCCTCGTCACCCACCTCGAGCGGGTCGGTCGGCTCCGCCGCGAAGGGCCCGCCGCCGCACCGCGCTTCCGGCGGGTGCAGGGGCATCGCTGACGCAGGGCGGCCGGGGCGCCATCGGCCAAAGGGCCGATGACAACCTGCAGCGGCGAGCTTAGGATTGGCCGACATGGACGACCATGTCATCCGGCAGAAGCTCCAGGAGAGATGTGAGCCATGATCAGGTTGCGTGCCGTTTCGCTCATTGCGGTGCTCGGGCTGACCGCCTGCTCGGCGCCCGCCGCCACCGAGGCGCCCACCGAGGCGCCCCCTCCCACCGCGGCCCCGGCTGCGTCCAACGCGCCGGCACTTCCGCCGGTGGACGAGAACAACATCCTCAGCATTGCCATCGCGTCACCCGACCACAGCACCCTTGTCGCCGCCGTCCAGGCGGCCGACCTGGTCACGGCCGTGGCCGCATCCGGCCCGCTCACCGTCTTCGCCCCCACCAACGCGGCCTTCGAGAAGCTGCCCGCGGGTACGGTCGAGGGCCTCCTGGCGCCGGACAAGAAGGCCGACCTCGCCAACATCCTCACCTACCACGTGGCGCCATCGGCCTACGACCTCACGAACCTCACCGACGGCCAGGTGCTGGGCATGGCCAACGGCGGCAAGGTCACCATCCACGTGAAGGACGGCAAGCTGATGGCCAACGACGCCAACGTGGTGGCCACCATCAAGGCGTCCAACGGCGTCGTCCACGTCATCGACACCGTCCTGCTGCCGCCGAGCGAGTGACGCAAAGCGAGCCGCGGCAACCCATGCAGGCTGCCGCGGCTCGAGCGTTTCAGGGAACGGGGAGGGATCCGGTCGCGGCGAAACTGCGGCCGGATCCCTGGGCGTCAGGCGCCCGCGCCGGAATCCGGGGCCTGAGACGCGTCCGAGCCGGTCGCCGCGCCGGCCACCGGGCCGGTGGGCTCGACCGTGCCGGCCAGCTTCTCCAGGCCGCGGTTGAGGGTCCGCAGCAGCGAGGCGGCCTCGCCCCTCAGCTGGGTGGCCAGCTTGCCGCCCGCGGGCTGCTCGCCGTTCTCGCCGGCCTTCCGCGCGCTGCGCAGGTTCTCGAGGATGCCGTCGAACTGCTCGCGAAGCTGGCGAACGCCGTCGATGACGTCCGAGCGCAACTCCTGGGCCTCTGGGGTGTTCACAGCCGCCTGGGCGAAGGCGGCGATGCGGACGCCGAACTCCTTGAGCTCGGCGGCCAGGCTGGCCGTCGCCTCTGCGGCGACGCCGCCGTCGACCTCGGGCCCGGTGGCACCCTCAACGGCGCTGATGGCGGGGTCGGTGGGCTGGTCCAGGGTCTGGGTGTCGTTCATGGTTGCCTGTGCTCCTTGCATATCGCCCGCCTTGGACGGGCACCTGGTCGATCCCCGACGGGCGGGGCCGGGCCAATTGTACGCCGCCGCTCCGGGAAGGTAGCGGTCCGATCCTGGGTCAAGGGGCCTTCGGCGCCGCTTCTAATGCAGCGCTAACACCTGCGTCCGGCGGCCCCCAGCCCGGGCGCCAAGCCCTTGCGGCCGGCGCGCGTCGGCGGGATCGGAGGGCGCACCCGGGCCCGGCGCCTGTGCTAGAATCGGGCGGCCAGCACCCGTCAGCCCCGGTCGATCGAACCCGGCCGGGGCTTTGTCGTCGGTCCGCGGGCGCCGCGCACCGCGAGCCCCTTGTCGCGGCCCCGACCCGCCATCGGCCAGGACCATGTCCGAATCCAGCCTCATCCGCAACTTCTGCATCATCGCCCACATCGACCATGGCAAGAGCACCCTCGCCGATCGCTTGCTGGAAGTCACCGCCACCATCGACAAGCGCAACATGGTGGCCCAGACCCTGGACTCGATGGACCTGGAGCGCGAGCGCGGCGTGACCATCAAGGCCTCGGCCGTGCGCATGCGCTACCGGGGCCAGGACGGGCTGGACTACACGCTCAACCTGATCGACACCCCCGGCCACGTGGACTTCACCTACGAGGTCAGCCGCGCATTGGCGGCCTGCGAAGGGGCCATCCTGGTGGTGGACGCCAGCCAGGGGGTGGAGGCGCAGACCCTGGCCAACCTCTACCTGGCGGTGGACGCCGGCCTGGAAATCGTCCCGGTGCTCAACAAGATCGACCTGCCCGCCGCCCGCCCCGACGAGGTGGCGGAGGAAGTGGTGTCCATCCTCGGCGGCGAGGCCGCGGACATCCTGCGCATCTCGGCCAAGAGCGGCATCAACATCGCCGCCGTGCTGGAAGCGGTGATCCGCCAGGTGCCGCCGCCCAAGGCGGACCTCGATGCCCCCCTTCGGGCCCTGATCTTCGACAGCCACTACGATACCTACAAGGGCGTGGTGGCCCATGTGCGGGTCTTCGACGGCGTGATCACCAGCCGGCGCGAGGAGCGCCTGCGCATGTTCGCCACCGAGGTGCCCTTCGAACCGCTGGAGATCGGCACCTTCAGCCCCGCGCTCACCCCGCTGGAGCGCCTGCCGGCGGGGGCGGTGGGCTACGTGGCCACGGGCCTCAAGGACGTGCGCCAGGCCCAGGTGGGCGATACCATCACCCATGTGGCCCGGCCGGCGACGACACCCTTGCCGGGCTACCACGCCGCCAAGCCCATGGTCTTCGCCGGCCTCTACCCGACCAGCGGCGACGATTACATGAACCTGCGCGACGCCCTGGAAAAACTGCGCCTCAACGACGCCGCCCTGGTGGCCGAGCCGGAGAGCTCGGTGGCCCTGGGCCTGGGCTTCCGCTGCGGCTTCCTGGGCCTCTTCCACATGGAGATCGTGCAGGAGCGCCTGGAGCGGGAGTACAACCTGGACCTCCTGGCCACGGCGCCCTCGGTGATCTACGAGGTCCTGAAGAAGGACGGCGAGAGCCTGCGTGTCGACAACCCAGCCGACCTGCCGGACCCCTCGCATATCGAGGCCATCTACGAACCCTGGATGCACCTGACCGTCTGGTCGCCCGACACCTACATCGGGCCGATCATGGACCTGGTGACCAACCGCCGCGGCGAGTTCGAGAAGATGGACTTCGTGGCCGAAGGCCGGGTGATGATGACCTACTTCATCCCCCTGTCAGAGCTGATCATCGAGTTCTACGACCACCTCAAGAGCCGCACGCGGGGCTATGCCTCGATGGACTACCAGTTCCAGGACTACCGGGCCGGCGACCTGGTGCGCCTGGACATCCTCATCAACGAGGAACCGGTGGACGCCCTCTCGCTGATCCTGCATCGCGACAAGGCGCACACGGTGGGCAGCGCCTTGGCGCGCAAGCTCAAGGAGGTCATCCCCCGCCAGCTCTTCAAGGTGCCCATCCAGGCGGCCACCGGGGGGCGCATCGTGGCCCGGCAGACGGTCAACGCCATGCGCAAGGACGTGCTGGCCAAGTGCTACGGCGGCGACGTCAGCCGCAAGCGCAAGCTGCTGGAGAAGCAGAAGGAAGGCAAGAAGCGGATGAAGCGCCTGGGCGCGGTGGAGATCCCGCAGGAGGCCTTCATGGCGGTGCTCAAGCTGGGCGACGAGAGCTGAGGGATGGCGCCGACCAACGCAAGGGCGGAAGGGGCCCCGGTGGCCGGCGCGGGCAGCGTGCCCGCGACCGGGGCCGAGCCGACCTGGATCCCGGTGCCCTGCGCCCTCTGCGGCGCGGCAGCGGCCGAACTCCTGCTCGTGGATCGGGTCGCCCGCCGGGACCAGCCGGGCGCGCCGCCCTGGTCCTTCCCCGTCAATCGCTGCGCGCGCTGCGGCTTCGTCTACGTCTCGCCCCGGGGCTCGGGCGCGGTCTTCAACAACCTGAGCGGCGGAGCGGCCCGGCGCGATGCGGCGGTGGCCAACCGCCCCGTGTACGTGGCGGGCCTCCGGCGCCTGCGGGCGCTGGGCCTGCCCCCCGGCGCCCAGGTCCTGGACCTGGGCTGCGCCCGCGGCGACTTCCTGAAGTTCGCCAGCGAAGAGGGCCTGGCGGTGGAGGGGGTGGACCTGCATCCGGTCCTGGCCGAGGCGGCCCGGGAACGCGGCTTCACCGTCCACACCGGCGACCTGCGTGAGCTGGCGGAGGGATTGGGCCCGCGCTTCGACCTGGTGACGCTCTGGGACGTGATCGAGCACGTCGACGATCCGGTGGCCGTGCTGGAGGCCTGCCGCAAGGTCCTTCGGCCCGGGGGGCTCCTGCTCTTCCATACCGGCAACGCCAGCTTCCAGATCCCCAAGGCCCGCTGGCTCTACCGGCTGCGGCCCGAGGGTGGCCCCTACCTGATCCCGTATCAGCACCTCTCGCACTTCGACCCGGCTTCGGCGCGCCGCAGCCTGCGGCAGGCAGGCCTGCAGGACCTGTGGGTGGGTTCGCTGGGAACCCTGCACTACCGCCAGCCTTGGAAGCGCCGGGTCATGGGCTTGCTGAACCTGGTGGGGAGCCTGCCGCCGCGCCTGGGCGGCCCCTTGCTCACCAACGCGATGGGCGCCATCGGTCGTCGCGGCGCCTGAGGCGGTCCTGGTCATGAAGGTCTGCATCGACGGGCGGCCGATGACGGACCATTTCCCGGGCATCGGACGCTACGTGCATCGGCTGATCGACGCGATGGCGACGATGAGCCCCGACGACCGGTTCGAGGTCCTTGTCCAGCCCGGCCAACGCCTCGGGCGCTTCAGCCTCGCGGCACTGGCGGCCCATCCCAACGTCTTCCTGCGCCCCCTGGCCGCCGGAATCTTCTCGCCGCTCTCCCAGGTTCGCGGTCCCTCGGCCATCGTCGCCAGCGGCGCCGACGTCTTCCACGCGACCTACTGGCTGGGCCCCTGGTTCACGGGCCGCCCCACCGTGCAGACCTGCTACGACCTGGTCGGCCGGCGCGAACCGGGCAGCCTGCCGGGCTTCCGCCGCCAGGTTCTGGAGGCTGCGGTCTGGCTGTCGCTGCGCCGGGCGCAGCGGGTGCTGGCCATCTCGGAGACCGTGGCCGGCGAGCTGCGCGCGAGCCGTCTCTGCCCGCCCGAGAGGGTCCGCGTGAGTCCCCTGGCGGTGGACGAGGGCTTCGTTCGGCCGGCGCCGGCCTCGATCGCCGAGCTGCGTGGGCGCCTGGACCTGGGCCGCCCCTATGTGCTCTACCTGGGCATCGACAAGCCCCACAAGAACCTGGTCACCCTGCTCAGGGCCTGGGGCCGGCTCGCGGGATCGCGGCCAGACGCCGCAGCGGAGACCATGCTCCTTCTGGCCGGCCCCCAGGACCCGCGCTACCACCCGGCGATCGAAGCGTCGATCGCCGCCTTCTGCCCGCAGGCTTCGGTGCGCTGCTTGGGGCCTGTCGCCGAACAGGACCTGCCCGCCCTCTATGCCGGGGCTCGGGCTTTCGCCTTTCCCTCCCTGCACGAGGGTTTCGGCCTGCCGCTGCTGGAGGCGATGGCCTGCGGCTGCCCGGTTCTGGCAGCTGACGCCACCGCCTTGCCGGAGGTGGCCGGGGACGCCGCCCTCCTCCTGCCGGCGCTGGACGTGGCGGCTTGGACCGCCGGCCTGGCCACCGTGCTGACGGATCAGGGAGAGGCCGAGCGCCTGCGCGGCGCCGGCCTGCGCCGCGCTGCGCGCTTCACCTGGCAGCGGACGGCGGAGGCGACCCTGGCGGCCTATCGCGAAGCGGCCGGCTCCTGAACCACCGGACCGCAGCGCTTCGCCTTGGGCGGTCCCGGGTGCGCGAGCCGGAAGCCTGTCAAGCGCCGAAGAACGCCTTCAAGCTGCTGGCCAGCCTGTCCAAGGGCACCCGCTCCAAGGGATGACCGGCCTCCGGCAGCACCTCCAAGCTGCCCTGCGGCGCGCTCAGGGCCAGGTGCCTGCTGTGGCCCAGGTCGACGCTTGAATCGCGGTCGCCGACCATCACCCGGAACCTGGGCGCCAGCTCGGCCACGGCCTCCGGCTGGAGGCCTCCTTCCTCCCCCAGGACCGCCAGCAGCCCCTTCGTCCGCTCCAGCACCACCTCCCAGGGCAGGGCCTGGTGGCGCGCCTCCAGGAGGGCGGCGAAGGCGGGCACCTTGGCGCGGATGCGGGCGGGATCGAGCTGCGCCGCCTCGCGGGCGGCGATGGCGGGGCTCCAGTCGAAGAGCGTGCCCAGGGTGGCCAGGCTGCCGATGAGCGCGGGGCGGGCCAGCGCAAGGCGGCAGGCGGCGAAGCCCCCCATGCTGTAGCCGAAGACCCGCGCCGGCGCCAGCCCCTCGGCGGTGATGCGCTCGGCGATGGCCACCTCGAAGTCCGCCATCCGCATGGTGCCCGAAGCGGCCGGGGTCCGACCGTGGCCGGGAAGCTCCAGGACCTGCACCGCGAAGCGCGGCGCGAGCGCCTCGGCAAGCGGCGCCAGCTGGTCGGCTGCGCCGAGGGCGCCGTGGACCAGGAGCAGGGGGAGGGTGGATGACGCGGTCGACACCTGTGACACGGGCGGCCTCCTGGGAGCGGGATCGGCCCCGCCCGCTCACCGGGCGACGGCGACGCAAGGATAGCCGCGCCTCAGGTCGGCCGATAGCTGCAGAGCGGGTCCTCCGCCAGGATGTCGCCCGAGGCGGCATAAGCCCTGGCCCGCGAGCCGCCGCAGGGCCAGCGGTAGGGGCAGGCGCCGCAGCGGCCGCCGAAGGCGTCGGGATCCCGGAGAGCCCGGAACAGGGGAGCCTCGCGGTAGGTATCCGCCAGTCCGTCGTGGCGCAGGTTGCCGGCGGCCAGCTCCAGGAAGCCGGAAGGGCAGAGGTCGCCGCGGTGGCTGATGAAGAGGACGCCGTTGCCGTCACGGATGCCGGCGCCGTGGGCCACCGCGGGCTGGCGGCCGGGCGCCGCCCGAGCCATGGGGGCGACGGGGTGCTGGGCCTCCGCGGCGGCCGCCGGATGCCCTCCCCCGGCCGTCGCCTCCGCTGCCCGTTGCTCGACGATGCGCCGAAGCTGCGGCGCTTCGGTGGTGGTGATCACCAGGCCATGGGTCATGGCCTGACCGCGCCGGGCGGCCAGCCAGGTCAGGGCTTCCTCGGCACGTTCGGCCGAGATGGGCTCCAAGACCTGGCCGCGGCCCACCGAGACGAGGAAGAAGAGACTCCAGCGGGGTGCGCCGAGCCGCTGCACCAGGTCGAGCATGGCGGGCAGGCCGTCCACCGTCCTCGCGCAGACAAGGGTGTTGACCTGGAAGGGGAGCCCGACCCGTCGCGCCACCTCGGCCGCGGCCAGGGTGCGGGCGAAGGTGCCGGGCACACCGCGGATGGCGTCATGGGCCTCTGCCTCCGGGGCATCCAGGCTGAGCGAGATGGCCTCCACCCCGGAATCCTTCATCCGCCGCAGCGCCTCCGCGGTGAGGAGCGGCGTCGCGGAAGGCGCCACGGACACGCCCAGGCCGCGGGCTCCGGCGTAGGCGATGAGCTCGAAGAGATCGTCGCGCTTGAGCGGGTCTCCTCCGGTGAGGACCAGGCGCGGCGGCGTGGGGCCCATCGCCGCCACCTGGTCGATGAGGTTCTTGCCCTCGGCCAGGCTGAGCTCCTGCGGGTCGGCCAGGGGCTGGGCCTCGGCGCGGCAGTGCAGGCAGCTGAGGTCGCAGGCGCGGGTGACCTCCCAGTAGATGCGCAGGGGCGCCTGGGCGTAGCGGTAGCGGGCGTTAGGGTCGGCGCTGAGCATGGCGTGAACTGGCCTTTGCGGTCGGGCGGCGGGCAGGTGGGGGATCGCCGCCCAGGAGCGGGGACGCTGCCGGCAGCAGCATAGGCCGGCCGCCGCTGCCGGGCATCGGTCGGAAGGCGGATTGCCGCGCTCCGGGGCTATACTGGGCCTGGCGGGGCAGCCGGTCCCGCCGGAGCGCAGAGTGGCGCATGATGGCCCTTCGACCTGTCATCGACGCCGTCGACCCGCAGAGCTTCCTGGACCAGGAGCGACGGGCGACGGTCAAGAGTGACCTCGTGGACGGACGGACCTTCCCTTCTGCCCCAGGCTCCTGAACCACGCCTGTCAGGCGCCGGTTCCTTGGCGCCGACCGGCCGCCGAAGTCTTCCCATCCTCCCGTCGACCCCGAGCATTGCAGCAAGGAGCCACGCCATGTCCTCCCGTCCCATCCACTTCGAGATCCATGCCGTCGACCCCGAGGCAATGGCCACCTTCTACAGCGAGCTCCTCGGTTGGACCATCCAGAAGTGGGAAGGCCCGATGGAGTACTGGTCGATCGTCACCGGTGCCGAGGGAGAGCCGGGCATCGACGGCGGGCTGCTGCGCCGGCGGGGCCCGGCCCCCGCCGAGGGGGCGCCGGTCAATGCCTTTGTCTGCACCGTGAGCGTCAGCGACATCGACGCGGCTCTGGCCAAGGCCCAGGCCCTGGGCGGCGCGCTGGCCCTGCCGAAGTCGCCCATCCCCGGCGTCGGCTGGCTGGGCTACATCAAGGACCCGGATGGGAACATCGTGGGGCTGATGCAGGCGGATGAAGGTGCCGCCTGACCCGCGATCGGCAGCCCAGAGCGCACCTTGACCCCTGCCCCCCCCTTTGCTAGCGTGACGCCCGTTCGATCGGCCTTCGCCCGGTCGGCCGGATCCATCGCCCTTCCGGAGGTCACCCCGCCATGATCCCCTCGCCCGCCCGCCTCTCCCCCTTCCGCGTCACGGACCGCGTGGAGCGGGTGCCGCCCTCCGGCATCCGGAAGTTCTTCGACATCGCGGCCACCATGCCCGAGGTCATCAGCCTGGGCATCGGCGAGCCGGACTTCGTGACCCCGTCGCCCATCCTGGAAGCGGGGCGTCGATCGTTGGACGCCGGCCAGACGGGCTACACGTCGAACTCGGGGCTGATCGCGCTGCGGCAGGCTCTGGCGGGGCACCTGGAGCGGCGCTACGGTGTCAGCTACGACCCCGAGACGGAGATCCTGATCACCGTCGGCGTGTCCGAGGCACTGCACCTGGCCGCCGTGGCCCTCGTGGCTCCGGGCGACCAGGTGCTGATCCCCCAGCCCTGCTACGTGGCCTATCCGGCCGTGGTCCACTTCGCCGGCGGCGAACCCGTGGCCGTGCCCACCCACGCCGCCTCGGCCTTCCAGGTGGAGCGGGCGGACCTGGAAGCCGGCCTCACGCCACGGACGAAGGGGCTGCTGATCGGCTACCCCAACAATCCGACGGGCGCCGTGATGAGCCGCGAGCGCCTGCTTGAGGTGGCCGCCTTCGCTGAAGCCCATGACCTCTGGGTCTTCTCCGACGAGATCTACGACCAGCTGGTCTACGGGGTGGAGCATACCTGCTTCGCCGCCCTGCCCGGCATGCGCGAGCGCACCCTGCTCCTGGGGGGCTTCTCGAAGGACTACGCCATGACCGGCTGGCGGGTGGGCTATGCCTGCGGCCCGGCCGAGGTCATCGCCCCCATGCGCAAGGTTCACCAGTACGTGATCATGAGCGCGCCCACAGCCGGACAGCACGCCGCGCTTGCCGCCCTGACGGACCCGGCGGCCCAGGCCGCGGTGGCCGACATGGTGGCCGCCTACGACCGGCGCCGCCGCTGCATCGTCGACGGGCTGAACGCCATGGGCCTGCCTACCTTCGAACCGCGGGGCGCCTTCTACGCCTTCCCCGACATCCGGCCCACCGGCCTGGACGGCGACACCTTCTCCACCCGCCTGCTCTACGAACAGAAGGTGGCCGCCGTGCCCGGCGAGGCCTTCGGCGAGGCCGGCCGCGGCTTCCTGCGCTGTTCCTACGCCACCAGCCTGGAGCGCATCGAGGAGGCCCTGGACCGCATCCGGCGCTTCCTGGGCAGCCTCTGAGCGGTCGGCGGCCGGGGGTGGCCTCGGAGGTCCAGAGCGAGCCCGAGAACGCGGGGCCTGAGGATCCGATCCTCTTCGGCTGGGATCCCAGCCCCGGCATCGTCTCGGTCTGGGCCGACCGCGACGGGCTGGCCCTGGTGTGGCGCCGCGTGGACGGGGCGGTGGTCCTGGAGCGGCAGCGTTTCCGGCCTTGGCTGCTGGCCCATGACCTGGTGGACCTCGAGCCGCTCGGCGCCGCCCTGGCCGAGGAGGGCAGCCCCGCGGCCGCCCGGGCCCTGGTCACCTACCGCCGCTTGGAAGGCCCGGATCCAGCCTACCGCTTCCTGCTCAGCGCGGCGCGCTGGAGGCCGATGGAACGCGCGATCCTCGCAGGCGCGGGCGCCCGCCTCGGCAGCCGGCCGGAGAGCCTGCGGGCCCTGGAACGCTACCTCGGCCTGGGGCCCGTCGAGCAGTACCTGACCTTGAGCGGCCGGACCTGCTTCCGCGGCCTGCGCTACGAGGACCTGCACCGCCTCCAGCTGGACCTGGAAACCACCGACCTCAGCCCGGAGAGCGGCCGGATCTTCATGGCGGCCCTCAGCGACAGCCGCGGCTGGTCCGAGGTCCTGGAAGCGCCGGACGAGAAGGACGAGGCCAAGCTCATCGAGGCGATCTGCGCCCGGGTGCGCGGGCGCGATCCGGACGTCATCGAGAACCACAACCTCATCGGCTTCGACCTGCCCTTCCTCGAAGCCCGGGCGGCCCTGCTCGGCGTTCGTCTGGCCATCGGCCGACAGGGGGGGCCGCCGCTTCTCCAGCGGCAGGGCGAGCTACCGGCGGGGGCCTCCGGCCGCAGGCGCCGCGATCCGCGCTACACGGTGGCCGGTCGCGAGTTGATCGACACCCTGGAGGCCGTGCGGCGGCACGACTTCGTGGCCCGGGACCTGCAGGGCCACGGGCTCAAGGAAGTGGCCCGCCACTTCGGCGTGGCCAGCCCCGGGCGCACCTACCTGCCGGGCGCGCGCATCTTCGCCACCTACCAGGCAGACCCAGCCACCGTGCGGGCCTATGCCCTGGACGACGTGGCCGAGGTGGCCGCCCTCTCGCGCCGCCTGATGGGCGCCCCCTTCGCGCTGGCGGGCATGGCCCCGCGCCGCTACGAGCGGGTGGCCGCGGCCGGGCCGGCCACGGGGATTCTCGAGCCCATCCTGCTCAGGGCCTACCTGCGCGCCGGGGCGGCCCCGCCCTTCGCCGCCTCCCGCGCCGAGGCCGATCTGGACGACCACACGGGCGGGGCCACCGTCCTCTATGCCGCGGGCCTTGCCCGGCGGGTGGTCAAGGTGGACATCGCCTCGATGTACCCGTCCATCATGCGCCAGTACCGCATCGGGCCGGCGACCGACCCGCTGGGTGCCCTCCTGCACGTGGTCGGGCGGATGACCGAGCTCCGGCTGCGGCACAAGGACGCGCTGAGGTCTGCCGCCGCCGGCTCCCTCGAACGGGGCTACCACGACGCGATGCAGGCGGCGATGAAGCTCCTGATCAACTCGGCCTACGGCTACATGGCCGCGGGTTCCCTGGCCCTCTTCGCCGACCGGCGGGCGGCCGACGCGGTGACGGCCCGCGGGCGGGCCCTCCTGATCGATCTGGCCGAGACGCTCCGCCGACGGGGCATGCTGCTCCTGGAGGCCGACACCGACGGCATCTACTTCGCCACGCCACCGGGTTGGACCGAGCCCATGGAGCGAGCCCTGGTGGCCGAGCTGGATGCCGCCCTGCCTGCGGGCATCCGCCTGGAGTACGAGGGTCGCTACCGGGCGATGCTCAGCCACGAGGTGAAGAACTACGCCCTCCTGACCGCGGAGGGCCGGCTGATCGTCCGCGGCGGGGCCCTGCGCTCCAGCCGCTCCGAGCCCTACGGCGAGCGCTTCCTGCAGCAGGCCCTGGCCTGCCTCCTGCGCGACGACGTGGCGGGGGTCCACCGGGCCTTCCAGGCCACCCTCGCCGCCCTCCGCGCCCGCGACCTACCCAGCGCCGAGGTGGCGATGCGCGTCCGCCTGACCAAGTCGATGGAGCGCTACCAGGCGGGCCGCGACCGGCTGAAGGAGGGCCCCTACGAGGCCCTGCTGGCCGCCGGCCGCGCCTGGCGGCCCGGTGAGCGCATCCGCTGGTACCGCGCCCAAGGCGGCCGGCCCCGCTGGCTCGGCGAACCGGACAGCTCGGGCGGCTCGGCAGAAACGCTCCCCGACGCCAGGGACTACGACATCGAACATTATGTCCAGACTCTGGTCGGCAGTTACGCCGACCGCTTGCGCAAGGCCTTCAGCCCTGAGGACTTCGGCCAGCTCTTTCGCAGCGACCTGCAAGCGGGCCTCTTCGACCGGCCCATCGACGACATCCGGGCGGCCTGGCTCAACGAGGCCGCTGACGGCGACCACGGATAGCAGGAGGGGCGGCGCGGGCCCGACCCGCGCCGCCCCTCGTCACAGAGGCCCGAATCAGCGCGACACCTCCCGTGTCGCGCTGACCGTGCAGCTCAGCTGCGGTCCATCCAGCGGGCGATCGTCGATCCGGCGGCATCGCGTCCGCCCAGGCCGAAGGCAAGGGCAGCGGCCAGGCCGATGCCCCAGGCCAGGGCCTGGAAGGCGGTCTGGATGATGCCGCTGTCCTGGATCTGCCCGATCTGTCCCAGGGCCATGGCCGCCGAGCCGACCAGCACGGCCACGCGCGCCACGTTCGACACCCACTGACCGTCCTCGCCCATGGTGTTCGTGATCACGGTGCGCACCAGGTTGGCGACGTAGACGCCGCCGGCCAGGATGGCCACGGCCAGGATGGCGTCTCCACCCAGGCTGATCACCTGGTCCAGGGCGTCCTTGAGCGTGTCGAAGCCCATGTTGCCCGCCGCTGCCGAGGCCGCGAAGAGCAGGATGGCCGCCAGGGTCACCGTGCCGACGATCTCGGACGGCGACTTGCCGCCTTCCTCCGGCACCTGGCTGAAGCCCAGCTTGCCGGGCAGGCGGTTGAGGCCCACGTTCTGCAGGATGCTGGCCACCAGGTCGGCCACCCAGGAACCCACCCAGTAGGCGATGCCCAGCAGCACGGCGCTGCCGACGATCTTGGGGATGATGTCGGTCACCGACCCGAGCATGTCCACCGCCGGACCGTCGTCGACGCCGACCGTCGCCAAGGCCTGCAGCACCACGGGAATCATGATGAAGGCGTACACCAGGGTACCGATGAGCCCCGAGAGGGGGCGGCGCGGGGTCATCCCCACCCGCTCGCCCAACTGGTCGCCGCCGGCCGCGGCAATGAAGTTGGTGACGATCTGGCGGACGATGCGGGCCACGAACCAGCCGATGAAGAGGATGATGGCCGCGCCGGCCAGCTTCGGCAGGTAGCTCAGGATGGTGTCCAGCATCCCGTCCACGCCCGCCGATTCGATCCTGAGGGCCCCCAGGATGCTGGGCAGGAAGAAGAGGAAGGTCAGCCAGTAGGCCGCGCCGGCCATCGAGCTGGAGACGGAGAGCGGCCGCTCGCTGCCCAGGTCCGCCTGCTGCACCAGGCGCTCGTCGATGCGGGTCATGCCGGTCACCTTGATGATGATCAGCTTGACCACGTTGGCCACCAGCCAGGCGACTACGAAGAGCAGGCCGGCGCCCAGGATGTTCGGCAGGTACTCCGAGACCTTCGCTCCAATACCCTCGAGCGGCTTGCCCAGGCTCTCGAGGCCGATGCGTCGGAGGAACTCGACCAGGACAAAGAGCATCGTCAGGTAGAAGACTGCGGTGGATGCCCAGGACTCGACGGAGATCTTGATGCCGTCGTCGCCGGAGACGGAGGCCAGGCGGGCATCCACGTCCAGGCGGCGCAGCACCCAGCGAACGAGGGCGGAGAGGAAGAGGGCCACCAGCCAGCCCACGAAGAGGATGGCCAGGGCGATCAGGGCTTGGGACAGGTTGTCCGTCAGCATCGACATGAAGTTCTCAGGCAGCAGTTGCGGCATGGTCGTAGACACTCCTTCTGGCGAGGCGGCGACCCGTCGGGGCAGCGGAAAATGACCGCGGCCCCCATCGGGCCGATGGGTTGGGATGCTCGGGGCCCGCCGGAGGCCCTCACGGGGCTAAACACCATCGGCGGCCGGTAGTTGCGCGGCTCCGCGCGGTGACGGGCCCGCCGACGTCCCGGCGATCCGCCGGAGTTCGCGGGTTGACCCGAGCCACCCCCCCGTCGATACTTGAAGGCCGCCGAGGCAGGGCCCGGCGGAACCACCCCCTCGATCCTTGTAACAGCCCCAGGAGGACAGTGATGAGTGACACCCCCCAATGCCCCGTGACCGGCGACTCCGGCGGCCGCCCCACCCGACGCGGAACGTCGAACCGTGATTGGTGGCCCGAGCAGATCGATCTCGGCGTTCTCCACCAACATGCGCCGGCCTCGAACCCCTTGGGCCCGGACTTCGACTATGCCGCGGCGTTCAAGACCTTGGACCTTGCGGCCGTCAAGCGCGACCTCGTGGCCCTGATGACCGACTCGCAGGACTGGTGGCCGGCCGACTGGGGCCATTACGGCGGCCTCTTCGTGCGCATGGCCTGGCACGCCGCCGGCACCTATCGCACGGCCGACGGTCGCGGCGGCGGCGGCACCGGCAACCAGCGCTTCGCGCCGCTGAACAGCTGGCCGGACAACGGGAACCTGGACAAGGCGCGCCGCCTGCTCTGGCCGATCAAGCAGAAGTACGGCAACCGCTTGTCCTGGGCCGACCTCCTGATCCTCGCCGGCAACTGCGCCCTCGAGTCCATGGGCTTCCAGACCTTCGGCTTCGGCGGCGGTCGAGCGGACATCTGGGCCCCGGAGGAGGACGTCTACTGGGGCCGCGAGGCCACCTGGCTGGGCGACGAGCGCTACAGCGGCGACCGGGACCTGGAGAACCCGCTGGCCGCGGTGCAGATGGGCCTGATCTACGTCAACCCGGAAGGCCCGAACGGCCAGCCCGACCCCGTGGCCTCGGGCCGCGACGTGCGCGAGACCTTCGCCCGGATGGCCATGAACGACGAGGAGACCGTCGCCCTGGTGGCCGGCGGGCACACCTTCGGCAAGGCGCATGGCGCCGGCGATCCGGCGCTGGTGGGCCCCGAGCCGGAGGGCGCCCCGCTCGAAGCCCAGGGTCTGGGCTGGATCAACCGCCTGGGCAGCGGGCTCGGGAAGGACACGACCACCAGCGGCATCGAGGGCGCCTGGAAGCCCAACCCCACCCGCTGGGACATGGGCTACTTCGACATGCTCTTCGGCTACGAGTGGGAGCTGGTGAAGAGCCCGGCCGGCGCCTGGCAATGGCAGGCCAAGGATGTTCGCGAGGAGCACCTGATCCCCGACGCGCACGACCCGACGGTCAAGCATCGCCCGATGATGACCACGGCCGACCTCTCGCTGCGCTTCGACCCGATCTATGAGCCCATCGCCCGCCGCTACCACCAGGACCCGGCCGCCTTCGCCGACGCTTTCGCGCGGGCCTGGTTCAAGCTGACCCACCGCGACATGGGCCCCAAGGCCCGCTACCTCGGCCCCGAGGTGCCGGCCGAGGACCTGATCTGGCAGGACCCCGTCCCGACCCCCGACCACCCCTTGATCGACGCCGCCGACATCGCAAACCTGAAGGCCCGCGTCCTGGCCTCCGGTCTGACGGTGTCCGAGCTGGTGGCCACCGCCTGGGCCTCGGCCGCCACCTTCCGCGGTTCCGACAAGCGGGGCGGGGCCAACGGTGCCCGCATCCGCCTCGCGCCGCAGCGGGACTGGCCGGTCAACGATCCCGCCCGCCTGGCCACGGTGCTGGGTCGGCTCGAGGGCATCCAGCAGGCCTTCCAGGCCGAGCAGAGCGGCGGCAAGCGGGTCTCACTGGCCGACCTGATCGTCCTGGCCGGCTGCGCCGCCGTCGAGCAGGCGGCCAGGGCGGCCGGCCACGAGGTCACCGTGCCCTTCCGCCCCGGCCGCGGCGATGCCACGGCAGCGCAGACCGACGCCGCCTCCTTCGAGGTGCTGGAGCCCCTGGCCGACGGCTTCCGCAACTACCAGCAGCGTCCCATCAGCCAGAGCCCTGAGGCCCTGCTCGTCGACAGGGCCCAGCTGCTGACCCTGAGCGCCCCGGAAATGACCGCCCTGCTGGGTGGCCTGCGGGTGCTGGGCGCCAACAGCGGCGGCTCGGCCGACGGCGTGTTCACGCAGCGCGTGGGCGTTCTCAGCAACGACTTCTTCGTGAACCTCCTGGACATGGGCACCGTCTGGTCGCCGATGGACGGGGATCCGGGCCGCTACCAGGGCCGCGACCGCAAGGGCGGCGCCGCGCGCTGGACCGCCAGCCGCGTCGACCTGGTCTTCGGCTCCAACTCCCAGCTGCGGGCCCTGGCAGAGGTCTACGCCCAGGACGACGGCCGGGCCAAGTTCGTCGCCGACTTCGTCGCCGCCTGGCAGAAGGTGATGGAGCTCGATCGCTTCGACCTGCACGCATAGTCCCGCTTGCCGGGGCCGGGGAGTTACACCCTCCCCGGCCCCGGCAGGCGTGTCCTGAGCATCGGACCCGCCACCCCACCGCTCCCGAGCCCAGCAGCCCCACGCGCGCCCAACCCGGAGACCCGGCAGCCCATGTCCCTCATCCAGAGCCACATCCATACCGGCAGCGCGGAGTTCAAGGCCAACCAGGCCCACCACCAGGCCCTGGCCGCGGGGCTGCACGAGCGGCAGCGCGCCGTGGCCGGCGGGCGCAGCCCCAAGGCCCTGGCCCTGCTGCGCGAACGGGGCAAGCTCACCGTGCGCGAGCGCATCGAGTCCGTGCTGGACCCGGACACCCCCTTCCTCGAGCTATCGCCCCTGGCCGCCGACGGCTTGTACGACGGCGACTCGCCCGGAGCGGGCATCGTCACCGGCATCGGGCGGGTGAAGGGCGTGGAGTGCATCGTCGTGGCCAACGACCCCACGGTCAAGGGCGGCACCTACTACCCCTTGACGGTCAAGAAGCACGTGCGAGCCCAGACCATCGCCCTTGAGAACCGCCTGCCCTGCCTCTACCTGGTGGATTCCGGCGGTGCCTTCCTGCCACGCCAGGACGAGGTCTTTCCCGACCGGGAGCACTTCGGCCGCATCTTCTACAACCAGGCCCAGCTCTCGGCGCGGGGCATCCCGCAGATCGCCGCCGTCCTGGGCAGCTGCACGGCCGGCGGGGCCTACGTGCCGGCGATGAGCGACGAGACCATCATCGTCAAGAACGCCGGGACCATCTTCCTGGGAGGCCCGCCCTTGGTCAAGGCGGCCACCGGCGCCGTGGTCACGGCCGAGGAGCTGGGCGGCGCCGACGTGCACACCCGGCTCTCGGGCGTGGCCGACCACTTCGCCGAGGACGAACCGCACGCGCTCGACCTCCTGCGCCAGGTGGTGGGCAGCCTGAACCGCGGCAAGCAGCCTTGGCTCCAGCTCGGCACGCCCGAGCCGCCGGCCTACGACCCCGCCGAGATCTACGGCATCCTGCCCGCCCGGGCGCAAGTGGCCTACGACGTGCACGAAGTCATCGCCCGGCTGGTGGACGGCTCGCGCTTCGACGCCTTCAAGGCCCGCTACGCCCCGACCATCGTCTGCGGCTTCGCCCGGATCTGGGGCATTCCGGTGGGCATCGTGGCCAACAACGGCCTGCTCTTCGCCGACTCGGCCCGCAAGGCGGCCCACTTCGTCCAGCTCTGCGGTCAACGCGGGGTCCCCCTGCTCTTCCTGCAGAACATCGCCGGGTTCATGGTGGGCAAGCAGTACGAGAACGAGGGCATCGCCCGGGACGGGGCCAAGATGGTCACCGCGGTGGCCACGGTCGACGTCCCGCGGATCACCCTGTTCATCGGCGCCAGCCACGGCGCGGGCAACTACGCCATGTGCGGCCGCGGCTACGATCCGCGCTTCCTGTTCACCTGGCCCAACAGTCGCATCTCGGTCATGGGCGGGGAGCAGGCGGCCACGGTCCTGTGGACCATCAACCAGGACGGGCGCACGCCGTCACCGGCAGCCGAGGAGCAGGCCTTCAAGCAGCCCATCCTGGACCAGTACGAGGCCGAGGGCTCGCCCTACTACGCCACCGCCCGGCTCTGGGACGATGGCATCATCGACCCGGCCGACACGCGGATGGTCCTGGCCCTGGCCCTCTCGGCCACCCTCAACGGACCGGCGCCACGGCCGGCGGCCGAGCATGGCTACGGGGTGTTCCGGATGTAGGACAGCGCCGCCGGGCCCGCGCCGCGGCCCGGCTTGAGGCAGGTGAGCGCGCCACGCGGCGGACAGCAGCGCAAGGAGTGGGTGCGATGAAACGGACCGGCCACGAAGGCCCCTCAGGAGTGAAGCACCGCGCCGGCGGACGATGGGACGGAGCGACAGGTCTTGCGGTGGGCCTCGCGCTCCTGCTCCTGCTTGCCTGGATGGATCCGGGCCGCGGCATGAACACGCCGCGGGGCCAGGGCGGGGTGATCCCCCAAGCCTGCCGCGAGGGCGATCCCTTCTTGGCCACCACGCTCTTCGCGCGCGGCCAGAGCTTTCCCTACGAGCCGGTGATCAAGGCCTTTCACGACACGCCGAGCAACCGCGACCAGTACACCCTCGCCACCCAGCGGCAGGCCGGAGCGCTCTACGGCCTGGCCTACGATGCCGACCGCCAACTGCTGTATGCCGCGGCCTACCACAAGCGCAACATGGAGTTCGGTCCGGCGGGGCCGGGCGGCATCTACACGGTGGACATCCGCGGCAAGGCGGTGAAGGAGGCCTTCCGCGCGCCGGACGCCGGCGCCAACAACCATGACCTGGCCGACAACCTGGAGCCGGACGAGCGCGCGCGCCGCCACGCGGGCAAGACCAGCCTGGGGGACATCGACCTGGCGCCGGACGGCAAGCAGCTCTACGTGATGAACCTCTTCAACCGCAAGATCCAGCGATTCAGCCTGCCGGAGGGCAAGCTGCTGGGCTCCATCACCAACGGGGGTGCCGGCGAGAACTGGGCGGTGGACGCCCGGCCCTTCGGCCTGGCCTTCCACGAGGGCTGGCTCTTCCACGCGGTGGTCAACAGCGCCGAGCGGCGCCAGTCCCTGGCCAACCTCTCGGTGCACGTCTATGCCTCCAAGCCGGATGGCACGGCGATGCGCGAGGTGGCCCAGGCCTGGCTGGGCGAGGACCGGCCGGGCAACGTCGAGGACTGGCATCCCTGGCCCGAGGACGACGACATGGGCGCCGGCATGCAGGACTACCCGCATCCGATGGCCACGGATATCGAATTCACGGATGCGGGCGACATGATCCTGGGCATCCGCGACCGCTACATGGACACCGGGCCCAGCACCACCGAGGTCTATCGCCGGACGGCGGGCGACATCCTGCTCCTCAAGCGCAGCGGCGCCCTGGCCTGGACCTTCGACCCGAAGGCCGAGGAGCATTACCGGGACGACGACCTGGCGGACACCTGGGACGAGACCGCCAGCGGCGGCCTGGCCCGGCTCTGGGCCCGCGACGTGGTCGTCAGCACGGCGATCGATCCCTTCCGCACCTACCGGACCAGGGGCCGGAACTACCCCATCAGCATGGGCGCGATCTGGTTCGACAGCGCCACGGGCGCCGACCTGAGCGACGAGGGCGCCGGCTTGGGTCGCGAGGAACTCTTCTACAACGGGCGCAAGCATGACGGTCCGCAGGGCAAGTCCCTGGGGCTCGGTGACCTGGAGCAGATCTGCTTCACGGCCCCCACGGCCACACCCGGTCCCTCCGAAACGCCCACGCCCTCCGACACCCCGGAGCCCAGCGAGACCCCGACCGAGACGAGCAGCCCCACGATCACCGCGACCCCGACGGTCACCGACACGCTCACGCCTTCGGCCACCCCCACCCCCTACCGCATCTACCTGCCCTTCACCGAGAAGACCAAGCCCTGCGACCCCGACGCCTTCCGCAGCTCGGTGGTCCTGGTCCTGGACCGCTCCACCTCCATGCTGCGGCCCGTCGAAGCCGGCGGCATCCCCAAGAACGAGGCCGCCATCGAGGCCGCCAAGCGCTTCCTGGCCTTCCTGCAGCTGGAGGACGACGGCCGCGGCCGCCGCGACCAGGTGGCGGTCGTCGGCTTCAACGACACCGCCTGGATCGAGCAGCCCCTCACCAGCGACCGCGCCGGCGCGCTCGCCGCGCTCGACCGCATCCGCGGCAAGACCCAGGAAGGGACGCGCCTGGACCTGGCCTTCCAGTGGGGCCAGAAGCCCTTGGACGGCCCCGAGCGCATCCCCAGCAACCGCCCGGTCATCATCCTCCTCACCGACGGCCTGCCCAACCGCGTGCCCTTCGGCGAGGGCTCGCCCTACCCGGGCAGTCGCCGCCAGGAGGACTCGGTCCTGCAGATGGCCGCCTCCGTCAAGGCCGCCGGCTCCCGCGTCTACACCGTCGCCCTGGGCACCCCGCGCGACATCCTGCCCTGGCTGATGATCGACGCTGCCAGCGAGCGCTGGATGTACCACTACGCCCCCCGCCCGGAGGACCTGGCCGGCATCTACGCCCAGATCGCCGCCACCTTCAACGAATGCAAGCCCAAGCCCACGCCCCG
>WBZV01000102.1_pt2 | contig 22488 bp, 31 predicted proteins | sample 5204221 | NCBI WGS metagenome assembly WBZV01 (sample SAMN12344360, study PRJNA552823) | activated sludge metagenome | biome: Activated sludge suspended growth; feature: Nitrification reactor; material: Wastewater; isolation source: activated sludge from nitrification reactor of wastewater...
GTTTAGGTGCATTGTATTATAATAAAGCTGCTTTCATTTCAAAAGAAGCAAATAAACTTAGTTCAGATTACACCAAAGAAGGGACTAAAAAATACAATGAGAAGAAAGCTGAAATGGAGTTGTATTTTGATAAGGCATTACCTTACTTCGAACAAGCAGAAAAAGTTGACCCAAAAGATAAAAATACTTTAATTGCTTTAAAGGAAATCTACGCTAAGAAATCACAGTTTGATAAGTCCAATGCATACAAAGCCAAATTGGAAACACTTGGTGAATAAAACAATGGTCCGTTAGTTAATCTTTATTTATTAAGGGATAGAGTCTCTTGTACCCTTTAATTTATTGCATTACAGGATACACGTATGAAAAAAAAATTTGCTGAACCAGAAGCTTTGAATGGAGTCGGGGCTTTCCACTCATTGTTTGAAATGCCGATTTTGGAAAACCCACAAATACCCTCACTTGATCGATGCAAGCTAAGGCTTTCATTGCTCAAAGAAGAACTTCGCGAATTGGAAGAAGGTGTTGAAAATGGCGACATATGCGAAATTGCAGACGCATTGTGCGATTTGCAATATGTACTTTCAGGTGCCATCCTGGAGTTTGGATTAGGGGATCGGTTTAAGACACTGTTTGATGAAGTCCAGCGCTCTAACATGAGTAAAGCTTGCAACAACTATGAAGAAGCTGTGGCCACTCAACAAAAATACTTACAAGAAAAAACTGTATCCTCTGTCATCGTTGCAAAAGAAGATAAATATTTAGTCTACCGTGAAGAAGATGGCAAGGTATTAAAATCGATTAACTATAGTCCTGCAGGCATCAAAGATTTACTTTTATAAAATTTATTGAGGCCGTTTCTCGTATAAAGGACCTACTTTAAATGATTCAGCAGAATTATCCTCTCTTCGAATTCTTATTCCATAAGGAATTTCATCCAAAAACTCTGTCCTGGAACGTGCAATACTTCCTTTACCATTGTGTACTTCAATTTGAAAATTTGTAAGGTTTTTGGCTGAATCTCTCTGAATGATTAGATAACGTAAAGTAACCCCAAGCTGATCGAGACGCTCACGTATTTGAACCAATTTTTCAGTAGGCATGTTCTTTTGAAAATGGACCTCAATCCATTTTCTATCAACATAAAATTCATCCTCTTTTATTCCATTTGCTGATGGTTGAGCCGATTCATTTGATCTACAGCTCAACAGAATTCCCATGAATAAAAAGCATTGAAAGATCAACACCCAATGAAAAGGGATGGCCGCTTTCATAAAGATTATGCGTTTTCCGTAGGCTTTGAAGAAGATTCATCGGATGGGGGAGGGGCCGCTTCCGTTTGATGGTCTGCCATGGAGGTACTGGTTTTCTCGTCCGCTTTATCATGCTCTCCTGAAATCCGATCGCCAATATCCTCAAGTTTTTCACCCATTTTCTCTACCATTTCACCAGCTTTATGAGTAACATTTCCCGCAAATTCACGTGTTTTGTCAATCGCTTCTTCCGAAGCCGTTTTTAAGTCTTCAAATTTGTCTTCAGCCCAATCTTTTGTTTTTTCTACCAAGGCTTCACCTTTATCTTCCAGCTGATCAAGTGTTTTCTCAGCCTTATCCATTAATTCACGGGTATTTTCTTTTGCTTTTCCAAAAAGTGAGTTAAAAAAGTCTTTAAGTGCCATATGATTAAAATTTATTGTTTAATTGATTTTTTGTTCATCGGCTTCTGAAGGGTCATCAGGTAATTCAAGGGGTTCAATTCCTTGTTGAGGTCTTGGTTTAATTTGACCATCTTGCTTATCCAACCATTCTTTGGCTTTAGTAAAAAATTGCTCGGATTTAACGGTATCTTCTTGATCAAATTGGATCGGTTGATCTGCAAGACCATCGCCGTCTTGATCCAAATGTTGCTGTTTTTGCAATTCCTCGTCTTTGACGGCTTTTTGATAGGTATTTTCAATAAATTCTTCTACTTTATCCAGTGCTCCAGTGGCTTTTTCCTGTATAGATTCACGAAAAGGGCGGGTAGAGGCTTCAATATTAGCGGCTTGTTGTTTAAGCTCAGACCACAATGCCGCTCCTTGTTCTTTAACTTCTTCCACAGTACCTTCAACAAAGGTTTTCGTCTTATCTAACACATCCGGTTCATCTTGTTTATTCCTTTTCTCCAAGGATTCCAAAGAATCTCTCGAAAAACCGATGTCATTTAAAGAATCGGAATCACGGACTGAAGACTCCTTGCTAAATAATTTTTTTAAATTGTCTATCCAACCCATAGTAAAGCAAATTTACTATAGGACCGTCAGATTAACCATAGTTTTATGATTAAGCTTACAGGAGAATTGATCAATACATCCGTTAAAGTCCTTCAATCAATAAAACTGGGCATTTAATAAATACTTTCCGGCAATCAATCAGTTAATATTGCATAATTCATTCATTAACACCAACTTGCGATAACTGATTGTAAAAATTCGTTTTGTTTGATAACTCACCATCCTTTGACAAGCCCGGTAAGAATTTTCCGGGCTTGTTTTAAGTAAGAAACTGCTTAAGATCTAAAGAAAAATTATATAAATCCTTAGAGGGTGCTATTTGAGGAAAAATCTTAATTTTTAAGTATAACCTGGCACGGACATAGCCATTCGACGATTTCCATATAACTAATTCAGCGGCGCGAATACCTTCAGAATACTCGGATTTTCTCACCAATTTCAATTCAGCATTCTCCATAATTTCTTGATAACCACTCATCCGGATAAACCCATAATGATTGGCTAGCGAAACTATTGATTCCAACGATTTTTGGCTGGTAAATAACCGGTTATTGTCGTTCGAAATCATTAAAATGTCATCTGCAACAAAATCAGGCCGCATTAAACCATAAACCAATGAAATAACAAAAAAACTAAATCCAACAAAGGTGGAAATTAGCATCTCTTGTCGGTCGACTGATCCATTTACCAGCACCTGGATAATGATCGTCAAAAAGATCAAAAAAACAGAATAAAATAAGCTTCTATACTTAAAATTTGAATTATAAATGACTTCCAAGCCTCAAGGATTAATGAATAAAAATAATACATGGGCTACAAAATTCCAAATCCTGGATTGTCCAACCAAAAATTCGACAACAAGTTTCCCATAATTTATAGTATGAGAATTATCACCTTTTACGTGAATCTGATTTCGTTTTTGTTACGATGTGAGGGGGCCTTATTTAAGATAGTTTCGCATTTTTTAATTTACACTCACTTACTGTGCTTTAATACTGCTATTAAATCATACAGTTTTTTGTTTTCATCAAGCAGCTTTTGTGTTATACCTGATTGATTTCCAGGCATATAAGAAGCTTGCTCAGAAATTTTCATTTTAAAAAACTCCGGATACCTTGTATTTAACTCCTTGTAGATCAATGCCATGAGGTCAATATTAATCAACATGGAAAGCTTAAGGATTTCATAAATGTCAGAATAAATGGGACTATTGAATCGATGGTATAGTCCTGTCGCCGAAATACCAAGCTGCTTTGCTACCCAAGTGTACTCAATGCCGTTATTAGAAATAACCTCTTTTATATACTGTCCAATGTGAAGGTTCTCAAACTCTGTTTGCGGATAATTTCGCATAATTATTGATTTTCTTCACAAAAATATAATGAATTTCTTCGTAATAAGTTAATTTCAATCACTTTTTTGTTATTGTTTTCTTTCCATAATGTTATATTTGTGGCCTAATTCTTATCAAATGAACCAAAACTTACATGACATCATCAAATCCATTGTCGTTGGATCTGATAAAGAATCCTGGCTCACAGCCGGAAAATTTCTTAGCCCTTATCAGAAGGCTCTAGTCAAAGAAAATGGCTGGTCAATGATAAAGTACACGAGCATGCTCTACAGCGAAAGAGAACCTCTTTTAAAAGATATCGTTACTTTTTGCAAAATAGTTGGAATACCTACTCATCAAGTTATCGATAAACTGTTATGAATTATGCTGAGTTACGATTAGATCGGATCGGATTTAATCCGGATCTGCACTGGGCGTATTTCTCTTCGCATCCAGACGAGCCACATGCTCCAAAAGTGAAAAAGCCCATATTTTGGCCCGATGACAAAGGAAACCTCTGTATTGGAATATATGACCTTAATAGAGAGTTTTACACCATTGACTTAAAGGACAGCAGGTCAAAACTGGATAACAGGATATTCCATTACATCCGGTACAGCGAACCAAAAATAATTGACGGCAAAGAGCGCAAAATAACACCATGTACAGCCGGTCAAGGAAGTTTTCCATACATACCATTATCCGTAGTTGAGAAGTATAAACTACAGCAAAAAATTAAAACATTGGTCCTAACAGAAGGCCAAATAAAAACATTTGTTGCCTCCAATTTTGGCGTAGATATCGTTGGACTTCCAGGAATACAGGTATGGAATACTGCAAGTCTTCAAGGAATTTTCCATTCCATAGATCAAATTATCAAGACTTGTAATGTAGAAACCCTTATTTGGTTAACAGATGCTGACACTTTCAAAATGGAATGGTCTGAGGGTAAAGATTTAGGTAAACGGCTACATGACTTTTGCAATAGTGTTATTCAGTTCAAGGAACGAACCAGAGACTTTAATTGTAGACAAATATATGCTCACATTAACTCTGGTAGTTTAAGTAAAGGAATTGATGACTTGCTTTTAGATAAACCTGAATGTTCAGCCTTAATAATAGACGAACTACTAAAAGCTGATTCCAAAACTGAATATTTTTCCAAACTGGAAATTTCAAATAAGTCAATCACTAAAATTAAAGAATATTTTGGTCTGGAGGACGGTGTAAAATCATTTTACAATAAATTTGAAAATGTTATCGGACTTAGGGAATTCGGTTTCTTAAAAGGATCCTACAGATACGATGAAGTTTCACAGAAAGTTGTGTATGTTAAGTGTGGTGAATCCAGTCAATTTATCATGGTTGACTCCACTTACTACATTAAAGGTCCGGTACCCACAAAATATGGTGAAATTGAGAACACACTTAAGCCAATTAAACCAGCCGGCATAAAAGCCATGTTCAAAAATAAATCCACAAATTTTTTGGACGAAGCTAACCTTTCACTATTTATGAAGAAGTTGCTTTATGATATACCTTACTACAATGGATTCATAAATCGACCGAATCATATCAATTACAGAAAAGAATTTCCGGCAACAGATAAACATGGGCATGACATGAAATACTACAACAAGTATTTTGAACTCAGTCATAACCCCGAACAAGGTGAATGTCCTTTATCATTGGATTTTGTAAAACATATTTTTGGCACCGGTGAGATTCATTTTGATGGAAAAAAGTACAAAGAATATGATCTTGGTCTAGATTACATTCAATTGCTTTATCTTGAACCTACCCAGTTTTTGCCTATCCTTTGTCTTGTCAGCAAACAACGCGGTACCGGAAAAACAAAATTCTGGGAATGGATTGGGGCCATTTTTCAACAAAATGTAAAGCCTATTAATAGCCAAATGCTAAACGGTCAGTTCACTTCACTGTTTGCCTCTTCATTGCTCGTTTACATTGATGAAGCGTTCTTGGACAAAAAGGAAACCATTGAAAAGCTCAAAAGCCTGGTTACATCTGATAAAGGTAAAATCGAACACAAAGGTGTTGATGCAGATATTATAGATAATTTCTTAAAGGTTGGAATTTCAACCAACGATGAAACCAGCTTTGCTTATATTCCAGGAGATGAAGTAAGATTTTGGGTCCGCAAAATTCATCCCATTCCCCAGGATAGACTTTACAAACATTGGTTTGACCATTTGCGAAAAGAAATCCCAGCTTTTTTAAATTTTCTAAGAAATAGAAAATTGGTCACAGAATATCGGCACCGGGGATGGTTTCATCCTGAAATTATAAAAACTGAGGCATTACAAGCTATCATCAATGAATCCAGATCAAGCATTGAAATAGCCATTGAAGAAGCTTTGAGAGAGCATATGTCCATCGTAAAAAAGCCGGTCATGCATTTGTCAACTAAAGATATTCGGGATCTTATTGATGATAATAAAATTCAGTTAACACAGATTCGCTGGGCTTTAACTTCACGCCTGGAATTAGTCAATCAGGGAATTTCAAAAGAATATGAAAAATATTACCTGACGACTAATTCTGTTGGGGATCCCGAAGTAAGATCTGAAATGAAAAAATCAACCTTCTATACGATAACAGCTTCTTCAATTTTTTCAGTTGCACAAATTCTGGAGCTTTTTTCAACAGAAGAAATTTTGGAAATGGAGGAAATTGAATTAAAACTTTATGACAAAAGCCTATTCTGGTCAAAATTCAATCATCTTAACAAAGGACTACTTTTTCAGATTGAAGAATTTAAATCCAGGACTGAAAATAGTCTTGAAATTTTAATCTCTGAAAGCTCATCCTTTTCATTTGCGCTGGAAGTATGCACACATGTTATCAAAGAACAAATTAAATAATAATTCTAAACAAGTCAAGTTGTTGCACTTTTAGTTAAATACTTTATTCTTATCACCTCTAGTATAATACTCATATCCATGATAAAATGTAAAATAATCGTTGTTAGGATTGAATCTGTAACTAAATATATTTTGCTTAAAACAAGATGGCCTAATATAGCGAGTAAAATACCCTTTATATTCTGATAAAGGTGCCCTAATCCAACAACTATGGTGCCGATTATCATTACAACGTCTCCTTTAATACTAAATAGCTTGTTTAAATAATGAAACAAGTAATATCTCATTACAATTTCTTCAAAAATAACTCCCACTAAAATAAAAAAAACAAAAAATAAAAATTCCATATTCGTTTTTGGAATAAGAAAAATTGGTATACCTAAATTTTCAAATATTCCATTACTTTTCCTTATTACTAAGTCAAAAATTGCAATTATTGTTGGAAATAAAACAAAATAATATAAGTAATCTACAAATCTTGAAGGAATTGAAAATCCATCTCCATAAATTCTTGAATTAATATACTCATTTTTTGAAAACACAAAAACAAACGAGAGTATCAATAACTCAATTAAAATAATTTTAGCTAAAACCTTAAAATAAGAATTATGAATTTCTGCTCTTCCAAAAGCAAGATAAATATAGTAACCTATAATAACAACAATAACCAAAACATTTATCATAAACAACTAAATTTTATTGATAAAATATAAGTTAAAAGAGCTTAGCTTTATAAAAGCTAAGCTCTTTACTAATTTTTAAAAGTAAATTTTACCTCCATTTAAGCCAGCCTGACCTTATAACAGGGCCTAGAGAACCACACACTGCTCCAACTAAAGTTTCTTCTGCCAATTCTCCAACATCAATTGAACCACTTTGACGATATTGTTTTACAGCAGACCATGTTGCACCAAGCAATGCTCCTGCTGCATCATGTGCCCAATCCTGAGTTGGTTCACCAACATCGTTAAGAAAGCTCTTATCTGTCCAAAACACCGTAGAACTTTCACCAATTAATGTAACAAATTCAAGCAAGGGAGTCTCAGTATCCATTGTGTCGGAAATATTTACCCACGCCTGCCGAATTACTTCTATCGAATCTACTAATGCTGAATTGTTAATAGTATTATTGAATCTCAAACTAATACAATAAACAAGTCTTCCAATCACTGCATTTTCAATAGAATTTATTATACCATTGCTTAAAAGATAGGCTCGATTATTAGCTAAGGTGTCTGATAAATAATAGTGCCTAAACGTATCATGAAGTGTATAATATTTGTAAAACTGCCATAGTGAGCTCGTATTACTTGATATATACTCTTCTTGCAAGTTATCCAAAACAACTTCTTCGCGTACAGAATCTAAAAACTCATTTTCGCTTGCAAAGCCAGTGGTATCAAACTCTGAATAACCAAATTCAAGAATATCATTATGAACATCTCCAATGTCCTCATAACTTCTCGTAGTTAATTTAGGATTCTTTGAATCGCTCCTAACATGATCATCCTTGTTGCAAGCTACAAATGCTAATAATAAAACAAAATACAATAAATTTTTCATAAAAATTTAAATTGATGTTACGCCTAAATTAACGCATTAGGCAATTCGTAAAACGTAATCGCTTTAAGTGAGATGTTTTAATTCTACTCACTTATCTAAAATTACATCCTACTTGAAACTTCATTTTAAACTTGCAAAAGGTGCACTCCCTCAAAGTGTCAATCTAAATGTAATTTTAGATTCAAATTTGAAAGTGATATTTTTCATGGTGCAACAAATCTAAAATTTATAATATCATCTTGTTAATTTTTTACCTATTATTTTTACTATTAATGAGAAAATCAGGGTTTACCCTGATAAAGTCACAGGGTAAACTCTGATAGCAAATAGGTGTTTTTCCTGTATCGTACTTAACGTTTGAAAACTTTCACTCAATAAATAATTTAACTTTCTCAACGTTTAGTATGAGTACCAAACCCTAAATAGAATTCCTATGAACAAAACTAACCCTCTCGGAATTTACTTCCACGATTTTGCTTCTACAGAAAATCTGATCATGATCCGAAAAGATCTTCGCGAAATGTTCTTTGCCTGTGTTGGATCCGATGGCTTTGCTGATTTAACCTCCGCTGAGCGTAGATCTATCGTCGAAACCTACAGAAGCCTCCAGGCTATGCTTAAAAGCCTTCACCGGCTCCAAATGGCTAACACCCCAACTGCTGACATTGCAGATCCGCCAAATCCCTGATTTTTCCTGAATTATTACTTTTTAGGAAATTTTAACTACAATAATTTGGTTATTTCAGCTTTAAATTTCACTTTTGTTATTGTTAACATTAACATTAGCGTAAGTGAACCCAACCTTAGGATTTGTAGAACCGTCATTCGTAGGACTCGCGCGGCGCGCTGAGTGCACTTACGCTCATACTGTTGACTCAGCCGCCAGCGGTCTTTTTCATCAATTTATGGCTTTTTTTGATGCCCTTGGCATCGCCACGATTAATTTAATAAAGCAGACCCTATCCAAAAGTGGCCTGGCTCTGCTTTTATTTTTGCAAAGCTCTTGCGCTTCTCACGATCCGGGACCAAGTTTAGCATACACCCAGCATTCATGCATTTTTGCGCAATACTCCAATCTATTTATCGGATTCGCTGGAATTGCACTCATATGTGCTCTAGTAAGCATTTACATACTTGCAAGAATCGTGAATGCAGAATACAATGAGTTAAAGAAATCTAAAAATTGCACTCACTCAAATACTATTGTTGGGTCCTGATTTTACTTACCGCTCTGCAAATCGTGATTGGTTCAAATTCTATCTGTACAATCCACAAGGAGGATCAGTAACATACTGGCATATCATCAATGAATATACCGGTACTGAAGAATATGGAACCATCACAACAGACCTTCCAGCCAATACGGTATTACTTCAACAATACATTTGGCGTAACACCGGCTTAATAAGTTACAGAAACACTTTTACATCAGCAGGATTAATGTACTATGAAACAGAATACTGATAATATTAAACTGGGTCTTGTCGCAATTGCATTCGTATTGTTGCTTTGGTTGATACTTCGTCTATGCACCAGCTTTACATATAAGTCATTTACAACAATGACATATGTAGACAGAATTACTTTAACAGAAATTCCTTCCTACAGAGATTCAGATCAAGCTCTCCGTGATGAAGACCTACCGATTGGTTGTCTTTACATCATTGCCGGGGAGGATTATGTAAGAATTAAAAAATATCAACTCTAATGGACCTTATACAAATGTTCGCACAATTCGGAGTGCCTACACTCATCCTTGGTTTTATTTTGATTTTCATAATAAAGCCCTTTGTAGATTCTCATGTAAAATTCATCAATCAGCAAACTGAATTACTTCAAAGCATGAATAATGATATTCATGAAATGAAATCAGATATCAACATTATTAAAAGTGATGTATCAAACTTAAAATCAATCATACGATGAAAAAGAATTTTCAATTAGGAACATTTATTATGGGCGCTGCCGCTGGATTTGCAGCATATTGGCTGCTTCGACAAAAAAAGATGTTAACAGAATTACAGGGAGGAAATCAACCGCCCGGTCCACCGAATCGATATTTGGACGTTGATGTAATTGACACTTCTAGAGTGAGTGGAATTCCAAAGCGAAGTCGCAATGAAATTGCATGAAAAATTTTTGGAAATGGACCGCAGCTTTAATTGGCATACTATGGGCCACCAAAACAGTTATTGTTTCTCAACAATTTAATTTACAATCGATGCTCAGTTTATATTTGGATGGACTTACAAAGGCTTTTGGACCACTCTCAAAAATGCAACAACAGCATGCTTCTCAAATCATCACTTCGTTTGATCGCAACGGCGATCGTGATTTTAGAAAACTCAGCTATATGCTGGCCACTGCATGGCATGAAAGTCGACAATTGACTTCGCTAAAAGAAATTCGGTGCGCACCAGGAACCCCCTGTTATGAAGATCAAAACCGTTACTGGTCTAGTGGTTACTGGGGTAGGGGATTTGTACATCTGACGCATTTGGACAATTATAGGAAAATGTCAAAAAGGCTAAACCTAGATCTTGTCAACAACCCAGTTCTTGCAGAAAGTCCTGTCGTTGCAGCTGACATTTTGGTCATCGGCATGCTAGAAGGAATTTTTACCAACTTAAAACTCTCAGACTTCATAAATAGCCAAATAACGGATTATACCTCAGCCAGAAGAGTAGTTCATAAATTGGATCGTGCCGATCTGATTGCATCATATGCACACTCCATTAATGCCTCACTCAGATATCAACTTGCATAATTCTTCCATCGTGAGTCAAATCATACATATTTATCGTGATATTTCTGATAACGGTTATACACCTGAGCCATTTTTAAACTTTATTGAGACTACTAACGATCAACAATCGAAATACCTATTTGTCGTAGCTGATAGCATTGGATTTATCAAAAATAATTTTGCATTTGGTATTGATGCTCCTGGAAACATCATCCGAATCTTTAAAACAACTTCAACAAATTCCAGTTTTGATACTTTTAAGAAAATCGTTGAAGAAATCTTGCAAGATCGATACCGATTTGAATCAGGAGGAACCATTACTGATACACTAGCCAACACGCTGGAAAAAACTTCTATAATAGATATCCCTTTGGGTACTGGCTATACCGGTGGATTAATTCCAGGAATTAATCTTCCTTTATGGCTAGAAAATTTACTTGGAGTTTTTGGACTCAATGTAAATACCCCATGGCATTTGTGGGCTATCCTGGCAGCTGGCGCTGGGTACAAACTGTCTCAAAAAGATTCAAACAAAATAATTTGGGGAGCTCTATTTGCTCTTTGTTCATGGGTGCTGGTTCGCAGATTTTTATTAAAACCTAAATCAGAATAATTATGGCATGGGCTGAATTGATCATATTTACTCAAATTGGATGTCCACATTGTGAATCTGTAAAAGTTCATATCGACAAATTAAAATCACAACTCACAGATGTGAGTCATGTGATCTTAGATCCTAATCCTGCTAAAGCACAGGACCGCGATCATCAGCTTGCCGAAAGACTTGGAATCATCTCAGTTCCGGCTGCAGTGATTATTGAAAATAATACAGTTGGAAACCCTTATCTCGGCACACAACATTTTAGTTCAGGCAAAATATTCCAGGATTATACTCTGGCACAAAGTCGCAATCCTCAACTCACAGATGCTGCTCAAATTGATCAGACAAATAATAACGGTACAACTTCTGTTCCACCATTGGAAGTGGATCCAGGACTTCCAACTACTGGAACTGATCCATCAAAAACATTATTAAAGCCTGCAGCGATTGTGCTAGGACTCATCATTGCAGGAGTATTTATTTTCAAAAAGTAAAATCATTTTCAGTATGAAAAATCTAAATATAAAATGGGTATTAGCCGGACTTGCAGCGGCAGGAGCACTATACTTCATTTATAAAAACAATGAGCAAAAGAGGCTTTACCAACAACAACTAGATCGACTCAACAAACAATTCGGATCCAATGGTCCACCAGCAAATACACCTGCCTGGCAACAATGGGTTGGATTGATTTTGTCAGTCTACGGCCAAGCTCGTCAACTATGGGAACCAGGCGGAATTTTTTACCGCTCAGCGGTACCACATCCGGATCAGGATCCTAAAGCTCTTTCAGATTTATTATTGAAAATTTCACAAACGAAATTCATCGCTTAATTAAATACCATATTCATTCACTCCTTTAAATAATTGTCATGAATAAAATTTATCTAGCCCTTGCACGAACCATCATTGGAAAAATATTTCCAGGGCTTAAAACAATTGGTCTCGGTTGGATTACGACGGTCATGGGAATTTTAAACGTGGTGGCAACCACGGATATTTTCCAGCGGCTTTGTGAATCTGCACACTTATGTTTTGAAGGATCAGTAGCCCATGGCACGATCATGATAGTCATTGGCGAGCTGATGAAGATATTCCGCTTTGCAACGGGTCTGGAAAACGGGGAAAAGCAATTCGTTAGGTAAGTTTAATGGGATTAGGACAGCTACCTCGTAGCCGTGGATTTAATCAATTCGGGTAAAAGGGTACCGGCCGCTTTAAATGAGGCGGCCGAAACCCTTAAGGTTCAAAAAACTTGATGAATTCATGAACGTTATAAGCTTTCACCTTACGATATTGAATCAAGTATCTAAGTGTAGTTTCTTTCTTTTCGTATTCGATTACCTGACGCACGTATTCGTTAACCCAAATTTTCGGGGGATGAAAGAAATTTCGCCGTATAGGCATCGATTTATTTAAGGTTTTATTACGAAAATCACATAACCAAAAATAAATGGTAACGGCTTGTTTAACGTTGTAGGCAGGGATCTTTATATCAAGCAAAACCCACTCGTAACGACGAGACCCGGGTTTGCCTAATTGAAGACTAAAAAAGTGCAGTGTTGGCTCCATAATTTGTATATTTAGGTACTGTGAGCCCTGCATCGTCACGACTAAAATCTGATTCTTCGTTTTCCCATAATTTATATTATGTTAATATGCCTTTAATCAACGTAAACCCTATATTCAACTTCATGGTCTGTCTTGGTTAATGGTTCAATTATCCCGATGGGCTCAGCATTTAATCCTTGTTCATTCAGTGTTTCTTCAACCTTCCTTCTGCCATCCGGATGAACCACCACCATCAAGCCTCCACTGGTTTGTGGATCTGCCACAATCCATTTATAGGCTTCGTCTTTCAATTTGACTTTGGTTCCATAGCTTTTCCAGTTTCTGTTCGTTCCGCCAGGTATACACTGTTGTAAAAGATATTCGTCAAGATCAGGTGTTAATAAAGGTAACTTAACATAATCTACCCTTGCAGAAACTTTGGAGGCTTCACAGATTTCCAGTAAATGACCCGCCAAACCAAATCCGGTCACATCAGTCATCGCGTGAACTTCTACAAATTCAGCCAATACCGAGCCAACCCGATTTAGTTTGAGCATGCTGTTCTGTGCTAAGGCCCGATGTTCTTCTCTTAGAATTGACTTTTTTTCTGCCGTGGTAAGAATTCCAACACCCAATGGTTTTGTGAGATACAATAAATCTCCAATTTGAGCAGCCCCGTTTGTTTTAATTTTTTTTCGAGCGATCAATCCGTTAACAGACAATCCAAAGATAGGTTCCGGACTGTCGATGGAATGTCCGCCAGCCAGTGGAATTCCAGCCTCAGCACAAATACATTTGGCTCCTTCCAGCACAATTCCAGCCCAATAAGGGTCAATTTTATCAATGGGCCAGCCTAAAATACCCAAAGCCATTATAGGTTTTCCTCCCATTGCATAAACGTCACTGATAGCATTTACAGCTGCGATCCTTCCAAAGTCAAAGGGATCGTCCACAATGGGCATGAAAAAATCTGTAGTAGAAATAATGCATTGGTTATCATCCAACAAATAAACTGCTGCATCATCGCGTTGCTCATAACCCACCAATAAATTTGGGTAATTTTGATTCCTGGAAGGTCGTAAAATTTGATCCAGGACGCCAGGCGCAATCTTGCACCCACATCCAGCGCCATGACTAAATTGCGTGAGACGAATGGTCGTAGGATTATTCATTTAGCATCATGTTTTTTTTATCAATTAATACCCCTATAATACGTTCATCATCTTCCTCACCAAATTCCAACTTCTCTATGTATGGACTGTTATTATGTTGAAGGTTGTATTCATAGCATTTATCATAATATTTTAATGCAATTTGTGCGGCTTCTTTCAAAGCTCCATCCTTAATGAGTTCAATCGCCTTAGCAGTCGCTTCATGTCCTAGCCGACTTTCTATTTTTTTAAATGCCTTTTCTAAATCTGCCGCTTGCTCCGATGGATAGTTTTTTACCAATGTTTCAATTCTCACAGAAGTTGAACGCGATACATTAATCAGAGGACTGCTTTTTAATTGATTCCACATGGCTTGGGGTATGAAATTACGGCCAATGGTTCTACTTTCATTTTCCACCCAGGCATAGTTGGTTCTTATTGCGAGTCGCTGAATAGCATCATGTACATTATTTTCAAATTGTTCATTGGTTGTTTGCCTTTGCTCCCCTATCCACCCGAATGCAGATCCTTTATGGTGTGCTATTCCTTCCAAATCAAGAAAAGGTTCGCCTTCATTGCTCATTTTTTGCAATAATTGGGTCTTCCCTATTCCAGTTTTCCCACCCAAGACAATAAACTTTAATGGAATCTTTACAAAAGACTCCAAGACTAATCTTCTATAAGCTTTGTATCCGCCAGTAATTATTTGAACTGGAAGCCCGCACAAACCAAACAACCATCCCATACTTTGACTACGCATTCCACCTCTCCAACAATAAATTACTAGATTTCGATCTTTTGAGAGCACTAATGCTTTTTCGACAAATTCAGAAAGTTTAGGTCCAACACAACGCAAGCCTAGCTGTATGGCTTCGTTTTTTCCTTTCACTTTATAGGTCGTTCCAACTTCAGCACGCTCTTCATTGGTAAACAATGGAATATTTACAGCATTGGGAATATGACCTTGTTCAAATTCTTTTGGCGTTCGAACATCAACAATGCAAACTTCCTGCATATTCAGAAAAAGATCTTTTACCAGTAATTCATTCATACCTGTCATCCATCATGCTAAATTATCGTTGAAATTCTTCATAGTATTTTACATAAAGTTTACACAAGTTCATCGCATCAGGCAAGGCTCGATGACGGGACCCTTCGAAGTCAAATCCTTCATTGGTAAGTGCTCTATCCAATCCAACCATTTTCGGAAGTTGCTTCAGTCGAGCATATTGATGCTTGAGGTCTACCACTTTTCCAAGCCAATCAGTTTCAATTCGATAATATTGACAGGATTGTAACAACAGAGTTTCATCTGTTTTTCCCCATGTATAGAGTGTGATGGGTTCTGTGTCATCATATTCTACCCATTCTAAAAATTCTTCCAACACTTGATGAAAATACTTTGCCCGGTCAACGAACTCTTGTTCGATTCCGGTCAACATTTTGCAATAATTGGAAAGCAAAGGATGCCTTTCTGGCTTGATAACTCTTGTAAAAGAAGATTCAATCCTTCTAAATGGGTCGAGTCGACAAGCTCCAATTTCAATGATCTCAGGTGTACGAGTAACCTGCGAATTGCCCCAACACGTTGCTTCGAAATCCACAATAATTGAATACATTTCCCAAACACAAAATTTAAAATCGTTCAGTTTCTAAAATTATGGAATTCCAATTTACTTCAGCTTTCAAATCCATATGATTAAGTCTGTTGGCATAATACAAAAGTCCAAGGAAATCTTCACTGTAAATGCGCCCGTAGACATCCTTTGTAAGGATTCTTTTCAAATGAAAAATCCCTAATGATTCAATACCTTTTGAAATAACATCATCAATGGATCCTTCAATTTCTTTCGGATATATCAGTTCACCACGTTCTGCTTTCTGGAAAAGAATATACTGAAGCTGTTTGCACAAATCGTTCATGGTTTTGACCGGCAGAAAATAATCCTCTTCTGGAAGCTGAACCAAACTATAAATATCATGTTGAGGATTCATTTTAGAGAGTAATAAAAAAGCTGCATGGCTTACTAAATGGGAAGGCAAAATATAATTATATTTTTGAAATGATTGCCCAATTTTCTCTCCAAGTTCGCGTGTATAAATCATCTCGCGCTGATCATCCTTTGCCACTGCTCCATTTGTTACAAAATAATCCTTCAACATCACTTTATGTTGCTTATGATCAAAACTCTCTCCTTGATCATCCAGCTGATTGCCAAAAACATCCATTGGTTTACCAAATGTCAAATAAATTTTAGTTGGCAATTGAAAGACCCTCTTTATTAATTTCAAATATGAACCCAATCCCGCTTTTATAGTTCTCCCGGTATATTTTTCCTGACCCGTACTGGATAAATATTGGCTGATCAATGATCTGGCTTCGAGCACTGATTCATATCCCAATACCACTGGGACAATAACTATTTTCTTTTCGCTCCCCTTCTCAATCAACAATCGTTGAGCCTGAATCAAAGAACCTAGTAATCCTAATTTCAACTTAATTTCCAACTCTCCAGATCTGGACCGTGTCCCTCCCGGAAAAAATATGGTATTTACTCCCTCCATTACAGAAAGCTTGGAATATGCAGTTAAGGTATGTAGGTAAATACTGTTTTTCTTACGCCGGTCAACTTTATAGGCACCTAAACGGTTCATAAAAAAAGCAAAAAACTCACTGTCGAAAAGATTGAGTCCTGCACCATAAGAAAAAGCAGGGAGCCCCACGGATAGATCTATCGCATAGCCGACCAATATTGAATCCAGATTACTGGAATGCGTTGGCACCAAGACGACAATATGCTCATTAAACAAATTTCTTGCAGACTCTACATATCCATTAACGCGTAAAGATTGTTGGTTTTTATCTCTTAATTTAATGGACTTTGACCAGAATACTGACCATCGGAAAGAATACAATAAAATATTAAACAGAATATCACTCCACCGACGAACCAGAAGAAATGTCTTTGAATTAAAATGCCCAATAATTTCCTGACTAAACCTATTGATGAGTCTGGATAGTGTTTCTAGATTGCCTTTGTGTTTGTCGGGAAGTAACTGATTTGCATTATACTCGTTTTGAATCTTCCGGTAATATTGCATTTCATAAGGAGGATCCGCTTTCCAAGGATTGGTTTTGACACGTTGTTTTTCAAGGTAAATGGTTCTGGCAATGGCTGTGTCAATTTCCTCTTTTGTCATTGTTTGATATTGCTCAAAGACGTCAGCATTTAACTCTTGAAGAAAAGATTTTTTACGAGTGATAAATCGACTGATTGGCCAGTTTTCCAATTCAGGAATGATGTGTTTAAAAACTTTATATTGATAAATTTTATCCATTACTTTAATGTCCTTCAGATTCTATTTGATAAATTACTCGATTAATTTCATTTAATAATTGTGTTTTGCCATCACCCAATTTGGCACTTACTTCGAATATTGGAGGAATGGATTCCCAATCATTCGCTAACTTATTCTTCAACTGTGATCGAAACTTTGTCATTTCCAATTTTGTGCATTTGTCGATTTTAGTAAGAATAATATAAAAGGGTATCTGATGTTCACCCAGAAATCGCATGATAGACAGATCTATTTCTTGTGGCTCGATACTACAATCGACCAACAATAATAAAAGACATAGGTTTTTTCTTAAAGTTAAATAACGTGGAAATTCAAAAGCCCAATGGTTCTTTAGTTTTTTGGCTACACGGGCATATCCATACCCTGGCAGATCCATTAAACACCAACGGTTATCCATGACATACTGCACAAATTCCCGGGTCTTGCCAGGCGTCCCCGATACCTTCGCGAGGTCCTTACGCTGGCATATTGAATTGATCAGGCTGCTTTTTCCCACATTGGACCTGCCCCAAAAGCATACCTCTGGGAGTTTAGTCTCGGGTATCTTATGAAAACTGGGGAAAGATCCTGTAAATGCAACCTCCATGCTTATAAATTAATCAGGCAAAGTTCGTTAAGAATATCCTAAATTGGATATTTCAAAGAATATATATTAAAGCTATTCCGTATATTTGTTATGAACATGATAAAATTTAAGTCAGCTTCTATTCTTGTAATGATTTGCGCCTGGTACCTGCCAACTTCTGCACAGGTCAATTTCCTAATTTCAGGAGGAATCCATAGCGTGGATGTAAAAGCGAGTGATTTTATCATTACCAACAGCAATAAACTCGATTCATTTCAACTTAAGTTGGATAATGCTTCTTATGGATATCATTTTGGATTTGGGATAAGATTTCGATTTGGACAATTTTACTTACAACCCGAGCTTCAATTCAATTCCAATAAAGCCACCTTTAAAATAAAGGAATTCGACTTTCCTGGAACCGTTGACTCTATCAAAACAGAGCGGTACCAATATGTTGACTTACCCGTAATACTTGGCCTTAAAGCTGGCATTGTGCGACTGTATGCTGGCCCGGTTGCTCACTTTTTTTTAAAGAACTCCTCAGAGTTGTTTGATGTTTCTGGATATGATGATAAATTTTCTGCCGCAACGTTTGGCTATCAGGCAGGAATAGGATTTGATATATCATTCATAGGAATCGACATAAAACACGAAGGAAATTTTAGTAATTACGGAGATCACATACGTTTTTTCGGACAAAAGTTAAATTTTGACAAAAAAGCATCTCGCTTAATGGGAACGGTAAGCTTTAAATTTTAATTCGGGGATCAGTTATCATGTAAGCAATATCGACTAAAGTATTGACTACAATAAATATCGTAACGGTTATTACACAACAACCCAATACCAAGGGCACGTCAAATTGACTTAATCCTTGAATCGTCAAATCCCCAAGGCCTCTAAAATTGAAAACATACTCCACAAAAAATGCTCCGGTAAGCAGCGAGGCTAACCATCCACTTAATGTAGTGATGATAGGATTCAACGCATTTGGAAAAATATGCTTTAAGAGAATGCTATATTTCTGAACACCCTTTGCCTTTACAGTGGTTATAAAAGGCTCCTGCATAACTTCAAGCAAAGATGCCCGGGTCATTTGGGCGATCATTGCGACCGGCCTAACACCCAAAGCTATAGAAGGCAGCCATAATTTTCTCCATTCAATGATTTCGTTTCCCATATCATCCAAACCATAAATAGAACCTTGGACCGGAAGTCCTGTCCATGGACCAAGGTAGTAGGCAAAGATTAAGGCAAATAAGATTGCAGCAATGTAACTCGGAATACTGTAAAATACCACACTTGTGCTGACAATAAACTGATCCACCCATGTATCAAAATATAACGCAGAGAATATGCCGAATCCGATACCCAAGCATAAAGCAAATGTAAAAGCTGAGAATCCCAGCCACAAAGTGCCTGGTAGCGCCTCATAAATCAAACTTCCCACTTCCTCTCCACTGGCATAGGACTTTCTCAAATAAGGCTTTTTAATAATCAACATGGACTCTGCTCCCATGATCATTTTACGGTAATGGTAATTTTGCAGTCTAACGTCAGCATTTCTTACCCACTGCAGAGGTGATAAATCTTCAAGATAATACCAAACTTGAAGCCCGAATGGCTTGTCTAAAAAATATTGATTTCTTAATCGCTGTATGCTCTCAGGATCACTCCTCTGTCCAAATTGTAGGCTTGCAGGATCGACGGGGGCCTGGTAAATAATTGCACTGATCAAAGCAATTACAGCTATGATGCTCAACAAAAGGATCGACAATTTATTGATGATAAACCTTAGCATCCAGATCGATGAATTCAATAACAAAAGTAAATACCTTTGGGATTTCATTATGCAAAATCCATCACTCAAGATTACTTCATTTCAGCCTAAACCCAATTTAGGTCTTAGCAAATTTGATCTAGATTACCTATTAAGTCCTGAAAAATTCAACCCACTCATAAAACACCAGGATTATATTGAGCAAATACGCGCTGCAATTGAGTTACGTAAATCTTTTACCAACAGGCCTCAGCTCGTTGAAGCCATACGCGACCAGTATAAAAACCTTCCGGTTTCAATAAGTCTTGAAAATAACTTGATAAAACTAAAGAATGATAATTGTTTTACTGTTTGCTGTGCTCATCAACCTTGCATTATGGGAGGTCCATTGTATTGGCTGTATAAAATTTTGAATACCATTTCTGTAAGTCAATCCCTCAAAACCATCTTCCCTAAGTTCGATTTTGTTCCAGTTTATTATATCGGATTTGAAGATCATGATTTTGATGAAATTAACCACATATATATTTTCAATAAACATGTTGCATGGAATCACGCATCAGGAACAGCCGTAGGCAAGTTCGATACAGAAGGTCTTGAAAGTTTTATTCTTGAACTCCTTCCCATTTTCTCACAAAATTCATTCGCTGAAAACTACTTACATAAACATCTCGACTTTATTAAAAACAATCAGAAATTTACAGACTATTATAACTGGTTTGTCAATGATTTATTTGGGCACTTTGGACTCGTGACCATTCTACCAGATACCCGGTACTTTAAGCAACAGATTATTCCTCTTCTTGAAAAAGAAATCCAACAATCATTCATCTCCAATAGTTGCGCACATGCTTCCAAAATATTGAACGAATTAGGATACGACTCACAAGTAAATCCAAGAGAAATTAATTTATTCTATCATGATACTGGTGGAAGAAAAAGAATTATCAAAAAATCAGATACCCTTTTTTCTTTACATGACGACTCAAAAAGTTGGACTATTGAATCATTGTTGACCGACATAAATAATACTCCTGAAAAATTTAGTCCTAATGTTTTGTTCCGTCCATTATTGCAGGAAAGCATTCTCCCAAATGTTGCTTTTGTCGGAGGAGGCGCTGAACTACATTACTGGATGCAATTAAAATCAACCTTTGAATTTACCGGAATCCCTTATCCTGCTTTAATTAGAAGGTCTTCCGCATTTCTTCTGGACCAGAAACTACAGGCCAAAATTATTAAATCCCAATTTGACACCCTAGCTTTTATTCAAACAGAAAAACAATTGCAGGATGAATTTATTCAAAGAAAACAAATAGAAAATCCCATTCCCAATGACTTGATACCAAAGATATCAGAGCTACTTGATCTTTTAAATCAGCACGTCTCCTGCCTGGATCAACCAACACACACCAGTATTTCAGGAGAGATTCACAAAATCTTAAAATCTTTAGATCAAATTGAAAATAAAGTCGCTAAATATATAAAAACCAAGCACACTAATGAATTGAATCAACTACTAAACATCAGAGAGCAATTTTATCCTTCAGGAAAATTACAGGAAAGAACCATAAATTTTCTACCGTTTTTTCTTAAAGTTCATGAATCTCTTTTCCAAGAAATCATAAATGGGATGAATCCACTTAACAAAGATTTCTACATCCTTGAAATTACCTGAAATGGCATTTGATCAGGAAGCCAACTTTCCAGTTTCTTCTTCATTGGAAGTCACAAACATCATTTCCAATAAATCAGACAAACAGGATTTCAAATCCTTACGGTCCACGATAAAATCTAAAAACCCGTTTTCCAATAAAAATTCAGAACGTTGAAATCCTTCAGGCAAATCCCTTTTAATGGTTTCCTTTACTACACGAGGTCCTGCAAAACCTATCAACGCATTAGGTTCTGAAAAATTAATGTCACCCAACATGGCAAAAGAGGCTGTTACACCCCCTGTTGTAGGATCGGTTAGAAAAGAAAAATAAGGTATTTTTTGTTTGGCCAACAAGGTCAACTTTGCAGATGTTTTAGCCATTTGCATAAGGGAAAATGCGGATTCCATCATACGGGCGCCTCCTGATTTTGAAATGATCATTAAGGGAACTTGATGCTCAATACAAAAATCCACCGCCCGGCTTATTTTCTCCCCCATTACCGAGCCCATAGAACCACCAATAAAAGTAAAATCCATCGCCGCTGTAACGAGTTCCCTTTTATTTACCTTTCCAGCAGCAACACGAATACTGTCTTTGAATCCTGAGTTCTTTTTGGCCTCCTCAAGGCGTTTTGAATATGATTGTAAATCCGTAAACTTCAAAAAATCCAAAGATTCCAATTCATCAAAAAGTTCCACATAATCTCCATCATAAATGATATCAAAATATTTCTCCGAACTTATCCTAGTATGATAGTTGCATTTTGGGCATTTATAAAATGATTCCTTTAACAGCTTGGTAGTGGTCATTTCACCACATTCCGGACATTTGAACCAAATGCCATCAGGGGTTTCTTTCTTTCCCTTTGTAGCTGTTGAAATACCTTCTTTTAGTCGTTTAAACCAACCCATCCTGTTTTGTTTAATATGAAGCTAATTTACGCCGGGGATTCGGGCAAAATTATAGTATATTCGCTCAGGAGGCATCTATTTTTTTGGAGCTTTCTTTATTTTTGGCTAA
>WBZV01000510.1_pt1 | contig 22477 bp, 18 predicted proteins | sample 5204221 | NCBI WGS metagenome assembly WBZV01 (sample SAMN12344360, study PRJNA552823) | activated sludge metagenome | biome: Activated sludge suspended growth; feature: Nitrification reactor; material: Wastewater; isolation source: activated sludge from nitrification reactor of wastewater...
TCTAGTTGGGTCAACCGACCCCTCGGCAAATTTGTTCGCCTTCAACGAGGACATGACCTCACTGCGTTAGAGCAGCAACCCGGTAACGTGCCAATCATGGGTTCCGCGGGGCCAAACGGCACCCATAACGAGGCCCTCGCGAAGGGGCCGGGCGTTGTCATAGGTCGAAGTGGAGCCTCGGCAGGGCGGGTGCATTTCAGTGCTGTTGATTACTGGCCTCACAACACGTGCCTGTATGTAACCGACTTTCTGGGAAACAACCCGAGGTTCGCCTACTACTTGCTGCAGACTCTGGACTTGGCCGCGTTCAACTCCGGAAGTGCTCAACCCTCCTTAAACCGGAATTTCCTCTACTCAATACCGATCAAGGTTCCACGACGGCACGAGCAGGACGGTATCGTGGAGGTACTTCAAGCTCTTGACGACCGCATCGCCCTCCTGCGCGAAACCAACGCCACCCTCGAAGCCATCGCCCAGGCGCTGTTCAAGTCCTGGTTCGTCGACTTCGACCCCGTCCGCGCCAGGCAGCAAGGGCTCGCCCCGGAAGGGATGGACGAGGCGACGGCAATGCTGTTTCCGGATGAGTTCGAGGAGTCGGAACTGGGGCTGGTGCCGAAAGGGTGGAGGCTGATACCTCTGTCGAAAGCATTCGAAATCAATCCGAGCCGGAAGCTGAAGAGGGGCGAAACGGCCCCCTACCTCGACATGGCGAGCGTCAGCACGCAGGGACACATCGTCGGCGCTCCGATAGAGCGAGAGTTCGGCTCAGGTACCAAATTCGTCAATGGCGATACGCTCCTGGCGCGGATCACGCCTTGCCTCGAGAATGGCAAGACCGCTTACGTCGATTGCTTACCGGACGGTCAGACTGGCTGGGGTTCGACCGAATTCGTTGTCCTGAGGCCTCAGCCGCCTTTGCCGTCGTACTACGCTTACCTTCTTTGCCGGCACGGGGCCTTCCGTGATTTCGCCATCCAAAGCATGTCCGGCACCAGTGGCCGTCAGCGCATCCAGAACGATGTGCTCGGCCGCTATCCTATCGCCGTCCCGCCACCAGCCTTGGCCGACGCCTTCGGACAGGTGGTTAGTGGGCTTCAGTCGACGATCGCAGCCAACCACGCCACCGCCCAAACCCTCGCCACCCTCCGCGACACCCTGCTCCCCCGCCTGATCTCCGGTCAGCTTCGCCTGCCCGGCAATGCACCAGAAGAGTTCGAGGTCATTGCGAAGCCACGCGCTTGTTGCGTACGAACTGGAACTTAACTGAATGACTATTCCAGGAACCCAGTACTCTCTGTTCGAATCCGTTGAGGCAATCCCGGTCGAGCAGCCAGCCCAGGAGCCTGTTGGTCGGCGGTTCAGCGATTACATCGTCTACGTCGATGAAAGCGGTGACCACTCCTTGGCCAGCATCGACCAAGGCTATCCTGTGTTCGTGTTGGCACTGTGCGTTTTCCACAAGCGACACTACGCAGAGAAGATCATCCCTGCCGTCCAGAAGCTGAAGTTCAACTACTTCGGTCACGATAGTGTGGTCTTGCATGAGAACGAGATTCGGAAGCAGAAAGGGGACTTCGCCTTCCTGAGCCACCGCCCCACACGCGATGAGTTCATGGACCGCCTGTCGTCGGTGATGGACGCCAGCAACTTCATCCTGATCTCCTGCGTCGTCGACAAGGTTCGCTTGAGCCGCAACGAGGGGGCCAACTCAAATCCATACCACATCGCACTCGGAGTTTGCCTGGAGGCCCTGCGCGAGTTCCTGGCTGAGAAGAAACAGGACGACTTCAAAACGCACGTCTTGGTGGAGTGCCGCGGCAAGAAGGAGGATGCTGAGCTGGAACTGGAGTTCAGGCGCATTTGCGACTGTGACAACCCCGGCAACCGGGCGTTGCCGTTTGACATCGTTTTCGCCGACAAGAGAACCAACCTCGCTGGATTGCAGCTGGCAGATCTGGTAGCCCGCCCCATAGGTATTAACTACCTTCGTCCGGACCAGGGCAACAAGGCGTTCGAGATGCTGAAGAAAAAGTTCTTCTGCGATGGGGGAAGAAGCAAGGTTGGCTGTGGTTTCGAGAATGTTGGGCTGAAGATTTACCCACCCCAGAAAGCGAAAAGCCCCGGTGAACCCACCGAGGCTACGACGCCGACCGGGAACCCCCAATCCACTTAGGATTCAATTTTAGTTTAAACGGGCAGAAAAAACGCGAAAAAATTCACGGACAGAACGATGACCGAAGACCAGCTCGAACACGAAGCCCTCGGCTGGCTGGCCGAGGTGGGTTACACGCCGCTCCGCGGGCCGGAGCTGGCCCCGGACGGCGAGCGCCCGGAACGCGGCAGCTACCAGCAGGTGCTGCTGGTGGAGCGCCTGCGCGCGGCCATCGCCCGCCTGAACCCGCAGCTCACCACGGCCGCCCGGGAAGACGCGCTGCAACAGGTGCGGGACCTGGGCATCCCCGCGCTGCTGTCGGCCAACCGGCGGCTTCACCAGCTGCTGGTCACCGGGGTGCCGGTCGAGGTGCAGCGTGGCGGCGAAACCCTGGGCGACTTTGCCCGCCTGATCGACTGGGCTGAACCGTCGAACAACGAGTGGCTGGCGATCAACCAGTTCACCGTGAAGGGGCCGCACCACACCCGCCGGCCGGACATCGTGCTCTTCGTGAATGGCCTGCCCCTGGTGGTCATCGAGCTGAAGAACCCGGCCGACGTGAACGCCGACATCTGGAAGGCCTTCGAGCAGCTCCAGACCTACAAGGCGCAGACGCCGGACCTGTTCCAGTACAACGAGGTGCTGGTGATCTCCGACGGCTCGGACGCCCGCATGGGCTCGTTATCGGCCGACGCGGAGCGCTTCATGCAGTGGCGCACCATCGATGGCGTCAGGCTCGACCCGCTGGGCGAGTTCAACGAGCTGGAGACCCTGATCCGCGGCGTGCTCGCCCCGGCGATGTTGCTCGACTACCTGCGCTACTTCGTGCTCTTCGAGGACGATGGCGGGCTGGTCAAGAAGATCGCCGGCTACCACCAGTTCCACGCGGTGCGCGCGGCGATCCAGCAGGTGATTGCGGCATCCCGCCCCGGTGGCGCCACGGCCACCAAGGGCAGGGGTGGCGTGGTGTGGCACACCCAGGGCAGCGGCAAGAGCATCACGATGACCTGCTTCGCCGCCCGGGTGATGCAGGACACGGCGATGGAGAACCCCACCATCGTCGTCATCACCGACCGCAACGACCTGGACGGCCAGCTCTTCGGCGTGTTCTCGCTGGCCCAGGATCTGCTGCGGGAGCAGCCGGTACAGGCGGGCACCCGGCAGGATCTGCGCCGGCTGCTGGCCAAGCGCCCGTCCGGCGGCATCGTGTTCGCAACGATCCAGAAGTTCATGCCGGGCGAGGACGAGGACGTCTTTCCGCTGCTCTCCGACCGGCACAACATCGTGGTCATCGCCGACGAGGCCCACCGCACCCAGTACGGCTTTGAGGCCCGGCTCAAGACCTTCAAACCCGGGGCCAGCGCCAACGACACCGAGGGCCGGCTGGCCGCCGAGCCCCGGGCGGCCTATGTCGTCGGCTACGCCCAGCACCTGCGCGACGCGCTGCCCAACGCCACCTTCGTGGCCTTCACCGGCACGCCCGTATCCAGCGAGGACCGGGACACCCGCGCGGTGTTCGGCGACTACATCCACATCTACGACATGCAGCAGGCCAAGGAGGATGGCGCCACGGTGGCGATCTACTTCGAGTCGCGGCTCGCCAGGCTGTCGCTGAAGACCGACGAACTGCCACACATCGACGACGAGGTGGATGAGCTGGCCGAGGACGAGGAGGAAAGCCAGCAGGCCCGCCTGAAGAGCAAGTGGGCGGCGCTGGAGAAGGTCGTCGGCGCCGAGCCCCGCATCGCCAGCGTGGCGGCCGATCTGGTGGCCCACTTCGAGGAGCGCAACAAGGCCCAGACAGGCAAGGCGATGGTGGTGGCGATGAGCCGCGACATCTGCGTGCATCTCTACAACGAGATCGTCCGGATCAAGCCCGAATGGCACGACGAAAACCCCGAGAAGGGCGCGATCAAGATCGTGATGACCGGCTCCGCCAGCGACAAGGCGCTGCTGCGCCCCCACCTCTACAGCAAGCAGGTCAAGAAGCGGCTTGAGAAACGCTTCAAGGACCCGGCCGATCCGCTGCGGCTGGTGATCGTGCGGGACATGTGGCTGACCGGCTTCGACGCGCCCTGCGTGCACACCCTGTACGTGGACAAGCCCATGAAGGGCCACAACCTGATGCAGGCCATCGCCCGGGTGAATCGCGTCTTCAAGGACAAGCAGGGCGGGCTGGTGGTGGACTACATCGGCATCGCCAACGAGCTGAAGTCGGCACTGAAGGACTACACCGCCAGCAAGGGCCGCGGCCGCCCGACGGTGGATGCGGCCGAGGCCTACGCCGTGCTGGAAGAGAAGCTCGACATCCTGCGCGGGCTGCTCCACGGCTTCGACTACTCGGATTTTCTGAGTGCCGGCCATCCGGCAACGCAGGGCCGCCCCCAAGTTGCCGCTTCCCCTCGGGGGACGGGGGCTGCGGAGCAGCCACCAAGGGGCATCCATACCCGTCTGGCGGGCGCGGCCAACCACGTGCTGGGCATCAAGGACGGCAAGAAGCGCTTCGCCGACCAGGCGGTGGCCATGTCCAAGGCCTTCACCCTGTGCTGCACGCTGGACGAGGCCAAGGCCGTGCGCGAGGAAGTGGCCTTCTTCCAGGCGGTGAAGGTGATCCTCACCAAGCGCGACCTCACCCACAAGAAGAAGACCGACGAAGAACGGGAGCTGGCCATCCGCCAGATCATCGGCTCGGCGGTGGTGTCGGAAGATGTGGTGGATGTGTTCGAGGCGGTGGGTCTCGACAAGCCCAACATCGGCATCCTCGACGACGAATTCCTGGCCGAGGTGCGCAACCTGCCGGAGCGCAACCTGGCGGTGGAGCTGCTGGAGCGCCTGCTGGAAGGGGAGATCAGGAGCCGCTTTGCGGGCAACGTGGTGCAGGAGAAGAAGTTCTCCGAGCTGCTGGCCAACGTGGTGAAGCGCTACCAGAACCGGGCCATCGAAACCGCCCAGGTCATCGAGGAACTGATCGGGATGGCCAGGAAGTTCCGTGCCGCGGCAAGCCGTGGCGAAGCGCTGGGCCTGACGGAAGACGAAGTCCTCTTCTACGACGCCCTGGTCGACAACGAGTCGGCGGTGCGTGAACTCTCCGATGAGACGCTCAAGAAGATCGCCCACGAACTCACCGAGAACCTGCGCAACAACCTGAGCGTGGACTGGTCGGAACGCGAAAGCGTGCGCGCCCGGCTGCGCCTGATGGTCAAGCGCATCCTGCGCAAGTACAAGTACCCGCCGGATCAGCAGGACGGGGCGGTGGAACTGGTGCTGCAACAGGCGAAGGCGCTGGGCGAGGCGTGGATGGCGGGCTGAGGGAGAGCCTGCCAGTCAATCGGCGCGGAGTCAGGCACGGCCTCGCACCGGGAGTCAGGGGTCGGTTCGACCCGTTGAAACGCGAGGTCGAGGTGATGAAACACCCCCGTGGCGCCCACGGCCCGCCCGGCGCACCCGTACCGGTGGAGCGGGGCCGGCGGCGGCTCACTAAACTTCCGCGCCCCGCCGCCGAAATAGCTCCCATCGTCCGCCACCGGCCACCGCTTCATGCCGCCAGCCAGCCACCAGGATTTCGTCCTCACCCCCGAGCAGCTTTGCATCGGGGTTTTTGTTCATATCGACCTGCCCTGGTTCAGCCACCCGTTCAGCTTCAACAGTTTCAAGATCCGCTCGGCGGAGCAACTGGCGATCCTGCGCACCCTGGGGGTCAGCCATTTCCGCTACGACCCGGACCGCTCCGACGTCCAGCCCCGGGGCATGGCCGCCCCGCAGCCCGCCCTGGTGCCACCGCCCGAACCGCCGGTCGAAGACCCCGCCACCCACTCCGCCCTGGCCAGCAAGCAGGAGCGCATTGCCCGCCTGGCGCAGCGCAAACGGCAGGTCATCGAAGTGGAGAAAGCCCTGATGAAGGCGGCCGGGGTGATGCGCAACATCGGCAAGAACCTTTTCGCCCGCCCCAAGGAATGCCTGGAGGAGGTGGACGAACTGGTGAGCCAGATGGTGACGGCCTTCCTCGACCAGCCCGAAGTGGCCCTCCACGTGATCGGCGAGCACGCCGGCGGTGAAGAGGCCTACTACCACGGCCTCAACTGCTCCATCCTGTCGATGATGCTGGCCAAGGAGCTGGACTTCGCCCGCGCCCACTGCCAGATCCTGGGGGTGGGCGCCCTGCTCCACGACATCGGCCTCAACGACATTCCCGACCGGGTGGCCCGCCCGCGCCACGAATTGACCGCGCCCGAGCGCAACCTGCGCCAGTTGCACTGCGAGTACGGGGTGCGCCTGGGCAAGCAGATCGGGCTCCCCGAGCCGGTGCTGCGCATCATCCTCCAGCACCATGAACTGGCCGACGGCAGCGGCTTCCCCAACAAGCTCAAGGGCGACCAGATCGACCCCCTGGCGCGCATCGTGTCCCTCGTCAATTACTACGATAACCTGTGCAACCCCGCCGACCTGGCCAAGGCCATGACACCCCATGAGGCCCTGTCGCTGATGTTCGCCCAACGCCGCGCCAAGTTCGATACCCGGGCGCTGCAGGTCATGATCCGCTGCCTGGGGGTCTACCCCCCCGGCACGGTGGTAAAGCTCTCCAACGATGCCATTGCCCTGGTGTCTTCCGTCAATCCGGCCAAACCCCTGCGGCCGTGGGTCACGGTCTACGACGCCAGCATCCCCAAGGACGAAGCCATCATGCTCGATCTGGAAGAGGAGCCTGACATCAACATCGCCAAGGCCCTGCGCCCCATCCAGCTCCCGCCCGAGGTGTATGAATACCTCAGCCCGCGCAAGCGGGTGACTTATTACTTCGACGCGGATTCACGCAAGGGGCGCACGCAATGAACGCCGCCTACCAGGACGCCCTCCTCGCCGCGGCGGAGGAGATCCTCCTCCTCGTCCATCCCGAGAGCCTCCTCATCCTCGCGGCCAATCCGGCGGCGGCACGCCTGCTCGGCCACCCGGCCGACGCCCTGGTGGGCATGTCCATCACCGACATCGAGTGCGCCCTCGCCGACCTGTTCTTCTGGGAGGAAGTGCGGGCCGGCGGCACCATCGAGGAACAGGTGATGGAGGGCCTGTACCGACGGGCCGACGACGGCCTGCTGGCGGCCAGCAAGAGCGTCCGCCGCATTCCCGAAGGCATTCTCGTGCGCGCCACCGACATCGGTGCCCAGAAACGTGCCGAGGACGAGCTGGCACAGATGGCCTCGCGCCTGCGCGCCACCCTGGAAGCCACCGCCGACGGCATCCTGGTCCTGGACCGGGACGGCCGGGTGGTGAACATGAACCGCCGCCTGGCGCGCCTGTGGCATCTCCCCGAAGCCCTGGTGACCCGCCACGACGATGCCGCCCTGCTCGAACACCTGATCGAGGCGGTCGAGACACCCGAGGTGGTGCGCCGCCTGCTCACCGGGCAGGGTCTGAACGAGACCTTCGACATCATCCCCCTGCGGGACGGGCGCATCTTTGAGCTGAGCTCCCGCCCGGCCCGCCACGACGAGGAAGTCATCGGCCGGGTGTTCTGCGTGACCGACGTGACCGAGAGGCATCACGCCGAGCAGGCCCTGATCGCGGCCCGGGACGCCGCCACCGCCGCCAGCCGCGCCAAGAGCGACTTCCTGGCGATGATGTCCCATGAGATCCGCACCCCGATGAACGGCATCATCGGCATGGCCCAGCTACTGGAGATGGCCCCCCACTCGGCGGAGCAGAAGGACTACATCAGCACCATCCAGAAGAGCGGCGAGGCCCTGCTCGGCATCATCAACTACATCCTCGACTACTCCAAGATCGAGGCCCGCAAGATGACGCTGGAGCAGGTGGGATTCGATCTGCGCCAGATGGTGTCGGACGTGGAACGGCTGTTCCGGCCCAAAGCCCAGGAGAAGGCCCTCGAATTCAAGGTGGTGGTGGCCGACAGCGCACCCCGCGTGGTGATCGGCGATCCGACACGCCTGCGCCAGGTGCTGATGAACCTGGTGGGCAATGCCTTCAAGTTCACCGCCGCAGGCCGCATCGGCATCCACGTGACGGCCACCCCCGGCGAGGCCGGCCGCACCCGCTTGCGCTTCACGGTGAGCGACTCGGGCATCGGCATCGCACCGGAGAAGTGCCGCAACATCTTCACCCCCTTCGAGCAGGCCGACATGTCCACCACCCGCCGCTACGGCGGTACCGGCCTGGGCCTCGCCATCTGCCGCATGCTGTGCGACCTCATGGATGGCGAGATCGGCGTGGACAGCGAGGAAGGCAGTGGCTCGCGCTTCTGGTTCGTGGTCAGCCTGGCCGGCGCCAACGCCGAGGAAAGCCCCGCCCCCGAAGCGCCCCGCGCCATCCTGCGCCGCAGCACCCGCATCCTGGTGGTGGAGGACAACGCGATCAATCGTCTGGTCCTGGGCCGCATGCTGGAGCGCCTCGGCGCCCACGATCTGGTCTATGCCGAAAACGGCGAGGAAGCGCTGGCGCGCTGCGCCGAGGCCGCCTACGAACTCATCTTCATGGATGCCCGCATGCCCAGGCTCGATGGCATCGCCGCCACCCGCGCCCTGCGGTCGGCGGGCAACCAGGCCTACATCATCGGTGTCAGCGCCGACGCCATGAGCGACGAACGCCAGGCCGCCCTCGACGCGGGCATGGACGACTACGTGGTCAAGCCGGTGGCCCGCGAGGCACTGGCCGAAGCGATCCAGCGCTGGCGACAGATCCTGATTGCCGCCCACCAGGCGAGCCTGCCCCATCAGGACGACACCGAAGCCTGAGCCAGACCTCAGATTTGCTTACAAAACCCCCGCACCGCCAGGGCGGGGGCTCGCTATCCTTGATTCATCCCTGCACCGGGAAACGAGGAGAGCACCATGAACAACATTCGCCAACTGATCACCGCCGGCCTGCTGGTCAGCCTGGGGCTGGGCCTGTCATCGGGCGCCAGCGCCCATGGTGGCGGCCGCGACCACCATCCACGTCACGGGTACGGTGAACGCCACCACGGCTGGAAGCATCACTACCACCCCCCTGCACCCCACTACTACCCGGCGCCCCGGGTGGTCTATGAGCCCATTCCCTACTACGCACCCCCACCCCGCTACGCCTATACGCCCCAGCCATCCGTGGTGATCGGCATTCCGCCGCTGGTCATTCCGTTACGCTGAAGCTGGCGAGGCCCGCAAAGGGCAGGGAAACACCCGGGGAGAAAGCCAGCTGAAGGGTGGCCGGTTTGCCGGCCCTGAGACCGAAGAGGTCTTCCATGCAGCAGATATGGGCCCGGGTGCTTTCCTCGATCAGGCCCCGGACGATGGTCACACAGCCCTCGGCCCCGGCCTCCACCATCAGGCTGACACGCTTTTCGAGCACCGCCCGGTCGGCGGCATAGAGTATGTCGCCGTGCTGCAGCACATGGGTGCGCAGACAGTTGTCGGTTGCCCCCAGGGTCAGCCTTGCGACCAGGTATTGCATGCGCTGGGCCGCATCCACATTGGCAAGAGCGAGCTTGCCCATCAGCTCCATCAGGCAGAGGCTGGTGCGGCGGGCAGAATCCGGCGTGGTCCACATGGGCTCAAGGTCTCGGTTGGGTGGGCAGGCCCCGGACACCGGCAAGCCGGATCGTCGGGCATGAATGACTCACGGCGCAGACGCCGCCGGTGGCGTACCGGGCAGCAGGCCGCACCCCCCGTCGGGACAGTGTCGCACACCCGCGGCGGCACATGTCCGCGCGCCGGCCTTCCCGTGGCAGGGGGCGCAGGGAACGGACAATAAACGTATCGATGTGTAAGTCCATGGGCAGCCTGGGCGGTGTCCGCAGGGGAAACTTCATCCGGCCGGGAAAGCTGTCGCAACCCCGAGCGCGACATTCTGCGCCGATTGCGGCAGATTGTCTCAACCCGCCGGCCACAGCCAGGCGGCTCCGCGCACGCCCGAGGAATCCCCGTGGACGGCGCGGACCAGGCGGGTATCCACCTGATCCGAAAAGACATGGGCGCTCCAGCGCTGCGGCACCTGGGCATACAGACGCGCCAGGTTCGAGAGGCCCCCGCCCAGCACGATCACGTCCGGATCGAGGAGGTTGATCACCCCGGCCAGCGCCCGAGCCAGGCGCGCCTCGTAACGCTGAAGGGTGGTTTCGCAGGCGGCATCCCCGGCTGCGGCAGCGGCCACGATGGCCTCCGGCATCAGCGCAGCCCCGTGGTGGCGCGCATGATCGGCGGCCATGCCGGGGCCGCTGAGATAGGTCTCGATGCAGCCGGCGCGGCCACAGTAGCAGGCCGGCAGGGGCACATCGTCGTCATCCGGCAGGGGCAGGGGGTTGTGCCCCCACTCCCCGGCGATGGAATTGGCCCCGCCCAGCACCCGCCCATTCACCACGATACCGCCCCCCACGCCGGTGCCGAGAATCACCCCGAACACCACCCCGGCCCCCGCCGCCGCACCATCCACCGCCTCTGACAGGGCAAAGCAGTTGGCGTCATTGGCCATGCGCAGCTCACGCCCCAGCACCGCCTGCAGATCGCTCAGCAGGGGCTTGCCGATCAGGCACGTGGAATTGGCATTCTTGATCAGCCCGCTGCGCAGCGAGAGGGCCCCGGGTGTGCCCACCCCCACCGTTCCGCGCTGCCCCAGCTCGCCCTCCACCGCCGCCACCAGCCCGGCCACCGCCGCGACGGTGGCGCCATAGTCCCCCTGCGGCGTCGCCACCCGCCGCCGGGCCAGGGTGCGGCCGTCTTCGTCGAGGGCGATGATTTCGATCTTGGTGCCGCCGAGGTCAATGCCGATGCGTAACATATTGACTACCAATCGATCTCGCCAGTGTCAAATACGAGCTGTAAGGCCTTCACCGGGTTCCGTTCACATGACAGAGAGGGAGTGAAGAAATCGTAGCGAGCGGTTCGAGTTCGCCCCGAGAAGCGCAGCCGTACAAGGGTACGGTGAGCATCGCAGGGGTGAAATCGGGTCGCGCAGCAGATTGATTCACACCCTCTGATACATTCACAGGACTGGAGCGGCATGTCTTGGAACAGCTTGGCTTGGTGCTGTCCGGCACCACATTTTCTGCAAGCTTACGCCCGCAAGGTCTCACTATCGGTCGATCTGCACAACAAGGCTGATTCCACTTTTGCCCCGGAACACCAATGCGTAAAATGAAAAAAATCTGCACATTTTATGCTCCACAGGAAACCGACATGGGTGTTCCCGCAAGCGACCTTGCCCTGATCAACTCCATCCGTCTGGATGACGACCGCAGGCTGGAGCGTGAGCACATTCACCTGCCACACACTTCAAGCCATCAAGTGCCGTCGCAGCGCATAAGTTGCAACAGCGTCTGCTTGTGGCAAGGAAACCCGTCGTCAAATTAACCGCGCATTTCGAGCGCAACCTAGAGCGTATAGAACACATTCCGACCGAAGCAGAAAAGCCTCAGGCCTTGGACGGTTTGCTGGACGAGTTGCTCGAAACGGTGACTCCCAACCTCGAGCGCATCCCGGGAATGGGGATAACACTGGAGTAGGTACATGTATATCGACAGAATCACATTGAAAAACATCCGGGGCTTCGAGAATCTGGAGTTCGACCTTTGTCGCGGTGATGCCAAATATGCGGGATGGACTGTTTTTACGGGCGATAACGGCGCCGGAAAAAGCTCACTTCTGAAAGCCATTGCGGTTGCGCTTACCGGCCGGGACGTTGCACGCTCGCTGCAACCCAGTTTTCATCGGTGGATAAGGGAAGGCGCTGAAAATCAGGAGTCGAAAATTGAACTGATGATCGTGCCGGAAAAAGGAACTGACGAGTTCTCCGAGAAAGGGCAAACCGCGTACAAGAAATTCCCAGCCACCGTCATACTGAAATCCAACGAAAAGGACACCTCGATTGAATCGTCAGGAGGCCCCGGAGGCAAGAAGTCGCTTGCGCAAAGGGGTCTTTGGTCGGCGAATTCACACGGCTGGTTCTCTTGCGGATACGGCCCATTTCGACGGGTATTCGGTGCCTCGCCGGAAGCCACGCGTTTGATGGTTGGTCCGACGACGGAACGCTTTGTCACCATGTTCCAGGAAGCGGCATCGCTTTTCGAAGTGGATCAATGGCTGAGAAACCTGAGCCATAAGAAGCTGGAAGGAAAGCTTGCGGAGAGCGAGCATCTGGACTTGTTGCTCGAAATCCTTCGTGATGATCTGATGCCTAACCAGATCACCATCGACCGGGTCGATTCGGATGGCCTGTGGCTCAAGGATCGCAACGGGCTCCAACTGGCCTGGAGCGAAATGAGCGATGGCTACCGCGCCGCGCTTGCCCTGCTCGCCGACATCCTTCGCCACCTCATCAACGCCTATGGCATCGACGGTCTCGCCAAGCGGGATGAAGACGGAAAGCTCCGAATCGTTCGAAGCGGTGTGGTCATGATCGATGAAATCGACGCGCACCTGCATCCTGAGTGGCAACGCGAAATCGGCTTCTGGCTCAAGGGGCATTTTCCGAATATCCAGTTTCTGGTTACGACCCACAGCCCCATCATCTGCCAAGCGGCCGACGAGAACGGCCTATTTGTCTTGCCCGAACCGGGCAGCACGACCGCGCCGCGACCGCTGACCGACGAAGAGTACAAGAAAGTCATCGCATCAAGGCCGGACACCATTCTGCTCACCGCCGCGTTCGGCCTGCAGAACACCCGCTCGCCACGCGCCGTCGAGGGGCGCGCTGAGTATGCAAAACTCATGGCAAAGCAGCGGGCTGGTGGCAAGTTGTCCAAGGCCGAGCAAGGCAAGGCCGATCAGCTTCAACTATTTGCGGCGACCGGCGAGGAGTTGTGATCCATGCGGCGACTCAAGCGTCCGGACTTGCCAAAGTCCGAACGGCGTTATCTCGAAGGACGGCAATCCTCAGTCGACACCAAGCAAGCTCTGGGGGCTCTGGATATCGAGAAGGAATGGAAATCCGCGCGCCAGACCAAGACCCTGAAATCGGTCCTCGCCGTCTTGCAGAAGATGATGGGCAAGCGGGAAAGGTGCATGTATTGCGTCGATTCCCATGGGGCGGACATCGAGCATTTCCGCCCCAAGGCCCGCTACCCGCGACACGCATTCCAGTGGGCCAACCTACTGCTCTGCTGCACCGAATGTGGCCGCCTCAAAGGAAGTCAATTTCCGATGCTCGGTGACCAGCCTCTGTTGATCGACCCGTGTGCCGAAGACCCGTGGCTTCACCTCGACTTTGACCCGGATACCGGCAACCTGACCGCACGCTTTGACATTCGAGCGAACGACTGGTCAACAAAAGGCAGCAAGACTGTCGAGGTGTTCATGCTCGATCAACGAGAGGCCGTGGCTGCTGGATATCAGGCCGGTTTCAGGCGCTTGTCTGCGGTCGTCCGGAGCGCATTGGCAAAGGACGTCATCAACGAAGAAGCCCTTTTCGACGAATTGAATCAGGCCGATGACCACGGCCTCCTGGGCTGGTGTTTTGGCAGCACAGGGCAGACTATTGCACCATTTTCCGACCTCTTTCAGAGACATCCGGCGGCATGGGCCTTCTGCAGCAAGGCGCTATAGATCCAACTTGCAAGCACACCACGCCACACCTCGGCGATGGGCGCAAGTGAGAATGCCCAGCGGGCTGCCCTGCCTACCGCGGAGCCCGTGCAGGCTTCTGCCATAATTATTGCCTCACCGCCCCCAGCCCAACACCATGCCCAGGCCCTTGCCGGAAATAGGCTCCCTCTTCCTGAGCGCCACCGCGCGGGATTGCGAGACGCCCCGCAAGGACATCAAGCGCGCCGTGGAAAAGATCCCGGTGCTCATCACCCTGCAGGAAGACTGGACCAACCCGGCGGCCTACGTTGAGGACGTGTGCCGCGACAAGCTCACCGCCTGTGACGGCTATGTGGGGCTGTTCGGCCATCGCTACGGGTGGACGCCCCCCGGCTTCCAGGAATCCATCACCGAACTGGAGTTCCGCTGGGCCACCCATCACTGGCAGGCCTGCCACACGCCGCCCCTCTTCCTCTTCATCCCGCGCACCGGCAGCGAGGCCGACCGGGCGCTCAAGGCCAGCGCCGAGGCCGTCCTCGCCGAGGAATTCCCGGACGAGGCCGTCCGCGAGGCATCCCGAAAGAAGCAGGCCGCCTTCAAGGCCGCGGTCGTCACCTGGGCCGGCGGGCCGGGCCGCCTCATCAACCCGTTCAACGACACCATCGACCTGGTGGCCGGGCTGGTCAGCACCATCCACCACTGGAACCAGAAACTCATCCGCGAAGCCCCCGACAGCCCCCCGGCCGCCATCGGCAGGATCCCCGACAGCGAGCTGGGCGCCATCGGCCGCGAGCCCCAAATGAAGGCCCTCAAGCGTGCCCGCCGCGCAGTGTGCAAACAGACGGACAGCCTGGCGGCCGCCTTCCTGGTCCACGGCCCCGAGAACTGGGGACAGCTCCAGTTTGCCCAGGCCCTGTACGCCTGGGGGCAGGACGAGGAGATGAGCGTCCTCTTCGGGCAGCCGCTCTACGGCCACGGGTCGGCGGCCCTGATCCCTCAGCTCGGCGCCCTGCTCCGGGTACCCAGCCTGGAGGGGCCGGATGTGGGCCGCCTGGCGGGTCGTGTGCTGGCACGCCTTGAGGACGCGCCCCTGCTGTTCATCCTGCCTTCCGTCGGGAGCGACCCGAACCGGCTCACCGACTTCGTCACGGGCTTCTGGCGCCCCCTGGTGGATGCGCTCGCGACCGGTGACCGCACGCCCCCCCACCGGCTGATCTGTGTCGTCATCGATCACGCCCCCCTGGCCGCCCCGGCCGAGGCCCTGGTGCAGTCAGAGGACACCGACGCCACCGACTTCCGCTGCCTGCAGGCCCTGCCCGGGCTGACCGCCCTCACCGACGAAGACGTGGAAGCGTGGCTCGAACAAAGCTGCCGCAACCTGAACGCCCCGCAACGCCGGGCCATCGCCGCCGACGCGGCGGACGCCGCCGGCAAGCCCCCCACCGATGTCTACAACCGCCTCGCCCTCAATGGCTTCTGGGCGGACTGACCACAAAGGAAAGCGCCCGTGCCCCATCCCTACGCCACCTACACCGGCCAGCAAAGCGCCGGCTACATCGCCTCGCCCCAGACCGCCGAGATCGTCAACCTGGCCATCCACCTGGGTCGCCCGCTGCTGGTGGAGGGCGAGGCCGGCTGCGGCAAGACCCGTCTGGCCGGCGCCATTGCCGAAGAGCTCGGCCTCGGCGAGGTGATCGCCGTGACGGTCAAGAGCACCAGCCAGGCCAAGGATCTGCTCTACCGCTTCGACGCCCTGCGCCGCCTGCAGGACGCCCAGGATCGCACCAACACCCGGGCCCACCACATCCACCCCTACATCAGCCTGGAACCCCTGGGCCGCGCCATCCGGCAGGGCCGGCCCGGCGTGGTGCTGATCGATGAAGTGGACAAGGCCGACATCGATTTTCCCAATGACCTCCTCGACGTTCTCGACCGCTTCGAGTTCGATATCGAAGACCTGCCCGCCGACGAGAACGCGGCCTGCATGGACGAGCGGGGCTTCGGGCGGCACGTGAGCGGCCCGCCGGAGGGCACCCGCCCCATCGTGCTCATCACCAGCAACCGGGAAAAGCAGCTCCCCGAACCCTTCCTGCGGCGCTGCCTGTATGTGCAGCTAGACTTCCCCAGCGACCCGGCCATGCTCGCCGAGATCGTGCGCAGGAACCTGGCCACCCGCGTGGATGCCCTCAGTGACACCCTGATTGCCGGCGCCGTGGCGCGTTTTTGCGAGATCCGCCAGCGCGCCCACGACCTCAAGCTGCAAAAGCTCCCGGCCACCAGCGAGCTCGTGGACTGGGTGCGGGTGCTGCACTGGAAGGGCCGCCGGGCCGAGGACATCCGGCCGGACGACCTGGCCGCCAGCGACCAGGCCCTGCTCTTCAAGATCCGCGACGACATCCGCCGTTACAGCGCCCGCACCACCGACGAGGCCGGCCGGTGACACACCCCCCGGCCCTGCCGCCCCTGCTCCACGGCCTGTTTCGCGAACTGGTGGCCCAGGGCGTGCCCATCGGCACCCGTGACTACCTGGACGGCCTGCGCGCCCTGGCCGCCGGCTATGGCAGCAGCCCCGACGGCCAGGGCGAACGCCAGGCCCTGGCCCGCCTGGCCCAGACCCTGTGGGCGCGCTCCGATGAAGAGCACCGCCTCATCGCACGCTGGTTCGCCCACATCCCGGCGACGCCAGCCGACCTGCTCGCCGCCGTCGATGCCACGCTGGCCCACCTGGACGCAGCGCGGGCCGACACCCCGGGCACCGTCGGCACCACCACACCCGCCCCCCCGACAAGCATCGGCAGCCCCGCCGCCGCCCCCGGCGGCCACACCCCGGACAACCCCGCCATGGCCCCCGGCGATGATCCGGCCACGCCCCGGGCGCGCATCAGCTTCTCGTCCGTCCAGGAGGGCACCGGCCTGCCTGTTCCACGCTTGCCGCTCAGCCCGGCACTGGGCGAGGACTACGTGCTCCATCCCCAGGCCCTGATCAAGCCCCGCGACCTGACCGTCCTGTGGCGCCGCTACCGGCGCGGCACCCGCGGCGGCCCGCGCACCGAACTCGACATCGACGCCACCGTGGAAGAGCGCTGCCGCCGCGGCCTGCTCCTGCGCCCGGCATGCCGGCCCCGGCGCAGCAACGCCGCGCGCCTGCTGATCCTCGCCGACACCAGCCCGAGCATGGACCCCTGGCGCCCCTTCCTGGTCAGCCTCGCCGAATCCCTGCCCTTCGGCCGTCTGGCCCGGGCCGAGACCGGCTATTTCAGCAACCTGCCGCGCCGCCAGCTCTACGCCCGGCCCGACCTGCGCGACCCGCAGCCCCTTGGCGACGTCCTGCGCCGCTTCAACGGCGCCGGTCTGCTCATCGTCAGCGACGCCGGCAGCGCCCGGGGCTACCTCAACCGGCGGCGCGCCAACCAGACCGCCGACCTGCTGGACGAACTGCTGACCCACTGCCCGGCCATCGTATGGCTCAACCCCATGCCCCGCGCCCGCTGGGCCGGCACCACCGCCGAGCTCATCGCCGCCAACGCCCGTGTGCCCATGCTGCCCCTGGACGCCACCCACCTGCTGCGGGCCATCGACATCCTGCGCGGCAACAAATAGCCCGGCCATGCCCTACCCCGACGCCCTCGGCCAGCAGCCCCTCGACAAGCAACAGGCCTACGCCGCCCTGGCGCAGTTCGCAGCCGACTACGGCCGCGACGCCCTGCTCCTGCTGATCCACGCCTGCCTGCCGGAAACCCTGCGCCCCGAGCTGCTGCACCTCATCCGGGTCAACTTCCAGCCCGGCACCGATCACAGCCTCGAAGCCGACATCCTCTTCTCGCCCCTCGCCACCGCCCTCGGCGGCGGCTACTACCGCATCGACCCGCAGGTGCGCTGGCACGGTCTGGCCCTGCTGCGCGCCCGCTACCGGGACGACCCGCGCCCACGCAGCCGGCGTGTCGCCGAACTGCTGTGGCGCTACGTGGAAGAAGCCGAGCAGTACGCCACCCGCAACGCCGACCCGCAACTGGCCGAGTACCTGGCCATCCAACGCTGGGTGGCTCTGGCCTTCCTCGAACCGTCCAGCGCCGCCCATGCCTTCGCCGATGCCCTGCGCCAGGCCACCGACGGGCCCGCCGCCGCGGCCGTGCGCCTGGGCGGGCTGGCCGCCGCCATCGAGCTGCCCCTGGCCGGCGAGCAGGAACTGCTGGCCTACGCCCGCGGCCTCGACGCCCTCGCCCGGGGGCAGGAGGACGAAGCCCGGCAACTGCTGGAATGCCTGGGCGAGGAAGTGAAGGTGGGCGACATCGTCCTCAAGCCCCCCGCCGTCCGCCCGGCGGAGGACAGGCCCGCCACCGGCGACGGCACCGCCGCACCGCGCCGGCGGGCTGTCCTGCTCTGCGCGCCGGGCGTGCTGGACACAGAACTCGTGCGGGCAGCCCTGGCCGAAAACGATGTGGATCTGGACAGTAGCCCTGTCACCAACGACGCCCAGCGCTACCAGCGCCTGATTGACGCGGACTTGATCATCTGCGACCTCAGCCGAGCCGATGCCACCACCTGCTACCGCCTCGGTGTGGCCCTGGCCCTACGGCGGGATGGTGCGATGCTCATCACCCGTCAGGATGCGTGGCTACCTATGGGCGCCTTCACCCTCGGCTTGGTGCATCGCTACGAAGTAGTAACCGACACTGCCGAATCCCGGGCACGCTTCGCCGGGTGGATCGGGGCGCGTACCACCATGCCGGGTGGTACGCCCTTGTCTCCCAACCCTATCTACGCCGACGGCAAGCTCCGTCCTCCTGCGCTGACGAGTTCCGTCGGCGTCCTGCCACAGCCTCCCCTGCCGGACAGCGGCGGCCTCTGTCTAGTGCTGCAAGCATCCGGCGATCGCAGCGATAGACGCTCAGGCCCGAGCACCGACCTCGACACCACTTTCAAGTGCATCTTGGAAAGTACCCAGCAACTGGGGTTTGCATGCCTGCACCATGACCCCGAGGACATCGCGGGCAATCACGAGGCAACACGCCTACTGCAGTCAGCCGAACTCGTGATCGCCAATCTAACCCTGGCCACCCCGGACGTCCTTATCGCCCTCGGAGCGCGCTTGGGCATGTGCCCCGCGCGGACAATCCTGCTTGCCCAAGAAGGCTCCCCCGTACCGGCGGACCTGGGCGGATGTCGATTGATCGTTTATCAGCAAAACGGTCCCGCTCTTAGCAATGGCGAAGCGCAAGCTCTACGCGAAACAATTGCCAATCACATACTGAATGTCGGCTCAAAGGCCCCCGTAGACAGCCCCGTCTACCTGGCCCTGCCCGACCTCCATCCGGCGGAGCGCATCCGGCCGCGGGTCTTCATCTCCTACGCCCACGCCTACGGCCAATACGTGCGCCCCCTGGCCGCCGCCCTTGAGGCCCTGGACCTGGAAGTGAACCGGGATGTGGACCTGGTGCAGGGCGAGAACTGGGCAGCGGATCTGGCCGCCCTGCTCGACCGGGCCGACCTCATCGTCTGCGTGATCGGCCGCGACACCACCCTCAGCACCTTCCAGATGGCCGAGATTCAGCGCGCCCTGGCATCGGGCAAACCGGTGGTCCCGGTCCTCGTCGACCCCCTCTACGGCACACCGGACACCCTCATCCCCCTGATCGCCCGCCCCTGCGCCAACCGGGACGAAAGCGGCCAGCGCCACTACCTTGCAAGCGTCGAACCCGACGCCCTCCCGTCCATCATCCAGCGCACCGCCGTCCACATCCGCGCCGCCCTCGACGCCCCGGCACCGGCCGAACCGGTAGCGCTGCGCCTGCTGACCGTCCGCGGCAACGAGCCCGGCACGATGCACTATCTGCTGGACGAAAACGGTCGCCGCGAATGGACCCGCCACCTGCAGCACGATTTCATCACCCTGTTCCGCGACGCCCTGGGCGAGCACACGGCGGATCTGCCGAAGATACTGGCGTTCATCACCGACCTCCTGCTCCCGGTCGACTTCGCCACCCTGCCGCCGGCCCATGGCTACCGGCTGCTCCTTGATGCGGGGGCCGCCGCCTACCCCTGGGAGCTGATCCTGGCCTTGCACCAGAACGGCCTGCGTGACCCCTTGCCGGCGATCCGCCGCCCGGACGGCAACCTGTTCTCCATCCAGCGCGCCGCCCCACACCCCGCCGCCCTGCTCATCGGCAACCCGAGCAGCGACGGCACCTACGGCGACGAGAACCCCCGCCTGCCCCCGCCGGAGCAAGGCGAGCTGTTCGACCGCTACCGCCGCACCCTGGCGTCCCGCGGGATGGCGGTCAGCCTGAGCATGGGCGAGGGCGCACGGGGCGTGGTGGCGCATCTTTACGCCCGGGAGTTCGGCATCCTGTTGATCAGCGGCACCTACCTGCACGACTACCGTCTGGACAGCGGCCGGACCGCCAGCGGCTTCGTGCTCAGCGACGGGATGTTCCTCGGCGTCGAGGAGCTGCGCCAGATGCGCAGCCTGCCCGCGCTGGTGGTCCTCGACAATCCGCACACGGGCAGCAGAAACTTCGGCGCGGAGATGGCCCCGGCCCTGCTGAAGGCGGGCGTGCCCTGTGTGGTGGTCAGCGCCTGGGGGGTGGAGCGCCGTCTGGCCGGACACTACTTCGAAACCCTGCTGGCCGCGGTGGGCGCCGGCGAGCCCTTCGCAGGCGCCCACGCGGGCGCCCTCGAGGCCTGCGCCACGGCCGAGCCCACCGGCCTTGCCTGGGGCGCCTTCCAGGCCTGGGGCGACCCGGAGTTCCGCTTCACACCACCGGCGGCCTGAGCCGCCCGCTCAGAGGGTGTGAATAAATCTGCTGCGCAACCCGATTTCGCCCCTGCGATGCTCACCGTACCCTTGTACGGCTGCGCTTCTCGAGGCGAACTCGAACCGCTCGCTACGATTTCTTCACACCCGCTCAGGCCTGGCTGGCCCGGTACTTCTCCCAGCCGCTCCAGCTATACAGGAGCAGACCGGCCCAGATCAGCCCGAAGGTCAGCAGGCGGGCGGGCTGCAGCGCTTCGTCGAAGAGCAGCACCGCCGTCAGGAACTGCAGGGTCGGGTTGATGTACATGAGCATGCCCACCGTGGCCAGGTTGAGACGCTGGGTGGCGGCGGCGAAAAGCATCAGGGGCAGGGCCGTGAGCACCCCGGCCAGGGCCAGCAGGCCCTGGGTGAGGGCATCGTGGCCGGTGAACACGCTGTGCCCCTGGGCCTGCTGCCACAGCGTATACAGGCCGATCAGGGGCAGCAGGGTGAGGGTTTCCAGCCACAGGCCGGAAACGGCATCCACCGCCACCTGCTTGCGCACCAGCCCGTACAACCCGAAGCTGCCGCCGATGAACAGCGAGATCCAGGGCAGGCTGCCGAGCGTCAGGAGCTCGCTGCCAACGGCCGCCACGGCCAAGCCCACCGAGGCCCACTCCTTGCCATTGAGGCGCTCCTTGAGCACCAGCATGCCCAACAGCACATTCACCAGCGGTGTCAGAAAGTAGCCCAGGCTGGACGCCACCACCTGGCGCTGATCCACCGCCCACAGAAAGGCCAGCCAGTTGGCCCCCACCAGCAGTGCCGCCAGCCCCAGACGCGCCACCGTGCCGGGGCGCCGCGCCGCAGCAAGGGTCGCTGGCCAGTGGTGGCGCGCGGTGAGGATCAGGCTGACAAACAAGCAGCCCCAGGCCGCGCGATTGCACAACAGATCCACCGGGCTGACGTGGCCGAGTTGGCGGAAGAACAGCGGAAAGAAGCCCCAGATGCCGTAGGCACCGAGACCGAAAGCCACACCGGCGAGACTTGCACGTGGGTCCACGGATTCACGTAAACGGAAAGTCGGGCGCCCACGGTATCACCTGTGCCGCCACTTCACGCTTGGGGTTTTCCTCCAGGCGGGCAGCCGGCCTACAATGGGACCATTCCACTGCCAGGACACCCTCCCCCATGCTGATCATTTTCAAATCCCCCGCCAGCGGCGACGTCATCATGTTCGAGAAGAACGGCAAGGAGATGCTCACCGTGCTGGGCAAGGATCCCGCCGAGCCCAAGGGCATCTTCACGGTGGAACAGTTGCCCTCGGCCATCGCCACCCTGAAGGAGGCCATTGCCACCGACAAGGCCCGGCAGGCCGAGAAGGCCGACGCGGAGGAGAACGAAGCCAAGCCGGCGGGCGGCGGTGTCGCCTTCTTCCAGCGCGCCGTGCCCCTGCTGGAGATCCTGGAGCGCTCCCTGAAGGACAAGCACCCCGTCACCTGGGGCATCTGAACCTGCGAGGCCCCACCCCCATGACCCGGCGCGACATCGATCTGGCCCTCGAGGTGGTGCAGGAGCACCTGCCGCAACTGGGCATCCCCAAGCGTTTGTGCACCCGCAAACTGTCGGCGGCAGGGCGGGTTTTCGGCCAGTATCGCTGGCACTCCGACACCCTGCGTCTCAACCCGCGCTATCTGGCGCCCCTGTCCGACGACGATGCCCTCGATCTGCTCGACACGGTGCTCCATGAGTTGCTCCATAAGGCCTCGCCCCTGTGGAAGCAGTTGCGCGACAGCTTCCGCCCCCACCCGGATATCTGGATGAAGGCCGAGAAGCTGGCGGTCCGCCTCGGCCCGGCCTATCTGGCACGCCGCCGCAGCGCACACACGTCCGACGCGCAGCAGGCCTGAAGCCCCGGTCGGCGGACGGGGCTCGGAGGGCGCGAAGAAATCGGACCGCGCAGCAGATCCTTTCACGGCCTCTCAGAGGGTGTGAAGAAATCGTCGCGAGCGGTTCGAGTTCGCGCCGAGAAGCACAGCCGTACAGGAGTACGGCGAGCATCGCAGGCGCGAAATCGGGCCGCGCAGT
>WBZV01000512.1_pt1 | contig 22406 bp, 9 predicted proteins | sample 5204221 | NCBI WGS metagenome assembly WBZV01 (sample SAMN12344360, study PRJNA552823) | activated sludge metagenome | biome: Activated sludge suspended growth; feature: Nitrification reactor; material: Wastewater; isolation source: activated sludge from nitrification reactor of wastewater treatment...
TCCACGGCATGGCCTGCAACCCCAACCTCCCGGTGGGCGCCAACAACCCGCTCCGACGCTACCTGGGGCTGCGCAACCCGGCGGCGCCCTACCACCCCATCTTCAACGGCGTGGTGTGGAAGTGCGGGTGTCCGTGATCTCGTGATCGCCTGAACGCAGGCGAATGCTCCATCGAAGGCGCCCCGGTCCGTGTCCATCACGGATTCGGGGCGCCTTGCTGAAGGGCCGTGGGGCGCTGGTGCCTGCCGACCTCACCCGGTGTCCACGACTGCAGCGCTCCAGTGAGCGGCCCCTTGCAGCCACGGCAGGAACAGCAAGGGTTGACCGCCCGGTGGGTCCTCGGAAGGCGTGGGGCTGTGGGTGCGGGTTGGCCAGGGTGTGCGCGTGGGCCAGGGAGTCAGCGTGTCGGTAGGCGTTTGGGTCAGGATGGGCGTCCGCGTGGCCCGCGGAGTGGTCGTGTCAAACGCGCCAGGCGGCCAGGTGGGCGAGGCGGTGGCCGTTGGGGCGTCCGGTGAAAGGGGGCGGAGGATGTAGAGGCCGTCGCCTGGCGAGGCCAGGTAGACCAGGCCGCGCGCCAGCTCGATGTCGGTCGCCGACACCCACCAGTCCGAGCCGGAGTCGCCGCGGACGTCCAGAAGCCGGGGCGCATCGGGCCGGGAGGCATCGATCACGCTCAGGCCCCCTTGGCGCCCACCGCCCACGTACACCCGCGCGCCGTCCGCCCGGACGGCGGCCACAGGGCCCAAGTTGTCCACCAGGCCCCGCGCGACGGGAGACGCCGGCGTGGAGACATCCACGATCTGCAGCCGCCCTTCGTCCGGAGGAGCGGTGCGCTGAGGCGCCTGGCGCTGCTGAGGTTTGACCGCAACGAGGGTTGGCGTGCAGGTCGCCTGAGGGTCGCAGGTCGGCCTCGGCAGTCCCGGCCGCGAGGTGGGCACCAGCGCCCAGCCGGGGATGGTCTGGCCCAGGAAGACCCGGTCGCCCACCCGGTCGGCCGCCGTGCCGTATCCGACAGTATCCACTTGGCCGATCAGGCTCGCGTTGGCTGGGTCGGTGACGTCCAGCAGGCTCAGGTCCGGCTCCTGGGCGAGCGCCAGGAGGGAGTTGCCGCGCCACAGGAGGCCCGCGGCGTAGGGGGCCAGCGCTGACCTGCCCACCTGGGTAAGGGAGCGAGGATCGCGGTAATTGATGGCCACCAGCTCCTCCCTGCCCGAAACCCAGGCGGTGCCGTCGGCGGCCGCGATGGAGAGGGGCTGGAAACCAGTGTCGAGCGATGCGATCGAGAGGGGCTGGGCAGGGTCACCGGTGTCGTAGGCCACGAGACCCAGCGTCTTCACCGCCACCAACAGCGTTCGGCCGTCGAGGGCCACGTCCTGCGCCGGCCCCGCCGTGTCGATGCGGGCCACCTGAACCGCGGCCTCGGGCCGCATCGTGTCGAGGACGGCGACGCCGCCGATGTCGCCGGCCACGTAGACCCGGTCGCCTGCGACGACCAGCTTGTGGGCGACCGCGAAGATAGAGGCTCGTCCGATGAGCGTTCCACCCCGATAGACAAGGAGACCCGGCCTGGCCGACGGCGCCGGGGTGGAGCTCACGTAGCCGAGATCCTGGTTGGCAGTCACGAACACCAGATCGCCGGCCGCGGTGACGGCATCGCCATCGAAGGGAATCTTGAGCGTCTGCTGGTAGCTCACCGACCCGCCGCTCGCGCGCAGGACCACAACCCCCTCCAGATAGCAGGCGAGGTAGAGCTTCCCGCCTGACAGGAAGCTGTCTTGAACGATCTCGTCCAACCGGAGGGCGGTCACACGTCGGGGGCTCCGAGGGTCTGCACCGTCGTAGACCACAAGCCCATCGTTCTCCATCACGTAGACCCAGCGGCCATCGGCCTCCACCGCATGCATGTAGCCGCTGCCTCGCAAGGTGGACAGGGGCCGCGGGCGGGCTGGATCCGAGACGTCGATGGCAGTCAACCCGCCGGTGCTGTAAGGGTTGACGATCCACACAATGCCGGTGGCCAGGGCAATCGCGTCGGCATACTCCAGCCTGAGCCAGCCCAGCTCGCGGGGCTGAGAAGGGTTTGAGACATCGAGGATCACCAGGCCGCCATAGACCAAGACATAGGTGCGGCCTGCATCCACCAGCACCCGCCGAGCCGCGCCCCCGGCCCAGATGGCCCGCCGGCGCGGCCGCAAGGGATCGCTGAGGTCCACGACCTGCAGGCCGGCACCGTAAGCGGCCACGTAGGCGATGTCGTCCGCCACGGCGATGTCGACGATCGTATCGCCCAGGCGCTCGGACCGCCCGACGACCTGGGGCTCACGAGGGTTGGTCGCGTCCACCACCAGCAGGTGCTCGCCCTCGCCGAGAACGACGAAGTCGCCCATGGTGGCCACCGCCTTGGACGGCCCGCCGACGTGAGCTACCGTCTCCATCCGCAGGTCGAAGGCGTCGGCCTGCCGGGGAGCGGCGACAGACCTACCGCCCACGAATCCGGCTACCGCCAGAATAGTGAGGACCAGCGCGCCCATGCGGGTGGAAGGTCCAGGAGGGAATTGGAGTCGATAGCGGCGCATGGATACCTCCAGCTAAGGGGAATTGCGCATTCTTCGCTACACATCCACGGTAGGCACGTCGATCAAATCAGGCGTCTCAAGCTGCCCGTGATCCTTGGCGCGTGCCTCCAGCCGCGCGCACCCAGGATCGCTACGGCCCACCCCCTTCCACCTCCCCCAACTGCAGCCGCGGCAGGAACACCGGCCGCGCGCCCCCGCCCGCCGGGTCCACCGTGGGCGAGGGGCCGGGGGTGCGGGTGCGCGTGGGGCCGGGGCGGGTGGCCGTGCGCGTGGGCGCGCGGGTGGGGGAGGGCCCCGCCGTGGCGGTGGGCGGCGGCGTGCGGGTGGCCGTGGCGGGGCGCGTCGTGGACGTTGGCGGGGGCAGGGTGGCCGTGGGCGTCGGGCTGGGGCCGGCGGTGGCCGTGGCCGTGGGCGGCGGCGGGCTGCCGATGTCCGGGCCTTCGTAGGTCCAGGCCAGGCAGTTGGCCGCCAGGTCGCAGACCTCGAAGCGGTCGCCAGAGCGCGCCCAGGACGCACGGCAGTCGATCTCGGCCCGCCAGACGCGCTGCCGGGCGCCGTCCGCCTCCGCCCCCTGGCCGGCTCCCAGGCGGTCCAGCAGCGAGAGGTACCAGGGCGCGCCCACCAGGCGGCGCGTGATCCGGGTGTCGGCGGCCTTGCAGGCCGCCGGGAGCGTCAACTTGCCCGGCCCCAGGTCCAGGCCGAAGTCCTCCACCGTCAGGAGGTGGCGGATGCCGTTGCCCTCGGGCCGGCTCTCGTAGGCCGGCCGGCGCGGCGCCAGGCTGTCCACGTAGCCGCTCCAGACCGCCTTCGGCTCTTCGTCGACGTTGCCCAGGCGGTCCCGGCCGCGCGACAGCAGGTCGTAGAAGCCCTCCAGGGCCTCGGGAACGCGGCCGAACCAGGCGCCCCGTCCTGAGTCGAAGTCCGCCGCCGGCCACCAGCGCTCGCGGGCCATGGCCGACAGCTCGAGCGCCGGCAGGGGGCGCTGGTAGACCCTCAGGTCGTCCAGGGCCGGGCGCCCCGCCACGCTCTCGTGCTGGATCAGGAGGCTGGTCTGCGGCAGGTCGAGGGGTGGGCCCAGGTCCACCGCCTCCTGCTGCACCTGCCGGCCGTCGATGAAGGTGGACAAGCGGCCGGCGGCGGCATCCCAGACGAAGGCGAGGTGGTGCCAGCCGCTGCCGTCGTCCACCGGGATGGCCGCCAGCGCCCCGCCGAAGCGGTGGAGGATGCCTCCCGGGGCGAAGGTGATCTCGTTGCCGCCGTAGATCAGACGGCCCTCGGCCATGTCGCGCAGCCAGAGGGTGAGGCTGAAGGAGGCGCCGTCCCGCGGCAGGACGCCCGGCGGCGCTTCCACCGCCAGGCCGCGGCTGGTCGGCGTGAACTGCATGGCCCCCGCGCCCACGACCCCCACCGTGCGGTGCGTGCCGTCGTCCGGGTCCCCCACCGAGCTGAGGTAGTCAGCCACCGCGCCCATGCCGCCGCCGTCGAAGAGGGGCCGGCCCGGGGCCACCCAGGGGTCGTCGAAGCCCAGGTGCAGGGTGGGGCCTTGGCCGAAGACCCGGGGCCAATCGGCGTCGGCGATGCGCCCGCGGGCCACCACCAGCTCGTCGATGGCGCCGCGGAAGGACTCGCGCAGGGCCGCGTCGCCCGAGAGCGCGGCTGCGCCCACCAGGAGCGGGCCGTCGGCGCCGATTCCGGCCGGCGCCTTGCCCGCGACGCGGTCCACCAGGCGGCCGTTGACGTAGAACTCGGCGTCGTGGTCGGCCGTCAGGTGCACCGCGACGTGCTGCCAGACGCCGGGGCGCAGGACGCCCTCGCCGCTGTCGTAATCCTTGATCCCCCAGAGCGTCAGGGTCAGGCGGCTGCCGTAATGGCCGAAGCCGAGCCCCACCGGCTGGTCGCCGTGCGGGGTGGACAGGATGCGGCCGATGCCGCTCAGGTCCTCGGGCTTGATCCAGGCGGCCACCGTGAGATCGCCGGTCAGCGAGCCGAGGGTGGGCAGGGTGTCGATGACCAGGCTGTCGTCCACGCCGTCGAAGCCCAGGGCCTGGGCGTTGCGGGCGGCCAGGCCCGACCGGCCGCAGGCCGCGCCGCTGCAATGCGCCGCGTGGCCGGCGACCAGGTCCAGGAAGCGCGGCTCGGGCCGGCCGCCCTGCTCCTCGTCCAGGGGCAGGTAGAGGAGCAGGTTCTCCGGCAGGCCGCCCAGGTCGAAGGGCGCCGCCTGCGGCACCGCGGGACGGAAGGCCAGCTCCACCCCCTGGACCCCGACGCCCTCCGGCTGCCCCACCACGGCCGGCTGGTCGCTGACCTGCCCCTCGATCAAGGAACCCGCATCCAGGAGGCTGGCCAGGAGCGGCGGCGGCGGATCCTGCGCGGGGCCGAGGGGCGCGGGGCCCATGCGGCCCGCGAGGGCGGCCAAGGGCTGGGAAGGCACCCGCATCGCCGTGGTCTGCGAGGCCGGCGCCCGGTTGTCCACCGTCACCAGCTCGGGGGAGTCGTAGCTCCGGCGGTTGCCCACCCGGTCCACCGCCTCGGCCCGCACGATGTACTGACCGCTGGGGTCGTCGGTGTAGAGCAGGTAGTCCAGCTCGAAGCTGGGCACCGTGACTTCGGCAACCTGTTGCGGCGCGATGGGCAGAGGCTCGCCCGTCCGGGCGTCGACCAGGGTCACCGTCAGGCCGGCCACACCGCTGCCGGGCACCTGGGTGCCGAGGATGTAGGGATCGCTGACCGTTCCCTTGACGGTCAGGACCCAGGTGGCGTCGGCGCCGGGTTTTGGGAGCAGGCGGATGGGCCGGCTCAGGTCAGCTTCGATGGCCACCGAGATCGCCGGCGGCTGCTCGTCCACGTAGACCGTCCGCGGCGCGGAGGGCTGAGAGCGGTTGCCCACGGCGTCGATGGCCCGGACCTGCAGCCGGTGCTCGCCGCCGCCGGGGGGGCTGAAGAGCGGCATCCAGGCCGTGCCCGGTTCGGCGCCGCTGTCGCGGGCCTCGGCCGCCCCCAGCCAGCCGCCGCCGTCCACGCCCAGCTCCAGGCGGGCCACCCGGGTGCCGACATCCGCGGCCGTGGCCAGCAGCATCGTGGGCGAGGCCGGCAGGTAGGTCTCCGCCAGCTCCAGGTCCGCGATGGGCGGATCGCTGTCGACCAACAGGGGGTCCGTGCGCGTCTCGTCCACCCAGCCGTTCTGCAGGTTGAACTGGCTGCTGATCTCTTCCCCGCTCAAGGCATGGTCGTAGATCTCCACCTCGTCGATGCGCCCGGCAAAGTGCTGGTAGCTCCGTGGGCCCGCCGCGCAGGGCGTCGCGGCCTTGGGCAGGAAGGAGGCGCCGATGTCCACCGCTTCCAGGTTGCCGATGTCCAGCCGCGCGGAGCCGGCCATGACCGCCGGCGCGCCGTTGACGAAGAGGTTCTCGCCGCTGACCAGGACATGGGTCCAGACGTTGGGGGGGATGGTCAGGCCCTGGGCATAGCGCTTGTTGAAGCGGGCTCCGTCGCCCGAGCAGCTGCTCAGCGTGGGCACGCCGTTCTCCAGGTAGAAGGCGTAGTCCCCGTTCTTGCCGAAGACGACGCCGCCCAGGTCAGCGCCGCGGCCGTGGAAGATCGGGCGGACGGCCGGGTCCCCGCCGGCGCCCAGCTCGTCGGCGCGCAGCCAGGCCGCGAAGCTGAAGCCCCGGCCCGCCGGAGGTCGCAAGGTCAGGCGGGACGCCTGCCCGTCGAAGCCGCCCGCCAGCCCCACCTGCCCCTCCAAGCCCGCCTGCACCTGCAGGTCGCTGAGAACCCTGACCCCCTTGGGCGGGCCGTCGAAGGCCAGCCGCGCCACCGGCGGATCGAGGTAGAGCAGGCGGACCTCCACCTCGTCCAGGGCCTTGCGCAGGACCCGCACTTCATCGATGTCGCCCTGGAAGAAGTCGCTGCTGCCGGCGCCGTCCCATTCCTGCCCCAGGCTGAAGCGCCCCCCGGCCACCGGGAAAGCCACCGGGCGCTGGATGGCGATGGGCGTCGAGACCTGGTTCACATCGCGCCCGTCGGCGGCCTGGTAGCCCAGGTGGGCCGTGAGCCGGTCGTCGCCGGCCACCGAGAGGGCCAGGTGGAGCCAGGTGTCGCGCGGCAGTCCGCTGAAGAGGGTGCGGCGCCCGGCGGCGTCGTCGTAGGTGGCCAGGGTGAAGCTGCCGTCGGCCTCTTTGTGCGCCTGCAGCATCAGCTTGTTGGTCCCGGCCGCGTCGTGGAAGGACCAGACGGTGCCCCAGCCGGTCAGGCCGTCGGCGGGCAGAAGCCAGGCGCTGACCGCGAACTGCCGGTCCTCGGCCACCCGCGAGGACAGGCCGTCCACCGCCAGGTAATCGTCCCGGCCGTCGAAGGACAGGCCCAGGTTGCGCCGCCCGGGCACGCCGGACTGCGGACAGGCGTCGCGTGCCGCCGGACAGAGGCCGCGCAGGAAGCCGGCCGCGTCCAGGAAGGAGCGCTGGCCGGGGATCTCGTCGAAACGCAGGTCGGCCAGGGTCTCGGCGCTGCCGACCAGTTGCGCCACCTGGGCGTCGCTCAGGGCCGAAGCGAAGATGCGCAGGTCCGAGAGGCTGCCGATGAAGGGCGCCGCGCCGGTCTCGAGGCGGTAGCGTACGCTGGCGGTGTCGGGGTAGTCGAACAGCCATTCCGGCGAGCAGTCGGGCTTGCCCGGCCGGCTGCTCCAGGTGACGGTCGCCGTGCGCGAGGGCTCGTGGCTGCCCACCGTCAGGCTGCCTATCAGGTCGTCACCGCGGCCGGCGTCGCAGCCCATGCGCAGACCGTCGTCGTCCTCGCAGAGGGCCAGCGTGGCGGCGCCGACCACGTTGAAGACGAGGTCCGTGGCCAGCACCTTGGGAGCGTCGTCATCGGCGCTGCCGCTGTACTCCAGGTGGACGGGCGGCCGGCTGTCGTCGCTGAGGAGGTTGTACTCGCCGTCGCCGCTGCCGTCGCCCTCGCAGGTGAGCTTCAGCTCTTCCACGGTCAGCCTGGCCTTGTCCGTCGAGCGGCCGATGAAGAAGTCGGGGAAGGCATCGTGCTTGGGGGCTGGGGACATCGTGCGGGCGACATCCCTGACCCCGTTGAGGTAGAAGGTGGCCAGGCCGCTCGCCCGGTCGTAGGTGACGGCCACGTGGTTGGGGCCGTAGGTGCGCAGGCTGTCAGTGGAACGGGCCTCCACGATCACGCTCTTCGCCGCGGCCCCGCTGCCCGTCTCCGTGCTGTAGCCGAAGATCAGGGCCCGGCCCTGGACCTGCAGGTAGGGGTAGCCCTTGGCGGCACCGCTGTCGAAGCCCATGATCCCCCGCCGGACCGTGTCGCCCTCCGGCGGCTGGGCGTCGATCCAGGCCGCGAGGGTGAAGCTCTTGTCGTCCAGGCGGAGCGGGGCGGGGTTGGCCGAGCGGATGGCCGAGCGGCCGTCGAAGACCTGCTGGCCCGGCCAGCGGAAGACCTGCGTCGAGTCGGCGGGCTTCCAGAGGGCATCAGGCGGCGCCACGATGGCCGCGCCCACCGACTGCTGCAGCCGGTAGCTCCCCGTGGCCGCCGTGTCGGCCACCACGAAGGCGCTCTGGCGTCGATGCACGTAGCGCTCGGAGGAGCGGGGCGGGAGCTGGAAGGGCCGTCGCTCGTCGGCCTGCGTGGTCAGCCCCGGCGGGTAGCTGACCTGCTGCATGCCGTAGGCGGTGCGGCTGAGGAGGAGGTTCTCCAGTCGCCCTTCGTAGAGCAGGCGCTGGCCGGGCCGCGCGGCGCCGTCCTCCAGGTTGATGCCGCCCTCGCTCAGGGTCTTGACGTTGGCGCCGCTGGCCAGGTCCGACCAGTCCTGGATGACCAGCTCGTCGATGAGCCCTTGGAAGGGTCGCGTGACGGTGGTCACCTGCGGATCCATGGTCGGCTGCAGGGCGGCGCCGATGACCAGGTCCCCGCCCGTGCCCGGCCGCGCCGCATGCTGCCCCTCGATCCGGCCCTCCAGGACGATCCGGCCGTTGACGGTGACGTAGGTGTAGAAGGCCGGGTCGGCGGGGTTGGGGTCGGCCATCTCCACGATGAGGTGGTTCCAGGCCTCGGGGACCAGGCCGTCGGCGTCGCCCCAGGTGCGGTAGCCGTCGCTGAGGGTCAGGACCACCCGCCGGTTCTCCAGGGTGATCGCGAAGCCGCCGCCGGTCCCGGCCATCGACAGCAGGGTCTGGTCGCGGTCCAGCCGAAGGGGCTTCAGCCACAGGGCCACGGTGTAGTTGCGCGCCAGCTCGGTCACCGCCTTGGGCCGGAGGATGGTGAGGTGGTCGCCGGCGCCGTCGAAGAAGGCGGCGTTGCCGAAGCGGCCCTGGTGGCCGGCGGCCGGGCAATGGGCGGCGCCGGCGGGGCCGTCCACCGCCCGGCAGCCGGCCGTCCCTGCCCGGGCCTTCTCGGCAAAGCGGTCGGCCCCGGCCGCCTCGTCGAGCGGCAGGTAGAGGACGGGGGCCGTCGGCTCGCGCAGGGCGGTCTCGTAGGCCAAGGCGGTGGCATCGCTCTTGGCCGAGGGGCTGAAGCCGAAGTCCCGCTCGCGGCCGTCCAGGATGCCGTCGCCGTCGCCGTCGGGTTCCAGCGGGTTCGAGCTCACCCGTGTTTCCAGGCGGTCGCTCTCCCCCGGGACGAAACCGTAGACCACCCGCCAGCCGGTCACCTCCTCGGCATCGGTGGCCCCGTCGGCATCCGTGTCCGGGCGGGCGGGGTCGGTGCCCCGGCGCAGCTCCTCGGGATCCGGCAGGCCGTCGCCGTCGGTGTCCGGCGCGTTGGGGTCGGTCTTGCGGCTCAGCTCCACGGGATCGGCGATCCCGTCGCCATCGCTGTCCCAGCGGTCGTCGGCCGGGTCGGCGGCGAAGGGCAGGCCGTCGCCGTCGGCGTCCTTCAGGGGCGGGAGCTTGAGGTTGCCCGTCTGGCCCCAGCTCGGCGCCCAGGGGCCTGCCGGGCCGGCCGGGGTCAGGGCCAGGAAGTCGTCGAGGGCGGGCGGGAAGAGGTCGAACTGCAGGTTGAGGTCGATGTAGCGGGTGTCCTTGCGCTCGCGCTTCCAGCAGACCGGGATCGGGACCGGGATGACGAGCGGCACGATGGGGATGAGGACGCATTCCTGGACGGGGATGGCGTAGGCCTCGGCCAGGTAAGCGGCGAGCCCGCGGTTGAGACCGGTCTCCGCCGGCGTGGTCACGGTGCCCTCGACCTGCTTCAGCTCCATGACCACCCGCTTGTCCGCCGGGTCAGCGGGGTTGAAGGCCAGCCAGTCGGCCGCCTGCGTGTCCCAGGAGAGCGTGTTGTGCAGTTCCTTGTCCTCGACGGTTTCCTTGGCCGCCACCACCTGGTACTTGAAGGCGGAGGATCGCAATGCCTCAGGCGTGTACTGGTGCCAGTACAAGGCGCCCAGGTTGGGGGGTACCGCGATGAGGCCCAGGGTGTTGCGCAGGCCCAGGCGCAGGTCCATGGCCTTTTTGGGCACCAGGCCGGCCGCAGGGTCCTTCAGCGCCGTGGTCAGGTCCAGCACCGTGGTGCGATAGGGGTCGTTGATGGTGACCATGTCGGTCTGGCTGTAGATCACGTAGGCCACGCCCTTGGCCATCCACCCGGTGAGACCCTTGCAGACCACCTCCCCGGCGGTCGAGGAGCGCTGGTCCTTGGAGAGGAAGCTGCAGGACAGGGCGATGAGGGCGTCGATCAGGCCGATGACCGCGGAGATGATCGCCCCCACGGGGTGGGCGGCGGCCAGCATGAAGAGGGCGAGGGCCACCACCGAGCCCCCGGCGGCATCGGCGACGATGGCGTTCATCTGCAGGCTGGCGAAGGTGATCCCGGCCGCGCCGATGCGGTAGAAGAGAATGCCCCAGGCCACCGCCTCGCTGAGGATGAGGGCGGCCACGCCGCCGGCATTGCCGGTCTTCTTGGCCGCCTGGAAGAACTTGTAGGTGGTGTTGGCCGTGTCGGCGATGGCATAGGCGGCTGTCATGGCGGCGAAGATCTGCCCCGCCGCCGGCGGGCCCTTGGTCTGCGTGTTCACGAAGCTGCCGATGCCGCCGGCGATGCCCAGCATGACGGCTCCGCCCATCGCGCCCTTGGCCGCCAGCCAGCGCTTGTTGCCCTTGTTGCGGGCGAAGGCGGCCAGGGCGTTGGCCTTCTGCTCCTTCAGCACCGCCCCCAGCTGGGAGAAGAACTCCTGGTACTGCGGCGCGGGCTTGACGTTCACCAGGCGCAGCTTCGGCGCGTCGACGCGGATGAACTCGTCCATCTTGAGGCCCAGCTCGTTGCCGATGGGCTCGATCACCAGCCGGGTCAGGCCCCCGTTGATGATGACGCTGGCATCGTCGCGCGCGGCCCTGGCCTGCTGCGCCAGCTCCTCGTCGCTGTAGCCGGAGACCACCACGCTCTGGCCCGTCGCCCAGGTGAGCCGGCCTTCGGCCTCCACCACCCGGGCCTGGCCCAGGTACAGGTGGGTGTAGAGGAGCTGGGTCAGGCCCACCCGGCCCGCCGCCTCCAGGGCGGCCTCCTCGCCGCTGCCCGCGGGGAAGTTGGCCTTCAGGGGCTCGGAGAGAGCGTTCCAGTACTCCTGGAAGGGATAGGGCTCCCAGGCCAGGGTGGCCTTGTCCCGCCGATAGGGCATCCAGTGGATGGCCGCGACCACCATGGGCTGGACGGGCGGCCTCCCGGGCGAGGCGAAGTCGAGGGTCGCCTGGCTGCCGCCGCCGCCACCGCCACCCTCCGGCGCCCCGTAGCTCAGGCTGCGAAAGCTCTCCTCGCGGGCGAAGAGCAGGAGCGGGTCGGGCGCACCCGCCGCGGCAAAGGTCCGGTCCAGGAGTTCAGGGACCCGGGCGTGGATCAGGGGCTGCAGGCGGTCATGCGTGGCCGCGGAGTCACGCAGCACCTGGATGTCCCGCAGACCCAGGCGGGCCTGGCCGGGGGGCTGCGGGAGGTCGCGGTCGTAGAGGGCGGGGAGCTGGGCCACGGTGATGTCGCGCCGGCCGTCGGGCGTGCAGACGGAAGCCTTGCTGCGCAGGTCGCAGTCCAGCCCGGAGACGAAGCGGCGCTCCAGCGAGCTGGCCAGCATCAGGAGCTCAGGGTTGAGCCCGGCCGGCGGCCCGCCGTTCGGCGCCGCGACCGTCGGCTCCTCGTAGAGCGTGGCCAGCTCCAGACCCCGGTCCTCGCGCACCGTCAGCCCGGCAAGGCGCCAGTCGTCGGTGTAGCGATGGACGATCTGCGCCTGGTTGACCTGGCCTTCCTGCGCGCACCAGGTCTCGATGCGCGCCGCCTCGGGCAGGCCGGCCATGAAGTCGCCGGGCGGGTCCGTGCAGAGGTCGGTGAGGGCCTGCACCAGCCAGACCAGGCGCACCTCCGCCTGGATGGCGGTCCGCTGGCCCAGGTCGAAGCGCATCCGGCCGCCCAGGCCGGCCGCGCGACCGCTCCCGGCCTCGCTGACCATGGTCAGGGGCAGCCGGGCGACGAGCCGGCCGTCCGGCCCCAGCTCCTGCACGCTGATGCCGTAGGGCAGGAGCGCCGCCTCGTCCACCTGCAGCCGCTCCGATGCCGGGCCGTTGACGAGGTTGGGCAGGGTGACGCAGGCCACCTCGCGCCCACCCTGGCTCAGGACGAGGGCATGGGTCTGGTCGGCCAGGTCCACGAGGTTGCGGCCGGCCAGGAGGGCGGGTCGGCCGGCGGCCAGGCCGCTCAGGGTCAGGAGGCCCTGGCCGCGCTCGGCACAGTCGCCCTGTATCAGGGCCGCGTCGTGGCTGCCGCCGCCGGCCGGGTCGAAGGCCAGGCTGACGCCGCCGGCCTCTTGCTTCATCGTCGCCTGGCCCAGGAGCTGGGCTTTGCGGTCGAAGCTCAGGCTGAGGGCGATGGTGTCCTTCAGCAGGCCCTCGACGGGCCGACAGACCGTGGCCCCGTCCCCAGCGGCCGCGCTGACGATGAGGGCATGGCTGCCGGCGTAGGCGGACAGGCGGCCGGCCAGGCGGACGGAGGCACCGGAAATCAGGGTCCCGAAGTCCTTGACCAGCTCGCCCTGGGCGCGGCAGCTGCCCTTCACCAGGCGCATGCCGTAGCTCCGCCCGGGGGCTCGGTCGAGGGCCTGCACGTAGGCGACGGTCTGGCCCTGCTTCTCGTCGTCGATGAGCTGCACCACCGCCATCTGCTGGTGGCTGACGACGGGGAAGCCCAGCTCGGCGGTCCGGCGCGGGAGGGCAGCCCCGGCCCCGTCCATCGTCACCTCCAGCATGGGCAGGAGGCGCAGGTCGCCGTAGCTGTCGCTGGGCGAGGCCTCGGCGCCGGCAGCGGCCTGGACGTCGGCGAAGCTGTCGTCCACCCGCCGCTGGATCTGGCCGGCACTGTCGCCCGTGGGCCAGTCCAGGACCGAGGCGACACGGCCCAGGCGGTCGCGGTGCGTGGGGGCCACCTGGAAGTCCACGAACACGGCGCGGCCGGGCTCGAGGTTCTTCACCGCCAGGACGAGGGGCTGGGCATCGCTGAGGGGCCCGCTCTGGCTGAGCGGGGACTCGTCGATGCTGTCGAAGAAGCCGTCGCCGTCGCTGTCGTCATCCGCCAGGTCCGGCCGGCTGTCGCCGTCGCTGTCGGGGCAGCTCCGGGTGGCGGCCAGGGCGGGACATTCCTCGCCGTCGGAGCGCCCGTCCTGGTCCGAGTCGGACGCAAGGGGGTCCGAGGAGCCGCCGCTGAAGCCGCGCACCTCCAGCCCGTCGCTCAGGCCGTCGCCGTCGCTGTCGGCCCGGTTCACGTCGGTGCCCAGATGCTTGTACTCCTGGCCGTCGGTCAGACCGTCGCCGTCGGTGTCGGCCTTGCCGCCGTCGGGGCAGATGGCCGCGTCGGCCGGCAGGTCCCGGCAGAGCTCGCTCTCCTCGGCATCGCTCAGCCCGTCCTGGTCCTGGTCCCCGCCGGCGCTGTCCGCGGTAACGGCGTCAGCGGCGGTGGGCACCTCGGGCAGCTCCGCCGGTTGGTCGGGCGAACCACTCCCCTCGGCTGCCGATGTCGCGCCGACCTCCCCACGACCTTCGGGTACGGAGCTTGCATCCTCCGCTCCGTCCGCCTCGATCATCGACAGGGCATCGTCCGCCCTGCTCCCCTCGGCGGCCGCGGCCAGGCCCGCGAGCTGCGCGGCCAGCCGGGACTGTTCCGCCTCCCGCGCCTGGGCGATGTCGGCCACCGGGGCGAGGAGGATGGCCAGGGTCAGGACGATGGCCAGGCGGCCGGAGCGGTCGCGGCGCCGGAGCTGCCACGCCAGGCCGAGGGCCAGGGCGGCGGCGGCGAGCAGGGACAGTTGCCGTGCCAGGCCGTCCCAGTCGCCGAAGCGCCACGCGGCCTTCGCGGTGCCGACCAGCCAGGCGGCCGGGGCGGCGGCGAAGGCGGGCGGGAGCTGCGAACGGTCGTAGTCCTTGAAATCGGTCCGGACGGTGGCGCTCCGCCGCCGGCCGGCCGAGTCCTCCGGCCATTCGAAGTCCAGCTGCAGGCGCGCCGGCAGGCCTTCGGCATCCACCCAGGCCTGCCCCCGGCCGATGCTGTCGACGAAGAGCCCGGCCATCGCCGGCTGGAGGCCGGCAGGCAGCTTGCCCCGCCGCTTGAGCTCGGCCTCCAGGTCCTTCCGCAGGCGACGCGTCATGGCCTGGTCGTCCACCTCGAACTGGTAGCGGTCGAAGACGGCCGCCCGGCGGCCGGGGATGGAGCGCGTGGTCTGCTCCACCCAGCGGCTGCCTCGGGCCACGGCCAGGAAGGCGGCGGCATCGTAGCCGGGTGCGAAGAGCGGCGACACCGGGCCCACGTCCTGCCAGGCGCTGCCCGGGCGGCGCGCCTGGGTCTGCCCGTCGGCCACCTGCAGCTCGAGGGCGGCGCCGCGGTCGAAGGTCTCGGGCGGACCTTCCCAGAGCCAGAGCCGCAGGCGGTCCGCGGCTTGGTCGACCTCGCCTTCCAGGGTGAGGGTCTTGACGTCCGGATGGCGCCCGGCATTGCCCAGGAGGGGCGCGGGGAAGGTGGTCTGGGTGACGGTGCTGCTGAAGCTGTAGGCCCCCACCTGGCGGGCCTTCTGCCAGGCGCCTCGCAGCGCCGACTCGGGATCGGCGCCGGCGCGGGCAGGCCCGGCCAGGGCCAGGGCGACGAAGGGCAGGACGACAAGCAGGCGACGGAGGAGGGGCGGCCGCTGATGCGCCGGCATCCGGGCGAAGGAAGGCATCCGACGGGGGCGAGGCGTCATCTGGGGCTCCTGGATCGCGCGATGGCGGCCACGGTCGGGCGGCGTCGACCTCGGTCGGCGGGTGCCGGCTGGGGGGGCTCCGCAAGGCGGATCGCAGGATAGACCGGGGTCCGACTTGGGTCAACAGGTGGGCTGAGCGGGTGCTGCGGTCCTGGGAGGCTTGCGATCACCCGGGGTGTGGCCAACATCCTTCCAGGGCATCGCCGCCGGCAGCAGTCCACCATCCGCAACCTTGACCGCCCCCACATCCGACCCTAAGCTGCAGCCATGACCGCCCGCCCCGCCCCTTCGGCCCCGCCCACCCGGACCATCCTGCGCACCGAGGGCCTGCGGGCCATGCTGCTGCGCCCCAGCTTCGTGGCGGCGCAGAGCGGCGGCCTGCTCTTCCTGGTGGCGCGCGACCATTTCCAGGCCGCGCCCTGGCTGAAGGCCCTGGTGGCGGGGGCCTTCTTCATCGGGCTCCTCCTCTCGCCCTGGGCCCTGCAGCTGGCGGCGCGGGCGGGCCTCAGGGCGGAGCAGGCCCTGGGCCTGGCCACCCTGGGCGCGGCGCTGGGACTGGGAGGGGCGGCCGTCAGCCGCTCGGCGGCGGGCTACACCCTGGGCGTCCTGGCGGGCGCGGCCCTCAGTGCCTGCACTGCACCCTTGATCACCACCATCTGGCAGGCCCAGGTGCCGGCGGCCGGGCGGGGGCGGCGCTACGCCCTGGTCACCAGCCTGGCGGGGGCGGCGGGGGTGCTGGCGGCCCTGGGCTGGTCGCTCTGGCTGGGCCGGACGGTGCAGGGCTACCGGCCGGTGCTCCTGCTGGTGGCCCTGGCCCTGGCGGCCTCGGCCCTGGCGGCCTGGCGCCTGCCGCCCACCGCCCTGGGCTCTACCCGGCAGGCCTCCTGGCGGGTCCTGGCCCTGCTCTGGCAGGAGCCGCGCTTCGGCCTGATCAACCTGGGCTGGATGCTCCTGGGCTTCGGCAACCTGGCCACGATGCCCCTGCGCACGGAGTTCCTGCGCGGCGCGGGGGGCATCGCCTTCGGCTACGGCGCCCGGGAGGTGCTCTTCCTGGTCACGGTCCTGCCGCAGGCGGTGGCCCTCATGATCAGCCCGGTCTGGGGCCGCCTCTTCGATCGGCACGGCTTCTTCGGCCTCAGGGTGAGCGTCAACGGCTGCTTCATCCTCAGCCTGCTCCTCTTCTTCACCCCCTGGCTCCCTGCCCAGGTGGCCGCGGGCGTCCTCCTGGGCCTGGGCTTCGGCGGCGAGCAGCTGGTCTGGGGCCTCTGGGTGACGGACTTCGCCCCGCCGGAGCGCACGGCGGACTACATGGCGGTGCACACCTTCCTGACGGGGGTCCGCGGCCTGGCGGGCCCGCTCAGCTCCTACGCCCTCCTGGGCTGGCTGCCCCTGGTGACCATCGCCCACGGCGCGGCGGGGCTGATCCTGCTCTCCCTCCTGCTCTTCGCCTGGATGGCCCGCGACGGCCGGGCCCTGGGCACGGCGGCGGCCTGATGGCGATGGACGGGCAGGCGGCGGAGGGCGATCGGTCGGCCCGGTCGATGGACGCGGGGTCGATGGCGCCGGCGAGCGCTTTCGTCGTCGGCGATGCCGTGGCCGAGGCCCTGGCGGCGGGCGGGCCGGTGGTGGCCCTGGAGACAGCGGTCCTGACGCACGGCCTGCCCCACCCCTTGGGCCTGGAGACCCTGCGGGCGATGGCGGCGGCGGTGGCGGCGTCGGGCGCCCTGCCGGCGGTGGTCGGGATGCTGGGCGGCCGCCTGACGGTGGGCCTGAGCGAGGCGGAGCTTTATGCCCTGGCGGCGGCCAAGGCCCCGCGCAAGCTGGGCCGGCGCGACCTGGCCCTGGCGGCCCTGGCGGGCGCCGACGGGGGGACCACCGTCAGCGCCACGCTCTGGGCGGCGGCGCGGGCGGGCATTGGGGTCCTGGCCACCGGGGGGATCGGCGGGGTGCACCGCGGCGCGCCGCACGACGTCTCGACGGACCTGCCGGCCCTGGCGCAGTCCCCGGTCCTGGTGGTGGCCTCGGGCGCCAAGAGCCTCCTGGACCTGCCGGCCACCCTGGAGCTGCTGGAGACCTACGGCGTGCCGGTGCTGGGCTACGGCACGGACCGCTTCCCGGCCTTCTACGTGGCCGCCACCCCTCTGCCGGTCACGGCCCGGGTGGACGGGCCGGAGCAGGCGGCGGCGGCCTGGCGCATGGCCCGGGCCCTGGGCCTGCCGGGGGGCATGCTGCTGGCGGTCCCGGTGCCGGCGGAAGCGGCGATCGCGCCGGAGGCGGTGGAGGCCTGGGTGGCGGCGGCCACGGCGGAGGCCGAGGCGGCGGGCGCCACGGGCCAGGCGCTCACGCCCTGGGTGCTCTCGCGCCTCGCGGCCCTCTCGGGCGGCCGCAGCCTGGCGGCCAACCGCGCCCTGCTGGTGCACAACGGGGCGGTGGCGGGAGCGGTGGCGGTATCGTTGGCGGTGGCGCCAGGGTGAGGTGAGGCGAGGTGAGGTCCGACGGGCGCTGCGATGCAGACGGGTCGACCACCAGGCGTCCGGACAGCGCCGCTCTGCGATGCCTGTACGCCAGGTCGCTCCAGTGCTAAGCAGAACCGTGGAACGATGCGCAGTGTCCTGGCGGGAAGGCGAGCCGCGACAGCGCCACTCCATCCTGTGCCTCGTTCGACAAGGCTGCTTAGGTCTCGATAGAACCCCGAAGGCTCACGGCTCCACCAGGAAGCCTTCTGCCCTGGCCACCGCTGCCAGCCGCTCGTCCAGGGTGACCATGACCATGTCCGCCGGCTGATCGGAGGCCCAGACCTGGGCAGCCGCCAACTGCAGGGCATCGGCGGCGCGCAGCGGGTGGGCCTGGAGCAGGGCTTGGGCCCGGTCGCGGACGGCATCGGTAGGCAGGATCTCCATCCAGCCACTGCGAAGACGGCCCAGCACCGCCATGGTCTGCTGCATGGCCGCCGGCGGCAGGCCATCCATCCGCTGCAGGCGCGCCAGGGCGGACACGCATTCCACCGCGGTGCCCCACCAGACCACGAGGACGGGATCCATGCGGGCGATGGTCTCGACCGCCGTGCTCCCACCCTGCTCGAAACAGAGCGGCACGACAGCGGAGGCGTCCCAGAACCTCATCGGCCTTCGGCCCGGTCGGCCAGCAGGGCTGCCAGGGCCCGGCCTCCAGGATCGCGCGCCCGCGGCAGGTCCCAGAAGTCCTCCCCCAAAGGCTGCTCGGCCCTGCGCAGGAGGCCGCGCCGCTCGAGGGCCTGCAAGCGCTCGTCAGCGGACTCCTCCGACGGGGGGATGGGAACCAATCTGGCGACGGGACGCCCGTGATCGGTGACGGTCACGGTCTCGCCTTCACGGACCCTGGCGAGGTAGCTGCTCAGGGCAGCCTTCAGTTCGGCAACACCGACGAGGGTCACGGCCTCCTCCTGATGGTCAAGCGCCGGGCCAACTATGGTCATTATAGTCATGATCCAGTGATCTCGCGCGGGGACGCCAAAGCCCCTGCCTTGCAACCGCGCCGGGAGGACCGACGGTCGCCGATCCAGCGCGCCCTGCAACCGTCCGCCCGCCCCCTGACAACCCATACAGGCAGCCTTCGTTCTCCCCCCCCCTCCCCCAGGAACAGCTCCATGGCCAGTGCACCCTCCCGTCGCCTCGCCATCGCCTGCCTCGTCGTCGCCTGGCTGCTGGTCGGTCCTGCGCATGCCTCGCCCCCGGTCCCCGCTGCCGGGCCGAGCCTCGCCGGCGGCTTCGACGCCCCGCGGGACAACCTCTCGCCGGCGGCCGAGCGGGCCATGCTGGACACGATCCGGCGCAACGTGGCGGCTCTGCGGCGGGCGGGGCTGCCGGCGCCCTCCAGCCAAGCCGCGGCGGTGACCTTCGACTTCCCCCTGCGCCTGGCGCCGGGGCTTCGGGGTGAGGCCGGCCATTACGTCTCGGCGCTGGCCGACCACGATCCCGCCGCCGGCAAGGTGCTGGACTACCACGGCGGCGCGCGGACCTACGACGGCCATCGCGGCGTGGACCTGGCCCTGTGGCCCTTCCCCTGGAACAAGCTGGACGAGGGCGCCATGCAGGTGATCGCGGCCGCCGAGGGCACCATCGTGGCCAAGGCCGACAGCAACGCCGCCGACCGCCACTGCGGGAACGCGGCCGACGGCGGCGACTGGAACTACGTGGCCCTGGAGCATGCCGACGGCCGGATGACGATCTACGGCCACCTGCGCCACCGGTCCCTCACCCCCAAGGCCATTGGCCAGAAGGTGGAGCGCGGCGAGGTCCTGGCCACGGCGGCCAGCTCCGGCAACTCCAGCGGGCCGCACCTGCACTTCGAGGTGCGGGCCAAGAGCTTCTCGCCCGAGTGGATCGACCCCTACGCCGGCCCGCACAGCCAGCCCGAGTCGCTGTGGCGCGTCCAGGCCCCCTACATCGACCCGGCGATCAACCTCCTGGCCGTCCACGAAGGCCCGCCGAGCAGCCCGGACCCCTGCCTGCCCAGCGTCACCCGCTTCCAGGACCGCTTCGATCTGCCGGCCAAGGTCTACCTCTACGCCTACTACCGCGACTTCCAGGGCGCCCTGCCCACCGAGGTCAAGGTCTACCGCCCGGACGCCACGCTCTTCCGGTCCTGGACCTTCACCGACGACACCGCCTTCGCCCGCGCATCCAGCCACGGCTGGGTGGCCCAGCTGGAGCCCGGCGAGCTGCCGGGCGTCTGGCGGGTGGAGGCCACGTACAACGGGCAGAGCCACCAGGCGGCCTTCACCGTGGAGGGAGCGCCGCCGACGGCTGGCCCGCCGGCGACGGCCACGGAGCCGACGGCGCCGGCCACCCACAGCCCGGCCACGGCCACCCGGCCTGCGGCCACCGCGCCCCCGGCGACGCTACCCCCGGCCACCGAACCGCCCCCGCCTGCCACGGCCACCGAGCCCCGGCCGCGCGCCACGCCGACCCTCCGCCCGCTGCTCCTGCCCCAGCTGCGGCGCGGGCGGCTGTAGGACCAGGCACCCACGGTGCAGGGTCTGCTGCCCACGCCGCGACGATGATCACACCGAAGGCCCTTGCGGCCGGCCACGACACGACTTGACCGGACAAGCCAAACCGCCCATCTTGGTCATATGAACATGACCACTATCTCGGAAGCCAAGGCACATCTCAGCGCCCTCGTTCGACGCGTCGAACAGGGTGAGACCCTCGTGATCATGCATCGTGGCCGACCGGTGGCGCGCCTGTCGCCGGTCATCACTGCGGATGATGCTGGAGACGAGGACCGCCTGGCGCGCCTGGAGCGCTGCGGGCTGATCCGGCGGCCACTGGAGTCGCGCGATTCGGTGCAATTCGATCTGGCGGACGACACCGGTCCGGTCCTGACTGAGGCAACCGGCCTCGTGCAGGCAGTGCTGGAGGAGCGCGCCGAGTCTTGATGACGTTCTGGGACGCATCGGCGTTGGTGGCCTTGCTGGTGCGAGAGCCGGCCAGCATCTCCCCGTCGTGGCGAAGCTGCCACCTACCTGCCGACCAGCCGCGGCAGGTGCAGCCGCTGCGGCGTCGCGGTGGCGTCCTCCGGGCCCTCGGTTGCCGTTGCCAGCACCGCTGTCGCGGTCCCCGTGCTCTCGGTCGCTGTCGCTGTCGGCGGAGGCGAGGACCTCGGCGTGCAGGTGGGTTGAGGCCTGGGGATCGGGACAGGCCCCGACCAGTGACGCTGGAAGTAGGGCTTGAGGGGATCGCAGCGCGGGTCCAGCATCAGGGCGCAGGGCTCGGCGGGAAGCGAGGCGCCGGCGACCTCCACCGTCGCCTGGGCGAACATCGCGATGTCGGCCACCTCCACCTCCCGCCTGCCCACCCCGCAACCCTCGATGCGCACCGCGAAGGGTCCGCTGGGCGCCGGACCGTCGTTGCGCAGCACGAGGTGCAGCCGGAGGTCGGCGCTGGGACAGTCCTCGGCATCGAAGGCCTGGCGCATGACCACGGAATCCACGGAGACGATGGGGTAGAGGCCGGGGGGAATGGTGCCCGCCGGCGTCGCGGCGCAGGTGGCGATGGGGGGGACCGGGCTGGCCTGCGCTGCTGTCGGTGGCGGAAGGGTGGCAGCCGAACGGGTGGCCGTGGGGTGCAGCCGGGTGGGGCTGGCGGTGGCCGTGGCGGCGGGCCAGGGCGGGTCCTGGTCCAAGCGGATCTCCAGGGCGAAGGCGCTGCCCGAGGCGCGGAGGTAGGAGCTGCCGCCGTGGATGACCAGCCGGAGCCCCAGGTAGTCCCAGACCGCCGCCTGGCCCCAGCGGAGCGGACCTTGATCGCCGAGCGGCGAGCGGTACCAGCGCGCCCGCTTCGTGGACAGATCGAGGACCGAGAGGTCGCGTAAGGGCAGGCGGGAGCGGTCGGTGCCGCCCTGCAGCCACCAATGCTGCCGGATTGGATCGAGGACGGCCCCCATGTAGGCACGGGCTGCGGCGGGAGTTCCCGAGGCCTCCAGCTCCTGCCAGACCAGACCGGGAGCCGCAAGTCCCTTGGACAGGTCCAGGCTGACCGCACGGCCGATGGCCAGGCCCGTGTCCGGGCTGCCGGCGATGCTGGCCAGGCCGCCGAAGGCGATCAGGCGCTTCCCGCCAGAATCGTAGACCAGGCCATGCCCGATCCGTGCGCCGATCCCCGCGCCGGCCAGCGACATCCAGCGCGGCCGGTCCTCGGCCAGGACCAGGGCCGCCTGGTCGTCCAACACCTGCAGGTTCTCCGTGCCGCCCCCGGACAACAGCATGGCATCGAAGTCCTGCAGGTAGAGCGCTGCATGGCCGAAGCGCTCTACGGCAGCACCCGGCACGCTCACCTTGTCCCAGCGGACGTGGTTGGGGTAGCGGAGGTCCAGGGCCCAGACCGAGTCCTTCTGGCCCAGCCGCAAGGTGGTCCCGTCGCGCGACTCAATGCCGCCGTACAGGAGCATCCGCTGGCGCCTGGCATCGTAGACGGCCGAGTGATAGGCCAGAGGCGGCGGCCGGTCGCCCTGGGCCTGCACCACCTGCCAGTCCGCGGCCGGATCGGTGGCGTCGCGGCGCAGCAGGGCGTCCGACAGGGGCCCCGCCACGGCATCCCCGACGATCCCGCCATAGACCCAGTAGTGGTCGCTGCCGGGGTCGAAGACCATCGTGTGGTGGATCAGCTCAGGCGCCGTCCCGCCCCCGGCCAGCTCCACCCAGCGATGCTGCGGCAGCTCCGCCGGCGCCGCCGGCTCCACCCGCCGGCCCCCGTCCGCCCGCCGCGCAGGAGCCGCGGTGGCCGGCTCAAGCGCCCGGGCCAAAGGCCAGGCGGCCACCACGACGAGCGCGAGGAGGGTGATGGCGGCGATGGTGTGGAGGGGATGGCGGTGGCAGTGGGGCGGCATGACGGGTTCGTCCCTTCGAAGGGGCCGGGGGAACGCCGGCCTGGCGGAGCGATGGTAGCAGCGGCGGCTCCGTGGTCGACGGAGCGTGCATGGGATAGGTGCCCGAGCATGGTGTCCTGGTTCCGTGAGTGGTGACCGGCTGGCCGACAGCCACGTTGAAGTCCCCAGAGCGATCGGGTGCACGCGTACCCATAAGCTCAAGAATTTCAGGCGCTATATCACCATGAAAGCCGCTCTAGGCTCTCCCCCCCTCTGCT
>WBZV01000513.1_pt1 | contig 22396 bp, 22 predicted proteins | sample 5204221 | NCBI WGS metagenome assembly WBZV01 (sample SAMN12344360, study PRJNA552823) | activated sludge metagenome | biome: Activated sludge suspended growth; feature: Nitrification reactor; material: Wastewater; isolation source: activated sludge from nitrification reactor of wastewater...
AACTACATCGGCCTGTATTCCATCGTGGCCCTCGGCCTCGTGCTGCTCACCGGCATCGGCGGGCTGACTTCCTTCGGACAGGCGGCCTTCGTCGGTCTGGGGGCCTACACCACGGCCTACCTCAGCACCACCCTGGGCTGGTCGCCGTGGGTGGGCCTGGGGGCCGGGCTGGTGGTGTCGGGCCTGGCGGCGGCGCTGATCGGCAGCGTCACGGTGCGCCTGTCGGGCCACTTCCTGCCCCTCGCCACCATCGCCTGGGGGCTGTCCCTGTATTACCTGTTCGGGACCATCGAGTTCCTGGGCAAGTATGACGGCCTGTCGGGCATCCCCGCCCTGAGCGTGTTCGGTATCGACCTGTCTTCACCGCGGGTGATGTACGGGGTGATCTGGTTCTGCCTCGGTGGCTGCCTGATGCTGGTGCTCAACCTGCTCAACTCCCGCCCCGGCCGCGCCATCCGGGCCCTGGCCAAGGGCAAGACCATGCCCGAGGCCATGGGCATCCACACCGCCCAGTACAAGATCCTGATCTTCGTGCTGGCGGCGCTGATGGCGAGCCTGTCGGGCTGGCTTTACGCCCACCTGCAGCGCTCGGTGAGCGCCACGCCCTTCGGCCTGCACATGGGCATCGAGTACCTGTTCATGGCGGTGGTGGGGGGCGTCGGCCACGTGTGGGGGGCGATCCTCGGCGCGGTGGTGATGACCGGCCTGAAGAGCCAGCTACAGGATTGGCTGCCCCTCTTGCTGGGCAGCAACGGCAACTTCGAGATCGTGGTTTTCGGGGTGATGATCGTGCTGCTCCTGCTGTGGTCGCGGGATGGCCTGTGGCCCTGGGTGGCCGGCGTGTGGGCGAAGTTTCATCCGCCCGAGCCGGAGGTGGTGGCGCCAGCCATCGCCCCGGAAGGGTACAGCGACCTGCCGCGCCGGACCCGGCCCCAGGCCGGGGCGCTGATCCTCGAGGTCAACGAAGCCCGCAAGCAGTTCGGTGGCCTGGTGGCAGTGAAGGACATGGCCTTCGAGATCCGTGCCGGCGAGGTGGTCGGCCTGATCGGCCCCAATGGGGCGGGCAAGTCCACCATGTTCAACCTGGTGACGGGGGTGCTGCCTGCCACCAGCGGCGAGATCCGCTTCTGTGGCGAGCGCATCGACCAGCTGGATTCCCGGCGCATCGTGCGCATGGGCATCGGCCGCAGCTTCCAGCATGTGCACCTCATCCCGCACCTGTCGGTGCTGGAGAACGTGGCCATGGGGGCGCACCTGCGCGGGCGCAGCAGCCCGTTGGCGGCGGCCCTGCGCCTGGACCGCCACGAGGAAGCCCGGCTGCTGTTCCTGGCCGCCGAGCAGATCCGCCGGGTGGGCCTGGAGGAGCACATGCACACGCCGGCGGGCAGCCTGGCCCTGGGCCAGCAGCGCATCCTCGAGATCGCCCGCGCCTTGTGCACCGATCCGACGCTGCTGCTCCTCGACGAGCCCGCCGCCGGCCTGCGCCTGAAGGAGAAGGAGGCCCTGGCGGACCTGATACGCCAGCTCAAGGGCGAGGGCATGTCGGTGCTGCTGGTGGAGCACGACATGGACTTCGTGATGGGCCTGACCGACCGGCTGGTGGTGATGGAGTTCGGCAGCAAGATCGCCGAAGGCCTGCCCGCCGAGATCCAGAACAATGAAGCCGTGCTGGCGGCCTACCTGGGAGGTGTCGAATGAGCGCCGACAACAACAGCAAACCCGTTCTTGAAACCCGCAACCTGAGCGTGCGCTATGGCAAGGTCGAGGCCCTGCGGGGCACCTCGATCAGCCTGCGGGCGGGCGAGATCGTCACCGTCATCGGCCCCAACGGGGCGGGCAAGTCCTCGCTGCTCAACGCCATCATGGGGGCCTTGCCCAGCGAGGGGCAGGCCCAGGGCGAGGTGCTTTACCAGGGGCAGGACGTGTCCCACCACGCCATCGAGCTGCGCCTGGGCAAGGGCCTGGCCCTGGTACCCGAGAAGCGCGAACTGTTCACCACCATGACCGTGGAGGACAACCTGGTGCTGGGCGCCTACCGGCGGCGCAAGGCGGGCTGGTCCTACCGGGACGGGCTGGAGGGCATCTACGCCGTCTTTCCGCGCCTCAAGGAGCGCCGCCACCAGCTGGCGGGCACCATGTCCGGCGGCGAGCGGCAGATGGTGGCCATCGGCCGGGCGCTGATGAGCGACCCCAAGGTGCTCATGCTCGACGAGCCCTCCCTGGGGCTGGCGCCGCGGGTGATGGCCGAGGTCTTCCAGGTGATCTCCCACCTGCGCGACACCGGCGTGGCGACCCTGCTGATCGAGCAAAACTCCCGCGCGGCGCTCAAGGTGTCGGACTACGGTTACGTGCTGGAGGTGGGCGATGTGACCCTGGAGGGCAAGGCCAGCGAGCTGGCCCAGAACCCGCGGGTGATCGAAGCCTACCTGGGGGCGAAGCACTGAGATGAGCATCCTGCGTACCGACCTCAGCGTGGACAGCCTCAACCGGGATGCGGCGGAGTGCCTGCCGGGCTTTCTGGGGGTCGAGTTCCTGAGCCTGGAGCAGGGGCGGGCGAGCAGTCGCATGCCCCTGCGACCCATCCACATGGCCCCCAACCAGCGCCTGCACGCGGCCAGCCTGATCGCCCTGGCGGACACCACCACCGGCCATGCGACCATGGCGCACCTGCCGGCCGGCGCACGCTCCTTTGCCACCATCGAGCTGAAGAGCAACCACCTGGGCACCCTCACCGAGGGCGCCATTGCCTGTGTTGCCACCGCGGTGCACCTGGGGCGCACGACTCAGGTGTGGGACGCGGTGGTCACCGATGAGGCCACCGGCCGCCAGCTGGTGTTGTACCGTTGTACCCAGATGATCCTTTGACCGGCGCCGGAGGCGTCGGCAACAACAAGATGGAGTGACCCCCAATGCGTATCTGGTTTGCCCCCTTCACCCTGGAAGAAGTCAATGCCCGCGGCGCCACCTGTGCCAATGGCCATCTGGGCATGGAACTGATCGAGATCGGTGAAGACTACCTGCGCGGCCGCATGCCCGTGGATCAGCGCACCCGCCAGCCCGCCGGGGCGCTGCACGGCGGCGTGTCGGTGGCCTTTGCCGAAACCCTGGCTTCCTGGTCTGCCGCCCACGTGGTGGACCCGGCCAAATACCACTGCGTCGGCCAGGAGATCAACGCCAACCACGTCCGCGCGGTGACCGGCGGCTGGGTCTACGGCGAAGCCCGGCCCCTGCACCTGGGGCGCACCACCCATGTGTGGGAAGTGCGCATCACCAACGAGGAAGGCAAGCTGGTGTGCATCTCGCGCATGACGGCTGCCGTGCTCAGCAAACCGAGCGAGTACAAGTAAGACGCTTCGGGTCGTCCCGCGGGGTCGGAACGGGCTTTTCGGATACACCGAGCCGCTGCGGAACTTGAGTCGGGCACTGGCCCTTGATCACCTGCATTTCCTGTCCCCTCTGGCGCGCCGACTGGAGGGTTCGGCAGGCGGAAAAAGGGCTGCGCATGTTTGAGCCCGCAGGGCGAGTTTGCGCAGACCCCGCCTGACGGACCCGGAAAGAGGGCACCCCCGCAGGGGGCGCGACAGCGGGGTACGTTTCTTTGCCGACTTTCTTGTCGTACAACAAGAAAGTCGGTCGCCCGCCGGGGCAAGACCCGGCCAATGTGAGGTAAGAGAACGGAAAGCCGTCCCGTAAGCGCTCACCGGTTCGAGGTCGAACGAAATGAGACAACGACGTTCGCGTAAAGTCTGAAAAGCGCTTCCACCCCCCGACGGGCAAGGCTCTCCAAGCCCCCGGGGCCTGCGAGGGCCGGTATTTACATAGCGAGCGCGAACATCGCCAATGACTTGACCGCAGACTTTGGCCAAGGGCTGGCCGGTCATTCCTGCGCGGAGGTTGAGTGATTTCCACCCTACACCGGGTTTCATTCGGCTTTCGGTGTGCAAGCCCTTTTCAGGAGTTGTTGATGAGCCCCACAAGCCCCAATCTGATTGATTTCTCCCGCCCTGATGGCAGTCTCTGCCAGGGCCACTTCACCCACGCTGGTGCCGACCGCCCGGGTGTGGTGGTCCTCCAGGAGTGGTGGGGGCTCAATGCCCAGATCTGCAGTGTCGTGGATCGCTTCGCGGCGGCCGGCTTCAATGCGCTGGCGCCGGATCTCTTCCGGGGCCGTGTGACCCAGGACCCGGATGAGGCCGGTCACATGATGAATGGCCTGGATTTTGCCGGGGCCACCTTTCAGGACATCCGCGGTGCGGTGGCCCATCTGCAGAAGGTCGGCAGCGGGCCGGTGGCGGTGATGGGCTTCTGCATGGGGGGTGCCCTGACGGTGGCCAGTGCCGTGCATCTGCCGGAAGTGGCGGCGGCAGTGTGTTTCTATGGCATTCCGCCCCGGGATTTTGCCGACCCGGCGCAGATCCGCATTCCTTTCCAGGGGCACTTCGCCACCCGGGACACCTGGTGCACCCCGGCGGCGGCCGGCGCGCTGGAGCAGGCCATGCTCGGCGCGGGCGCCTGTCCGGAGATCCATCACTACGAGGCGGCCCACGGTTTCTTCAACGCCACCCGGCCCCAGGTTTACGATCCGGCCCAGGCCGAGCTGGCCTGGACGCGGACCCTGGCCTTCCTGGAACGGCATCTGTAGAGTCTGGCCGATGCGTGATACCGGCACCTCCGAATACCTCGACATCCGCGGCCTGCGCCACCATGTGCGCCACTGGGGCCCGCGGGATGCACCCACTTTCTTCCTGCTCCACGGCTGGATGGATTCCTCGCCGACCTTCCAGTTTCTGGTGGAGGCCCTCGAACGGCCCTGGCACATCATCGCCCCGGACTGGCGCGGCTATGGTGCCAGCGAGTGGCTGGACCGGCCGTACTGGTTCCCCGACTACTACGCCGATCTGGACGTGCTGCTCGATCATTTCTCGCCGGATCGTCCGGCCACGCTGGTGGGGCACAGCATGGGGGCCAACATCGCTGCCACCTATGCGGCGGTGCGCCCGCAGCGGGTGGCGCGGCTGGCCATGCTGGACTTCCTGGGGCTTCGGCCGCCGCCCGAGGTGGATGCGCCCATGCAACTGGTGCAGTGGATGGATGCCGTGGTGGCGAGGCCGCAGGTGCGTCCGTATGCGGATGCGGCAGCCCTGGCCCGACGCCTGCGGGCGGTCAATCCTCGTCTGAGCGAGGATCAGGCCGATTTTCTGTCCCGTGCGGTGAGCCGGCCCCGCCCGGACGGGCAGATCGAGATGGCCTGCGACCCCTGGCACCGGGTGCACGGACCATCGCTCTACCATATCGAGGACTCCCTGGCGGCCTGGCGCAAGATCCAGGTGCCGGTGCTGCTGCTGATCGCCGACAGGGGTTTCGTGGACGAGCGGATGGGTGACGATCCGACGGAGCTTGAGCGCCGCATCGGCTGCTTCCGCAATCGCCAGGTCGTGACCGTCGCCGACTCGGGGCATAACGTCCAGCACGATCAGCCGGTGCAGGTGGCGCGGGCGCTGGAGGCCTTTCTGGCCGCGTGAGCGCCGTCTGCAGGCGCGGACGGCTTGTCTCGTGACGCTCAGGTGCGCAGTGGCGCCCGTATGATCAGGGGGGGCGCCTTGCGGCGCAGCCACATTTTCAGCCCGGCGTAGATGAGGACCAGGGTTACCAGCCCGCCCAGGAGTACGCCGATCCGCCCCGGAAGGCCGAAGGCCGTGCCGGTGTGGAGAGGCGTCTGCCAGTTGAGATAGCTGTCTCCCGGGCTGCTGCGGGTGGCGTCAAGGCTGCGCAGGATCGCTCCGCCGCGAACGGCGACCCACACGGCGCTGCGGCTGGTGGTGGGGCGTTGCACCTCGCCGGGCAGCAGGAAGCCGATGGCATAGCTGTCGTCGGTGGTGCGAGGCAGCCCCACGCGCCGCAGTTCGCCGTCGGGGAAGACCCCGCGGGCGATGCGGACGGCTTCGTCGGCGTCGATGGGCGGGTGGTCGGACGGCGCGGCTCTTGGCGTCTTGCTCTCGTCCAGTAGCGATAGGGCGGCAACCAGGGGGCGGACCTCGCCGGGCAGGGCCATGTAGACACCCGTCACGGCCAGGACCAGCAGTACCGGTGCACTGTAGAAGCCGATGGCACGATGCAGGTCGAAATGCAGGCGGGCCGCGCCAGCCTGCCACTTGATCTGCAGGGCCAGGCCCAGCTTGTTGCGCCCCGGCCACCACAGGTAGAGCCCGACCAGGGTCGTCAGCGCCCAGAGCCCGCTGGCAATTCCCATGATCCAGAAGCCGGTCTTGCCGAGCAGCAGCTTGCCGTGGATCTCGCTGAGCAGGTGGATGAAGTTGCGACGGTCAAGCTCGTGGCCGCTGCGGGAGCGGTCGCCCAGCACCCGGGCGGTGAAAGGATCGACAAGCACCTGGTGAAAGCGGCCACGGCCTTCCGCATCCGGATCCCGGGCCTTGAAAAGCAGGGCGCCGACGCCCGTCTCGTGCCGCGGTGGGAGCAGGGATAGGGCCTGCCAGGGGCCGTCGTCCCGGGCCTGCTGGTGGGCGGTGGCGGCGGCCACGAGTTCGGCGAGGGGGCGGGGCGCCGTGCCGGGCGCCGGCGGCGGGGTGCTGAGAATGTCCGGGTTGAGCAGCCGGTCGATCTCCTGGCCGAAGACCAGCACGCTGCCCGTGAGCGCTGCCAGACCGATGAAGCCCATCAGGCCGAGCCCGAGGTAGCGGTGAAGCAGGGCGATCAGGCGGCGTGGCCTCATGGCGCCCCCTTGGGGACCGGCGTGATCGCGCCGGTGAGCGGGTTGAATCCGTGTGCCCGGTTCCAGTCCACCAGCAGCATGCGCCCGGCGGGCGTACTGAAGCTGAACTGCCGGCGGCCTGCCACCGCGATGGCGCTCTCGCCGTGGGTGAAGTCCAGCTCGGGCTCGCTCCCTGTGCGGTTGTTGACGACAACCGGAATGCCGGTCTCGCGGGAGCGGCGCTCCCACACGTCGCCCGGCCCCATGCCGTCCACCGGCGGCCAGTTGGCCGGCACGAGGAGGAGGGCGGCGCCCTGCTCACGCTGGCGGGCGGCAGGCTCGGGCGCATAGGTGTCGGCGCAGATCAGCACCCCCACGGGCACACCATCCACCACGAAGGGGTGGCCATCGGTGCCTGCCACGGACCAGCTCTCGGCGCCGCCATGGACGCGCTGCTTGCGATACGCACCGAGGATCTTCCCCTCCCGGTCGATCACCGCGACGCTGTTGTGGAACGTGTGATGGCGGGCATCCCGTTCGGCAAAGCCGATGAACAGGGCCACCTTGTTGTCCCGGGCAATGGCGGCGAGGGTGCTCATCCAGGTGTCCGGGAAGGGGGCGATCCAGTCGGTGCCGATGCGTTTGGCGAAGTTGTAGCCGGTTTCCGCCAGCTCGGGGGTGACCACCCAGTCAGCGCCCTGGCGGACGGCTTCGCGGATGCCGGCCTCAATCTGCGCCCGGTTGGCTGCGATGTCGCCCGGTGTCGGGTCCAGGTGGAGCAGGGCCAGGCGCAGATGCCCGGCGGGCTTGGGCAGGGATGACAGCGCGTCCGGAAAGCGCCGGCTGCCGAGCGGGAAGAAGCCGTTCTGCTTGCCCAGGGACTCGACCACCGCGCTGTAGGTGGCCTTGCCGATCAGCTCGCCGATGCGGCTGTGGCCGCCGGTGTAGCTGGCGGTGGGCGCACGGGTGCCCGAAACCACGATGATGCTGTCGGTGCCCGTGCCGGTGGCCTGCACGCCCGGGGTGTAGGTGCTCCTCACCTGCAGATCTTCCAGGGCGGCGGTCTTGCCTTCGGTGACGGTGATCAGCGCCCGGGCCAGGGCCGCGTCGGTCAGGCGGACATTGCTGAGGACCAGGATGTTGATGGTGCCCGCGGGCTCGGCGCCTTCGATGTAGCGGCCTTCGTCCACCCCGGTGCGGATGGCGTTGCTCTTGGCGCCCGCCGTGGCCAGCACGGTGACGGTGAGCGGGCCATGGCTGCGGGTGACGATGGCCAGGTTGTCCATGTCGGCCGCCGTGGCCATATGGGCGAGTTGGGTCTTCGCGAGCCCCAGGCTTGCTGCGGTGGCGGCGATCACGTGCTCGGTGTAGCGCTTGCCGCCGCGCCCGTCGTGGCCGTTGAAGCGTGCCGAAACCCGCTTCCAGAGTTCCGGGTGGGCGCCGTGGTTGATGGCGGCCTGGCTGTCCACGAGGCCGTCGCTGGTGGACAGGGTGCGGCGCACCTCGGGGAAACTGACCACCAGGGTCTTCTCCCAGAGTCCGTCCCGCTGGCTGCGCTCGATCCGTGCCAGGGCCGATACCTCGTCGGGAAGCCGAAGTGTGTCGGCATGGGCCGCCGATGCCAGGGCCAGCAGTCCGCCAAGGGCGAGCAGGGTGCAGCCTTGCCTGAGGGTGGGGCCCGCCCGCCGGCTCCAGTTCCGCATGGTGATGTCCTTTGGCGCGATCGCCGTACATTGGGGGAGGCCCACAAGGCAAAAGGGAGCCACGAGGGCTCCCTTTTGCAGCGTCCTGACCCGGAAGACCGGGTCAGGACGGCCGGCTTCAGGCGAAGTTGGCAGAGGCGAAATCCCAGTTGGCCAGGCTGGCCAGGAAGGTTTCCACGAACTTCGGACGCATGTTGCGGTAGTCGATGTAGTAGGCGTGTTCCCACACATCGATGGTCAGCAGGGGCTTGCCCTCGCCGGTCTTCAGCGGGTTGCCGGCCGCGCCGGTGTTGGCGATGTCGACGGTGCCGTCGGCCTTCTTCACCAGCCAGGTCCAGCCGGAGCCGAAGTTACCCACGGCGGAGGCCTGGAAGGCCTTCTTGAACTCGTCGAAGGAGCCCCACTTGGCGTTGATGGCGTCAGCCAGAGCGCCGGTGGGCGCACCGCCGCCGTTCGGCTTCATGCAGCTCCAGAAGAAGGTGTGGTTCCACACCTGGGCCGCGTTGTTGTAGATGCCGCCAGCCGGAGCCTTGAGGAAGGTCTCTTCGATGGAGAGGTTCTCGTACTCGGTGCCGGGGATCAGGTTGTTCAGGTTCACCACGTAGGCGTTGTGGTGCTTCGCGTAGTGGTAGTCGAAGGTTTCTTCGGAAAGATGCGGGGCCAGGGCGTTCTTGGCGTAGGGCAGTTCGGGCAGGGTGTGAGCCATTTGATGTTCTCCGGGGTTTGGAAAATTGCCCGACTATTCTAGTCGGGATTCGCTCAAATGCACAATCCTGGAGGGGTTTTGTCTGGAGCGTCCAGGAGGTCTCCCTGTACCGGATCGACGGTGGCGGCGACGGTGCCGTCGTGGACTTCGATGTAGATGGCGGTTCCCGGAGAGAGACTGGTCACGCTGCGGGCGATCCGGCCGTCGGCATGGCGTGTGATGCTGTAGCCACGGGCCAGAACGGCGCGCGGATCAAGGTGGGTGAGATGCTGTTGCAGGGCGGTCACGCGTGCCTGGTGACGTGCCAGCAGGCTCTGGGTGGCACGCTGCAAACGCTGACCCAGGGCATCCAGGTCGGCCCGTTTGCGGGTGGGGTCGGGGCGCCGGGCCTTGAGGCGCAGTCCCAGACTCGCGACGCGCGCCTGGCGGCTGGCCAGGTGGCGGGCCATGCTGGCGCGCAGGCTCTGATCCAGGATGGCGAGGCGCAGATGGCTGCGCGCCAGCTGTTGGCGGGGGTGAGTCAATCGTGATGCAGCGCGGTCTAGGCGCTGGGCGGCGGCATCGATGCGTCGCTCCATGCTCCGGCGCAATCGTGCTGTCAGTTGAGGGAGACCCTCACGCAGCTCGAAATAGCCTGCACTGGCCAGCTCGGCGGCTGCGGTCGGCGTGGCGGCGCGCAGGTCGGCGCTGAAGTCGGCGATGCTGAAGTCGGTTTCGTGACCAACGCCCACGACCACGGGCAGCGGACAGGCACGTATGGCGCGGGCGACCCGTTCGTCGTTGAACGCCGCCAGGTCTTCGAGGCTGCCGCCACCACGCACCAGCAGCAGCAGGTCGTTGCCGTCCTTGGTGGCGCGCGCGCCGGCACGCTGGATTGCGGCCGCGATCTGGGCCGGTGCGGTTTCGCCCTGAACCGGGGTTGGGTAGAGCGTCAGGGGTATTTGGGGTGCCCGCCTTGCAAGGGCTGCCGTTACGTCACGCCAGGCCGCGGCCTGGGGCGAGGTGACGACGGCAATGCCGCGGGGAAAGCGGGGCAGCGGGCGCTTGGTGGCCGCATCGAACAGCCCTTCCGCCTCCAGTCGGGCCTTCAGGCGCAGGAAGGCCTCGAAGAGATTGCCGACCCCCGCATGGCGAATGCCTTCAACGCTGAGCTGGAAATCGCCGCGGGGCTCAAACAGGGTGACAAGGGCGCGCACTTCGACCCGCATGCCGTGTTCAAGGCGAAACGGAAGCAACTGGGCGCGGTTGCGCCACATGGTGCAGCGAACCTGGGCCTGATCGTCCTTGAGGGTGAAGTAGAGATGCCCGGACGCTGCGCGGGTGAGCGTGGATACCTCGCCGGCAACCCACATCAGGGGGAAGCTGCCCTCCAGTGCTTCCCGGGCCGCACGGTTCAGCCAGGACACGGAAACCACGTCGGACGCGTCTTTCCCGGGATTTGTCAGGGGCGGATTCATGGTGCCGGATTCTACCGGAATCCACATTCATGCCAGAACTGTTAAAAAAAATCCCGGATCCGGGCTTGACTTGCGGGAAAATACGTAAGCAATTGATTTTAAAAGAGTGTTTTTGCTGCTCATTTTTTGATCCGAGGACTAAAAAGCCTTATGGACTGCGGGTTTAGGGGCATCGCCAGCCTTTAATCCACAAAGTTATCCACAGATTCTGTGGATTGTCTCGAAGGTAAAGCCTGTTGCCTAGGGGATGTTCGCCGGGTTACATTCATGCGCTTGATTGGATTCCCAGGAGTGCTCGAGTGTTCGCCATCATCCAGGCTGCAGGCTGGCCCATCTGGCCCTTGTTGTTTGCTTCCGTCGTGGCCGTGGCCTTGATCATTGAGCGGCTCATCACCCTGCGCCGCAGCAAGATCCTGCCGGACGGGCTCCTTGAGAAGGTGGTTGTGGAATTGCGCCAGGGCGGCGCCACACCTGAGATGATCAACCGGGTTGCCCTCAGCTCGCCCCTCGGGCGGGTCTTCGCTGCCGGCCTGCGCAATGTGCGCAGTTCGCGGGACGTCATGAAGGAGTCCATCGAGGAAACCGGTCGTGCCGTGACCCACGATCTGGAGCGTTTCCTGACCACGCTGGGCACCATCGCTTCCATCAGCCCCCTGATGGGGTTGTTCGGTACCATCGTCGGCATGATCGAGATCTTCGGCTCCCAGGCGCCGGGTGGTTCCAATCCCCAACAGTTGGCCCAGGGCATTTCCATCGCCCTCTACAACACCGGCTTCGGCCTGGTCATCGCGATCCCGAGCATGATCTTCTGGCGTCACTTCCGCGCCACGGTGGATAGTCTGGTCATTGAGATGGAGCAGCAGGCCATCCGTTTGGTTGAGATGATCCACGGCGAGCGACGCTGAGGGGCCGACATGAACTTTGGCCGTGGCCGCTCCCGCGAGGAGCCGGAAATCAACCTGATCCCGCTGATCGACGTGTTACTGGTGATCATCATCTTCCTGATGTTGACCACCACGTATTCGCGTTTTGCCGGGCTGGAGATCAATCTGCCCACGGCGGACGCCCAGGCCAGCAGCGAGAAGACGGTGGAAATCAATGTGGCCGTCACCGCGGTCGGCGATGTGGTCATCAACAAGCGTCCGGTCAATGGCGCCGGCCTTCAGGCGATCGTCGCGGCCATGCAGGCGGTGGTGCCGCCCGGTGCGAAGGATCCCGTGGTCATCATCAATGCGGATGCCAAGGCGGCCCATCAGCGCGTCATCGATGTGATGCAGGCCGCCCAGCAGGCCGGACTGGTCCATATTTCTTTCGCCACCCAGGCGGCCCAGCGCTGACGCTCACGCATGCCACGCAGCGCCCCTGGATTCTGGCGGCACCGGGGCGTGACCGCGTTTGCCCTGCTTCCCCTTTCCCTGCTGTTTGCCCTGTTGTCCGGTGTGCGGCGCCGACTCTATCGGGCCGGCCTGCTGCGCGTGGAGCGCTTGCCGGTGCCCGTCATCGTGGTTGGCAACATTGCCGTGGGCGGCAGTGGCAAGACACCGGTAGCCCTGTGGCTGGCCGCCGAGTTGAAGGCACGGGGTTACACGCCGGGCATTGTCAGCCGGGGCTATGGCGGCAGCACCGAAGGCGTGGCCGAGGTGAAGGCGGGTGGCGATCCTACGTCCTTCGGGGACGAGCCGGTTCTGATGGCGGGGGTAGCGCAGTGTCCGGTATTTGTTGGGCGCGACCGGCCGGCAGCAGCACGTGCCTTGCTTGCCCGTTACGGGGGGGTGGATGTGATCATCGCGGACGATGGCCTGCAGCACTACCGCCTTGGACGGGATGTGGAGATCGTGGTGGTGGACGAGGCGACTCTCGGCAACCGCCTTCGTCTGCCTGCCGGCCCTTTGCGGGAGGGTGTCGGACGGATCGCCGCCAGCACCCTGGTGATGGCACACGGAGCGCTTTCCGCCGGGCTGAGGGGCCGCTTGGGCCGGGTCCCGGTGTTCGAGTTTTCCCTCGTCGGTGAGGCCTTCGAGCGGGTGGCGAATCGTCATGACCGCTGCGACCCGGAGTCTTTTCGCGGGCGTCGTGTCTGGGCAATGGCAGGCATTGGCCGGCCAGAGCGTTTTTTTGATCAGGTCGAGGCCATGGGCCTGAAGGTCGGACGACGGCCGTTTCCTGACCACCACGGCTACACCCCGGCGGATGTGGCCATTGAAGAAGGCGATGTCCTGCTGATGACCGAGAAGGATGCGGTAAAATGCGGGCCTTTCGCTCCGGCAGATAGCTGGGTGTGGCCGGTCCGGGCGCAGGTGGCGCTCGGCGCGGCAGAACTGATTGTGGAGAAGCTCGATGGATCCCCGACTGCTTGAAATCCTGGTTTGCCCGATCACCAAGGGGCCGCTCGACTTCCGGAAAGACAAGCAGGAGCTGTGGAGCCTCAGCGCCCGGCTTGCTTACCCGATTCGCGATGGCATTCCGGTGATGCTTGAAGATGAAGCCCGTCCGCTGTCCGAGGAAGAGCTGGTCCAGGCTCGCTGACATGAGCTTCAAGATCGTCATTCCGGCGCGTCATGCGTCGTCCCGTCTGCCCGGTAAACCACTCCTCGACATTCTCGGCAAGCCCATGGTCCTGCGGGTTCTCGACCGGGCGCGGGAGGCGGGGGCCGATGAGGTCTGGGTGGCAACCGATCACCAGGGGATCGCCGATGTGGTGGAGCAGGCTGGCGGACATGTCATCCTGACGGCGGCCGAGCACCCTTCGGGCACCGATCGCCTCGCCGAAGTGGCGACCCGGCTGGGCTGGTCCGACGAAGTGGTGGTCGTGAATGTGCAGGGTGACGAACCGCTGATTCCGCCAGGACTCATCGGCGATGTGGCGGCGGCCCTGGCCGCTGATGCCGAGGCGGCCATCGCCACCGCTTGCCATCCGATCGTGTCTGCCGAAGAGTTCTTCAACCCGAACGTGGTCAAGCTCGTGCTCGATGCGCGGGGCCGCGCCCTGTATTTTTCCCGGGCGCCGATCCCCTGGGCGCGCGACGCCTTCGCCGCCGACCGCGGGGCACTGCCTGTCGGCTTGCCGGCTTACCGCCATATCGGCCTGTACGCCTACCGGGCAGGTTTTCTCAAGCGCTACGCCAGTCTTGCAGCCTCGCCCCTCGAGCAGTGGGAGGCCCTGGAGCAGCTACGCGCCATGGCCCACGGCTTTCCCATCCGGGTGATGGTGCTGGACCATGCTCCGCCGGCCGGTGTGGATACGGCCGAAGATCTGGAGCGTGTCCGCCGGGCGTTTGACGTAGCGGAAGTTTCGCGATAGTTTCGCAATCCCATGTCGCATCGACAATAACCAGAGGAGGGAAAGACATGCGTCTGATTCTGTTGGGACCGCCGGGCGCCGGCAAAGGCACCCAAGCCAATTACATCAAGGAAAAGTTCGGTATTCCGCAGATCTCCACGGGCGACATGCTGCGTGCAGCCGTGAAGGCCGGTACGCCCCTGGGCATCGAGGCCAAGAAGGTCATGGATTCCGGCGGCCTCGTTTCCGACGACATCATCATCGGTTTGGTGAAGGATCGGCTGAAGGAGGCCGATTGCCAGTCCGGTTACATGTTTGACGGCTTTCCGCGCACCATTCCCCAGGCAGAAGCCATGAAGGCTGCTGGCGTGCCCATCGATTTCGTGCTTGAAATCGACGTGCCGGACGAGGAGATCATTGGTCGTATGTCTGGTCGTCGGGTGCATGTGGCGTCCGGCCGTACTTATCACATCAAGTTCAATCCGCCCAAGGTCGAGGGCAAGGATGATGAAACCGGCGAAGCGCTGATCCAGCGTGACGATGACAAGGAAGAGACGGTCAAGAAGCGTCTTGATGTCTATCACGCCCAGACCAAGCCGCTGGTGGCCTATTATTCCGACTGGGCTGCCAACGGCGATGCAAACGCACCGCAGTACCGCAAGATTGCCGGTCTCGGCAAGGTTGACGAGATCCGCGAGCGGGCGTTCGAGGCGCTGAAGTAAGCTTCGTTCAGTTGCGGTCAGGGGCCGGCCTTCATGGCCGGCCTTTTTTTCAGGGGTCCCGTTTCGGGTATCAAGTGATGGCCAGAAATCTTCTATATGCCCAGTCGGGTGGTGTGACGGCGGTGATCAATGCCTCCGCGGCCGGGGTGATCGCCACTGCCCGCGAGGCGGGAGGACGGATCGGCAGGGTGCTGGCGGCACGCAACGGCATCCTGGGCGTACTGCGGGAAGCTTTGGTCGATACTGCTGATATTTCGGCTGACGACCTTGCACGCTTGCGCTGCACACCGGGCGGAGCATTCGGATCCTGCCGTTTCGATCTCGACCCGGAAGAGCGCAACCCCGCCCAGTACGACCGCCTGTTTGCGGTCCTGGCGGCCCACGACATTGGTTTCTTCCTCTACAACGGCGGCAATGGCTCGATGGAGACCTGTCGGCAGATTCAGGCCGCGGCCCGGGATCGTGGCTATCCTCTGACCGTGGTCGGCGTGCCCAAGACCATCGACAACGACATCGTACACACCGATTGCTGCCCGGGTTTTGGCTCCGCTGCAAAGTATCTCGCCACTTCGGTACGGGAGGTGGGGCTGGATCTCAATGCCATGACCACGACCGGTGGGCGGGCCTTCGTCCTGGAGGTGATGGGGCGCAACGCGGGGTGGCTCGCCGCCGCGTGTGCCTTGGCTGCCGACAGCCCGGATTGCGCCCCCCACATCATCCTGCTGCCCGAGGTTCCGTTCGAGGAGGTGCCGTTCATGACGCGGGTCCGCGAGACGGTGGAGCGGCTGGGGTCATGTGCGATCGTCGTGGCGGAGGGGCTGCGGGGTACCGATGGGCAGATCCTGTCCATGCAGGCGCAGCATCCCAAAGGCTATGTCCAGTTGGGTGGCGCGGGGGAGGCCATCGCCGACCGGATCCACTCGGAGCTTGGCTACAAGGTGCACTATGCGGTGGCGGATTACCTTCAGCGAGCGGCCCGCCATCTGGCTTCGAGGACGGACACCAATCAAGCCTTTGCCGTAGGCAAGGCTGCGGTGCGGAGGGCCCTCGCCGGGGAGGGTGGGGTCATCGGGATCAAGCGTCTGTCGGGCCGGCCCTATCGTTGGCGCACGATTCAGGTGGCCTTTGAGAAAGTCGCCAATCTCGAGCGCACGCTGCCACCAGACTTCATCGCTGCGGACGGCCTGGGGGTGACGGGTGACTTCCGGAACTGGTGTCGCCCCCTGATCGCTGGCGAAGACCTGCCCCCGTTTGTGGATGGGCTCCCCGATTACCTGCACCTGCAGCTACCCCTGCTGGCCCGGCTTCTGCCCGAATACGAGCCCTGAGAGGGCGCCGTGACCGTGTCAGGGGTCGCCTGGTGGCGAGGGCTTCAGGCCGGGACCGTGGGGTTCAGACTGTAGGTGACGGTGAGGCTCGCCTGGGCCAGTATGTGTCCGGCCATGGCGTTGCGTGCCTGCTGCCCATTGAATGCCCCGGAGATGGCCAGCGCGGGCACATCAAGGGCATACACCGTGAACAAGTAGCGGTGGCGGATTGAATCGTTCCAGGGCGGGCAGGGGCCATCGTAGCCGAAGTAGTTGCCCTTCATCTGCTCATCGCCCGCAAACCAGCCAGTGTAGTCGTTGAGCCCATGGCGGCTGCCGTCCGGCAGATCGGGGCCGGGCTTGCCGTTCGGGGTCACCTCGCGGGAGTGCTCGCCCTCGGCGATGGCCTGGGTTGTTTCAGGCAGGTCGATCAGAACCCAGTGGAAAAAATCGGTCCGCGGCAGGTCCGCGGGCACCTGTCGATCTTCCTGATTCACATCATCGCCCCGGCTGGGCACGTCCGGGTCGTGACAGATCACGGCGAAGCTGCGGGTACCGACCGGCGCGCCGCTCCAGCTCAGTTGCGGATTGCGGTTGCTGCCAAGGCAGACGTGCCCTTCGGCGGCCGGGATGCAGAAGGTGTAAGTGCCGGGAATCACGGCACCGTCGACAAAGCTCTGGCTGGTCACTTGCATTGTTTTGGTCTCCCCTTTGATTCCGCCGATTTTAGCCAAGTTTGACCGATGCGTTGGGGCTCAGGCGCCGCGGCGGCGGAAGTCCCTGACGCGAAAGCCGAGTGCGAACAGCACTGCGAAGTACACACCGATTCCACCCAGCACCAGGGCGCACAGGCGGATCACGCGCTCGACCCCGGAGGCGCTCAGCCACAGGCTGTCGCTCCCTGTTGCGAAATGCACACAGGCGCCCAGCACCAGCAGGGCGATGACCAGCTTGCCGGCGAAACGCCCCCAGCCAGGCAGGGGCTGATAGACCCCGCGTTTGCGCAGACCGTGATAGAGCAGGCCGGCATTGACGCAGGAGGCCAGGCCGATGGACAGGGCCAGACCGGCATGCTGGAAGGGGCCGATGAAGACGAGGTTCATCAGTTGGGTGATGACCAGCGAGAAGATGCCGATTCGCACCGGGGTGCGCACGTCCTGGCGGGAGTAAAAGGCCGGCGCCAGCACCTTCACCAGGATCAGCCCGGTCAGACCGATGCTGTAGGCGATCAGGGCAGTGCGGGTTTGCAGGACGTCGTTGGCCCCGAAGGCGCCATGGTGAAACAGGGTGCTGATCAGGGGCACTGCGAGCAGGGCCAGCCCCAGGGAGGCTGGCAGGGTGAGCATCAGGGTCAGGCGCAGGCCCCAGTCGAGCAGTGCCGAGAACTCGGCGGGCTGCTCGTCGGCATGCATTTTGGAGAGGCTGGGCAGCAGGATGGTGCCGAGGGCCACGCCGAGCATGCCGGCCGGGAACTCCATCAGGCGGTCGGCATAATACAGCCATGACACGCTGCCGCTGGGCAGGAAGGAGGCAAAGACCGTATTGATCAGCAGGGAGATCTGGCTTACCGAAACGCCCAGCATGGCCGGGCCCATGAGCTTGAGGATGCGCCTTACGCCCGGGTCGGAGAAATCAAGGGAGAAACGCGGCAGCATGCCGATCTGCGCCAGCGGGCGCAGTTGCAGCAGCACCTGGGCCAGTCCGCCGATGAAGACCGCCCAGCCGAGGACGAGGATGGGTGGATCGAAATAGGGCGCTGCGAACAGCGCCATGAAGATGAAGGACAGGTTGAGCAGTACGGGCGTGAACGCCGGGATCGCAAAGCGGCTCCAGGTGTTGAGCACACCGCCGGCAAGGGCCACCAGTGCCATGAAGAAGATGTAGGGGAAGGTGATGCGGGTCAGCTCGACGGTCAGTTCGAACTTCCTGGCATCGGCCGAGAAGCCGGGGGCCGTGGCGTAAATGATGGCCGGTGCGGCCAGGGCGCCGAGGATGGAGACGATCAGCACCACCAGCCCGAGGGCGCTGGCCACATGGTTGATGAGGCGCTGGGTTTCCTCGTCTCCCCGTTTGTTCTTGTACTCGGCGAGGATGGGAACGAAGGCCTGGGAGAAAGCGCCCTCGGCGAACATCCGGCGCAGCAGGTTGGGCAGCCGGAAGGCCACCACGAAGGCGTCCATCTCGATGCCGGCGCCAAAGGCCCGGGCCTGCACGAAGTCGCGTACAAACCCCAGGATGCGCGACAGCAGGGTCATGCCGCTGACCGTGGCGAGGGCGCGGAGGAGGTTCATCGAGGCCATGGAGTTGGGGGCGTTGCGAGGGCAAAGACTGTCGATGTTAGCGGCTTATGGCGCCTTGCAGCAATGCGATTTTCGGCCTTTGGCGGCGTTTGGGCCGGCCCTGGCGCCCGTCGCAGGGGGGGATGGGGTAAAATGGAAAAAATTTTTGCGAGCTCGACCTGATGAAAACCACGTTCCTAGATTTTGAACAGCCTATTGCGGAACTCGAGGCAAAGATCGAAGAACTACGCTTTGTGCAGGATGATTCGGCGGTGGATATCTCCGAGGAGATCGGCCGTCTTGAGCAGAAGAATTACGGCCTGACCAAGGAAATCTACGGAAAGCTCACGCCCTGGCAGTGTGCGTTGGTGGCCCGTCACCCGCAGCGTCCCTATACGCTCGATTACGTGCAGCACATCTTCACCGATTTCGAAGAGCTCCATGGGGACCGCAGTTTCGCCGACGACAAGGCCATTGTGGGTGGTCTGGCCCGCTTCAATGGTCAGTCCTGCATGATCATTGGTCACCAGAAGGGGCGCGATACCAAGGAGAAGATCCATCGCAATTTCGGTATGCCCCGGCCGGAAGGCTATCGCAAGGCCATGCGCCTGATGAAACTGGCCGAGAAGTTCAATCTGCCGGTGTTCACCTTCGTGGATACGCCGGGTGCCTACCCCGGCATCGATGCCGAGGAGCGGGGACAGTCGGAGGCCATCGGCCACAACCTGTTCGTGATGGCCGAACTGAAGGTGCCCTTGATCTGTACCATCATCGGTGAAGGTGGTTCGGGCGGGGCGCTGGCGATTGCCGTCGGTGACCAGCTACTGATGCTTCAGTACTCGACCTATTCCGTCATTTCTCCGGAGGGGTGTGCATCCATCCTCTGGAAGAGTGCCGAACGGGCCTCCGATGCCGCCGAGACCATGGGTATCACCGCTTCGCGCCTGAAGTCGCTCGGGCTGATCGACAAGGTCGTGAGCGAACCTGTCGGTGGTGCCCACCGGGATCACCGGGCCATGGCCCAGAACCTCAAGCGGGCGCTCCAGGATGCCCTGCGCCAGGTCTCCGAGCTTTCTCCCTCCGAGTTGCTGGAGCGGCGGTTCGAGCGTCTGATGAGCTACGGCAAGTTCAAGGAAATTGCCGTCGACTGAGCCTGTCTCGGCTGTCGCCCGTCACTGGCGGCAGCTTCCGGTCACGCCGACCCGCCTCAGGCTCGGCCTGAGCGGCGGACTTGATTCCACCGTCCTTCTGCATGTCCTCGCGGGTCTTCGCGAGGCGCTCGGTTTCGAACTCTCCGCTGTCCATGTCAACCACGGCTTGATTCCCGGGGCGAGTGCATGGGCCGTGCGGTGCCGGCAGCTTTGCGACGGCTTGGGTGTGCCGTTTCTTGTGCGGGAGGTCGTGGTCAGGCGCGATCATCCTGGTGGGCTCGAAGCTGCGGCACGGGAGGCCCGCCATGGGGCTCTGCAGGAGGATGCCGGTGGCGCATGCCTGGTTCTGGCCCACCACCAGGGCGATCAGGCTGAGACCGTGCTGTTTCGCGTCCTGCGGGGGGCGGGGATGCGGGGAGCAGGGGGCATGCGCGTATGGGATACCCGAGCCGGTGGGGTGGCCATCTGGCGCCCCTTGCTGGATGTGCCCCGTCGCGATCTTCAGGCTTACGCCGACGAGCACGGCCTGCTCTGGGTCGAGGATCCCAGCAACCAGGATCCGCGGTTTTCCCGCAATTTCCTGCGTCTGGAGGTGCTGCCGCGCCTTGAGGCACGTCAGGCCGGCGCCTCTGCCGCCCTGGCCCGTACCGGGCGCTTGTGCGCCGAGGCTGCGGATCTGTTGGACGATCTGGCCGACCTGGATCTCGCGGCCATGGGTGGCACGGATGATCATCGTTTCAACCATTCCATGGCGCTGGGGCTCACATCCCCCCGTTTGCGCAATGTCTTGCGCCGCGTCCTCCATGGGGCCGGGGCCCTGATGCCCGATGAAGAACGGTTGAGGGAGGCGGAGCGGCAGATGCGCCAGGAGACGGCGGCGGCTGGCTGGCGCCTGGTGCTGGGGAGCCACGCGTTGTGTGTGTATCGGGACGCCTGGTGGATCGAGCCTGCCGGCCGGCCCGTGATGGCTGTCCCGCAGGTCTGGGCGGGTGAGCCCCGGTTGGCATGGGCGGGCGGTGCCGTGGCTTTCAACGCCGCGGTGGGGCAGGGCATTGCTGCATCAATGCTGCATGGCGTGTGCTGCGAAATACGTCCGCGGGTGGGTGGTGAGCGCTTACGTCTGCACTCTGACGGCCCTGCACGGGGCATCAAGAATCTGCTGCAGGAGGCCGCCATCCCACCCTGGCGGCGTCGATCATTGCCACTGCTGTGGGTGGAGGGACGCTTGGCGTGGGTCGCCGGAGTGGGCGTGGACGTGGCCTTCCGCTGCCCGCCCGGCGAGCCGGGTGTGGTGCCTGACTGGTCTGCGACGGCCTGAATCAGTCGCGCCCTGGCGCCAGCAATTGAGCCAGTTCCACCGCCGAGCGCACCCCCATCTTCTCGAAAACACGGGAGCGGTGCACCTCCACCGTCCGCATCGAGATGTTCAATTCGTCGGCGATCACCTTGTTGAATTTGCCCGTGAGCACCAGATGCATGACCTCGATTTCCCGGGGGGTCAGTTGCGCCAGGCGACTGCTCATGGTGGCCTGGGCCTCCTGGCTGGCCGCGCGTCTGGCGTCGCTTTCCACCGCCCGGATCACCACATCAACGAGGGCGTTGTCATCGAAGGGCTTTTCGAGAAAGTCGAAAGCCCCTTTCTTGAGGGCGCCGACGGCCATGGGCACATCTCCGTGGCCGGTGAGGAAGATCACCGGCATGTTGTTGCCGCGTTCAAGCAGAACGTCGAAACACTCCAGGCCGCTCATTTCGCGCATCCGGATATCCAGCACGACGCATCCATGGAAGTCAGGCTGCCACGCTGCAAGGAATTCCTCCGCCGATGACCACGTTTTGGACGCTACGTTGCGGGTGCGGAGCAGCCAGGTCAGCGCATCGCGGATGGCCTCGTCGTCGTCGACAATATGGGCAAGGAGTGGATTCATGGCAGAACAGGAAGCGAGAAGTAAAAAATCGTACCACCGCCCGGGTTCTCCTCGAAGCTCAGGCGGCCCCGGTGTAGTTCGGCGATGGAGCGGCAGATGTTGAGCCCCATGCCCATGCCTTCTTCCTTTGTGGTGAAGAAGGGCGCGAAGAGTTTTTCGGCCACTTCCGGAGCAATGCCTTTGCCGCGGTCGGCGACGCTGAGAACCAGCATGTCGTCCTGCAGACGGGTGACAAGCTGGAGATCGCGCCGGGCCCGGGGGACATCGGCCATGGCATCCATGCCGTTACGGATGAGATTGACGGCTACCTGTTCGATCATCACCGGGTCGGCGGCGACGGGTGGCAGGGGGTCGGCCAGATTCTGGTGGATGTTCACGCCGCGCCGTTCGGCATCGGGCTCTACCAATCCGACGGCTTCGCGCAGTATCGCGTTGAGGTCCACAGGCTCGCATTTGGGTTCACTGCGTCGGACAAAGGCATGGACCCGCCTGATGATCTGGCCTGCGCGCTGCGCCTGTTTGCCAATCTTCTCGAGAATGCCGGTGAGCTCGCGGGGTGACATGTCCCCGTTGCCTATCATGTTGATTCACCCCGTGTTGTAGCTGGAGATGGCCGCAAGGGGTTGATTGAGTTCGTGGGCCAGGGTGGAGGCCATCTCCCCCATGGTTACGAGCCGGGCAGTGGCCTGCAGGCGTTCCTGCTGCTGGCGGGCAAGCTCTTGGGCATTTTTTTGTTCCGTGACGTCCACCATGGAACCCATCCACCCGATGTGCCGACCCTCCGAGTCGATCAATGGGGCTTCGATGAGCAGGGCGTCGAAGCGCTCGCCATTCTTGCGCATCAGGCGGATCTCGATGCCCTGGGGTGGCGCATGGCCGCCCAACACCATCTCGTGGACGGCCAGGGTTCGTTCCAGGGCCTCGGGTGCCCAGTAGGGCATGGGGGGGAGTAGACCGACCAGTTCCTCGGCGCTCCATCCGACCATGCGGCAGAAGGCCGGATTGACATAGGTGATGCGCCCTTTTAGGTCACGGGCCCGCATGCCGGTGTTGAGGGAGTCCTCCATGGCCTTGCGGAAGGCGTGCTCGGCACGCAAGGCTTGCTCGGCGGCCTGGCGGCGCTGCATGTGGCGGCGTAGCTGCCACAGGCTCCAGAC
>WBZV01000514.1_pt1 | contig 22374 bp, 14 predicted proteins | sample 5204221 | NCBI WGS metagenome assembly WBZV01 (sample SAMN12344360, study PRJNA552823) | activated sludge metagenome | biome: Activated sludge suspended growth; feature: Nitrification reactor; material: Wastewater; isolation source: activated sludge from nitrification reactor of wastewater...
GCACAACGCCCGTCGGGATCTTCTCCGAGGGCGATACGCCGGAAGGGGTCTGCGACCTCACGGGGAACGCGGCGGACCTGACCTTGAGCGGCTGGGGGGACAGCCCGGATACAGCCCGTTTCGGCTACCCCTACCTGGCCGCCGATGGGCGTGAAGATGCCGATGCGGCCGAGACGCCGTTCCGCATCGGCCGCGGCGGCGGCTGGCACGACAACGCTGTGAGCGCACGGGCGGCCTGCCGCACCGTCTACCACGTCAGCGAGACCGGCGACAACCTCGGCCTGCGCCTCTGCACGGACCCCGTCGCCGGATGACCCGTCCGGCTAAGACGGACGGCGGGGCGGTCCGCCGTCCGCGGCGAGCACGCGGCGGTCAGTCCTGCACGGTGATACAGCCTTTGTATTGATCGACGTTGATGCAGACGATGACGGAACCCCGCTGCACCCAGGCTTCCGGCTCCGCCCCGCCTCGCTGGCCCGGCGCCACCGTCGGCACCGCGATCCGCAGGTCCGCCGGGTCCGCCACCACCTGCCCGGTCTCGGCCACCAGCTCCATCTTGATCGAGGCGTCCGGCAGCTTGTGCCAGACGATGGCATAGGCGGTCTCGCCCGCATCCAGGCGGCTGGCGGCTGCCGGATCGGCGACCGCCCGGTGTGGGGCGGGCCTCCCAGGACGGGCGAGGATCGCCGGGGCCGAACGATCGTGGCCGCGGGCCAGGTAGGGCAGCAGGATGCGCGGCAGGGCGCTCTTCGTCGGGGTCGCGGTCGCGGAAGCGGTCGCCGTAGGGCTGGGCGGCGGGGGTGAGGCCGGCCGGGTGGCGGTGGGCGAGGGGCGTCCGTCGGAGGTTGGCGAGGGCCCGGGGGTCGCGGTTGCCGTGGGCCGAGGGCTGGAGGTGGCGCTTGCCGTGGCCGTCGCCGTGCCGGTAGCCGTCGGCGAGGCGGTGGCCGTCGCCGTGGCGGTGGCCGTCGGAGTGTTGCTTGCCGTCGGCGTGGCCGTTGCAGTGTCGGTGGACGTCGGCGTCGCCGTTGGCAGCACCCTGAGCGAGATCGAGCCCACCACCAGGCCGGCGGCCGAGCGCAGGCGGCGGTCCAGCTCGTCCGGCTCCAGGTGGTTGATCATCGGCTGGGCCACCACCATGCGGGTGGACGACTCGGCGCCCACCGCCTTGGCCGGGTTGGCCCCGTCGCCGTTGGAAGCTACCTCGCGGGCCGCGAAAGCCGCCGCCAGGCGGTCGGCGTCGGCCACAGCGCTGTCGATCACCTCGTCGACCCGGTCCGCGGCCGTGCGCAACACCGTCGGCACCTCGGGGCACTGGATGCCGAACTGGGTGTAGAGGGCCTTCAGCGTTGGGTAGCCGATCTGGCTGTGCCCCGCGCCCTGCGGCTGGTAGTTCTCGCGCTGCTGCTCGGGACGAGACAGGTAGTCCATGAGGGCGAAGCCGTGGTCCGTGTTGCGTGAGGCGGACAGGAGGGCCAGGTTGCGGTAGTTGGGCGAGCAGCCCAGGCGCAGCCAGGGCAGGGCGATGGGCGCCTCGCCCGGAGCGAGCAGGTTGAGGTCCCAGGCGTCGTCCAGGAAATCCCCCTGGCCGGGGAAGACCCCGGCGTCGAGCGGCACGAGATCCCCGCCGCGGCCCAGCTGGATGACGGCGTTGTAGTTGAGGGCCACCACCCAGCTGCGGGCGCGAATGTCCAGGTCGGTGAAGCCCTGGTCGATCTGCTCATCCAGCCAGTCCTGGAAGGGCACCTTGCCGCGCATGAAGGGCTGCACCGACACCGCGATCTTCAGGCCCGTGCGCCGGCCGTAGGCGAAGACCATGTCGTTGAGGGTCGTCTTGATGCGCTGCTGCTCGGCCGCCGTCGTCCCGGTCACCACCAGGCCCAGGTCGTAGACCCCGGCGTTCCAGAGGCTGGGAGCGAAGACGGGCGGGTAGATGTCCGGCTGCGGCGCCGGCCGGTCGATGAAGAGCGGCTCGCGGAAGCCGCTGAACATCGTGTTATCGGTCTTGCCGTCATCGCCCGTCTCCCGCCCCATGGCCACCAGCGGCACGTCGGCGAGGCTGCCGCTCACCACCGCCGCCCCGACCGCCCCCAAGGGGATCTCCGCCAGCGCGGCGGCATCCCAGTAGACGGAGGCGCCCGGCGCCAGCGAGACCGAACGATCGACCGTGACGGTGCGGCCGTCGGCCGTCAGCACCGCCTTGAGGCTGGCCAGGGTCGTCCGCGCGCCGGCGTTGGCCACCTGGATGCCGCTGCTGAGGTCGTGGAAGCCGCGGCGAAACAGCGGCAGGTAGGCCCGCCGCTCGGCGACGGCGGCGGCCACGGCCTCGTAGGCGGCGGCGCGGCGGCCGGCGTCCTCCAGCTCCACCACGTGAGCGGCCAAGAGGGCGCCGTCCGACGCGATCACCGCCGCCGCCAGGCAGCCGTCGGGGAGGCCGCTGTCTCCCACCGCGGTGCCGGCCAGCAGATCGCCCTGGGCGAAGACCGCCGCACCGCCGGCCGGGATGACCGTCGGCGCGCCGCCATGGACGTAGGACGTCCCGGCGCAGGCGTTGTCCGGCACCTCGCTGCCGCGGTAGGACAGCGTCACCGCGGCCGGCACCGTGTCGGCGTTCATCACCGCGATGAAGCTGTCCAAGGTGACCGCGCTGCCGTCGCCGCGGGTCTCCGCCCAGGCGCGGGCGACGCGGGGCGCCACCAGGCGGCTGCCCAGGGCCGCCGGACGGGCACCGATCGCCGCATAGGCCGCCTGGTCGCTGGTCTCCAGCGCGGTGGTGGCCACCGCGGCGATCTCGCCGCCGGCCGCCGCCTGGGCCACGAGCGAACCGGCGAAGCCGTCCGGCAGGGCGGCCAGGTCGGCGTCGCCCGCCAGGTCCAGCTCGGTGGCGTCGCCGGCGGCGATGTTACGCTTCAGGGTGAGGGTCGCCCGATCGCTGCCCAGGGCGGTCAGGGCGACCGTCACCTCCACCGCCTTGTCAGGCCGCGTGTTCTGGATGCGCACGCGGGACGAGGAGCCCTCGGCGCCGAAGCGCCGCAGCACCCAGGGGATGACCACACGGGCATCCGCCTCGGCGGCCCCGTAGCTCACCGCCGCCCCGCTCGCCGGCCAGTCGTTGCGCGCGACGGCGGCGCTGGGGAAGGGTGTGTTCGGGCCGACGGCCGCCGCCAGCTGGCCATCGGGCAAGGTCGCCGCCACCACGCCGACGCGCAGCAGGTCGGTGGACCGGGGCGGCGAGGCCAAGAGCACCGGCGAGAAGTCCCAGGGGCCGCCGGGGGCGAAGAAGCGCGCCGTGACCGAGGTCTGAGGGTCGATGGCGCTGATGTTCTGGACCCAGAGCTCGCCGGTCGGCGGCTCGGTCAGGTCCAGCGGGCCGTCCACGGCGGCCCTGGCCGAGGGGCCGGGCCGGCTCGCGCCCAGGAGGAGCACGCCGACCATCGCGGCCGCCACCAGGCGACGGGAGGTGCCGGACGGGCCGGGCAGGAACTGGAGAGAGCCGATGGTCATGGTGCTGGACCTTCCGGGGGCTATCGCGATGCCGTCCTCCAGGGCCCGGGGCTTGAGGTCGGGCAGGGGAGCCGGCAGATGATACCTGACAGGGAGCCTCGCCCGGGGTAGGTGCTTGTGCCGACGGCGGCAACGGGCAAGGGCGCGATGGGGCCGGCTCGCCCCAGGGGGCGGTGGTGCCGTCGGGGTTGTGAACTGCCAACGGATCGCTTGGGGCGGGGCGAGATTGGATGGACCGGCCAAAGGGAATGCAGGGCGACGGACGGTTGTGAGAGGTCCGACTGCTCGGCAGGTGCCGACACATGGCCGCTGTCATGGCACAATGCTGCCCACGGAGTCCTGTCGAACCCTGGGCTGAGGCAGTCGAGGTAATCCCATGTCGTCCACACCCTCGCGATCTCCGCGCCCCCTGCTCGCCGCCCCTGCCCTCGCGACCTTCGTCGCGCTGCTCATCCTGGGCGCCCAAGGTTGGGTCTGGATGGATCCAGCCAGGCTGGCGATGTCCGATGCCGGCCCGCGCGCCGGCGCAGCCGAGGCGCGCACCGGCCGGCCCGCCGCGCAGCCGATGCAGCAGCCGGGGCCGGCAGCCTCGCCCGTGGCCGGGCGGCTGGCGCTGCCCTGGTTGGCCAGGGGATACCCGACACCCGCTCCCAAGCCCAGCGCCCCGCCACCTGCAGGGCCGGCCGTGCTGCAGGGCTATCCAACCGCCATCGAGGTGGCCCAGGGCATCGCCTACATCGGCGCGGGCACGGTGCTCCAGGTGGTCGATGTGCGCGATCCCCGCAAGCCACGCCTCCTCGGCCGCTCGATGGCGCCTGACCGCCCCGGCAGGACCTTCTATGCCCAGGACATCGTGGTTTCGGGCTCAAGCGTGTACATGATCAGCCTGGACGCAGAGGCCCAGGCGGATCGTATCGCGGACAACAGCGTGCTCCTGGTGTTCGATGTCACGGATCCGGCCGCACCGCGCTTGGTGCAGGACCTGGGGCTGATCGACATCGCATATGTCGTGATCGAGCAGGATGATTGGCTCTTCGTCGGGGGTCTGCGGTCCTCAGCCGACGGGAATCGCCTCCCCGGCCTGCTCAGCATCGCGAAGCAGGCCTCTCCCTTGCGTCCAGGCCCTTGGCTGGAGACCGGCCTACTTCCTTTGGACGCTGCCCGCCTGGATGCCCAACACCTGGTCCTTGCGGGGACTGTAAGGTCCGATGCCCATGAAGAGCGCGCTTCTCTGGGCGTCTGGGACTTCAGCCAGCCAGGCCGTCCGGCGCTGCTGCGCAGTTGGTCGGCCCCGAGAGACAAGCCCGCCTGGCTGACCTCGATCGCGATCTTGCAGGGGCTGGCCTATGCGATCGGTTCCGGCCCATTGCAGGTACTGGATGTCTCCCGCAGCGACGCGATCCATCACAGCGCGGAGGTGGAAGTCAAAGGACAACGGAGCTGCGATCCCGTGTTCATCGCCAGCACCGGGACAGTAGCTGCAGCCCTGGGTTACTGCTCTGTCGAAGGCATGGCGCTGTTCACGATTCCCCCGGTGGGCGATGGTTCTGGAGGCACTCTGACCATCACATCGCCGGGGGTGATCTCCTTCCCCTGGGACGACCTCAAGGAATTCCAGAAGCCTATTGCTTCCGAGGGAGATCTCCTCTATATCCTCGCCAACGCGAGGGATGGAGACACCCTCCGCGTGGTCGACGTGTCCGCGCCCGACGCGCCGGTGGTGGTCGGACGACTGCGGTGAAGCGGCTGCTGAAGGCGGGTGGTTGGCGAGCGTAAACCCAGCCCTCTACTCTGCCCGGACGAATCGACCTCCGCCCTCGCCGTCTCCCGTCCGCGTCAGCGCGCCAACGGCCGGCTGGAGCCCCGCACATTCGGCGGCGCCGCCTGCCGCTCCGCCAGGTACCCCGTGTAGTTGCAGTCCGGGTAGTCCCAGAGCCGCCCGCCTTCCAGCTCCACGATGCGGGTGGCCACCGTGTCCAGGAAGTAGCGGTCGTGCGACACCACGAAGACCGTGCCGCCGTACTCGGACAGGGCATCCTCCAGCACCTCGGCCGAGGCGATGTCGAAGTGGTTGGTGGGCTCGTCCAGGAGCAGGAAGTTGGGGGCTTCCAGCATCAGGCGCGCCATCTGCAGGCGGGATCGCTCGCCGCCGGAGAGACGGGCGATGGGGCGGGTGGCCATGGCCTGGTCGAAGAGGAAGCGGCCCAGGAAGCCCAGGGCCGCGCCCTCGCTCATGGGGCGGCTCAGGCGGATCTCCTCCAGGGGCGTGCGCGCGCCGTCCAGGTCCTCGTGCTCCTGGGCATAGTGGCCCACCTGGATGGTCGGGCCCAGGTGGACCGTACCGGCGTCGGGCGCCATCTCGCCCAGGATGCACTTCAGGAGGACGCTCTTGCCCACGCCGTTGCCGCCCACCAGCCCCACGCGCTCGCCGCGCCAGAGGGTGAGGTCCAGGTCCCTGAAGAGCTCCTTGTCACCGAAGGCCTTGCCCAGACCCTTGATCTGCAGCACCCGGTCGCCGCCGCGCTCGCCCTGGAAGCTGAGGCCCATGCCCCGGCGGTCGGCGATGGGCCGATCGGTGCGCGGCATGCGCTCCATCCGCCGCTCGATGTTGCGGGCGCGGCGGATCATCTTCTCGTTCTGCCCGCCGCTGCTCCAGGCGATGATCCGCCGCCGGGCCGCGTCCAGGCGGGCCAGCTCCTTCTCCTCCATGGCCCAGGCCTTCTCGGCCCGCGCCCGCCGCTCGGCCCGCTCGGCCACGTACTCCGTGTAGCCGCCCTCGTACTGGGTGGCCACCCCGTGGTCCAGCTCCAGGATGCCGTCGGCCACCAGGTCCAGGAGGTAGCGGTCGTGGGAGATGAGCACCACCGAGCCGTCGAAGCCCGCCAGGGTGCGCTCCAGGTCGTCCTTGGCCGCCAGGTCCAGGTGGTTGTCGGGCTCGTCGAGGAGCAGCAGGTCGGGAGCCTCCACCAGTACCTTGGCCAGGCCCAGCAGCTTCTTCTGCCCGCCGGAGAGATGGGCCACCTTCAGGTCCAGGTCCGCCTCGCCGAAGCCCAGGCCGCGCAGGGCGGATCGCACCCGGCCGGCGAAGGCGGGGCCGCCGGCCGCGGCATAGGCGGCCGTGGCCCGGGCATGGGCGTCGAGCGTGCTCTGCAGGCGCCGCGCGTCCTCGTAGACCTCCGGCCGGCCCATGCGCTCCTCGAGTTCCTCCAACTCCCGGGCCATGGCCCTGAGGGCGGGGCCCGCGGTCAGCGCCTCCTCCAGCACCGTGCGCTCCGGATCCAGCTCCGGGTCCTGCGCCAGGCGGGCCGTGCGCTGCCCGGGGTAGCGGTAGATGCTGCCGCCGTCGGGCTGGTCCTCAGCGGCCAGGATGCGCATGAGGGTGGACTTGCCTGAGCCGTTCGGCCCCACCAGGCCGATGACGCTGCCTTCCTGGAAGGCGGCCGACACGCCGCGCAGGACCTCGTTGGCGCCGAAGTGGCGGGTGACGGCGTCCAGGTTGAGGATGATCATGGGGCAGGATGATAGCGGGGGGCCAGAGCGGCAGGCGACAGCGGAAGCCGCCCGGTCTCGACCGGCCTGAACAGGGGCGGCGGATCTCGCGGCGGCCCTGTGTCCCGGCGCCCAGCGGCCGTTCCTACCGCATGTCCGCCGTCCTGACCCGCTCGAAGCGCGCGGTGAAGGTGATGACCGACGCATCGAGTTCGGCCATGACCGTGGCGTCGCGTGGGTCGGCGATGGCGGCGTCGGGGTCCCAGCCGACGAAGCGGTAGCCCGGCGCGGCTTGGGCGGCGAGGGGCACCGGGTTGCCGTCGAAGTAGGTGCCTGTCCAGGGATAGCGCGCGGGCCTGAGGGTGGAGATGCGCAGGGAGCCCCCGCCCGGCGGCGCAACGCGGAGGGTGACCGAGACCGTCTTCGCCAGGCCGAAATAGGCTCGCAGGTGGGCCCGTTGCTGAGCCGGTCGCTCGCGGTGGAAGTCCTTGAGGGCGGCCACCGCGCCCTGCCAGGACGCCAGGTCGGGCGGGCAGTAGCTGTCGCCGCAGACCGGTGCCCAGCGGCGGTGGTTGGCGGGCACCTCGGAGGCCATGCGGCGGGCGTTGTCGTCGATGAGGCTCGCCATGCGGTCGGGCGTCCAGCGCTCGTTCAGGAGGTCGGCGAAGCGGTTGATGAAGTCCCGCCGGAAATCGGCGTTGCGCAAGAGGCCGTTGAACATGTCGGTGTAGAGGTTGGGCTTGGCCGGGCTGCGCAGGGCGAAGGCCAAGGCGTCGAAGTCCGCCGCCGTCTCGCCGCCCCCGAGGCCCTGCGAGTAGGCGCTGTCCCAGAGCACGAAGCGCCAGCGACCGTCGGTGGGCGGGCCGGCGCGGAAGGCCTGGGTGTTGTTCAGCCACTGTGAGGAGTACCAGTCGCCGTTGGCGATGTAGATCTGGCTGGCCCAGTAGTCGATCCAGTTGTCCAGGTCGGCCCGTCGCTCCGCCTCGGCCAGGTTCTCGGGACGGCTGAGGTCCGCCTGGCTCAGGAAGGCGGCCAGGTCGTCGAAGTCCTCCCGGCTGCCGGCGTCGGCGAAGGTGCTGCCCACATGGGTCTTGACGATGTCCACGGTATCAGGATCGGCGCCGAAGTTGTCGCGCACGTAGTAGGGGTTGAGCAGTTCCCGCGCGACGTAATGCCCCCAGTAGGCGCCGTTGACGAACAGGGCCACGTTCTGCGAGGCGGTGACGGCGGCATGCGTGGGGAGGGCCAGGCGGTTGGCGATCACATCCCGCATGCGGGCCGCCATGGCATCGTCGTCCGTGTTGCGCACCCGGAAGCCGTGCAGCTCGCCGAGCCAGGGCTTGTCCTGGTCGAAGAGCAGGTTGGGCACATCGCCGTCCGCGCCGAAGTCCTCCTCGAAGGTGAACTGCAGGGACTTCTGGGCAAAGGCCTTGGAGAAATTGCCCACCACCCGCAGGGCGGCCCGCTCGGAAAAGCCCCGCCGCCGGTCGGCCGTGAAATAGGCCACCTCGCCCGGCACCTTGAGGCCCGACTCGAAGTTGTCGTAGATGGCGGGCCCGCCCCCCGCGCCGCCGGTGAAGAGATCACCCGGTGCGGCCACCACCGAGACCACGGGCAGTTCGGTCGGCTCGTCGATGAAGTAGGCCCCCGTCACCTCCGCGCTGGGCAGCTTGCCGGCCTCCAGGGCGACGGCCCGCAGCACGGTGCTGCGCGTCAGGGCGATGGGTCCGCGGTAACGACCGGCGGAGGCGTCGGGCGGCCGGCCGTCCAGGGTGTAGCGCAGCTCCGCGCCACCGCCCAGGGTCAGGGTCTGCCGGCCGCTGTAGAAGCCGGGCGCGAGGCCGAGGGCCGGCTCGGCCGCGTAGCCGTCGTAGCAGGGCCCGGGGTTCTGGGCGCCCGGCGAAGGGCTGTCGCCCAGGCACCAGGCCTCCGGTGCGCGGGCCAGCACATGCCCGCGGCGGAGCGTCGCCGGAATGTCCACCGCGTCGGCCGTCGCCCCGTCCGGCCCCCGGAGCGTCAGGGTCTCGCCGGCCTTGAGACGGAAGTTGGCATGCAGGGGCTGCGTGCCGCTGCCGGGCGGCCGGAACCAGGGCGGGTTGGGGCCGAACTGCGAGCCGGCGTCGGCCAGACCCGCGTGCAGGAAGGGCCGGAGGCTGAGGTCGGACGAGTCGGACGCGAGGTTGTGGACCTGCACGGCCAGGACGTTGCGCCCCGCGACCAGGAGCTCGGCCACCTGCCGGCGGTCGATGGGGAAGCCGGGCGGCGCCTGACCCTGGTAGAGCAGGGCCTCATGCTCCTCAGCCGGCTCGTCCCAGGCCGGCGGCCGGCCGACCAGGCCCTGCCGAGCGATCTCGACCCCGTTGAGGTAGGCCACGAAGCCGTCGTCGAAGTCCATGTGCAGGAGCAGGCCGCTGACCTTGCTTGGGTCGCGCACGGTGAAGGCGCGGCGAGCGAAGACCGCGAGCGTGCCCGCCGGGACCTGTGAGCCGTCGTCCCCGTCGCCGTAGCCGATACCGCCCGGCCCCTCGTCCCAGCCGGCATCGTCGAAGTCGGGCCGGGGCCACGCGGCCGGGATATCGGCCCGCCCCAGGGTGTAGCGCCAGCGATCGCCATCCTGCACCACCGTCTCCCAATGCTGCGCCCACAGCCCCGCCTGACCCTCGCTGCCCGGCGACCGGTCCTTTCCCGAGGCGAAGACGACGCGCCGCTCGTCGGGGGCCAGGACCAGGGGCGGCAGGCGCCAGCGCTCGGGTTGGTCGGGGTCGTCGCTGAGGGCATGGCCGGCCAGGCTCAGGGGGACGGCGGCCCGGTTGTGCAGCTCGACCCAGTCCGAGGCATCCCCATCCTCGTCGAGCAGCCCGCCACCGCTGGGCGCGACCTCGGAGAGGCGCAGGGCGCCGGGCAGCAGGGTGGCGGGCGTGGGGGAGGGGCCGCCGGGGGTCGCCGGCGGGAGGGTCGGCGCGGGTGTCGCAGGCCCGCCGCCCGGCTCAGCGGCCCGCCCCAGCCAAGGCAGGAGCAGCGCCTGCCCACCGTTCTCGGCGCGCGCCGGCAGGGGCGGCAGGCCCGCGGGTCCGAGGGCCAGGGCGAGCAGGGGGAGCAGGGCGAGCCTGGCGCGGTAGAGGGGCAGCCGGCGGTGCGGGTTCATGGACGAAGGGCCCTCCCGGTCGAGGCCTGGATCGGCGCGGGCGAGGGGCGGGGCCGACGCTCCCCCGGCCGGCGCCAGGGAGCGGCGTCGGCAGCGGCGATCCGGGTGGCGTTGATGATAGACCGGTGCCGCTGGCGTCGCCTCGGATCGATGGCAAGCCAGGGCGCGACACCTCCCAGGGAGTGGCCGAAGCTCATCGGCGTCCGAACCAGTCGAGGTGATCCCATGTCGTCCGCTTCCCCGCGATCCCGGCGCCCGCTGTCAGTCGCTGCTCGCCGGCCTGCTCACCCCCGCGCCAGCCGCCTGGACGCGATGCCGAAGAACGCCAGCAGCCCGTAGAACGTCAGCACCACCCCCACCGCCAGCGCCCCCGCGAGAGGCCCCGTGGGCGGGCCGTCCTGGCTGCCGCCGGCCTGCAGGCCGGCCACCACCGCGCCCAGGGCCAGGCTGTTCCAGAGCGCGTGGCCCAGGAAGGCGCCCAGGATGCCCAGGAGGGCGGGCCGGGGGCGACCCTCGATCCGCAGCAGATGCCAGCCCAGGGATGCCGCGCCCGTGAAGATGCCATGGACCAAGGTGGTGCAGGCGCGCAGGGCGACGGCCAAGGCCCAGGCCGGAGCCTGCAGGACCATGCCGCTGTAGAACAGGGCCTCGAAGACCCCGAAGCCCGCCCCCACCGCCACCCCCCGCCACCAGGCCTGCTGCCGGCCGCTTTTGGCTTCCGTGACCGCTCCCGCCCTGCCGCGCTCGCTGCGCCACGCGGGCCCCAGCAGCTTGGTCAACTCTTCGGTGAAGGGCGCCAGGATGCCCATCAGCAGCCAGAGCGCCAGGAGCAGCGCCGGCTCCGCCACCAGTCGGCGCAGCAGGGCTGCCTGCGCTTCCGCATTCGGCTGGCCTCCCTCGGCCATGGACGCGCCGACGGCGGCCAGCAGCTCGGGTGCCTGGGGCCAGACCACCAGGAGCAGGGCCAGGATCAGGAGGCCCAGCAGGCTCTCGACCAGCAGGGCCAGGAGGGTGGCCGCGCAGCCCCCCCAGGCCAGGCCCGCCGCCGCCGTCGACCAGGTCAAGGCCGGGCGATCGGCCCCAGGGGCGGGCAGCGGCCCCGTCATCGCGGCGCCCGGCGCATCGACGAGCGGGTCGTCGCTCAGGGTGCTGTTCAGTGCGGTATCCGGATCGGACGTCTCCGCCTCCGACCTTTCGGCCGGCGGATCGTGCGGCGGGCCATCGTCCGGCGGGGGGGTGTCCCGGTGGATGGGCGGCGGCGCGGTGCCCGCGTCTCCCTCGACCCGTGCCGGCCCGCCGCGGGCCAGGGCCAGGGCGAGGAGGGCGGGGAGCAGGGCCCCCGCCAGGTGCAGGGGCGGCAGGCCGATGGCGATCAGGAATGACAGGCCGCTGGTGATGAGCAGGCCACCCAGGAGCAGCACCAGGAGGAATGCCGCCAGGACCCTGCGCGGGGAGAGGCCAAAGGGCCGCCGGGGCAGGGCAAGGAGCCCGCCGAGCAGCAGCCCGAAGAGGGAGAGGGCCCCCATGACCACGGCCCCCATGGCCAGCCCGTCCTCGGGTGCGACCAGCAGGAGGACGAGCAGGAGCAGGTACACGAGGCCCGGCAGACCGGCCCCCAGCAGCAGCACCAGAAGCGCCGCTCCCTGGCGCGGGGCCGGGCGGCCGGGGCCGGGGGTCAGGGTCCCCGGCTCTTGGGGCTGGCTCAGCGCGGCCTCGCTACCTGGCGCCGGCCGGAACCGAGGTCCAGCGCAGTTGGTAGGGGCTCTCCACCTCTTTGCCCTGGGCCCAGACCCGGATCCAGTAGCGGCCCGGATTCTGTCCCGGAAGCTGGATGCTCTCGTCGATGTTGGCCCGGTTGCGGCTGGCCGCCAGGGCCAGGCCGTTGGGGTCCACGTAGATGAAGAGGTCGTAGTCGCCCTTGCCCCGCTTGGGCACCAGGAGCTCCAGCCGGAGTTCGCCTGCCTGGCGGGGGCTGATCAGGTACCAGTCGTCGTCGTCCGTGCCCGCGCCCGCGGCCCAGAGGCGGCCGCTGTAGACCTGGTCCGCGCAAAGCACGCGGTCCTCGCGCTCCAGGTTGGGCGCGTCAGGCTCCGGGTCGTCGATGCCCTCCCAGGGGGGTTGGCAGAGCAGGTGCTTCTCGCGGGTCAGCATCGGCAGGTAGGCCGGCGCCGGGGTGGGGGTGGGCGTGGGGGTGCGCGTGGGGGTGGCCGTGGGCGTGGGGGTGTCCGTGGGGGTGGCCGTCGGGGTGTCCGTGGGGGTGGGGGTAGGCGTGTCCGTGGGCGTCGCCGTGGGCGTGGGCGTGGGGGTGGGCGTGTCCGTGGGCGGCGGGAGCTGCGGGGTGATGGTGGGCCCGGAGTTCTTGTCGGCGCGGAAGGACCAGCTGTAAGTGGCGCCGTCCACCGTCAGGCTGACCCCGTAGCTGCGGCCGAACTTCAAGGGCTCGAGCGGGACCAGGACCACCGCGTCGCGGACCGCCAGGATCTCGCGGCCCTGCGCCTGCAGGCCCGGGTCCGGATGGTTGTAGGTCTCCTCGGTGAAGACGCAGTAGGCCGCCGGCCGGTCGTTGGCCGTGAAGCTGTGGGCCGTCAGCTTGGGCTGCAGCGCGCCGTCCCCCAGCAAGAGGACCACCGCCGGGCCGCTGGCCGCGCCGGGATTGGCGCCCGCGCAACTGCTCAGCGGGTTGGGGGCGCCGCTGTTCGGGCTCCACTGGTACCGGACCACCTCGACCAGTTGGTTGGGGGCCGGGTAGCGGAGGGGGTAGCGGGCCCCTGCCGGCAGGCCGGCCTGGCGCCCGCGCGCCACGTCCAGGGCCGCGGCGAAGGGCCGCACCGCATCGGCCTGGGCATGGCTGCCGAAGCCGACGGCCGTCAGGCGCGGGTCCATGAGCCGCGCCAGGTCGAAGGCGTTGGCCGTCCACTCGTCGATGGCCGATTCGGGCGCCCGGTCAACCTTGGTGTCCGCCAGGACCAGAGCGCCCCGGCCCGCCGCGGCGCCCTCCTCGGAGTAGGCCGGGCCGCTCGGGTCTTCCGTCTGCCCCACCTGCCCGGTGAGGGCCACGTAGCGGGCGTGGGCCTGGGAGCCCTGGCTCCAAGGCGTGGCCTCGTTGACCCCGAAGAGCCCTGCCAGCGAGCGGAAGAGGTTCAGGCGTGCCAGCCAGGGGGTCTCGCCTTCGGCCAGGGTCTGGGGGGCCGCCGACACCGGCCGCGGGGCCAGGGGGCCTGGCGCGCGATCAGGGCCGTCCGTTCCTCGCGCCCTGCCCGTCCCGGTCGCCTGGTCCGCCCCGATCCAGATCGGCGCCGCCAGGCCGCGCACCCGGCGGCCCTCGGCCAGGCGCGGCCCCTCGGGCAGGCGGCGCAGGCCCTCCGGCTTGGGCGGCACGGGCTTGGGCGTGGGCGGCTCCTCCTTCGGCTCCTCCGTGGGCTCCGGCGGCGCCGGGACCGCGGTGGGCGGCTCGGGCCGCGGGCGCGGGTCGTCTTCGTCCTCTTCCGTCGGCAGGGCCGTGGGCTCGGCCGTCGGCGGTTCCGCGGAGGGCGGCAAGGGGCTGGGCTGCGGCGTGGGGATGGCCGGGCGGACGAAGCGCGTGGGGGTGGCCGGGCTCTGGCCCAGGCTGACGGCGATCTGCAAGGCCTGGCCCGGCTCCAGGGTCTCCCCGCTCTTGGGGTTCTGGCTGATGACGAAGCCGGGATCGACGGTGCCTGAGTACTGGCGGACCAGGCTGACCTGCAGGTCGTTGGCCTTGATCACCTGCTCGGCGTCGGCTTGGGAGAGGCCGACCACGTTGGGCACCGTGACCCGCGCCGGGGTCGTGGCGGTGGCCGACGCGGCCGCAGTGGCCGTCGCCTGCGGCAGGGCGGTCTGGGCGGCGGTGGGCGGCAGGGGGCTGGGGCTGGGGGCCGCCGCCACCTGGGCCGCACGGTTGGCCGCCGAGCGCGAGATGGCGCGGACCATCTGCGGGCCGAGGACCAGGAAGCCGGCCAAGGTCAGGATGGCGCCGGCGCCCAGGGCCACCGTCGACCAGGACACCTGGGGGAGTTCGAAGCGCGGCAGGCTGACCGGGGGCAGGACGGGCTGGGCCGGAGCCTGCTCGTAGGGCGCCACCACCAAGGCCGTGGCGTCATCGCCGGAACCGGCGGCGCGGGCCAGGGCGAGGAGCCGGGCCGCTGCCGCCGTGGCCGGCTGGGCGATGCAGACAGGCCCGATCTCCGCCTCGTCCAGGCGCCGGAAGCAGCCGTCGCTGCTGAGGACGATGCGATCACCGCCGCCCAGCGGGATGGGGTCGCTGCAGATGGGCCGGGCCGGCGGACCCCAGCCCAGGAAGCTGGGATCCTGCTCTTCGGTCAGCCGGTAAGCCTGGCCGGCGCGCACCAGGTGCACCCGCACCCGGGCCCCCACCTGGCCGATCAGGAGGCTGTCGTTGCAGAGGACGGCGGCCGCGGCGCAGAGGCCGCCCTTGCCCGCCTCAGCCGGGGCGCCTTCGGCCTCGCGCAGGCCGCGGTCGGCGGCGGCGAAGGCCAGGGCCAGGGCATCCGTGCGACCGTGGTCGCGGACGGCGGCGTAGTAGGCCCGCACCAGTTGCCGCACGGCGGTCTCGGCCAGGCGCGCCCCGGCCTCGCCGGCACCTTGGGCGTCGGCCACCACATAGATGCTGCCCGCCATCTGGGCCAACTCGGGATCGTCCGGTCGGTAGAAGGCCAGTTTGTCGCGGTTGGCGCCGCGTCCGGGCCCGCCTTCGGAGGCATAGCCCAGGGTAGGATCGCTTGCCGTGCTCAAGGGGTTGCCGTGCTCCAGGGTGCTCGCTTCCTCGGCATCGTACCGCCGCGCCGGAATCCCGGCGGGGTCTGCCTGCCCGGCGAGCGGCTGTCAGGTCAGTGTAGACGATAGCCTTCGGCGGCGTCAAGGGTTGCCCCGGCGCCCTGGGCGGCTATGATAAGCGGCTGGCGATGGGCCTGAGGCCCCGTATCGTCGCCGTCGACCAAGCCAACAGTGTCCCGCGCCCCGCAGCGCCGCCCTCCCGACGACGGGAGCATCCTCCGGCAGCGGCGGGGGCTGACAGCCGGAGAGGAGAGAACCCACTTGGCCAAGGAAGAAGAAAAACTGGAGATGGAGGGCACCGTCGTGGAGGCCCTTCCCAACACGATGTTCAAGGTGCGGCTGGAGAACGGCCACGAGGTGTTGGCCTACCTCTCGGGGCGGATGAAGAAGTTCTACATCAAGGTGCTCCTGGGGGATCGGGTCAACGTCGAGGTCTCGCCCTACGACCTGACCCGCGGCCGCATCACCTACCGCCATCGGGTGCGCACCCGTGCCGAGGAGGCCGAGGCCGCCTCATGAGCTGGGGGCGGGGCCCGCTTGCCGTCATCCCCCTGCTCCTGGTCGGCGCCCTGACCCTGGCGGCCTGCCAGCGAGCCCGCCCGACAGCCCCCGGCAGCAGCGCGGCGGTGAGCCAGCCCCTGCGGATCAGCGAGCCGACGGCGGGCCAGGCCGTCGGCTCGCCTCTCACGGTGGTGGGTGAGGTCCGCCTGGAGCCGAGCCAGGCCCTGGTAGGCATGGTCTACAGCCAGGAGCCCGGTGGCAGCCCCCGCTGGCGGGGCAACGCCCGGATCGCGGTGAGCGAGGACGGGCGCTTCTCCGGCAGCATCGCCTACACCGCCGACCAGGCCGCGCCGGGCTTCGTCGAGTTGGCGGTGCTCGACAGCGCGGCCGGCACCACCCTGATCAGCCGCCGTGTCGAGGTCCAGCTGGGGGCCGCGCCGGCGCCTGCTCCCTGAGCGCATGCTGCGGGCACAAGGCCTGGGGCGCCGCTACGGCCGGCACTGGGCCCTCAGGGGCCTGGACCTGGACCTGGGCCGGGGCGTCACCGCCGCCCTGGGCCCCAACGGTGCCGGCAAGACCACCCTGCTGCGCCTCCTGTCGGGGCTGGACCGGCCCCAGGAGGGCCGCGTGCTCCTGGGCGGCCGGCCGCTCGAGGCCGAGCGGGGCCTGCGCGGCGCCATCGGCCTGGTCACCCACCAGCCCCGGCTCTACCCCCAACTGAGCGCCCTCGAGCAGCTCCGCTTCCACGCCTGGATCCACGAGGGCCGGCCTCTGGAACCGGCGGCGGCCCAGGCGATGCTGGATGCGGAGGGCCTGGGTGCCTGGGCACGACGCCCCTGCCGGGTGCTCTCCCGCGGCCTGGCCCAACGCCTGGCCCTGGCCTGCGCCCTTCTCCCCCGGCCGCGCATCCTCCTCCTGGACGAGCCCTTCACCGGCCTGGACCCCGCGGCCTGCGCGGTGCTCTCGGCCCGGCTGCGCGCTGCCGCCGACGCCGGGGTGGCCATCCTCCTGACCACCCACGACCTGGAGCGCCTGCCCGGCCTGGCTGATCGCCTCTGGGTGCTGCGCGGTGGCGGCCTGCTCTGGCAGGGCCCCCTGGAAGCCGGGGTGGACGCCGCCTGGCTCCAGGCGCGCTACCGGCAGTGGATGACCCTGCCCTTGCCCGACGCCGCAGCCGCGGCCGGCACCGCCGACCTGATCGGGCTGCCCGGCACCGCCGCGCCTGTCCCTGACGGCGCCCCGATCGCGCTGCCCGCCCCCCCCGGCTTCCCGGCCACCTTGCGTGCCCTGCTCTGGAAGGACCTGCGCGTGGAAGCCCGCGGCCGCGAGGCCCTGCTGCCGGCCCTGTCCTTCGGTCTGGTGGTCACCGTGGTCTTCCAGTTCGGCCTGCCTCGCGCCCTGGACGGCCAGGCCCAGGGCGCGGCGGGCGCCCTCTGGGCCGCCCTGCTCTTCGCCACGGTCCTCGCCCAGGGGCGGGCCCTGGCGGCCGAGCAGGAAGCGGGCGGGCTCCTGGGCCTCCGCGCCGCGCCGGTGGACCTGGGCGCGGTCTTCGTGGCCAAATGGCTGGCGGCCTGGCTCACGGGCGCCGCCCTCCTCCTGGTCCTGCTGCCGGCCCAGGTGGTCTGGCTGGGCCTGCCGGCCGCCAAGGCCCCCCTCCTGGCCCTGGTCGCCCTCCTGGGCCTGGTGGGCTGGTGTGCCGCCGGCACCCTGGTGGCGGCCCTCGGCGCCTCCAGCCGGGCCCGCGAGAGCCTCCTGCCCCTGTTGGGATTCCCCTTGGCCCTGCCCTTGCTCCTGCCCAGCATCCAGGCATCGCAGGGGGTCTTGGACGGCAGGAGCCTGGCCGCCCTGGCCCCGCAGCTGGTCCTGGTTCTATCCTTCGCGGTGATCTTCTGGGTCCTGGGGCTATGGTTCTATCCGCTGGCCCTGGAGGACGCGGGCGATCCCTGAGGCTGCCGCCAGTGGCAGGTCCTCGGTGCCCGCCGACCACGGGGGCCCCTGTCCACCGTTTCCAGTTCGGCACCCACCACCCAGCCCCCCTCGACGGAGCTTCGATCGATGAACACAGTCGGATTCCGACGCAAGCTGGAGCGCCTCCTGGGCTGGGCGGCCCTGGTTCTGGGCCTGGGCACCCTGGCCGCCGGGCTCGCACTCTCACCGCCCGAGAAGATGCTGGGCGACACGGCCGGCATCCTCTACGTCCACGCCGGCGCCGCCTGGGCCAGCTACCTGGCGGGCGCCGTCACGGCCCTCGCGGCCCTGCTCTTCCTCTGGCGGCGCCAGGAGTCCTGGGACCACCTGGCCGTGGCCGGCGCCGAGGCGGGCCTGTGGCTGGGCACCGTCACCCTGCTCACCGGCTCGCTCTGGGGCCGGGGCGTCAGCGGCTGGTGGTGGGACTGGAACGACCCCCGGCTGGTGCTGACCCTCTTCCTCTGGTTCCTCTACGCCGGCTACCTCACCCTGCGCCAGTTCACGGAGGGCGCCCGCCGCGCCCGCTTGTCCGCCGTCCTGGCCCTGCTCGGGGTTCCGGTGATGCTGCTCAACCACTTCGCCCTGACGCTCTGGCAGGCGCGCGTGCATCCGGCCCCGGTCATCCTCCGCCCGGGGGGGCCGGCGGCCTCGCCCACCTACGTCTGGTTGCTCCTGCTCTCCTTCCTGGCCTACACCCTGCTCCTGGGTTGGATGCTGCTGGCCCGCGCCCGCCTGGAATCCTTGCGCGAGGCCCTGGAGGCATGATGGACGCCCTGCTCCCCACGGCCGCTCCGCCGGATCCGACGGCCTTGGCCCTGTCGGCACCGGACCTGGTCCGACTGGCCAGCTACCCTGAGCACAACCCCAACCTGGTGATGGAACTGGACCTCTCGGGCCGACTGATCTACGCCAACCCGGTGGCCCGCGGCCGCTTTCCGGAACTGATGGCTCAGGGGGAGGCCCACCCGCTCCTGGCCGACCTGGCTCCCCTGGTGGCCCGCCTCCGTGCCGGCGGTGAGCCGACCGCCGCCCGTGAGGTGGACCTGGGAAACGCGGTCTACGAGGAGAAGATCTGTGCCGTCGGCGCCTCGGGCTCCATCCTCATCTACGCCACCGACATCACGGCCCTCAAGCGCGCCGAGGCGGCGGTGGAGCGCCTGGCCGAGCAGCGGCGCCTCCTGGCGGGCCGGGTGATCCAGGCCCAGGAGGAGGAGCGGCGCCGCATCGCCGCCGAGTTGCACGACGAGGCGGGCCAGGCCCTGACGGTGCTGCGCATCCGCCTGCAGCTCCTGGCCGGCGAGGCGGCCGAGGCCCAGCAGTCCGACCTGGCGGAGGGCGTGCGCGAGGCGGCGACCCTGGTGCAGCACACCCATGAGCAGCTCCGCGCCCTGGCCCAGGGCCTGCGCCCCCCCAGCCTGGGGGCCGAGGGCCTGAGCGGCCTGCTGGCGTCCACCTGCCGCGGCTTCGCAGGGCGCACCTCGCTGGACGTGACCTTCACGGGCGCCGCCGGCGTGACGGTGAGCGACGAGGTGGCCCTGGCCCTCTTCCGCTTCCTGCAGGAGGCCCTGACCAACGTCCTGCGCCATGCGCAGGCCCGGCGGGCTGAGGTCCGGCTCTGGCGCGAGGCGGGCCGCCTCTGCGTCTCCCTGCGCGACGACGGCCGCGGTTTCGACCCTGGCGCGGCGGCGGCGGCGCGCCAGGCGGGCGGCGGCATGGGCCTGGCGGGGATGGCCGAGCGCCTGTCCCTGGTGGACGGCGGCGTGTACATCGACGCCGCGGCGGGCGGGGGCGCCTGCCTGACGGCCTGGGTGCCGGATCCGGAGCGCGCCGGCGCCCCCGCTGCCCAGCCCCAAGGCCGGCCCGCATGATCCGCGTCCTGGTGGCCGACGACCATCCGCTGCTGCGCGAGGGGGTGCGGGCCCTCCTGGCGCGGGCGGAGGACATCCAGGTGGTGGGCGAGGCGCCGGACGGCCCGACGGCCCTGCTCCTGGCGCGGCGCCTGAGGCCGGAGGTGCTGGTCTGCGACCTGGCGATGCCGGGGGCGGGGGGCCTGGGGGTGCTGGAGGCCCTCGCGGGCGAGGCCTCGGAGGTGGGGGTGGTCATCCTGTCGATGCACGGCGACGACGCCCTGGTGGGCGAGGCCCTGGCCAAGGGGGCCCGTGGATACGTGCTCAAGGAGTCGGTGACCGAAGAACTGCTCCTGGCCATCCGCACGGCGGCCCGCGGCGGCACCTACATCGGCTCGGCCCTGGGCCGTCCGCTGGGCAGCTCCGGCCAGCCGGAGGCCCGCTCCGCGCCCGCCGCACCGGCCGTCGCCCTCACCACGCGCGAGCTGGAGGTGCTGCGGCTGATCGGTGCGGGCCACACCAGCAAGGCCATCGCCCTGGAGCTGGGCCTCAGCGTCAAGACGGTGGAGCATTACCGGGCCAACCTGCTCAGCAAGCTGGGGGCCACCAACCTGGTGGGCCTGATCCGGGCCGCACTCCGGGAGGGCTTGCTGGACCTGGGGGAGGACGGGGGATGAGGGGAGCCGAGCGGCCCAAGGGGTCCCTCTGGGCCGCCCCAGAACGGGGCGACCCAGGGTCCTGAGGCATGCTGCCCGGCAGGCCCTGGCCGTCGTTGACCCCGCTCCTTCCCGGCGCTACCATGCGGCGCCCGCGGCGGCATCCGGCTTGCGCTCGCCACGGAGGACCGCGGCGGCTGGGCAGAGGTTGGTGCGTTCGGAGGGCGTCGCGGCGGCCGTGCGGCCACGGGCGTCGCCCCGCTGGGGATCGGGAGGTCGGTCATGGTCGTCGCCCTCAGGGCCTTGCGTCATCGCCGCTTTGCCGCCCTCTGGCTGGGGCAGACCCTCTCGCGCGTCGGCGACTTCATCTACGAGATCGTCATCGCCTGGTGGGTGCTGCAGGAAACGGGCTCGGCGGCGGTGATGAGCACCGTGCTCATCGTCACCTTCCTGCCGGTGGCCGTCTTCACCTTGGTCGGCGGCGTGGTGGTGGACCGCGCTCCCAAGGCCTGGCTGATGCTGGCCTCGGACCTCCTCAGGGCCCTGGCCGTGCTGGGGGTGGCCTTCCTGGCGACGGCCGACCAGATGGCCCTGTGGTGGATCTATGGCCTGGGCCTGCTCTTCGGCGTCGCCGATGCCTTCTTCACGCCGGCCTACTTCGCCCTGGTGCCCGAGCTGGTGCCGGAGGAGGATCTCAACAGCGCCAATGCCTTGACCAGCCTGAGCTTCCAGTTGGGACGGGTGCTGGGTCCGGCCTTGGGCGGGGTCATCGTCGCGGCGGGCGGGGCCGCGCTGGGGCTCTTCATCAACGGGGCCTCCTTTGTCGTTGCCGCGCTCTGCCTTCTGCCGCTCCTCGCCGTCTCCAAGGTGCCGGCGCGCGATCCTCAGGCCTCGCAGGCCCATTGGCTGGCCGACCTGCGCGAGGGCCTGGCCACCGTGCGCGCCCAGCCCTTCCTCCGCCTGGCCCTGGGCCTGGGCGCCCTGGCCGGCGCCTTCCTGGTGGGGCCCTTCCTCGTCAGCATGCCCTTTCTGATCACCGAGCGCTTCGGTGAAGATGCCCGCATCTACGGGCTGCTGCTGGCCTGCTTCCCGGCGGGCTTCGTGCTGGGAGGGCTCTGGGGGGGGCGGCAGGAGCGCCTGCCGCAGCGCGGGCGCGTCATCTTCGGTGGCCTGGCCGTCGGTGGCCTGGCCCTGGGCCTCTTCGGCCTGCCCGCCGTCCCGGCCTGGGGTCTGATGGCCCTGGCCGTCCTCAACGGCTTCGCCCTGCAGGTCAACGGCTTGGCCTGGGTGGGCCTGGTCCAGGAGCGGGTGCCCGCCGAGCAGTTGGGCCGGGTCTCCAGCCTGGAGCAACTGCTGAGCTGGACCCTCACCCCGGTGGCCTTCGCCCTGACCGGCTGGTTGGTCGGCCGCTGGGGCCCCGCCTTCACGTTCTGGCTGGGGGGGTTTGGCGCCCTGGCGCTGGCCCTGGCGGGCCTGCTGCATCCGGCGACGCAGGAGGTCGATTGATGCCGGGCGCCGCCCGGGCCAGGCCCGTTTCCTTGAGGCGATCCAGCAGCCCCTGCATCGCCCGCGCCCGATGGCTGAGGGCGGCTTTCTCCTGGGGCAGCAATTCGGCCATGGTGCGTTGGCCGTCCAGGCCGCCGTCCTCCACCAGGAAGATCGGGTCGTAGCCGAAGCCGCCCGCGCCCCGGGGCGCGGGGGCGATGCGCCCGCAGACCCGGCCCTCGGCCAGGAGCGCGCGGCCATCCGGCCAGACCAGGGCCAGGACCGCACGGAAGGCCGCGCCCCGCCCTCCCGGGGGGTAGTCCGCGAGGCGGGTCAGGAGGGCCGCCATGCGGTCGGCATCGCTGCCCGGCACCCAGCGGGCCGAGTGGACCCCCGGCGCCCCGCCCAGGGCCTCCACCTCCAGGCCGCTGTCGTCCGCCAGGGCCGGCAGGCCCGCCGCCGCGGCAAATGCCCGGGCCTTCAGCAGGGCGTTCGCCTCCAGGCTGGCGCCCGTCTCGTCCACCACCAGGCCCTCCAGGCCCAGGTCCCCCGGGCCCAGGACCTCCCAACCCGCCTGGGCCAGCAGCTCCCGCAGCTCCCGAAGCTTGCCCGGGTTGCCGGTGGCCAGGAGGAGCCTGGGGGCGGCCATGCTCAGTCGGCCGGCCGCGCGCTCGCCGCGGCGCGGTAGAGGCCGGCCGCCCGGACATGCGCGCGCACCGCCTCCGGCAGCTGGTAGCGGACCGAGAGCCCCAGGCCCAGGCGCCGGCGGATCTCGGTGGCCGAGAGCTCCAGGCGGGGGCCTTCGATCACCGTCACGCGTCCCCCGAGGTAGGGCATCTGAGCGGTGAGGGCGGCCAGGTCGAGGAGGCTGCCCGGCCGGGGATAGACCGCCAGGCGGGCCAGGTCGCAGATCCGCTCCGGCCGGCGCCAGCCAGCGAAGGACGCCAGGCTGTCGGCCCCCAGGATCAGC
>WBZV01000515.1_pt1 | contig 22366 bp, 20 predicted proteins | sample 5204221 | NCBI WGS metagenome assembly WBZV01 (sample SAMN12344360, study PRJNA552823) | activated sludge metagenome | biome: Activated sludge suspended growth; feature: Nitrification reactor; material: Wastewater; isolation source: activated sludge from nitrification reactor of wastewater...
TTAATTAGTTGATTACCTGCAGTCAGATTATTCGTTGCCAAATCAACATAATCACTAAACGTTGAGTGATTGCGAAATTCATCTCCGGCAAGTCCTGTGTAGGCCGGTAGTTGAAAAAACAGTCCTTGCGTTTCCATTTGAGAATAAATAGCCAATTGGGCAGCTGTAGCAGTGGCATCAGATGAAAATACAGACGCACTGGAAAGTTGCGTTCGGGGTTGTCCCACTTCCAAATACTTTTTACATGAAATGCAGGCTGTACAGAAAAAGATGAGCAAAATATTTTTCATAAAAAATTATTTTAAAAATTAATTTCCATACCAGCCGTAAACAGTTTAACTGGCGGTAAAAATGTCTGTGTTTCAGGGTCAAGACCCTTATAGGATGTAAACGTAACCAGGTTATGCCCCTGAAGAAAAAGGGTGGCCTTTTTTAACCCGATTTTCTTCAGGGAAGGAGTTAACGCATCAAATGCAAAATACAGGTTACGTAGCCTTATATAGGATGCATCGCTAAACCCTGCATCACTGAATTGATAATAGCTATACGCATTGTTAGCCGCTGCATTAGATACCGAATAGCGCTGAATATTGCTCTCATCACCAGGTTTCTGCCACCGGTTCATGACATGAACTGGCTGATTACTGAGTGAACCTGGCCGGGAAAACCAAACAAGATAATTAGGGGCATATGGCTGGCGTACAAATTGAACCAGGAAGGAAATAGTAAAACGGCCAAGCACCAGGTTTTGCTGTAATCCTCCGAAATAAAGTTGGGATCCATCTACAATCTTTTGTTCGTCCTGAGGAGATCCCAATTGGTTATTATTATCATAATCAATAAAAGTATAAACTCCGGTTGCAGGATTCACAGCATTAAATCCAAATCTTTTGGAAATATTAAGTGATTGACCTATCACATATGTATTTGCATAGCTGGAAGAACTCAATCCATCAAAGCGAACAAGCTTGTTTCTTGGCACTGTCAGGTTAACGGAAAAACTCCAATTTCTCCGTGTCTTTTTTATCAATGTTCCGGATAATTCAATCTCCCACCCCGTATTGCGTATTGTAGCGGGAAGATTTTTCAATACACCGGAAAAACCTGTTATTGTTGGAAGCGGGTATTGAATTAATTGATTGCGGGTAATATTGCGATAATAATTGCCGGTTAATTGCAGCCTGTCTTTCAAGAATCCGAGTTCAATCCCTAATTCTTTTTTAGTAACCTCCTCCCAGCTAAACGTTGGATTAAAAAGTTGCGTAGGATAAAATGGAGTAATTGATTGGTATGCATTGGAGTAGGCAGAATACAAATCAAGGTAACGGTAATCCCCAATCTGGTCGTTTCCGCTGCGTCCCCAACTCATTCTTAATTTGCCGAAACTAAGCATCCCTTGCTTCTGAAGCCATTTTTCCTTGCTAAATACCCATCCCATACCTGCAGAGTAAAAATTGGCGAACCGATCAGCCGGACCATATCGGCTTGATCCGTCTCTTCGGGCAGTTACGGATGCCAGATATTTTTTGTCATACTGGTAGCCAACCCTTGCAAATTGACCAGTATAACGGTACCTGGTTTCCCTGTCCACAGTGGTAGAAACTGTCGAGGCAGCCTGAATACTATATAATAGAGCATCACTGCTGTAACCTGTTCCGTTTTGCTGAAGGCTTTGCTGATCCGTTTGTTGTATTGTCATTCCTGCTACGGCATCTATTGAATGTTTCTTTTCTTGCCAGTTATAGAGGAACTGGGGTTCAGTAATCAACGTTTGCATCTCTGTTCTCCCAAACGTTGCAGAAGATGCAGATACCGTAGCAGGATTGAATGACTTTTGGGGCATAATCCCGTGCTCCTTAAGATACTGCCGGGAATATCCGTTGCTGATCTTTACCTGTAATCCTTTTGTGATCTGAAATCCGATGCTGAGGGTCGAATTGAAGACATGAGTCTTGTTATTAAACCATCTTTCAAGAACAGACATGGGGTTAATCCATGTCGAATTCTCCCAATTCAAGGCCCCGGAAGGGAGGTATAGTCTGGGGGCGTTAGGTGCAAGCGTAATTCGTCTTGATACATCTTCACGGGGAAGTATATTATTATTTATAAGATAAGAACCGGACAATGAAAATGTAAATCTCTTGTCCTGCGATTGGTGGTTTAACGAAAGAGAACCATTAATTTTTTCTGAACCAAAATCACCTGGGAAAACTGTAGTTTCTTTATAGTATCCGCCATTGACAAAAAATTGTGTAAAAGCATTGCCACCCGACACTCCAAAATTGACATTCGTTTGATCAACCGTTTTGCCAATTAGTTCTTCCTGCCAATCGGTGTAGCGGGTCGTATCCCAAAGTAACATATCGGGAGCATTTGAATTGGTCATTGCAGTTCCATCGTTTGAAAAAGCTTCCCTGCGCATGGCTAGATACTGGGCGGTGGACATAAGCTCCATTTTTCCGGTAACAGCACCGGCTCCTCTGTGCAGCTTTACAAAAAACCGGGTTTGCTCTGTATTCGCTTTTTTAGTGGTTATAAGAATTACTCCATTAGCACCACGAGATCCATAGATGGCCGTTGCATCCGCATCCTTAAGTATATCAATCCGCTCAATATCGGTCGGATTTATATTATCCAGCGGACTACTGTAACTGCCTGCTCCGCCAAGTGCATTATTCAGGGTCGTTGACGGAAACGGAACACCGTCCAGTATTATCAACGGGGTATTGCCGTTGGCGATACTATTGCGACCCCGTAATTGAATGAGAACCTGGGAACCCGGCGCTCCCGAGGCCTGTTTAATCTGAAGCCCGCTGATTCGGCCTTGTAAAGTAAGGATAGGGTTAGAAACGGGTTGCTTACTGATTTCTTCATGGGTAATACTGGATTGCGAACTGGTAGAAAGTCGTTTTGTTGTTTTCCCATAAGCTATTACCATTGTTTCATCCAACACATTAATCCGCTGTTCCACAACTATTAACTGGTAATTATTCCCACTGGCTTCGATCTCCTGCGAAATGATTTCACCGCCAGTTATAAGTAGAGTCGCTTTCAAGGGTACGCTTAAAAGAATGAATTCACCATACGCATCGGTCGCAGTAGCCATTCCGGTTTGTTTGATGGTTATGGTAATTCCTGCAAGGGGTTCGTTTTGCATGTTTACCACTTTTCCACGCAACTCCCTTGAAAGAGGGGCTGGTTTTTCAATAATCTTTTTTTTGACAATAATATGTTTCCCTTCTATGGTATATCCAAGCGGTTGCTGGAAAAAGCATAAACGGAGAATAGAATCAAGAGGCGCATTGTTAACAGAAAAACTAACCGGGCTGCCAAGGGCCAGAACTTCTTCAGAGTACAGAAACCGGTAATCACTCCGCTGTTCAATTTGAGCAAACACCCTGGCGAGGGAAGCCCGTTGAAAAGAAAACGTAAATGTTTGTGCCACTCCGTTCAGTGACACAAAAAAGAAAACTAATAGCAGCACTTTGCGCAAGAATCGGTGTCTCCATTTTCGGGTTAAAAGCATAGCTTTGGGTTGCCTGCCTTACCGGCAGGTAGGTTTGGGTTAATCAATAATCGTTTCCGCGATATAGTTGGGGTAACCCAGACACGCCGGGAAGTGTTAGCGCACAACCCGGTTTTTTATTGGATTACCTTACTGAGTGACAATGATCGTATCACCTTCAATTTTAAAATGCACCTGACCTGTTGCTTCCAGTAATTTCAGCAATTGGGAAATAGGTACATTTCGGTCAATGGTTCCGGTAAAATGATCGGTTATCTTATCCTGATAAACAATCTTTGCATCATACCACCGTTCCGCCATTCGCATCACTTCTTCAATGGTCGTATTCTTCAATTTGAATTGGTTCTTTGTCCAGGCAACAACAGGGGAAATGTCAACTGTCCGGATATCCCATTCACCCAATCGCACTATTATTTGTTGCCCTGGCAATAATTGTTCGTTTCGCTGGGAAGCACTGACATTTACTTTTCCTTCTGTTAGGGTAACCCTTAATCCATCTTCATCAGGATAAGCATTAATATTAAAGGCTGTTCCGAGTGCAGTAATATCAACTCCGTTTACTGAAACAATAAAGGGATGAGCAGCGTCCTTTGCCACCTCAAAATAGGTTTCGCCGGTTACCGTGACCCGCCGTTCGCTTCCAGAGAACCGGGAAGGATAACGTATGGAGGAACTTGAATTGATCCATGCTTTACTGCCATCGGGTAACAGCAGTTCGTAAAATCCTTTTCGGGGGATACTGATCTCATGCATTTCAGGTTCTGCAACTGTATTGCTGTAAACCACCATCCCATTTACAATCCGCACTTCGCTGTTGATGATAGTATCCCGCAGATTGGTCAGGTCTATTGTATTACCATTGGCGAGGGTTAATGTGGCAGATGCTTTCCCGGGTAATATATCTGCTGCGGCAGGAGGGTTTGACACAACAAGTTGCTGCTGATCCCGAAAACCGAAGTAATAAATACCGGCTCCCAATAACAGTACCGCACAAGCAGCTGCGGCGTATTTCCAAAACGGAATTACTTTGGCTGGTTTTGAAAATTGCAACCTCTTTTTTACTTCCTGCAATTTACGTTCCGTATCCCGGGCGGCAAACCAGGTCAGAAAATCACGGACCATTGACTCGTCGGTCAGGTCCTCGAATATTTGCATATTATGTTCACTTTGCTGCATCCACCGGTCCAGTTCTTCTTCATCTTCTTCAGAAATAGTTTCCTGGATGAACTGGCTGATCAGGTAGGCTGCACGAAATTCTTTTTCAAGTTCTGCCTGGTATGGTACCGAAGCTTTCATACAATAAATTTATTAATTAGGCGCCTTAAGTATATGATCCGGAAAGGAGAAAAAGCCGGACATACGAATCCCGCTTTTTTTTCTGACAATTAATTAATCAAAGTGAAATTTTAGTTTTCCTAAGTGCCATGATAGCCCGTAGCCGCTGCCGGATCACCGTATCGGGCTCAATCTGGAGTTGTTGGGCGATTTCCCGGTTGGACTTACCTTCTAAATAATAAAGCCGGATAATCTGCTGCAGGGCAGGTGAAAGGGTTTCAATAAACTGGTACAGTTCCCGGGCTGTTTCAGCCGCAATAACGGCTTGTTCTATACTGGGCTCGGCTAGCTCCGGCTCATTGAACTCAACCTGTCTTTTTTGCCTTTCCAGGTATTTCAGGCACTGGTTTCGTACAGAACCATAGAGATAGCTTTTAATAGCCTTGATATGACTTAACCGGCCACGGCGTTGCCACAACTGCACAAAGCAATCCTGGACAATATCCTCAGCGGTAGTGAGGTTGGAGAGAATGCGGTTGGCAAAATAGGTAAGCGAAGGGAAGAATTCACGGAACAGGCAGTCAAAAGCGGCCTCCTCTCCCCGCCGGAAGGAGTCAGCAAATAAAGGGTCCTGTGTGCCGTTTAGCCGAAGCAATATAGCAATGCAATGTTGACATTTCGGGGGAGTCTTTTAGTGGAGTTAAATAAATAAAAATGACGTGGAACTCCACAAATCGGCTTGGAGGCCCTCACGAGGCCCTTGGACACAATAAGGGAGCCCACGCCGAAACGTGAGCCCTTGCTTATCATCTCGTGTCCAATTGAAAATTCGTGAGGTTTCCAAGACGAGACTCAAAGCGAAAGCTTCAAATTCATTTATGAAGAATTCGCAAATTTACCTTCAGATACGAATATAGAAATTAATCATAAATTTACCTCACTTTATTATGTTTAATATTATAAGGTATTTATATTAAGTTATTTATGCATACCGCATTGTGTTATTTGCGGGATGGCTAAAAAGAAAAGACCAGAAAGAAAGAAGGCTACATTAGGACATTTTAATCATGATGAATTCTTGAATAGAATTGGAAAAAGAATCAAGGTTCTCAGAAAGAAAAATGGCTTTAACTCTGCCGAACTTTTTTCTTATGATATAGAAGTATCAAGAGTGGGTATGTCAAAATACGAATCGGGAAATTATGATGACATAAGAATGCGTACTCTTTTGAAAATTATCGATGGCCTTGGCATGACACCAAAGGAATTTTTTTCTGAAGGGTTTGATTAGATTACCCAAAACCAATTAAAGAACACAGTTCCCATTGGCCAAAAAACAATTATGACAAACAAAATTCACACACTTTCCATCAGGAATTTTAAATCAATCAGGGATCTGCTGATTAAGGATTGTGCACGGATAAATCTTTTTATCGGTAAACCCAATGTGGGCAAATCAAATATCCTGGAGGCGCTTTCAACGTTTTCTATCCCCTTTCTCAGGGAAAATTCCTCCCGGAAACTCTCGCATTTGATCAGGCTGGAGAATGAGGCGGAGTTATTCTATAATGGTAATACGAATGAAGATGCAATTATTGAAACCCCGGAGGGAGTTTGCAGAATAGGTTTCAATCCAAAAGATGGCCTAAGAGCCAGCATTAATTTCTTCAGCGATTCCTGGGAAAATCTGAAGATCGATGACAAATTAATTGTAAAGGGAATTTCGAATCACCCCTATTTTGAACCCCCGGTTAAAAAATACCAGTACAAGCATAATATCATTTACAGGAAGGGGCATTCAAAGTACCTGATCCCTCCTTTTGGAAGCAATTTATTATCAATCATTGAGAATTATGAAGAACTGAAACAGCAGGTAATTTCGCTTTTCCGGGAGTATAATCTGGATATTGCATTTGATAAAGCCAGCCAGACGATTAAGGTGATACAGGACAAACAGGATGGCTTGTTTTTAATCCCCTATAATTCAGTGGCCGATACACTGCAGCGGATTATTTTTTACAAGGCATCAATTATTTCTACGAACAACAGTATTCTTTTGTTTGAAGAACCCGAAGCCCATTCCTTCCCACCGTATATGACCCACTTAACGGAGGAAATCATCAGCAAGAGGGATAATCAGTTTTTTATTGCTACGCATAGTCCGTTTATTCTGAATGATCTCCTTGAAAATGCACGGGAAGAGCTAAGTGTTTATATGGTGGATTATAAGAATCGCCAGACGGTGGTGAATCATCTGACCGCAGACCAACTTCACGAAATATACCAGCACGGGGTGGATTTATTTACGAACAGCGAAAGTTATATTTGATATGGATTTGTCTGTCATCCCGGAATGTTACGTTGATACTAACTTGGTGGAAACGCTGGTGCCTCCCCACAGGGGTTATAACCATCAAAAAGGATGTGGTACTGTCACTAAAGTGATGAAAGAACATTTTGCAGATAATTTTGCACTTGGAATAGTAGATAAGGATAAGAAGGAGTTGGATTATCTAAAAGAGTTTGATCTGGTCCTCGCCAAGGGTAGTTTGGAATTACATAAGCATAAAGTCCGAAATCATTTCATCATCAGGGTGGTTCCAGCAATGGAGCGATTTATATTACACAATGCTAATAAGGCAGGGGTTAATATAGAAGATTTCGGGCTTCCTTCAGATTTTGACCGATTTAGAAAAACAACTAAAACCGTTAATAGTAAAAAAGATGAAAGATTTAAACAACTTTTTCGGGAACTAATAAGGCATAATCTTGCAGACTTAGAACTGCTTTCTACTATCATTAATTACCTTGTTGCTCACCCTTATGATTCAGATATTGCTGTATTAAAAGCATTGTAGGTTTTTATTATATAAAACTGTTATGCTGGTCATTTAATAATACCATCATATTCCAGGCAATGAAAAGCTCCCCTCAATCAAAAAATGCGGAAATACAGAAATTAAAGGAAACAGTCAAACTCCTTAGAAAAAAAATAAAGGAGAAGAATCAATTACTCCTGAGCTATGAAAGGGATTGGGCATTAAAGCTTTTTGATGATCTCCAAACAATTCTGAACGAGTACTCCATTTTACTTAAACCGCCGCCGCTTATTATCAAAGGATCCTATAAGAATCAGGGCTATTCCTTTCAGGTTGAAGTGGGACAGATTGTTGGGTTGTTTTCAAAAGCAAGAACAAAGGCTATTTTGTTAACTAAGCCAATTCCGAATATTGGTAGCAATGAAATTATAACGGATGTGATTTATACTGAAATGGGCTTCCCCGAATTATCAAATCAGTTAGATCGGAGCGGACTTCATTTTTGCCAGATCAACCGAAGCTGTTATGTAAATCTCAGGCACTATAACTTAGTCAATAACGAGGTTGCTACCAATAAAATCGCAAATAGCTTATTCGACAAATATTCCCTCATTGAGGTTTCAAGAAGGCATCTCGCAGATTTCATTGCAAAAAAGAACGCTTACCAACATATCAGTTCGTTACAAAAAGATCAGCTTCATTACATTTTAAACTTTATCATTAACGGGCTTAATAGTTTTACAAAAAAATTAAACAATGTCAAAAGCAATTAAGCCTGCTGATAACAGTGCCAATCAGCAGAACGCTAACAAAGGCACCAGGGGTACCAACAAACAATTTTCCCAAAACCAGGGAAACAGGGGACAACAAATGAATCCTAAGGCAGGCGGGAAAAAAGGGAGATGAGCGTATTATTATCGAATATTATCGTATCATTTCGTATCAAATTTATTCCGGGAAGGAGCAGATTGGGACGGGATAAATTACCAAAATGCGTTCACACTTTTTTTTAGATCAATCCCCGCACAAGTGCGGGGATTGCTAATCAAAAACCATTAACCATTAAACCTTATCCTATGAAAATTCAGATCTAAAATTATAAACTTTTCAGCCATACCCAACTTTTTCTAAAAGCCTCTTCTTTGTTTTCTCCAGTCATTCGGGGTAATCTTAAACCGCTTCCGGAATGCATTAATAAAACCCGGCAATGTTTGATAGCCCGCCAGGTCAGCGATCTCTTTCAGTGGCTTGTCGGTTTTTTCCAGCAACAATTTGATATGTTCCATTTTCCGCTGCATCAACCGGGGAAACAGGCCAATGCCAAATACCCGTTCATAGTTTTTCTTTAGCGTCACAAAATTAGTTCCCAACTGGCGGGCCAGTTCCGGGATGGTGATCTTGCCATCCAGGTTATTGGCCATGATCCGGTCGGCCTCATGCATCTGACCGATTTGTTCGGGGCTTAATTCCCCGGGTAAAACAACAGGCAGCGATACCGTGTGGGTAAACAGGATCTCCCGGACTTTATTAGCATAGTAGAAGTCTCTGAGTGATTCCTCGAAGGGGCATTTCATGATTTCATACAGCATTTCCAGCAGATCCTTTGGAACCGGCCCGGGCTGCCGGGTGCCAAGAGTTTGTTCACTACCAATAGCCCCAAGCAGTTCGGGTGAAAAATGGATGGTAAAGTAGCTACAGGGCACATTTTCTGCATAGTCACAGACAAAAACAGGCTGGTCTGTTAAATGGTAGGTACCGGGATTTAAATGAAAGCCCGGACCATTTTTATAATTCATTGAAAATCTTCCGCTTAACGGTACTTCAAGACGTAACCATTTGTCGGGTTCAGTTGTGATGATCTGGGTAGTTTTTGCAAAATGAAATTGGCGGAGCGTAATGGTATATAATCGGTGCTGGTAAATATGCAGGTGTATTGATTGCCCGGCCCTTTCTGAGCTATATAAATTGCTGCCGGGAATCCGGAGCCCCGTGAATTTTCGGTTCGGTGATGGCTTTAGGTGGAGCGGCTCACCGGAGGACAGGCTTATTCGAATCATAGATCATTCTTGCATCATATGAAATTTCGGTCTTTGGCCGTAGTATTTGTTTTTCAAAGTGATAAAATAGTTTTCCTAAATCACAAAATATGAGCTGGCAGCTACCAGTCGCCTGAGGGCAAAATTAAAATAGTTACAGAATATGTTAAGAAGCAAAAAATGAACAAATATTGAGCATTTGAAAATATCGGGATATAAAATTGAAATTGAATAATCAGTATAATAACGATATCCAGTATTGTTGGAAATGAGTATAAGGAATGCAGAACATCTGCGGGAGTATCTTAAATGGTTAAAGCCACTTACGAACTTCAGCGTTGTTTACCTTATAGAAACAAAAAGGTATTGCCCCGATAAAGTGCCTTTGGAGATTTTGAGCGCAGCATTCAAAAAAAGATGCTATTGTAATTAATGCTGACATTTAAAAATAGGTGCTCACTCCAAATTGAAACCCCGCCAGTTTAGCCGGTGGGTTACCCAATATATCTTTCTGCCAGTTGTAACGATAATTGAGCCGGATTACCGTTTGTGCTGTTGGCCGCCAGCTAACGGCAGGAACAATGGAGAACAACTCATCTGAAATATTACCGCCTGTTGATTTGAATGTTCCCTTATTCCAGTCAACATATTCTAACCGGAGTGCTGCATTAATGACTGATTTATCAAAACCAAATAATGGTTTTTTGAAAACAGGTTGAACAAAATCAATAAATCCTCCTTGCTGTTTCCTGCCAAACTGTTCGGTATAAGTATCCGGCACATTTACATTTACCCATGCCCATTCTGCGTTGATATAAGTATTGAGTTTTGGCAGCGTAGTATTAAAATCCACAGCATATACATTCACTTTCCGCTTTTCATCAAGCTGCAAACCATCTTCCTGATATTTGTTGTAGATACCGCCCATATAAGACAATCCCAACTCACCAACATTCCTGTTTCTTACAGCCACTTTGCCGGTGAATAAAGGACTTCCGTTAAAGCTTTCTTCAAATCTGTCTTTGTTTTCTTTACTGGCAGGCAGAAAGGTTTTGTTTTCTGCATTGCCAATAATCTTATCGTCAAAGCCATTGGTCAGGTATGCTTCATAAGCATATACCCAATCCTTTGTATATTTTTTCCCAAAGATGCCAAACCCAACATTGCTCCAGGTGGCCGGCAGCATTTGTGTAGCGGATATGGGCCTGTCAACAAACTCCCATTTCGGACCATCATGATTTTGATTAAAAGCACCAATAGGATTCATGACAACACCGGCACGGAGGTTGAGCAATGGAGCAAATTCAAAGTCAACAGAAGCAAATTCAATATTAATTTCCTTTGTGCCATCTTCAAACTCAATTTCACTTAAAAACTTAATACGTTTGGCAATGGAGGATGATACAAACAAGGTTAACCGCCGTATCTGGAACTGATGGCCTTCTGTAATACCGTCTTCCTGTAAGTATTGATAATTTGCTTCTGCATAACCGCCTAAGGCTACCGGCAGTTTTCCTAACTGCAGAAAGGGCCTGTTATAAACAGCATCCATATTCATGATCATACCAGATGTATCGCTTACCGTTTTTCGCAGCAAAACCGGGTCTATCTGCGAATAGCTTGCAGTAGTTAAAAAAGCTAAGAGTAAGGTGGTGAATATTTTTCTCATACTTTTCGCAAGTCAATAAATAATTGGTGATTCATTACTGTTACAGGAAAAGTTCTTAAATCACGGTCGGCAGGCCCATTTGTCACCTTTCCCCTGTTGTTATATTCACTTCCGTGTGCGGGGCATTGCAGGTATTCGCCAGCAACATTTAATTCTGCACCCTGGTGAGCACATTGCATCCATAATGCAGCGTAGTCATTTTCGCTAAAGCGGTAAACACATACAGGATAAAGCAGTTCATCGTTACGAACAACAATGTACAGGCGATATTTTCCTTTTTCCTTTGTTTCAAATTCCTTTGTATCTATGAGCAGGCCATCTTTGGTAAGCCGGCCTGTTGTAAACTGCGTAGTAGCACAAGAACTGAGCAGCCCCGAGATTGCCGCTGCACCTAAACAGGCACCACAGGTTTTTACTATAAATTCTTTTCTATTCATTTCTTTATTGACATCAAGATGATTTGACCAAATGTGCCAGGATAATTTTTTAATTCATACTACTTAAAAAAAGATCAGCAGACTTGATACAGTACAAGAGTGGCTCTCACATAATCTTCCACCGGAAGATTATGTTGCGAACAAATCTTCGATTGCAACAGGAGTTTCATAGCAGTACATAAGCCCGGCCCATCATAATTTTTACAGCGATTCTAAAAATTTAATCAGTTTTTGTTTTTCTGCGGATGATAATTGTTGAAAAATATCTTTACTACGCTGACCTTCTCCACCATGCAGGATAATGGCTTCTTCAATACTGTTTGCACGGCCATCATGCATCAGAAAGTATTGGCCTCCCTGTGAATTAGGTGAAAGCCCCAAACCCCAAAGCGGGGGCGTTCTCCATTCTGCTGTTTTAGCACTTCCTTCTGTGTACCCATCATCTAAGCCCGGCCCCATATCATGTAGCAATAAATCAGTGTAAGGATGAAATGTTTTGTTGGATAAAGGAGTGATTGAAGAAAAACCTGTTTTCAAAGATTGCTTATGGCAACTTTCGCAACCTGATTGAATAAATATACTTTTACCTGCTATTACATCTGCATCATTCTGTTTACGCTGAACCGGTGCTTTTAATGTTTGCAGGTAGAATACTACGTTTTGTACTGTGAGGTCAGAAATTTCGGGGTCAATATTTTGCCCGGTATAAACATCTTTTGGTTCAAAAGTAGAAGTGATGCCTATGTCCTGGTTATAGGCATTTACCGTTTGATGCAGCAAATTGTAGGCGGCTGCTTTTTTACCAAAACGATGAATGTATTTTCCGTTACGTGGAATGGCGTTGGCAACAGGTGTAATGAACGATGGGAGAAACGCATAGTTAGGCACACCTGAAATCCCGTCGCCGTCTGCATCCGTTGGGTCAGCCAGGGCCAGTATATCCGCATCGCTTACCAATTCTAAAAAACCCAGGCCGGTATTGGCAGGAGGGGTAAATTTTGAGAAAGTTGCCCCGGCAGGTATTGCCTCCGGCAGATAACCGGGCAGCGCCCTGTTTTGCAATTGCGGCCCTCCCAAATGGAGGAATTGATTACCTGTGCTGTCGGTCTGCCCAAACCTTGTAAGAGTCGTAAATGGATGGCCTTTGCCATCACCCGCATGGCAACTGCCGCAACTGGTGGCAACAAAGATGGAACCTAAGCCGGTTTGAGAGGTGAATACCTCATCATTAAAAGCCACATCGCCTGCAAGGAAACGCCTGTTTTGTTCATAGCTGAGGCCTTCTACAGGCCCGTCGAGCAATTCATCGTCAGGGGGCGCGAAGGGCAGCATTTTCTCACAGGCAACAAGTCCCGTAATGACCAACACAATTACCAGTATTATCTTAAACTTTTGCATATAGACGGGTAAAATTATGTATTTAGAATGATATAAATATAAATTTAGGTTCGTCTAATTTAAAATTTATACCTATTTAGTTAACTTCGGGGGATTAAATTTTGCTATTGTGCATTCATTTACCGAAGAAAACTATCTGAAGGCTATTTATAAGTTGCAGGAAACCAATGGCGAAGTGGTGGCCACCTCTGCACTTGCCCAGGTGATGGGGGTTCATGCTCCCTCTGTGACAGATATGCTCAAGCGGATGGGTCAGAAGAAACTGGTGAGCTATCAAAAATCCAAAGGTGTTAAACTAACGGAGAAGGGAAGACAGGTGGCCATTGGCATTGTTCGCAATCACCGGCTTTGGGAAGTATTTCTGGTTGAAAAATTAGGCTACGGCTGGGATGAAGTGCATGATATTGCCGAACAACTGGAGCACATACAGGGTGAAGAGTTAATAAACAAGCTGGATGCTTACCTGGGTTTCCCAAAGACTGATCCTCATGGCGATCCTATACCCGATGCAAAAGGAGTGTTGCCAAAGTTGAAATCGGTTTTACTATCGAGTTTAAAGGAAGGGGAAGAGGCAACTTTCACTGGTGTTTCAGACCACAGCACTTCATTTCTGCATTACTTAGATAAAGCCGGTATTGCTTTGGGTGATATGCTTAAAGTAAAAAGTATTGAGCAATATGATCAGACTTATACGCTTGCTTTGAAAGGTAAAAGAGAAGTGACGGTGAGCCACAAAGTAGCGAACAGTATTCTGGTAAGCTAAATACCCCCAAATGCAGATAACTTTTTTTGCTCCTGGCAAATCAGTTTTTCGAACAGCAGGAACTGTTCATCTGAATTGGCGGGCACTTTACTGTACCATAGCTGCAAAACACACAGCAATCTCCGTGCTGAGGTTTAAGTATGGATTCGCAATTTGTGCACTTATAGAAATATTGACAAGCATCTACAGGCATGGTTTCTTCTTTCTGAAAACCACAATGAGGGCAAGTGACTGTTGATTGCAAAGTGATTGTTTTCTCCATAATGTTTACTCCTTTTTACAGCATGACTTTGTTGCATTAGTACAGGATGTATCTACTGCTGCACCGATATTGTTAGCATCGCCGATAACATCATGGCTTTTTACTTTATATCCCGTTTTATTAATAGCCGATTCGATTTCCCTTATGTCAACTTTTGATTTGTCAAAAGTTACCAGACTACTCCGGTGAGCATACGAAGTTTTATAAGCCAAAACACCATTGACTTTGGAAAGTTGACTATTTACATGTTCTTCGCAACCCTCACAAGTCATGCCCTGAATGATGAACTTTACTTGTTGCTTGTTATCAACAGTTGCGATAGAGGTCGCCTGAACTTTTGGCGCTGGATAAAACATCTTTGCGTACAAAGGAAAGGCCATCATCAAAATTGAAAATATTGTAACAATGCCTAAAAATGTTCTGGATTGTAAGAATGATGGCTTCTTCGTTGTTTCGCAATCGCAATTCAAATCATTTGGCTTCGCAGGACTCAATTTCAGGTACCATGCTAATGCCAGTACGGCAACAGATAAACCGATTAAATAAGGTCTTGCCGGTTCAATCCATGAGAAGTTTGCGGCTATGCTGCTGCTACCCGCAAGTAAAGCAATCACTGGTGTAATACAACAAAGCGAAGCTGCAATAGCGGTAAATAACCCTGCACCTGAATAAGCGCCTGATGACTTTAAGTTTATCATATCGTTTCCAGTATTTGAGTTTGCTGGTTGATGTGTTTAAAGAAGGGCCTTAAAATTTTCAGGTTCTCCTGAGTCAGGGTATAATAAATGGTTTGGCCTTCTTTTCTTGTTTCAACGATATTGCTATCCTTTAATTTTCTAAGATGCTGTGATACCGCCGGAATGGTCATGCCTAAAATGTCTGCAAGGTCGCAGGGACATAGCTCACTTTCTTCTTCCAATAAATAAATAATTTTTAGCCTTACTTCATTGCCTGTTAAGGCCAAAATGTTTGACAGGCTGGCAAAAGACTTTTGTGCAGTTTTCAACTTTCTTTTACAATTCTTTATTTGCACAGGGTCTGCAAATAACCTGATACAAGAATTATTTTCCATGAAGCAAAGATAGCCTAAATAAGTATTTAAGCAAATACTTAAATAATGAGAATGGTGTGCATCGCCTATCTTTTTTAAACCTTCATCCTTTGGATTCTTACCGCATTCATTATCGCCAGCAAAGCTACCCCCACATCCGCAATCACCGCTTCCCATAAAGTAGCCACACCACCGGCACCTAAAACCAGTACGAACACTTTTACTGCCATTGCCAGGATGATGTTTTGCCAGACGATATTTCTTGTGATTTTTCCTATTCTAATTGCCGAAACAATTTTATGCGGCTGGTCATTCTGAATGACCACATCTGCTGTTTCGATAGTGGCATCACTACCTAAGCCACCCATTGCGATACCAGCATCTGCTAATGCAACTACCGGGGCATCATTTACACCATCGCCAACAAAAGCAATATGTCTTCCTTCATTTTTCAACTGTTGCACTTTTTCTACTTTCCCTTCCGGCAATAAATCCCCATAAGCATCATCTATGCCTACTTTGCTTGCAACCACATCTACTACTGATTGCTTATCGCCTGAGAGCATTACCGTTTTTATATTGAGGCCATGCATGTCTTTTACAGCTTGCACAGCATCTTCCTTTATTTCATCGGCAATGGTGATGTAACCAGCATACTCATTGTTGACAGCAGTTACTACAATCGTGTCAACGATAGTTTCAATTTCTGCCGGATAACTGACATTGAATTTCTTCATCAACTTCACATTGCCTGCAAATATTTGTTTTCCTTCCACATTTCCTTTCAATCCATGCCCTGAAATTTCTTCTACTTGTTCTGCTTTTATTTCATTATTTATATTGCCTGCATAATCTGTAACCGCTTTTGCAATCGGATGGGTTGAGTTTTTCTCTAATGCCGCTGTCAGTTTAACCAACTCCTTTTCATCTATGCCATTTGCCATTACCTGCTGCACTTTAAACACACCCTTGGTGAGTGTTCCGGTTTTGTCCATTACCACTGTATTCACTTTCGTCATAACGTCCAGGAAATTCCCTCCTTTAAAAAGGATTCCATTTCTGGAAGCAAGCCCAATACCACCAAAATATCCCAACGGAATCGAAACCACCAATGCACAAGGACAACTGATTACCAGGAAAACCAATGCCCTGTAAAACCATGTTTCAAAAATATATTCTGCAACAAAAAAATAAGGTACAAAGCAAAGAGCTACCGCAAGGAAAAAGACAATCGGCGTATATACTTTTGCAAATCTTGAAATGAATAACTGTGTCTGCGATTTTCTTGCTGTTGCATCCTGCACCATTTCCAGAATCTTACTGAGCTTACTGTCTTTAAACAGTGATTTTACTTTTACCTCTGCTACAGTATTCAGGTTAATCATACCGGCAAAAATAGTTTCACCTTTATATTTCGTATCAGGTTTGCTTTCCCCGGTTAAAGCAGCAGTATTGAATGAAGCTGTTTCTGAAATTAACTCACCATCTAATGCCACTTTTTCACCGGGTTTTATTTGAATAATTTCCTCCAGCTCAACAATGGAAGGATCTGCTACCATTGGTGAACCGTTGCGAATAACCGTTACTTCATCGGGTCTTACATCCAGCAATGCTTTAATGCTGCGTTTGGCATTATTGACAGCCGCATCCTGAAACCATTCGCCAATCTGGTAAAATACCATTACAGCCACACCTTCTTCATATTCACCAATAATAAAAGCACCGATTGTGGCGACACTCATCAATACAAATTCATTAAAGAAGTCGCCCCGTTTTGACTTACGAAAGGCAAGGTCTAATACTTTGCGGCCTGCCAATAAATAAGCAACAAGGTTAATAGCAAGAGAAGGGATTTTAGGCAGTTCAATTTTAAAACCATACTCCAAAACCAGCAAAACAATCAGGATGGATAGTGCTAACAGCAAATCCCAATGTGTTTTCCATCCCGGTTGATCTTTCACCACATGTCCGTGGTCGTGGCCATCATCCGCTGTGTGAATAGGGACAATCTTTGCTTTATCCTTTACTTCGTTTTCAGTATGTTCTTCGTGATTGTGTTCCATAATTTGTTAATTGATGAAAAATGATATAATTCCTGTCATGATTAATACAAGACCGGTTATGATACCGGCATTATGTTCCCATTTATGCCAGTTCAGTTTTAATACTCCTTTGTAGGCAATGCGTATCCAAATAAGCATACCGGCAATGGTGATGATGGCATACATTCCTGCAATAAGCGCCATGAAATACCAGCCCTTACTTCCAGCCAGCAGAAAGTAGGCTTCAATTTCCATACAGGGAGAAAGAAACATGGCAATGACCAACGCTATTATCACGGCACTCTTACTTTTTTTCTCAATCTGTTTTTTCTCCAGATGAAAATGGTGGTGTGTGTAATGCTGTTTAACAAAATATAACCCGATTAATACAAAGACTGATGGCCCGATTATTTTCGTAAAATCTTCAATATGTGTTGCCAGTTCACTGCCAATCAATGCCAGCAAAACGCCAATTGCTACTGTGCTGATAACATGCGAGATGCCTGCAATAAAAGTGATGCGTGTAGTTTCAGCCAGGCTCCAGCCTTCTTTACGGCCAATGGCCAGTACCGGCAACCAATGGTTGGGTATTACTGCATGAAGCAGGCTGATTAATAAACTACCAATTAAGACAGATGTCATTATTAAAATTTTCTTTGTAGATAGTATTATTCGTTAGTTCTACACTCTTTATCATCCCTTACTTTTTACAGAATTTATAATTTTTTGTAAATCCTTGGGTATTTCCATTGGTAGCAGGGGCGGCACATTTGCGCCACCCGTGTTGCCAACAGGAACCTTGCCGACAAATGATTTAATACCGCCAATTAATAGCCTGGGTATCTGACCCAACACTTCTTTCGTATTCTTTACTCGAATCCCAAACATCAGCATTTTCCAATGTACAGCAGTATGCTCAATTGGATACGGTTGCGATAAAATGTGAGCCCTTTCCAGGTATCGCCAACTCTCCTGGTAGTGCTGCTTATTAAAAGATTCTTTGGCAAGAGATAACTCTTGTTTGTAATACAACATTAAGCCATGCGGCATAGTGGTATTAAATTTCATACCCTATATTTTAATGTTCGTGTTCGCCGGAATTGGTCATCTTAGCCAATACGAAAAAAGCTCCTTTGACCACAATCTTAGCATCTTTCGGAATTTCTTTTAGTAAAGTAATTTGCGTATAGCCCACTGCTGAAGCACCTTTTGCTACTGGTATAATTTCAAAAGTTACTCCCTTTTCTTCTCCATGTTCTGCTTTTACCTCTTTATGGTCATGGGCTTCTTTGGCATCATGCATCAATGTGTCCTTGCCGGCAATATGGTGTTCATTCTCTGCATGTTGATCAGTTACCATAAAAATATAATCCTGACCCTGCAATGTCACAATGGCATCTGTAGGTACAGCAGGTACAGTTGCTTTTTCCAGGCTGATAATGGCCGTAACATTCATGCCATCAATCAGGCCTGTTTTATCACCCATAACTTTTGCATGTACAGATACTGCCTTGCTTTCTCCTTCAAACGATGAGCCAAGGGAAAATATTTGTGCATCATATTCTTTACCGGGATTATTGGTAAGAGTGAAATGTATCAACTGGTTGTTCTTTAAATTTGGAAGATCCTTTTCATACACTGAAAGGTCAAGGTGCAATTGGCTGTTATCTACAATTTCCGCCACAGGTGTGGTAACATCCACATAGCTGCCCATTTTTACTTTTACATCACTCACTACACCATTAATAGGACTCATAACCGCCAGTACCGATATTAGTTTTCCGTTGGCTAGAATTGCCGGGTTAATACCCATTAATTGTATTTGTTGTGTCAGGGTTGATTTCAGGTTTCTCAATGTTTTTAATTCTGTTTCTGCTGCCTGCAGATTTTTTAATGCCCCTGCATTACCGGCATTAAGCTCCCGTTGGCGTTTTACTTCCAGTTCGGCTAAAGTAATTTTAGTATTTACATTCAGATATTCACTTTGTGCCTGTATGAAATCAGGATTGCTGATAGTAGCAATGGTTTGCCCTTTTGAAACTCTGCTGCCTGGCTGTACCAACAGCGATTTTACAACGCCGTTGTAAATTGTGTTTACACTTGCTTTGTTTTGATTGGGAACCCGTAATACGCCAACTGCTTTTAGAGATGAGGTTAACTCCTTTTCTTCAATCCTTCCCAGTTCCACACCAATGGTATTCATTTGTTCTTCGGTAAGTGTGGTTGTGCCGGGGTTTTCATGTTCATCTTCATGCTTTTCTTCTTTAGCTGCCGGTTCGGTGTTTGAGTTGCTTTTACCACCGCAAGCCGTTATAAAGGCAAGGCAGGTAAACATAATTGTTGCTATTACTAAACGCTTCATCTTATGATTTTTATTGGTTGATGTAATAATTGTATTGAATTACTGACTGATTGAAAGCATTGAGATTATCCAGATAGTTCTTTTGTATTTCAATAGCCTGCGTTAAAAACTGTGACAGTTCTGCAAAACTGATTTCACCAGAGCGGTAAGCCAGCGATGCTGCTTTTATAACTTCTTCAGCTTGTTTTAAACCAGTTGTTTCATAAAAGGACAACATGCTGTTATTCTTTTCTACCTCTTGCTGTAGTTGCAATTTCTGTGTTGTCAACACCTGGCTTTCGTAGTCAAACTGTTTTTGCTGAACTGCCATCTCTGCCTGTGCTGTCTTTACTTTATTTTTATAAGCACCTGCACCAAATAAGGGGAAAGCTGCAGTAACAGAAAATCCCGTAAAGGGATCTTTCGCTCCCCACAACCGCTGAGAAAAAAAGCGGCCGGAAAACTCTGGCTTATTTTCATTCCTGATTACTCCAATGCCGGCAGTGGCAATATTTATGTTTTGCGATTGCAATGCCAAAACGGGATGCAGGCTATCAGTGACCAAAGCGGGAATTGCGATCTTCTCTAAAGGCTGCTCAACGGGTAATATGAGGTCAGAAGTATTAAACAGTTGAGTAAATGCTTGCTGCTGAATTTGTATTTCCCTCCCGATCTGCTGAAGCAAAGCCTGGAGTTCACGCATTCTCACATTGGCTGCAATACTGTCAAGGCCGGGACTATCACCGGTCTTGACTTTTAATATAGCTGCATCGGATAATGAGCGGTAAATGCTATCCAGCCTTCGGTATAGCTGTTGTTTATCCTGTAAAAACCAAAGCTGATAATATACCGACCGCACATCCCGCTTCAACTGAACTTCGATAGCAGATGAATTCAGGTTATAATACTTCAATTGTTCGTTGTAAAGATTTTTCTGTGCCTTGTATAATCCGGGCCACGCAATACTTTGGGATAAACCGATTTTTAAAATTCCGGTATTATCACTTGGCCGCATATCCTCATTTTCTGCAAATACACCTGTTTTTGGTAAAGCTGTTGCTGTTTTTACTTGTGCTTTGCCTTTATTTATTTGCTGATTGTTTACCTCGTATAGTAAGTTGTTTTTTGCAAGACTTACTGCATCAGCTATTGATATTCGCTTTGGCACAGGTTGCTGGGCTTGTATATTGTTGGCAGTGCCTAATAACAATAAACCTAATACTACAAGGGCTGGTTTCACTTGCATTTTCCTTTTAGATGAAAAAATAATGTAGAGCAGCGGTAACACTACCAACGTAAGAAAGGTGGCAGTTATTAACCCCCCAATTACAACGGTAGCCAATGGCTTTTGAACTTCAGCACCGGCTCCTGTTGATAATGCCATTGGGATAAAACCCAATGCCGCTACGGATGCTGTCATCAATACAGGACGTAACCGGATTTTTGTCCCCTCTATTACACGCTGAAAAATATCTTTCATCCCATCTTTATCCAATTGATTGAAAGTGCTGATCAAAACAATGCCATTAAGTACAGCTACACCAAACAAGGCAATAAAGCCTACACCCGCTGAAATACTGAAAGGCATTCCCCTTATTAACAAGGCGAACACACCCCCGATTGCACTCATGGGTATAGCCGTATAAATCAGCAATGCTTCTTTCATGGAACCAAAAGTGAAGTAGAGCAAAAGGAATATCAATGCCAATGCAACCGGTACGGCAATCTTTAATCTTGCAGACGCTTCCTGCAAATTTTCAAAAGTGCCTCCGTAAGTATAATAATAACCGGTCGGTAACAATTTGGCAGCATTCAGTTTTTCCTGTATTTCTTTTACCACACTTGCAACGTCACGACCTTTCACATTAAAGCCTACTACTATTCTTCGTTTACCTTCCTCCCGGCTGATTTGGGCTGGCCCTTCTTTAAATGAAACATTTGCTACCTGCGATAAGGGGATTTGATTGCCATCATTGGTGGCAACAAATAAATTACTTACATCATCAATAGATGTTCTGTTTGCACTGTCCAACCGAACAACCAGGTCAAATTTTCTTTCATTCTCAAAAACCACCCCGGCTGCTTCACCGGCAAATGCTGTACTTATAGTGTGATTAATGTCTTCAATGTTCAATCCATAACCCGCAATTTTTGCCCGGTCATATTGAATGGTGATTTGTGGTAAACCCGTTGTTCTTTCTACCTGTGGCTCTGTAGCTCCATTTACGGATTGCACGATTTTGGCTACCTGGGGAGCTAATACAGCTAACGTATCAATATTCTCGCCGAATATTTTTATGGCCACATCCTGCCTTACCCCGGTCATCAGTTCATTAAAACGCATCTGAATGGGTTGTGATGCTTCGAAAAAAACGCCGGGTATCACTTTTAATTTTTCAATCATCATTGCGGCCAGTTCATTATAATCCTTTGTTGTTGTCCATTCACTTTTTGGTTTCAGCATAATGATAAGATCAGATGCTTCCGGTGGCATTGGGTCTGTTGGCACTTCTGCACTCCCGGTTTTTCCTACCACCATTTTTACTTCCGGGAATGATTTTATAATCCGGCTGGCCTGCATGGATGTCTCCACACTTTGTGTTAATGATGTTCCCTGTGGTAATATGCAGTGAAAAGCATAGTCTCCTTCCTGCAACTGTGGGATGAATTCACCGCCCATCCTGCTAAACAGAAAGACAGCGACCACCAGCAAGGCAACTGCCCCGGTAACTACCGCATACTTCACT
>WBZV01000517.1_pt1 | contig 22257 bp, 18 predicted proteins | sample 5204221 | NCBI WGS metagenome assembly WBZV01 (sample SAMN12344360, study PRJNA552823) | activated sludge metagenome | biome: Activated sludge suspended growth; feature: Nitrification reactor; material: Wastewater; isolation source: activated sludge from nitrification reactor of wastewater...
ATGAGCGACACGGTTCGCCCAGAGGACACTCGGCAACTCACCGCCATCCTCGGAGCCCGAACGTAGAGGGGCTCCTCTCACCCATACTGAGAGGAGCCCCTCATCCATGTCTGCCGGCCGTGAGCCGTGGCGCGCGGACGTTCTTGCTGGACTCCGTGCGGCTGACCCCGCAACAACGTGACGATCCGGGTTCCCGGACCTGCAACAACGCGACGATCCGGGTTCCCTAGCGGCGTCTGCCGCGCAACCCAACGCCGTGCATCGCCTGCCTTCGACGGGGTACTGCTCGTGGTGCGTCGATTTCTCCTGGTTCTTGTCCTGCTCAGTGTCGTCGGCTGCGCGCAGCCGGACAACGTGACCACAGGGAGCGCAGAATTCGCCAGCGGGTCACCCGCTCCGGCCACCGCCGCTCCTGGCACGAAGACCGAGGTCGCCTTCGCCAAAGCGATGTACTCCCACGATCGACAGGCGATCGAGCTCGACGAGTTGGCCCTGAGCCTTCCGGTGGCATCGTTGGAAGTCAGACAGGCGGCGACGACGAACAAGCGTGAGGCCGAGTCCAGATCGCAGACCCTGCGCGACTGGCTCGATGCCTGGGGGCACGCAGTTCCCAGTGGCGACGCCGGGGCATTGGGCATGTTGTCCCCGGATCAGGTGGCACGGGTGCGCAATGCCGACGCGGCCCGGTTCAACCAACTGTGGATGCAGGCGATGATCGCCCACCATCGTGGTGCGGTCGCCATGGCACGGCAGGTGCAGGGCTCGTCGGGCAAGGGGGAGATCGTGGCGTTCGCGCAACGGGTCGTGGCAACCCACACCGAGGAGATCGGGAGGCTGCAGATGATGCTGGCCAACGCAGCGGTGCAGTCCTGATGTAGCGCTCTCGTTCGCAGCATTCGGGGCTTGTCCCAGCCATACTGACCAGGTGGCTAGACGAGTCGCGGCGATACTCGCCGCCGCCATCCTGGCCGGAGTTGCCCTGTTCCAGGTCGCCCTCGTCCTTGGAGCTCCGTGGGGTGAGTACACGCAAGGTGGCTCGACCGCGGGTTCGCTGCCAGCCGGACAGCGCGCCGTGGCAGCTGTCTCAGCGGTCCTCCTGTTGGTGATGGCGGGCGCTTTGCTCGCCCGCATCGGGGTGGGACCGATGGCTGCCTTGCCCCGCCGCGTCATCGCCGTGCTCGCCTGGTTCACCGTCGTCTACAGCGTCGTGGGGGTGGTACTGAACCTGGCGACTCCGTCTGCCAAGGAACGAATGGTGTGGGCGCCGACCACTGCCTTGATCGCGGTGCTGACACTTGTCGCAGTCATCGGCACGCGGGGTACCCGTACACTGGCGGAGGCGAGTCGGTCGGACGACCGCGGCTGATCCCCTGGGAACGGTCGAGGAAAGTCCGGACTCCATAGGGCAGGACGGTGGGTAACACCCACCCGGGGTGACCCGCGGGCACGTGCAACAGAAAGTAGACCGCCAGCCTCGGCTGGTAAGGGTGAAACGGTGGTGTAAGAGACCACCAGCGTCGGTGGTGACATCGGCGGCTGGGTAAACCCCGTCCGGAGCAAGGCCAAGAGGGGACTTCGGTCCCTGCGCAGACGAGTTGCCCGCTCGATGTCTGCGGGTGGGCCGCATCGAGGTCACCGGTGACGGTGGCCCCAGACAGATGGTCGTCGCCTCGGCTTCGGTCGAGGTACAGAATCCGGCTTACAGACCGACTCGCCACCTTTCACATGGATGTGCAGCTGGCCTTCTCTTGGTGAAGAACCGACACCTGACGTGCACGAACCTCACCAAGAGGTGCCGGTCACTGCTGTTGAACCCCCATGAGCGGCGCACCAGTTCACTGGTTTCGCTGTCGGAGACGGCGTCGGGGGTGCGCGGGTGTCACGACACTTCCCGTCAAGAGTGCACCGCTCAGGTGGAGTCTCGCAGCGGCTCAAGGGCGGCAAGGACGAGGTCGAGGCCGAAGAGGAACTCGTCAGCAGGGTCGTAGCCGGCAGCCATGAGCACGGTTGCGGACTCGCTCAGGTAGGGGAAATCCTCAGGAGATATCTGGGGCAAGAAGACGTCCTCTGTCATGTCCGCCATCTCATCGGCGGTGTCGAACGGCAGGCTGGTTTCCTGCAGGGCGAACCCGTAGACGTAACTGTCAAGCAGCCAGTTGGCGTGCGTCGCCATGACGACCGAGAAGCCGGCCTTGCGAAGGCAGGCCGTGACTGCCTCGCGGTGGCGGAGGTTCGCGGGACCAGGCGAGGTCCGCGACTCCATCAAGCTGATCGACCAGGGGTGGCGTGCGAGAACCTCCCGTGCAGACGCCGACCGCTGTCGCATCGCAGACTGCCAGTCGGTCTCCAGAGGTGGGAGTTCGATCTCGTCGAACACCACGTCGACCATGGCGTCGAGCAGTTCGTCTTTGTTCGCCACGTAGTAGTAGAGCGACATGGCTCCCGCGCCGAGCGCACCGGCCAGCCGTCGCATGGTCAGCCCCTCCACCCCCTCGCCGTCGGCGATCCGGATCGCCTCAGCGACCACCCGCTGCTTGCTCAGCCCCGCGTCTGACGCAGGTTCCTTCGCGGCCACAGATCATCTCCTCGTTCGCCTCGGCGGCTTGACAATCGTACAGCGTACGGGCATAGTACAACGTACGACGTACAGCGTACGAAACCGAGGTGCGTCGCGCCATCCATACGAAAGGGAGCAACTGTGAAGACTCAGACATCAGGACCGGGCGCGCTTGAAGAAGAGCGGGTCCCAGTGCGGTTGAAGCTCGCCGCGGCATGGGCAAGCTTCATGTTCCTCTACCTCTACGTCGACTACCTGGCCCTGTACAAGCCAGGCTTCATCGACGAACTCCGCTCGGGCGTCGTCCACGAGTTCGCCATCGGTCCGACCTTCGTAAGCCTCGCGTTCACGCTCATCGCCATCCCGAGCATGATGATCGCGCTCTCCGCGACATTGCCGGCCCGAATCAATCGCCCCGTCAACCTCGTGGTTGCGGCGCTGTACATCCCGATCTCGATCTACAACGCCGATGGCGAGCCCTTCGCCTATTCCTACTTCTACGGCCTGTCCATTGGGCTCGAGGTACTGCTCCTGGCACTCGTGCTGCGCTGGGCCTGGACGTGGCCGCGCACGTCGACGCCGTCGATGCCGGACCTTATCGACGCCGACCGGTCGCAGGTCCAGGTCGAGCGCTAGCCGAAGGGCGTCGATCCCTCCCCGGGGCACCTTGGCACTTCTCGGGCATTGCCGGGAGCGGGCCAAGGTGCCGGGGCATCACCCGCCCGCCGGATCCGACTCCACCGCGGCGGCGATGGCTCGGCTCAGGCGAGTCGTTGCCTCGCGAGAGGCCTTGCTGATCCCGGTGAACCAGATGTAGGCGTGGACCAGGCCACTTTCGCGCAGCAGTTGGGTCGGCACTCCGGCGTCGGTGAGACGCTCGGCGTAGGCGACGCCTTCGTCGCGCAACGGATCGAATCCCGCCACCGACACCACTGCCGGAGGCAGACCGGTCAGGTCCTGCATCAGCAGGGGTGAGACGCGAGGGTCATGGACGTCGGTTCCGTCCTCGAGGTAGTGACCGTAGTACCACCTGAGCTGCTTGGCCGAGAGCATCGGCTGATGGGCGAACTCCCGCCACGACGGATGTTCACTCGACAGGTCCAGGGCCGGATAGATCAGCACCTGCAGCAGGGGCTGCACAGGTTCGCCGCGAAGTTCTTGGCACAAGACGGCGCTCAAAGTGCCGCCGGCGCTGTCACCGGCGACCACGACTCGGTGAGGGTCTATGCCCCAGTCCGGCGACTTCGAGATCGCATACTCCCAGGCCGTGCGAGCATCCGTCACAGCTGCGGGGAAGGGGTGCTCGGGGGCCAGGCGGTAGTCCACCGAGAGGACGTCGACGCCCGCCTCGGCGGCGATGAACCGGACCGCTGAATCCGTCGAGGCCCGGCTTCCGGCGACGAAGCCGCCACCGTGGAAGTAGAGAACGAGGCCACGGCTGGCGGTGCGGGCGCGGTACCGCGTCGCTGGCAATCCCCCGGGGAGCACCAGGTCTTCCTCAATCTCGAACGGCGGAAACCGGTCGGCGACTGCGAGGGCTTCCTGCTCGATGATGGTCCGCGCTTCGGCGGGGGCGTAGTCGCTGAAATCGGTGCCCGGGAGCACCTCCACCACGCGGGACATCAGTGCGATCTCTGGCGCCATCTCCTCGCCGTCCGCGTTCACCGGGGGCGGTGCCAGGGTCCGCATGATGCCCTCCGGGAGTCGGGTCGCCGTTCGGGAGAAGGCCCGCTTGAGGCGTGTGGACGCCGACATCTGACGTGTCGTTGCTGCAGTCATGTGCCAACCCCTGCGAATCGGTCAGCCGACGGACTTGGTCTTGGCGGCCGCTCGCGTCGAGCTTTCGCCATCATGCGCTGCACTCAAGTGCGTCGGCACGACATCGCGGGCGAACACGTCTTCCTGAGACTCCGCACGACGTATCACCGAGACTCGATTCCCGGTGACAAGCAAGGTCGCCGGCCGCGGCATCGCATTGAAATTGCTCATCGACACCTCTTGGTAGGCGCCGACGTCGAGAAGCGCGAGTAGGTCGCCGGGCCGCATGTCCGATGGCATCTTGACGGTCGGGATGAGCCGGTCGCCATAGCAACTGCGGCCGACCACGTCGTACTTCGTGATCAGCGGCGCGTCGGTCCGGTTGGCCACCACGAAGTCGTGGACGTGGTGTTCGTACCGGCCTCCGGTGAACCAGAACTCGGTGGTGTCGCAGACGACCTGGTTCCACATGATCGGACGCTGCATCCTCTTGACGTTCATGACCGACGTCAGATGGACGCTGGTGTTGCCGTGCAGAGAACGACCTGGTTCGACCTGAAGGGTGAGGCCCTCGGTCCGGACGCCGTGAGAGCGCAACTCGCGGGCCAGCGTCGTGGTACAGGCAGCGGCGTACTCCTCGATCGTCGGGGCCATGCGCTGGTTCGGCGTGAACGTGAGCGCCTTCTCGATCACCTTCGAGATGACCTTGTAGCGAGCCGCCGGGAACCGTGCGAGGCTGCGCGAGACACCGTGCAACGCAAGGAACTCGTACGGGTCGGTGTACTTCATCTCCGCGCCGAAGGGGTCGCGCGGAACAGCGAAACCGCCGCCAATGCTGAGTTCGTTCGGCTGGTAGTCGCCAAGTTCATCGCAGACCGAGGCGATCTCGGCGGCGTAGGCGACCATCTGCGCCTCCCACCAGTCGGTCGATGCGTGATGCCGTCCGTGGTGTTCGTGGAAGCCGAGGAGTTCGGTGTGCTCCGACGCGAGAACCTGCCGGCCGATCCGGACGGCGGCGTCGTGGGACAGGCCACCCTTGTAGACCAGTGCGGCCACGTCGGCCGAGAGCGGCGCATACGGCAGGAAGGTTGTCGCGCGGGTGAAGCCCGACACCGCGGGCCGCAGGCGTAGCCGCACCTTCGCGACGAGACCGAACTCCCGTGCGGCGCGCTCGATCATGTCGAACTCCTCGACGCCGTCGATAGTCAGCCGGGCACCGACGCGCACGGCGTGACGAATGTGCTCTTCTGACTTCGGTACGCCGTTCACGGAGATCTGTTCGGGCCGGAAGCCGGCTTTGAGCGCCACGGCCAACTCACCCGCCGAGTAGACGTCGGCGCCGCAGCCCTCGCTGGCGATGATCGTCTGTATGGCCTCGCTCCAACTGGCCTTGGCAGCGGGCATGACGAGAGTGGGACCATCGGTCCACCCTGCCTGGAACGCGGACTGGAAGCGTCGGATGTTGCGGCGCAGCTGGTTCTCAGAGACCACGAAGATGGGTGAGCCGTACTCCTGCACCAGATCGTTGGTATCCACCTCTTCCATGTAGAGGTGGCCGTCTCGGGTGCTCAATGCGTCGTCGATGCGACCGGATGCTTTCATTCTTCATTTCCTCCTCGTGAGTTGTTCCACGTGCCGGCCAGCGGCAGCAGCGTTGTCGCCTTGTTATCCGCGGCCTGTGCGCGGGAGTCAGGTAGCGGGCCCGCGCCGGCGGCGCTGGCCGCGGATGCTCTTCGAGATGTCATGGCGCATCCAAGATGTGAGGGGTACTCAGTTTCAAACATGATAGTCCCTCACATTAGGGATTCGTCAACCCGTTTCGTCACCCGCACGCCGTCACGATCAGTCACCATTCGTCGTGCGTGCGACACCCCGTCTCAGGGCGGTCGACAATGAGGTGAGTTGCGGGGAGAGGGGCGCATCGTGAAGTGGGGACCATGTGTGGGTGCGGCAAGCCTGGCGATGGCAGGGGGGATGCTCGCGGTGGCACCAGCCACCGCTGTCCCTGTCGGGCATGCCGCGATCGGAGCGGGAACCAGCAGCCGGAACCAGGACGTGGTCGTCACCAAGGTCCGCGTCGCCAAGGACCGCCGCAGCGTGACCGGGAAGGTGATCTGGCACGCGAAGAAGCTCACCAAAGGCGAGAACCACTTCACCGTGTGGGCCGGAATCAGCGACGGCAGCGGCAAGGCCGTCACGCTCGGCCAGATCCATCGCCGCGAGAAGGCCTTGGGGGACAAAGCGACGATGGACTTCCGGGTGTCCTGGGGAAGGGCCAAGGCGGCCAAGGTCGCCAAGGTTGAGCGTATCCGCGTGAGTGCCACACAGCGCTTCAACAAGGCGGGTACCGGCAAGGTGATGGAGTCTGCGCATTTCGACACTGTGGACGTGGCGACCAACGGCACGCCTGGCAGGCTCGTGCCGACAGGCGGAACAACATGTGGCGACCACCCATTGACGCGCGGGGCCAACTTGAGGCGCTGCATCTTCGACGGCCTTGACCTCTACTTCGTCAACCTGACCGACTCGTACCTGGAGTTGGCCAAGTTCATCAACTGCAATCTTGGCCGGGCCAAGTTCAACGGGGCTCGCGGCTCGAACGCGACATTCAGCGGCGATGATCTCTCGGCGGCGGAGTTCATGGGCGTGAAGTTCCCCGACTCGACGTTCGGCCCGAACAACACCTACAACCAGAACACATGGTTCTTCGGCGCCGATCTGTCGTCCGTCAACTTCTACCCTGCCACGAGGAACAGTGTGATGCCGTCGTCCGATTCAGACACCAAGTGCCCGGGCGGGGGCAAACCAGGCCCGTGCATGTTCCCGGTCCGCTGAGAATCCGGCAGGCCTGCAACGCGTCAGAGGCTGCAGTCGACCGCTGTGGGCGGGCTATGCATGCTCGGGTGAACACCCTATGCTTGCGCGATGCGCATCGTGATCCTCGGCGCCGGCTTCGGCGGTCTGGAACTGTCGACCCGCTTGTCCGAGGAGTTCGGCGACGATGTCGATGTCGTGCTGATCGACAAGGGGGAGGGCTTCGTCTTCGGCTTCTCGAAACTCGACGTGATGTTCGGCTTCACGGACGCTGCGCATGTCCTGCACAGATTCGAGGACTGCGTGAAGCCCGGCGTGCGGTTCGTGCGTGCCGAGGTGACCGCGATCGACCCGGTTGCCAAGGTGGTCACCACGCAGGCAGGGACGTTCGAAGCCGACATCCTGGTCGTTGCGCTCGGTGCCGATCTTCACCCCGAGATGACGCCGGGGCTGCTCGAAGGTGGGCACGAGTTCTACACCGTTTCCGGCGCCTTCGCGTTGCGGGACGTCCTCCATGAGTTTGCGGGCGGCCGTGTTCTCGTCGGCGTGACGTCGACGCCGTTCAAGTGTCCACCCGCACCGAGTGAGACCACTCTGCTTGTGAACGACTTCCTGCAACACCGAGGGCTGCGTGAGCATTCCGAGGTGTCACTGGTCATGCCGCTGCCGCTGCCCATCCCGCCGTCGCCACAGGCGTCGGAGGCGATCCTCACCGCCTTCGAGCAGCGAGGGATCACCTGGCGCCCCAACACATTGGTGCGAGCGCTGGACCCGGCTCGGAAGGTGGCGGTGCTCAGCGACGGTGGCGAGTTGCCGTACGACCTGTTCCTGGGGGTCCCTGTCCATCGCGCGCCCGCCGTCGTCGTCGACGCTGGTCTGACCGAGGACGGCTGGATCCCCGTCGATCCGCTGACTCTGCAGACACGTTTCCCGGGGGTGTATGCCGTCGGTGACGTCACCAGCGTCGGGACGCCCAAGGCCGGGGTGTTCGCCGAAGGCCAGGCATCGGTGGTTGCTTCGGCGATCATCGCGACTGTGCACAACGCTGAGCCAGACGCCGTGTACGACGGGCACGGGATCTGCTACATGGAGTTCGGTGGCCAGCAGATCGCGAAGATCGACGTGACCTTCCAAAGCGGCTCACGTCCGGTCGGGTGGATGGAAGGCCCGGACGTTGAGCTCGCTGCGGACAAGTCCACCTTCGGCAGTGACCGGATCCAGCGCTGGTTCGGCAGGGCCTGGACGGGCCTCGACGTCTGAGGACTGCCGGTGACACGGAGTCGCCGCCGCTTGTCATCACGCGCCGACACGCCGCAGCGCAATACCCTCAAGGCATGGATCGCGCCGAAGGGCAGTGGTTCACCGAACCCGTGACCGAGGTGGTTCAGGATCTGCGGACGGACCTCATCGCCGGACTCACCGACGACGAGGTGACCCGGCGCACCTCCGAGTTCGGGCCGAATGTCCTCCTCGTAGCACCCAGCCCCACGGCCTGGCAGATCGCAGCCAAGCAGTGGCTCACGCCGATGAACATCATGCTCACCGTCGTCGCGGCCGTGTCCTTCCTGATCGGCCAGAAGGAGACTGCTTTGCTGGTGGCCTTCCTGGTCATCCTCAACGTGAGCATGGGCGCCCGGCAGGAGCTCAAAGCGCGGGAGAGCGTCGCCGCGTTGTCCTCGTTGCAGACACCGTCCGCGCGCGTGCTGCGTCAAGGGGCGGTCATCGAGATCTCGGCGGAAGCGCTCGTGCCCGGAGACATCGTGATGGTGGAAGCCGGCGATCTGGTGCCCGCGGACGGCCGCATCGCCGCAAGTGCCTCCTTGGAGGTGGCCGAGAGTGCGTTGACCGGTGAGAGTGCGCCGGTCGCCAAGGACAGTGAGCCGCTCGCCGATCCAGACGCTGCCCTGGGCGACCGGTCCTCGGTGCTCTTCCAGAACACGTCGGTGACGAGGGGCACTGCCACGTTGATCGTGACCGACACGGGTTCTCGCACCGAGATGGGCAAGATCGCCGGCATGCTCAACGCCGTCGTGCCCGCCCCATCGCCGTTGCAGAAGGAGATGGGCCATCTCACGATCCGACTCATCTGGATCGCGTGGATCGCCGTCGCGATCATCGTCGCCATCGGCCTGTACCGGGGTGGCGACTTCGACAGCGTCGTGCTTCTCGGCGTGACGACTGCGATCGCCTCCATCCCGTCCGGTCTCCCGACGTTCCTCACGGCGATGCTGAGTTACGGCGCGCAGCGGTTGGCCAAGGCCAAGGCCGTCGTGAAGAACCTGAACGATGTCGAGACGCTCGGGGCCATCAGCGCGATCAACAGCGACAAGACCGGCACGCTCACGATGGACATGATGACGGCCACCAAGATGTTCGCCTTCGGTCAGTGGTTCAGCATCGAGGGCAACGGTTACGAGAAGTCCGGGGCGATCCTGCACTCCGCCGGCCAGCAGGAGCCGGACTTCGAAGCACTGGGCTATGGGCTCGTGCTGTGCAGCGATGCCACGGTCGGCGACGACGGATCCGTCGTGGGGGATCCGACGGAGGCGGCGCTGGTCGTCCTCGCCGCCAAGATGGGCGTCGACGCCGAGATCTCCCGCAGAGAGTATCCGCGAGTCGCCGAGGTCCCGTTCGACTCGGCGTACAAGTTCATGGCGACATTCCACGTGGCGCCCATCGGTGACGCGCAGCGGCTTCTCGCCCTCGTCAAAGGGGCGCCGGACGTCGTGCTCGACAGATGCGCAAAGGCCTACCTCGGCGATGAGATTGTGGAGGTCGGCCGGATCCGTGAGGACATCCTGAACGCCAACCGAGAACTGGCCGAACAGGGTCTCCGGGTGATGTCGTTCGCGGTGCGCGAGTTCCCGACCGAGTCCTTGGCCGACGTGCAGAGTGACCCGATGGCCGCCGTGGCAGAGCTGACGTTCGTCGCGCTCGTCGGCATCATCGACCCTTTGCGCCCCAGCGCCAAGCAGGCTGTGGAGGTCGCCGGGGAGGCCGGCATTGACGTGCGGATGATCACCGGGGATCACGCGGTGACCGCCCGTGCCATCGCCACAGATCTCGGCCTCGGGCCAGGTGTGATCACAGGTCCGGAGTTCCAGCGGCTGACCGACGCCGAGTTGTACGAGCGGCTGCCGCAGTTGCACGTGTTCGGGCGGGTGGCGCCGGAGGACAAGCTGCGGTTGGTCAGTGTGATGCAGGAACGCGGTGAGATCGTCTCGATGACCGGAGACGCGGTCAACGACGCAGCTGCGCTGAAGAAGGCTGACATCGGCGTAGCGATGGGCAGCGGCAGCGAGGTGTCCAAGCAGTCGGCCCGGATGATCCTGACGGACAACAACTTCGCCACCTTGGTGCATGCGATCGAACTGGGCCGGGACATCTACGGCAAGGTCACCGCGCAGATCCGTTACGTGATGGCCGGGCTGTTCGGGTTGATCGCAATCATGTTGCTCGGCACGATCCTCAACCTGAACAACGGCGCGGTCCTCAACCCTGTGCAACTGCTGTTCGTGTCGTTCCTTATCGGCCTGTTCCCGGCGCTGGGCATTTCCACCGACAGCACCGAGCCCGGGATCATGCATACCCGCCCCCGCGACCCGGCCCAGCGGATCTTCACGCTGCGCAGCGGAAGCATCTGGGTCCTCTACGGGCTGGTCACCGCCGTAGCCTGCCTTGCTCCGTACCTGTGGCTGGGCGAGCTCGGCCTGGCGACCGTGCAGTCCATGACTTTCGTCGTTCTTGCGATCAGCACGATCTTCCTGGCGATCAGTTCCCGGCGCGAGTACCTTCCGGCGTGGACGGGTCACTTCGTGCCCTACTTCCTGTGGATGGGGATCCCCGCAGTGCTGACGGTCTTCGCGGTGGAGAGCGGATTCATGAACGACATCCTGGGAACGACACCGCTGACCGGCGACCAGTGGGGCGCATCGGTACTGCTCGCGTTCGCACTGCCGGTGGTCATGGAGGTCGTCAAGGCGGTGCAACGGCGGCGCCTGGCGGCCTGATGCCTGGGGCCCCATCCAAGCTCGGGACTGTCAGCGTAATCCTGCGGCGGCCGACGCACGACCCGAGATGCTTAATGCCCGCGACCCCCACTATGATCCTGTCGCTTTCGGGAGGTTGTCATGGGTGGAAGGGGAATGGCCCCGGCTTGTGTAGCATCGCTGATCTTTGCAGTCGTGCAGTGCGGTCCGGCGGTCGCCGATCCAGTCGTCGTCGACACGGTGGCCGTGGGTGAATCCCCGCAAGGAGTGGCGGTGACCCCGGACGGCGCCCGTGCCTATGTCACGAACCTGTCAAACGACAGCGTCTCAGTGATCGACACGGTGTCGAACTCGGTGATCGGTTCGCCGATCGCCGTCGGCTGGGAGCCGAAGGGCATCGCCATCACACCCGACGCCAGCAAGGCGTACGTGGTCAACAAACGGGACTTCACGGTGTCGGTCATCGACATACCGACGGGGACGGTGGGCCCCCCGATCGATTTCGGCCTCGAGGCAGATACGCCGTTGGAGGTCGCCATCACGCCGGACGGCGGTCGGGCGTATGTGACCAACAACGACAAGGACAACCTGCTGGTCATCGACACCGCCACGAACACCCCTGTCGGTGCACCGATCGCAGCCGGTGAACTCCCGCAAGGCATCGCGATCACACCGGACGGTACGCGTGCATACGTGACCAACACCTTCACCAATACCGTGGCCGTCATCGATCTCGCCACGGAGGCGATCACCACGTCCGTGGCTGTCGGCGTCAACCCGGTCGCTGTGGCAGTGACCCGCGACGGCGATCGTGCATACGTGACCAACGCCGACGACGACACGGTGTCAGTGATCGACACCGCGACGAACACGGTGACGGCGTCGGTTCCTGTCGGTGACACGCCGGTCGCGGTGGCGGTGTCGCCGGACGCGAAACGCGTCTACGTGGCCAACGCCGATAGCAGCGATGTCTGGACCATCGACACCGCCACGAACGCTGTGACCGGGTCTCCGATCGGGGTCGGACTGAACCCTTCCGCGGTGGCCGTGACGCCGGACGGCAGCCGGGGCTATGTCACGAACGCAGGCAGCAACACTGTGTCGGTGCTGGCCTTCCAGCCATCCCCACCGAGGTCCGTGACAGCTTCAGCGGGTGATGCGCAGGTGAGCGTGAACTGGTCGGCTCCCGACTTCACCGGAGGTGAGCCGATCACCGGTTACACGGCCACGGCGGCCCCCGGCGGTGGCAGTTGCACCACCACCGGAGCCACGGGCTGCACGATCACCGGCTTGCTCAACGGCACTACGTACACCGTCACTGTCACTGCCACCAACGCCGTTGGCACAAGCGCACCAAGCGAACCCAGCAACCCGGTCACGCCGTCCGCGCCGCCCCCCGGGCCGCAACCCAGCTCCAAGAAGGTCCAGAAGCCGCGTGATGCCAAAGGCAAGCCGCCCGCCCGCATCAAGGGGGCCGGCACAACCGTCCTCACCGGCCGCAACGCGCTGACGAATGCGGGCCAACGCATCCACACCATCGTCGACGTGCGTGTCAAGGGGAGTACCGCGCAGGGCGAGGTGCGTTACTACCGGATCGTCCGCGGGCCGGCGGGAAAGGTCAGTATCCGCACGTACGGGCGCCCAGGGCTGAAGGTCGTCCTCGTGCAGTCGGCACCGGCAACGGACACGTACAAGCCCTTCCGACAACGGACCGTGTATGTCAACGGAGCCAAACGATAGGCCTGTCACTGCTCGACGATCAGCCACATTCCCCGGCGACGCGCTCGACAGCGGCGCCAAAGCACCGCCGCTTTGTGCCACTATGGCGAACATTCATGGCTGACTGGAGGAGAGCCCATGGCGCATATGAGCCGACGATCGTTCATCGCGTTCAGCAGTGCTGCGGCGGCCTCCTTGGGTCTGCCGAGAGCGATGGTCGGCAGCGCACTGGCTGCGCCCCTGGCGCCTGCTGACGTCCCGACGACTCTGCGCGAGACGATCCGGCAGTCCACGACCGGGAACCGGGCCTACCGGACGCTGCTCACCGCTCCCGGTGAGCCGTTCATCGTCCGGGAGGACCTGGTCGTCAATCGACCGTCGCCCGGCCGGGTCGCCCGCCGCCGGTCGCTCGCCTACCTGGGACACACCTCCGACATCCACATCCAGGACACCCAGTCGCCGGCGCGCCTGGAGCCGGTGATGGAGTTCAGCCCCACGTTGATGCCGGGGATCTGCCGCCCGCAGGAGTCCATGTCACTGTTCGTGCAGGCGCAGATGGTGCAGGCGTTCAACGATGCGGCAAGCAGTCCGGTGACCGGTGCCCCGATGGCTGCGGTCGTCAACACCGGTGACTCCTCCGACCAGATCTCGAATCTGGAGACCCGCTGGTACATCAAGGTGATGGACGGGGTTCCGGTGGTCGCCGACTCCGGTGCCCAGGGGGTTTACGAGGGAGTCGAGGTGTGGCCCGAGGCCACCTACGCCTACCACCCGGACGACCCGTCCGGCGACATGTGGGGGGAGTACGGGTTCCCTCAGATCCCGGGGCTGATGGATGCCATCGTGACTACCGAGATCACCAGTCCCGGCATGCCGGCGCCCTGGTACACGGTGTTCGGCAACCACGATGTCCTGCTGAACGGCTTCGTGGGCCAGGACGACTCACTGCGTTCGCTGGCCACTGGGCACACCAAGTACTGGTCCTTCCCCTCGTGGGTGACCGACCAGTTCACGGGCATGGCCACGGACCCGAGTCCGCTGCAGCGGGGTCTGGACTACCTGCGCCAGCAGTTCGGGCTCGTCGGCGGATTCAAGCGGGTGGGATCCGATCCCGAACGCCGCTTGCTGCAGGGCCAGGACTTCATGACCGCCCACTTCGAGAACACCGGCGGCGGGCCGGGACCCGTGGGCCATGGCTTCACCCAGACCAACCTCGACCAGAACAACACCTTCTGGAGCACGGACATCGGTCCTAACCTGCGACTGTTCGGTCTCGACACCTGCAACCGACTGACGGGCGCTGATGGCGCGGTGCCGAAAAACCAGTTCGACTGGCTCGAGGCCGGCCTGCAGGAGTGTGTGGCCCAGGACAAGCTGGCGATCGTGCTCAGCCACCACAACAGCCTGACGCTGGAGAACACCGCAGAATCCCCGTTCCACCCGGGGGAACCGCTCATCCACGCGGACGAGTTCATCGCCATGTTGGTGAAGTACCCCAACATGATCGCGTGGCTCAACGGCCACACCCACACCAACACGATCAAGGCTCATCCCAACGCGGACCGGACCGGTGGTTTCTGGGAGATCACCACGGCATCCTGCATCGACTACCCGCAGCAACAACAGGTGGTCGACATCTGCGACAACCGGGACGGCACGATGTCGATCTTCGCGATCGTGCTCGACCACGCCTCACCCGCGCAGTGGACCAACGGGGATTTCTCTCAGGTGGGGATCGCGTCGCTGAGCCGGGAACTCGCATCGAACGACTGGACCGCCACCCCGTTCGCGCTGATGGGCTCGGACCTCGACCGGAATGTGGAGTTGATCCTGCCGGCGCCGTTCGATCTCGAGAAGATCAGCGACGCGGATCTCGACAAGGAGATCCTGAAACGAAAAGCGGTCGTCCTCAAGAACACCAAGGGGGCAGGCGCATGAAACGTCTGATGCTTGTCGTCGCCCTGCTGCCACTGGCTGCGTGCAGTCAGATCGCGCAGTTGCAGCCCGTCGCGGGGGCGGAGGTGACTGCGGTGAGAATCGCCACGAACGACGTCCTCGTGCAGGAACGGGTTCCGATCGGGGTCGCGCCGGTGTGCGGGCTCGAAGGGGAGCTGTACGTCTGCAAGGGCACCACTCGTACGGGCCAGGAGATCAGGTCGGAGGCCAAGAGCCTGGAGGCCTTCGGTGCGACGACCACCGAGTACGGGGCCTACTCGCCCGCAGTCGTCTCCCTGAAGGTGACGGTCGGCGCCAGGGAGATCTTCAACGGGCAGGTCGAGCCTGTGCTCGCCGAGAACGCGCAGGAGGCGAAGTGAGTACCGACGTCGCTCGGCCGGCACCGGCGGGATACCGGTTCTCGGTGTTGTTCAAGTCCCTCGCCGTCATGTGGCGGACCACAGGGCCCGCTCTGCTGTTCATCGTCATCAACACCGTGGTGCAAGGATTCTTGACCTGGCTCAACACCCAGTCCGGCTTCAGTTTCGGATTCCTGGTGGCCTTCCTTGTGTCTGCGATCAGCGCCTTGATCCTCTACGCGGTGCTCACATCGTGCGCGTTGTCCGCAGTGGACAGGGACGGTGTGTCCGTGCTCGAGAGGGTGAAGGCGCACGTGGGTGCCTTCACGGGCTGGGCGCTGTTGCAGTGGCTGTTGGTACTGGTCGTGACCCTGATCCACCCGGCCCTGGTCCTGATCGTCGCTGCCCTCACCCCGTTCCTGCCCATCGCCGCCATGGACGGGCAGCGCAACGCGCTGGGGGTCAACTTCCGCACCCTCGGAGGCAAGTTCTGGCGATGGCTGCTCACCTCGGTGATCCTGCTAATCGCGGGAGTCATCTTCTTCCTGCTGGCGGCGGTGGACGTCTTCTTCATCAAAGGGACACCGGCCGCGGTCTTCTTCTGGCTGGCCATCGGACTCATCGCATGGTGGCTACTCACCGCTTGGACGCTGGTCTACCGCGCGGCGCGGCACGAGGACCAGCAGTCGGCATAGGCTCTCCTGAAGTGCGGAACTCCAGGGGGTTCTTGGCCGCAGATGCGTATGTAGAATCGCATTCATGCCTCACTTGCGGATCAGGGATGCGGCGGTCTTCCTAGGAGTCAGCGACGACACCGTGCGTCGGCTCATCGATTCAGATGTATTGGCCGCGTCGGTCGACGAATCGGGTCGCAAAGTCATCGACGGGCTGTCCCTGGCGCGGTACGCACGGGACAACGCCGCAGCAACACCGGAGCCGCTCGGAGTCGGCAGTTCGGCGCGCAACAGGTTTGTGGGTCTCGTGACCGAGATCAAGTCCGACGACGTCATGTCGCAGGTGGAACTGCAGTGCGGGCCCTATCGGGTTGTCTCGTTGCTGAGCACGGAGGCCGTCCGGGAGCTTGATCTGCAGCCCGGCTCGGTTGCGGTCGCCGTGATCAAGTCGACCAACGTCATCCTTGAAACGGGCAGGGGCGAATGACGCCGCCTCGGCGTTACCCGGCGGTCATCGCCGCGCTGGTCGCGATGGCTGCGTCCGGTTGCGCGAACAGCGCCAACTCGCCCACGGCAGAGATCACCGTGTTCGCAGCGGCGTCCCTGCAGAAGACCTTCACACAGTTGGGGAAGCAGTTCGAAGCGGCCAATCCGGGAACCTCCGTAGTGTTCAACTTCGGGGGGTCGTCGGATCTAGTTGCACAACTGCAGCAGGGTGCCCCCGGCGATCTGTTCGCGTCGGCCGACACCGTCACCATGGACAAGGCCGTGACCGACGCCCTGATCGCAGGCGAACCGTCGGTCTTTGCGACGAATTCGATGGAGATCGCCGTCCCACCAGGGAATCCCGCGGACGTCGACTCGTTCGCCGCACTCGCCGATCCTGACGTCACCGTGGTCGTGTGCGCACCCCAGGTGCCCTGCGGCGCCGCGACCGTGGCGATCGAGGAGAACACGGGGGTCACGCTGTCGCCGGTGAGCGAGGAGAGTTCGGTGACCGACGTGCTGGGGAAGGTCACCTCCGGTGAGGCGGATGCCGGCATCGTCTATGTCACCGACGTGAAGGCGGCTGGCGACACGGTCGAGACGATCGAGATCCCCGTGGCGGTGAACGCGACCAACCGCTACCCGATCGGGGTCCTGGCAGGAAGTGGCAGTCCGGAGCTCGCCGAGCACTTCCAGGATTTCGTGCTCGGCCCGCAGGGTCAGCAGGTACTGGCTGATGCCGGGTTCGGGGGGCCGTGACCCATGGCCACACGCGCTGCGCGACTCGACGTTCCGGGATGGCTGTTCGTGCCGGCCGTCGCCGGATCCCTGTTCATCATCCTGCCGCTGGCCGCCATGCTGACCCGCGTGGACTGGGCTGACTTCCCGGAACTGATCACCTCGCCGGGTGCCCGCACCGCCTTGCTGCTGAGCCTCAAGACGTCATCCGTCGCCACCGGGTTGTGCCTTCTGTTCGGGGTGCCGATGGCGATCGTCCTGGCCCGTACCACCTTCCGCGGTCAGGACGTGGTCCGCTCTCTTGTGCTGCTGCCGCTGGTACTCCCGCCCGTGGTGGCGGGCATCGCGCTGTTGTACACCTTCGGCCGGCGCGGCCTGTTCGGCCAGACGTTCGAAGCGTTCGGGGTTCAGATCGCCTTCTCCACGACAGCGGTGATCATGGCACAGACCTTCGTTGCCATGCCTTTCCTCGTAGTGAGCCTGGAGGGGGCACTGCGGTCCATGGGGCCGCGCTACGAGGCCGTTGCCGCCACCCTGGGGGCTCGGCCCACGACAGTCCTTCGGAGGGTCACTCTTCCGATGGTGCTACCCGCAGTGGCCTCCGGCGCCGTCCTCTCGTTCGCGCGGGCGCTCGGGGAGTTCGGCGCCACGATCACCTTCGCCGGAAGTCTGCAGGGCACCACGCGCACTCTGCCGCTCGAGATCTACCTGCAACGCGAGGTGGATGCCGACTCTGCGATCGCGCTGTCCCTGCTGCTGGTCGTCGTGGCCGCGTTGGTCATCGGTCTGGCCCGGCGTTCGGCGACGGCGACATGAGCCTGTCACTGCACGCGGTCCTGGCGGATCGCGATCTGGACGTCTCGTTGGAGGTGCCCACGGGACAGACCCTTGGCCTACTGGGGGCCAACGGCTCGGGCAAGAGCAGCGTGCTGGCCGTGCTCGCAGGTCTGGTCCAAGCGGACGCCGGGCACTGTGTACTCGACGGCGAGGTGCTTTTCGGGCCTGGTGTTCGGGTCCCACCACATCAGCGCCGAATCGGTCTGCTGATGCAGGACTCGTTGCTGTTCCCGCGGATGAGCGTGATCGACAACGTGGCATTCGGCCCGCGCAGTGCGGGTTGTCCGCGCGGGGAGGCGCTCGCTGTGGCCCAACGCTGGCTCACCGAGGTGGACGCGTCAGATCTGGCAGGGCGCAAGCCGTCGGAGTTGTCCGGAGGGCAGCAGCAGCGGGTCGGGCTCGCCCGCGCCCTCGCGACGGATCCTCGACTGCTCCTTCTGGACGAGCCTCTTTCCGCCACGGATGTGGAGATCGCCGCAATGATGCGCCAGACCCTGCGCAGAGTCCTGGCCGACCGCACGGCGATCATCGTCACCCATCAGGTCCTTGACGCCGTTCTGCTGTGCGATCGGGTGGCGGTGCTTGAATCCGGGCGGGTGGTCGAGCAAGGCACCACCGAGGAGGTCCTCCGGCGTCCCCGCAGTGAGTTCGCCGCCAGCATCAGCGGCGTGAACATGGTGCGCGGCGTGGCGATCGGACCCGACAGTCTGGCCGGCCCGGATGGCACTGTGATCCACGGCGAGCCGGATCTGCCGTTGACCTCCGGCGAGCCGGCCCTGGCGATCTTCCGTCCTGAAGCCGTGGCACTGCATCGCAGCGAGCCGGGGGGAAGCCCCCGTAACCACTTCACGGGCACGGTGTCCTCGATCGAACCGCAGGCACACCTGATCCGGATACGCGTGGGGGATCTGAGCGCGGACATCACTGCGGACTCGGTGGCCCGTCTCAACGTGAGCGTCGGCGAACCCGTCGTTCTGGTGGTCAAGGCGGCAGAGGTCAGCCTCTACCACGGGTGAGGGCGACCGTGCGATCAGCGCTGGGGCCTACGGCACGTCGGTCAGGGCGCTCAGCGGTGGTCCCTGGAACGTCACGTTGAGGTTCTTGACCGAGCTCTGCCACTTGTAGTTGAACGGCGCCTTGTTGTTGCCGTAGGTGCCAACCGGCCACCCCTTGCCCGACTGGGTGGGCATGGGCCACTGGTTGCCGTAGGCGTTCGCGATCTGGCTGCCGTCCGCAGCAGTGATGCTGAGCCCGGGCAGACTCACCGTCGGCGAGGCTGTGCAGCCGAACTGCGTCGGGACCGCCGCTTCGCCGTCGAGGGTGACCATGTCGTCGAGGTCGGCCTGTGTGATCGTGCCGAGCGCTACGGCTTGGCTGCCGCCGGCAGACGCGGCCTGGATCGACACCTGCTGGTTCGCCGCGTTCGGCGAGAGGTACGGGGTCGTGATGCCGTTGGTGGTCTGGGTAAGGGACTCGCTGATGTAGGTGCTCTCGCCTCCGGCCGTGACCCCGAAGAAGTTCACTAGCCATTGCGCGTTCTGCGGCAGCGTGCCGGAGGAGTTGGTGGGTGTGGTCGCGAGGGTGCTCTGCTCGACGGTGGTCGGTGCGGAGGACCCGAACGGCGTCGTCAACGTGGCGGTCATTTGCGACAGATCGCAGCTCAACGTGTAGTTGCCCTCGGAGTCCACAGAGGCAGTCATGACCGGGGCGCTGCCCTCGTTGAGCATTCCCGCGCTGTACTCGGGGTTCGTGAGGTAACTGAGTTGGATGTACATCTCGCCCGAGGTCGTGTAATTGCAGTACTGATCGTCGGGCGGGAGGTTCGGACCATCCGAACACGTGTAGGCCCCCGACGGAAACCCGGGGCTGGGTCCGACGTACTGCATGAGTCCGCCCTGGAACGTCGCCGAACCGCCGGTGAAGGCGCCCTTGGAGGCATTGGGGGAGACCATGGGCGCCGGCGCTCCGCCGTTCCAGTAGTAGACGGCATCGGTCTGAGTGCCCAGGGCCTGCAGCAACGTACCCGTGATGAACGCGCTGTTCGGAGTGACTGTCACGGCGCCTTGGTTGCCGGCAGCAGGTGTGCCCGCCCAGGTGTTGGTCGCCGGAAGGGCCGCTTGTGTCGGGTCGGTCACGCCGTTCGTCCCGAAGCCGGTCACCGCAGTACTCACGCCGAACAGTTGCGGGTAGTCCGAGGTGTTGGTGCACTTACTGGCGTCCAGGCCCTTGAGGAACGACAGGACGAACTTGACGCTGGCTGCTGCGACGGCGCCGACCGCCCCGGCCTGGGAGTAGCTGCGCCCCCGCGTCGCCGACTTCAAGGCCGTCTGTCCGGCAGCATTCGCTGCGTTGACCAGGTCGGTGGTCAGAGTCTTCTGATTGCCCGGCGCTTTCAGGCCCTTCTCCCAGCCGTAGAGACCGGGGGTGGACTTCGAGGGTTCGAGCCATCCGCCCACGAGCGCGTACTGGAACATCACAGTGTCCGCGGCGTTGATGGTGGCTTGTGCCGCAGGCGGTGGTGCCTGCCCCGCGCTGTTCGCCGCGTACATGCACTGGATCGCCGGCTGGAGCGTGATCTGCTGCTGGAACGGCGAGTTGTTCTGCACATAGACGTTGTTGAAGAAGGGCGTGTCGGGGGTGGAGGCGAGTGTGGCATCGGCCAGGTCGGCGCCCAGCGCGGACGAGCGGCGCAGATCGTTGCGCTGCTGAATCGCGGCAGCCGTCGCCCGTCGTACCTTCGCCGTCGACCATTTGCCCTTCACCAGGGTGCCCACACTCACCTGGGTCAGTTCATGGGCCGACCCGCCCTTCTTCGTGTCCTTGCGGTGGCTCACCGACGCCGCGAGGGCGGCGCGTCGCCCATCGAAGCCGCGGTTGCGCAGCTTGTTCGACACCTTGGTGCTGAGCGGGACCTTGATGGTCATCACCCCGGGAGTGCTGACCTTCCGGGTCTTCTGTGTGCGGGTGAGCAGTGCCGTGCTGGTCAGCACCTCGACGGAGCGCGGCCGGTTCACCTTGCTGAACTTCTTCTTGGCCACGGCGACTCGCAGTGACACCTTGTCCTGGTTGTACCCACCCCGGCTACCGGTGCGCTTGGGGTCGAGGAAGACCTGTGCGACAACGGTCAGTTTTCCCTTGTCGCCGCCGGAGAGGTACGGGTACTGCACCCACTGCGGTGCGTTGCCGGCCCGCGAGGTGTGGTTCGCGGCGGGTACCGGCTTCGTGCCGGCTGACACCGCGGATGGCTCCTGCGCCTGTGCTGCACCGGCGGGCGCGACGGCCAAGCCGGTTGCAACGGCGGCGAGCACGGCAACTGTGCGGACCATTGTCCCTCCCGATTCCCCGAGTGGACGCAGACTACCGGTCGGCGAGCCCGAGGTCGATGGTGTGGCGTGGATCACTCTGACGCCCGGATGTCACCTGGGGTTCCCGCTAGTCGGGGCGTTGTTTGTTCAGAGCGCGACGGGCCCGAGCGATCGACTTCCACTTCTGGCGCTCGGCCCGCGCAGCCGCCGGATTGACCCGCCGAGCGAGGTACGTGAGTTCGCGGTGAAGTCGACGCCAGTTCTCAAGCCGTTCCTCCTGCAGGCTCCCGTCGGCCACCGCGGAAAGCACCGCGCAGCCGGGTTCCGAGCCATGGGTGCAATCACGGAAGCGGCAGTCGTCGGCCAGTTCCGCGATGTCGGGGAAGCTGCTCGCAAGGGCCTCCTCGTCCGCCCACAATTGAAGCTCGCGCAGTCCGGGAGTGTCCACGATGTAGGCGCCCCACGGCAGCGGCACGAGCTGCCTGGAGGTGGTGGTGTGCCGGCCCTTGCCGTCGAAATCGCGCACATCAGTGACGGCCTGCCGGTCGGTGCCCGCCAATGCGTTGACCAAGCTGGACTTCCCGACACCCGAGGAGCCGAGGAGGACAGCGACCATTCCCGGCTCCAGCGCCCGGCGCAACTCATCGAGGCCGACCCCGGTGCTCGTGCTGGTCGCGATGCAGCGGACCCCGAAAGCGACCGTGTCCACCGATGTCATGAGATCGCTGAGGTGGGCGGACGGCGCGAGGTCGGACTTGGTCAGGATCACGATGGGTGTCGCGCCGGAGTCCCAGGCCAGGGTCAGGTAACGCTCCAGCCGGCGAAGGCTGAAGTCGTCGTCGACGGCCATGGTGAGCAGTGCCAGATCCACATTGGCCGCGATCGGCTGTTCCACCACCGCATCGTGGGCAACGTCGCCGGGGCGCTTTCGGGTCAGTAGCCCGCGTCGGGGTTCGAGCCCGATGATCCGGCACAGCGAGCCGTGCACTTCCGCAGTCACCCAGTCGCCGACCACGGGGATTTCGCTCGGCGCACCGTCCATCCGGGCACCGAGTACCGCAGAGCCGCCGGGGTCGATCTCCCAGC